>Ga0364866_10069_pt1 | contig 67572 bp, 59 predicted proteins | sample ExccelAu500001D3_3_FD_206913 | JGI IMG/M metagenome (GOLD analysis project Ga0364866, IMG submission 206913) | Enriched cells from Trout Bog Lake Hypolimnion, Wisconsin, USA - BchlTB.Aug13.5000.01.D3 | ecosystem: Environmental > Aquatic > Freshwater > Lake > Hypolimnion/Profundal zone | place...
CTTTTTGTGCAATGCCAAATTGGGTGGACGTTTTACCTCGCCAACCTAAAGTCGGTTATCGAAGGCGGGGTGGATTTGAGGAACAAACGTTTGGAGTTAAGCAATAATTTTAAATAACCCCACCCCCCTGCCCCCTAAAGGGGAAGCCGAATCATAGATATTCGAAAAATACATTTTGCTGGCATAAAGTTTATACGCTTTATATAACTTTGAACATCACAAAGTTCCCCCTTTAGGGAACGATGGGGGTATATGTTTACAGGAATAATCGAAACATTGGGCAAAGTAACCAACGTGGTTAGTGAGCTGGGCAATTTAAATATCACGGTGGAGTCGGCAATTGCCGGGGAGTTAAAAATTGATCAATCGGTGGCGCATAACGGGGTATGTTTAACCGTGGTTGCCCTGGCAGATGGCAAACATACCGTGACCGCTATTGCGGAAACGTTGAGTAAGACCAATTTAAAACACCTGGAGGTTGGCAGCCTGGTTAACCTTGAACGTTGTATGCAGCTAAATGCGCGCCTCGACGGACACATTGTGCAGGGGCACGTTGATCAAATTGCTGTTTGTATCGCTTTTAAAGAATTAGATGGCAGCTGGGAATACACCTTTGAATACGACCCATTGCCAGGCAATGTAACCGTTGAAAAAGGCTCGGTTTGTGTGAACGGCATTAGTTTAACAGTAGTTAACTCAAAAGACAATATTTTTTCGGTAGCCATAATCCCTTATACTTTCGAACATACAAACCTGCAACAGGTTAAGACTGCGGATGTGGTAAATCTTGAATTTGATATCATAGGCAAGTACGTTGCCCGGTTGATGCAGCGTTAATTGGCCAATTCCTTGATCCGACTTTTTGCATACGCAACGTAAGATTTTTCCTTTGCGGGAGGATTACTTTTAATGTATTTTTTATAATACGTCACAGCCAAAGCTTTATTTTTTAACTCCGTATCGTACAAATTGGCTATAGAATAGTAGCTTAAAGGCATAATACCATATAACAGGCCCTTTTGATAGTTACTCACTGCCTTTTTCGGTTGATGCAATTGGTCGTAAGTGTCGGCCATTTCGCCGTAATAAGAACTGACATTTGGCGAAACCGCTTCCTTTATAGCTTTGTTAAAATAGTCAATGGCCAGGTTTTGCTGCCCCAGTGCTTTATAACTCATAGCGGTATAATAATAAGATGTTTCGCTTGCGGTGTTCCCGTCCTCTAATAGTTTGAACGTGCTTATGCAGTTTTGGTAGTTTTTTAAAATAAAATACGATGAGCCAAGCATATTTATGATCGTGCTGGTTTGCACCCCTGCCTGTATCAGTTTATTGCACAGCAAAACCGTTTCGGCGTGTTTTTCGAGCCGGAAGGCAATCGATGCTTTGCCCTGTAGCAAAAGCAGGTTGCCCGTATCTGCTTGTAAGGCAAAATTTATAACCGTGTCGGCTGTTTTATATTGCTGTAAGTTTATATAAAAGGTCGAAAGATCGTACGCCACATCAGGCTCTACCGGGTTTATTTTATTTGCTTTTTGAAAATATATAATGGCGTTCTTTATGTCGCCCGAATTTTGAGCAAGTGTCGCCATTTGTTTGTAAACATTAAAGTTTGTGCTATCCTTAAGTAGGATTTTTTTGTAAAACTCAAGCGCTTGTGCGTTGTTGCCACGTCTGATATTTATCCCGCCAAGGTTAAAAAGCACTGCTGTATTGGTGCTGTCGACTGCATAAATACGTTGATAGTAGCTCTCAGCTTCGGGTAATTTTCCTGCCATTTGCGATGAATAGGCCAGCCTTGCTAATATTTTCAAATCGGTGAGCGGTTCGGGATATGTTTTTTTAAGATAATTGAAGGCATCGTCAAAGCGCTGGTTTTGATAGTAGTCGAGCAATATAGCATCGTCTGCATTTGACGATTCCTGTGCAAATGCACTTAACGTAAAACCAATCCAAAAGAAGAAAAGGAGCAATGTTTTCATATAACTAAAGTATTAGTTATATTGTGTAAATCCAAATTTTAAAACAATTTTGATTAAAAGGGGTTTTATTAGCCTAATACAAAAACAATAATATGGATAAGTTAAAGAAGTTTGGGCTGATGGAAAAGATAGTCCATGAGTTAGAGGATTTAAAAAATAGCCAGCATGCGATCATCGCAAAACTTGGAAAAATTGAAGTCGATAATTTAGAGCTTGGCGATAAAAGACTCGAAAAAGACTTGCCCGATATGCACCAACGGGCATCGGACAACCTTGATACCATAACCGGTATTTTGGAATATTTTGCTTCAAAAACCGATGAGTATAGCGATAAGAATAATATCGCCGCTTTGAAGGAACAAGATGTGATAGATAATTTATAAGATGGTAAGCTAGACTTCCGAAGTTTTTTAAAACTTCGGAAGTCTTTGAAAGAATGTTTATTTTTTTGCAGCCTTTGCAGCCTTTGCCACATCCTTATTGTACCGGATGATAGCATTACGGTAATCTTTGTATTTAAAATAGTCAACAGCACTTTGATCGGATATAATCATTTGCCATAAGTTTTCCCTGGTGAAATTTAAAATAGGTCCATTGTTTAATTGAATGCCAGCAATTGGCAAAACATCGATATTGTAATAGTCACATGAATAAGAATACGCCGTTATACTTCCTGAAATCGTTTGAAACATCCAGCAACTATCAGTTGCTTTACCAACAAAATGTATGCTGGGCCGAGGGGCTGTATTTCGTAATGTAACTGGAGCTATTTCACGTTGTATATTTATTGTTTGTGCAGGGTAAATCTTTTTATATCTGTTCGTGTCGGATTTTTTATATTTCTTATCGACGAAGATAATGAAGCGTTTTTTGCTGACGGAGTCAGCGTACATAGCCGAGGTAACTTCCTTTTTAGTGCTGTCGCGCAGCGTTACCACAAAATCATATTCTTCCGGCGAACTTTGAACCCAGCGCATATTCAGCATTTGCATCATCATCATCTGGTTTTGAAGCTGCATAAATTGGTTCGACCGGATTTGGTCTACTTGCGCCCTGTACTGCGCAGGCTGTGCAAATAAACAATTTAATGAAATACAAAGTGAAATTACTGTGGACAGGGTGACTAAGGTTTTATGGCGCATAAAAGATTTTTTTTGATTGGTTAAAATATAAGGAAAAAAACAAACTGGATAGCTTTTGGGCGCAGTCATCGGCCAATTGCGCTAACGATTTTCCATATATAGAAAAATAAAATAGAATTGTTGTGCAAGTCATTAGCCTTCATGAGTTTACAAAATTTCGGAAGTCTTTGAAAAATGTTTATTTTTTTGCAGCCTTTTCCACGTCCTTATTGTATCGGAGGATGGCTTTACGGTACTCTGTATTTTTAAAATATTCAACCGCATTTTCATTGGATATAATCATTTGCCATAGGTTTTCCCTGTTGAATTGTACAATAGGGCCATTGTTTAATTGAATGCCTGCAATTGGTAAAACACGGATATTGCTATAGTCGCAAGAATAAGAATAGGCGTTGATACGCCCGGAAATTACCTTAAACATCCAGCAAGTATCGTTAGGCAGGCCATTGAGATAAGTGCCTGGCGTCCCATTATCATCATCTTTGGGCTCTAAAACACGAGTTAATTTCAAAGTTTCGGACGGATAAATCTTTTTATACCTATTGGTGTCGGATTTTTTATATTTTTTATCAATTAACACAATGAAACGTTTTTGGGTAATTGAGTCGGTATATATAGCGGATGTAATTTCTTTTTTAGTACTGTCGCGCAGTGTTGCCACAAAATCATATTCTTCCAGCGTACTCTTAACCCCGCGCATGTTCAATGTTTGCATCATCATTTGGTTTTGAAACTGCATTTGCTGGTTCATTTGCATCTGATTTATTTGTGACCTGAATTGCGCAGGCTGTGCAAACAAACTATTTAATGCAAGACAAAGTAAAATTACTGTCGACAGGGTGAATAAGGGTTTGAGGTGCATATTAAGTTTTGTTGATCGGATAAATATAGAGAAAAAGACGAGTCGTTCCCAACTCAAACTTGCGCCTATTTTTTACCTTCTTTATTCATATCATTATTGAATCTCAAAATTGCTTTCAGCAAACCATTATCTTCAAGGCTTTCCATTGCATGGCTATCGTTAATGATCATCGATTTCAGGTTGGCCTCGTTGAATTGAACTATAGGCCCATCGTTTAACTGGATGCCCACTATAGTTTCGGGGTAGAAAAGGATATTCTCGTTTATGACAAGGAAGGAATATGCATTGATACGCCCGGAAATTACTTTAAACATCCAGCAAGTGTCTTTAGGAATGCCACGAAACTGTTGGCCTGCTGTCATGTCATCCTTGCCGTTTTGTTCTAAAGCACAAGTTAAATTCAGCGTTTGAGAAGGATATATTTTTTTATACCTGTTAGGGTCCGATTTTTTGTATTTTTTATCAATTAACACGATAAAGCATTTTTTGGCAACAGTATCAGTGTAAATAGCCGACGTAACTTCCCTTGTTGTGTTGTCGCGCAGCGTAATCGTAAAGTCATATTCCTGCTCAGTACTTTGGACCCCACGCATGTGCATGGTTTGCATCATGAGTTGCATCTGTTGATCTGCTCTTTGCAAATTTTGGTTCATTTCCATTTTGTTTAATTGTGATCTGTATTGCGCAGGCTGTGCAAACAAACTATTTAATGAAAGACAAAGTAAAATTGCTGTTGATAGGTTGGCTAAGGTTTTTAGGTGCATATTAAGTTTTTTTGATTGGATAAATATAGAAAAAAACCAACGTAGATAAGATTTTATCGCAAGTCGTTGGGCAAATGCGCTAACGAATTTACCAGTGTAACAATGGACGGGTAATTGTTGTTGAGGTGATTAGCCTTCCGAAGTTTTTCAGAACTTCGGAAGGCTTGGAAAATGGCTATTTTTGGGCGGCTTTTTCAACACGCCGGTTGTACTTCTTAACAGCTTTTGTGAGATTTTTTTCTTCAATACTTTTCAAGGCTTCTATATCTGTGCCAACCATTGTTTTTAAATTTTCCACAGAAAAATTAATTATTGGGCCATTATTTAATTGTAGTCCAATGAAAGAAAACTGATTAAAATCGTATTCATCTTCCTCGCACGATGATGAATAAACACTTATTGGACCAGAAATAACCTTAAACATCCAACAGCTATCGTTTGCTCTCCCCGTTATTTTTCTTGCATTAAAACTATTGCTTTCGTAATACTCTCTCGATATAGCAAGTGTTTGGCCAGCGTATATCTTCTTATACCTGTTTGTGTCCGTTTTTTTATATTTCTTATCAACTAACACTATGAAACGTTTTTTGCTGACGGAGTCGATATAAATAGCCGATTTTACTTCCTTTTTAGTACTGTCGCGTAGCGTTACCACAAAATCATATTCTTCCAGCGTAGTTTGAACCCCGCGCATATTCATGGTTTGCATCATCCGTTGCATCTGTTGATCTGCCCGTTGCAAATTTTGGTTCATCTGCATTTGGTTTAATTGTGACCTGTATTGCGCAGGCTGTGCAAATAAATAATTTAATGAAAAACAAAATAAAATTACTGTCGATAGGGTGTATAAGGTTTTAAGGTGCATATAAAGTTTTTTTGATAAGCTAAATATAGTAAAAAGACCAGTTTTAGAAAAAGACTTTCGAAGTTTTTTAAACTTCGAAAGTCTCACCACTCACCACTCACCTCCTTACTGGTATTGTATATAAACAGGCGCGGGTTTCAATTGTAATACTTCTTTGGTGGTCAATAAGCGTTTTGGGTCAACAGAGCGATCGTTTTTATAAAACAACTTGAGCCCGGTGAATTGAACAGGCTCATCGGCGATGAAATATTTGTAACTTCCCTTCTTTAAATCGGGACCACCCCAGCCGTCCATATCCATAACCAGCTGAATTTGCGGACACAGTTTTATGTTTTTATAATTTGTCACCATTTTTCTGGTGAAACGGTGTACGATCAATATTTTAGGCGGCAGGTTATATTTTGTAACAAGCCCGGCCAGGTATTCGCTCACATAATTAATGTCTTCCGCGTCATAAGTCCCGATGCGTTTGCCGGGAATGCTTCCGTCTTTCATCGAAAACTCCGGATCAATGCCCAGGTGTACATTAGGCATCGCCAGGTATTTTTCGAGCATGGGGACTTCCTTTTGCACGGTACTCAAACCCACCTGGATGTCTAAAAACACAATGGCGTTTATTGACGCAGCCATGTGCAAAACGCTGTCTATTTGTTTAAAAGGCATCCTCAAACTGTACAATTTTTTATTTCCAGGCCAGGCTTGTGCCGTAATGCATATATAATGCAGGGCAGGTATAACAGGTGTTGTGGTATCGGCTTTTTCCCAGGTTTCAACTTCCGCTTTGAGTTTGGCGAGCATGATTTTTGGCTTGTATTCACCCAATATGCCCATGTTTTTTGAGTACATATTGCCATAATAGGCTACTATCCTGTGAAAAGGCAAAATTGCGCCGGGTAGCGGATAGGGTGCTTTTTTAACCGGCCACCTGCCGCTTTTATCGCCATTAGCAAGTTTTTTCAATAATGAATCGTATTTGGCTGTGTCAATGGGTTTAACGATAGTTGTGTCACTAAAATTTATAAGATAAATTTTGGATGAAGCTTTTACGGAAATTGCAGCTACGGCAACGATTATAAAAAGCGCGGAGAAGAAGATATTTTTCAAACCAGATATTTTAAGGATTATTTTCTCAGGGAAAACAGGATGCTAAGATATATAAATAATTCACCCAAAACTTTAGGTTTCTTAGCAGAGTTTCAGTTTAACTTTAATCACCTTTCAGCTCATCAGACCCAACACTTTTCCCCTTCATCGCAACGCTTATCGCCTGGTCCATTAGCCTTTCGGCGAAGGGGCGGGTAAATTCATTTATAGCATCAAGCGCTTTATGGATGATATCCTTATCGCCGCTGGTAAGTGAATCTTTCAGGGTTTGGATATATTGAGTGGTTTCAGCAACCTCGGCTATCGAGAGGAAATTACCATTCTTTTGCAGGAAGCGTTCTACGGTATAGACCATTTGCTCACCCTCGGTACGGGCTTCTATCAGCATACGCGCGCTAACATCATCTTTTGCATGGGTGATGCTGTCCATCAGCATTTGTTCTACCTGGTCGTCGGTAATGCCGTAGGTGGGTTTAACTTCCACTTCCTGTTTAACCCCCGAGCGTAGTTCAATGGCTTGTATTTTTAAAATACCATCCGCGTTAAGCAAAAAGTTAATATCCACTTTCGGGAATCCAGCAGGCATTGCCGGGATACCTTTTAAATCAAATTCGGCCAGTTTGCGGTTTTCTTTAATCAAGTCGCGTTCACCCTGATAAACGGCAATTTTCATATTAACCTGTCCGTCAATCGAGGTAGTATATTGTCGGCCAGCTTTTGTGGGTACTTTAGAATTGCGTGGGATAATCACATCCATCAAACCACCCATGGTTTCGATACCTAATGATAGCGGCGTAACATCGAGCAATAAAATATCTTTACGGTTGCCTGCCAAAATATCGGCCTGTATGGCTGCGCCGAGGGCAACTACTTCATCGGGATTTAGTTCATCGTGTACAGGTCGGCCAAAAAATTCGGATACCATTTTTTTAACCAGCGCAGTGCGGGTCGAACCCCCAACCATAATCACTTCATCAATCTGGCTGATATCCAGTTTGGCATCTTTCAGCGCGTTTTCGCAACAGGTTATGGTCTCCTGTACTTTTGGTAATATTAGTTCTTCGAAAGTTTGGAGATTTAGGGTACACCATATATCTCCAATTTTATCGTTAACCAAACCCTGGTGGGCGAAGGCTTTTTTAGTTTCTTCCGCTTTTAAGCGTAATTGCTGGGCAAGCTTATTGTCGGCAAGTAAATCGGCTTTGTTAAGTTGGTTCTTTTCAATCCAGTAATCAACGATGGCGCTGTCGAAATCATCACCACCCAAAAAAGTATTCCCGTTGGTGGATAGTACTTCAAAAATCCCATTTTGAATTTGCAGGATCGACACATCGAAAGTGCCACCGCCGAGGTCATAAACCGCTATAGTTTTGGTTTCTTCAGGGTTTAAGCCGATGCCGTAAGCAAGGCTTGCCGCAGTAGGTTCGTTTACAATACGCAAAACATCCAGGCCTGCCAGTTTACCTGCATCGCGGGTAGCTTGTCGTTGCGAATCGTTAAAATAAGCCGGTACTGTAATAACCGCGCGGTTAACAGGTGTTTTCAACGCGTGTTCGGCCCGGGCTTTTAGTTCTTTTAATATGAGGCCCGAAAGCTCAATTGGGGTATAGAATTTGTCGCCAACCTTTATTTTTACCAAACTTTCGGAATCGTCATCAATTACTTTGTACGAGAAAAAGCTTTTATAATTTTCAATGTCGTGATAAGAACGGCCGAGCAAACGTTTTACCGAAAAAACGGTATTTTGAGGATCCGTTATCAAATATTCCTTTGCCTCGTTACCAACGGTGATATCCCCGGCCGCGCCAAAATGTACAACGGAAGGCACCAAAACACCTTTGCCGGTATCATTAATTACCTGCGGATTTTTATCGGGGTTTATAAAAGCAACCAGTGAATTGGTTGTACCCAAATCAATCCCTACAATTAATTCTTCCTTTTGAATAGAACCTGTTGCCAGGTTGATAGAAACTTTAGCCATGGTTATTTTAACAATCGGCAAATGTAGCGAGTTTTAGGCTATGATGTGTCATGTGATTGTTTGGTATTTTATCTCCGTTAAGATGTCTGATTTAGCGAATTCCCGTTATCTTTGTTCAACCATGTTATCTGCCTTTATACAACTATACAAACAAGCCTATAGCGGACTTTCTAAAAACAGCTGGTACCTGTCCGTGGTGATGCTCGTAAACCGGAGCGGTACTATGGTGGTGCCTTTTATGAGTATTTATTGTATACGGCAGTTGCATTTTTCGGTGGTGCACGCCGGTATTGTGATGGCACTGTTTGGTTTAGGTTCCGTCAGCGGTGCGTTCATTGGCGGCAAGCTTACCGATAAAATCGGGTTTTACGATTTGCAGGTTGGTGCCTTGCTAACTGGCGGTACGCTGTTTATGGTCGTTGGCTATTTAAACACTTTTTTAACTATCGCCATTGGCTCTTACGTACTTGGTCTTTGCAACGATTCATTCAGGCCCGCCAATTCGGCGGCCATTGCGCATTATAGCGGCGACGAAAATAAAACCCGTTCATATTCTTTGAACCGGTTAGCGGTAAACCTCGGCTGGGCAGTTGGCGGGGCAACAGGCGGTTTTTTGGCTTCGATCAATTATCATCTTTTGTTTTGGGTGGACGGATGCACCAATATTGTGGCCGCACTGCTATTGTTAACATTAATGCCTAGGGATAATGTGAACAGGACTATAAAGAAGCCGGAGGAAGCCATAGTCAAAAAATCTGCTTATAAAGACCGCGAATATTTGCTGTTCATTATGCTATCGACGTTGTTTGGGATGTGCTTCTTTCAATTTTTTATTATGCAGCCCGTTTTTTATAAAATTGAATGGCATTTTAACGAACGTCTTATTGGTTTTCTGCTGGCTTTAAACGGCATATTGATAGCTATTATCGAAATGGTATTGGTGCATAAGCTCGAAGGTAAGCGAAACACTTTAGTTTATATCAGCGCGGGTATTTTAATGGGTGCATCTGGATTTGTGTTGCTAAATATTTTGCCGCATAATGCAGCGGCGGCTACTTTTATCGTTGTTTTAATCACCTTTAGCGAAATGGTATCCATGCCGTTTATGAATTCTTTCTGGATTCGGCGCACAACACCCAACAATCGGGGTGAATACGCAGCATTATACACCATGTCTTGGTCGGCGGCGCAAGTGTTAGCGCCTTTTTTCGGAGGCTACATAATTTCCTACGGTGGTTTCCATTTACTTTGGTGGGCGTTAGGTGCCATTAGTTTAATTGCATCATCTGGTTATTTTTTACTTTACAGGATTAATTATCACCGAAAGGAAATGGTTAATTTAAACATACAGACAAAATATTGAATGAAAAAAGCTTTAATTCTCGATCTTGATAATACCATTTACCCGGTTAGCTCCATTGCCGAAAACCTGTTTAAGCAATTGTTCGATTTGCTCGAAGCAAGCGCAGATAAAATAGACTATGAGGTCATCAAAGCTGCGAAGGATGAATTTACACGCCGGCCTTATCAACAGGTTGCTGATAAATATAACTTCAGCCCCGAACTTAAAAATAAAGGTTTGGAATTATTGAAAAATATAACTTATGATTCACCCATGCAAGCCTTTGATGGTTATGCGGTTATAAGGACGCAACCGCATAAAAAGTTTTTGGTGACCACCGGCTTTTCGAAATTGCAATGGAGTAAAATAAAAATGCTTGATATAGAAGGCGATTTTGAAGAAATCCACATCGTTGATCCTGAACTATCAACTCAAACAAAAAAAGATGTGTTTACGGGTATTATGGAAAGATATAATTATGTCGCCGCAGATTTACTGATCATTGGCGATGACCCAGAATCGGAAATAAAAGCTGCTACAGAATTGGGGATAGAAACTTTTTTATTTGACCCGGATAACAAGCATCTGGATGTGATGGTAACTTTTAAAGCCAAACATTTAGAAGACGCCTTAAGTCATATTTAACTTCCGACTTAAGACTTTTGGCTTAGGACTTTAAACTTACGTCAAATCCCTATCCCTGAACCAAACTTCATCGGCTTGTACTTCGCAATTTTCCATTAGGTTAACCAGCTCAAAAGCATCAGCCGATGTTAAAACCAGTTTACGGTTGGCGGGTTTTAAAAAACTTTGCCTAACCATTACATCCATTTGTTTTAGTAAATTATCATAAAATCCATTCACATTTAACAAACCAACCGGATGCTGGTGAAGGCCGAGCTGGAGCCAGGTTAAAACCTCGAAAAACTCTTCCAGTGTACCAAATCCGCCGGGAAGGGTGATGATGCCATCGCACATGTCGTTCATCAGTTGCTTACGCTGGTGCATGTTATCCACAATAATTAATTCAGTTAAACCGGAATGGCCAACTTCTTTATCCACCAAAAACTGTGGCATTATTCCAATTGCCTTACCGCCATTATTTAAAACCGCGTTGGCTAATAAGCCCATAACGCCAACCCCGCCGCCTCCATAAACCAGGGTAATCTCCCGGTTTACCATAATTTCGGCCAATTGTTCAACCGCGTGTTTTAACAAAGGGTCGCCATTAAAATTAGCCCCACAGAATACACAAATTGCCTTCATCGATTTATTAATTGAATTTACCAAAGGTGGTAAAAGTATGGCGACGCATGAAATTTTTGAAACAATTAAAACGAGATAACGTAAACGCCCCAATAGTGCATGCCTTGCCTTTTAATTAATGCGATTTATTGCAATGTGAGCTCATAGGTTTGTTGTTTTAGTTAAATTGAGTTAATTTTGAGTTTTATCATTAAAGAAAATTGTTGTTTTTATGATAATTTCTCTGGCAAGAAAGCATATTGCATTGATCTACCTGTTTGCTTCATATTTTTAAAATTTGGAAATTATTGTGCGTAAACTCCCCATCCCCAAAAACGAAAAAGAACGATTACGTGCGCTTAATAATTATGGTATTTTAAATTCGTTAAGCGAGGAAGAATATAATCGTATTACCGAACTGGCGTCGCTGATTTGTGAAGTACCTATTTCCCTTATTTCATTAATTGACGAAAAAAGACAATGGTTTAAATCAAAAGTAGGGATCGACGTAAGTGAAACAGCCAGGGAACTCGCCTTTTGCCAATATGCCATAATGGACAGCGAAAGGTTTGATGTGAAGGATGCTACCCTTGATGATCGTTTTAAAGATAACCCATTCGTTAGAGGAGAGCCAAACATTAAGTTTTATGCCGGTCAGCCATTAATTGATGCGAAGGGTTATGCTTTGGGGACACTTTGCGTACTTGACAATAAACCACGCGAGTTGAATGATAGCCAAAAAAAGGCACTTGAAATTTTGGCTAAGGAGGTGATGTCGCTGATCGTTGGGCATCGGCAAAGGGAAGAACTAGGAAATTTTGAAACGATTTTCAATTTATCAAATGACCTTGTATTTATCGGCGGAACCGATGGTTATTTTAAAAAAATAAACCCCGCCTTCGAACGGCTTTTAGGCTGGGATGAGAAGTATCTTTTGTCTACTTCTCATTTTGAGTTTATACACCCGGACGATATTGAAAGAACCGAAAATGAGTTAAAAAAATTAAGCGAAGGATACAATACCATAAATTTCGAACAGCGTTTTAAAACAAAATCTGGTGAATACAAAACCTTGCAATGGGTTTCGTCGCCCGAGAAATCTACCGGCAATATATTTGGTATAGGGCGTGATATTACCGATATCAAAGATAAAGAACAACAGCTGGCTGTCAGCGAGCGTAAGTTAAGGTCTTTTTTTGAAGATTCTCAAGGGTTTATGTGTACACATGATCTTAGGGGTAATTTCCTATCAGTTAACAGTTCGGGTGCGCAAGCATTGGGTTACACCACTGAGGAGATATTGCAAAGGAGTTTATTTGATATTGTACCCAAAGGCCGTCACCCCTTGGTTATTATTTATTTAGAAAAAATAAAAACCACGGGAAGGGCCGATGGAGAAATGACTACCGTGCACAAGGACGGTTCAATTAGAATATGGATGTTTAACAATATCCTTGAATATGCTGCCGATGGACAGGATTACGTTATAGGTAACGGAAGTGATGTCACAGAAAGGCATAAACTGGAAAAAGACCTCCGGTATACCAAAAAAATACTCGAGCAAACCAATAAGGTTGCCAGGGTTGGCGGTTGGGAAGTTGATGTGAAGGAGCAAGAAGTTAATTGGACCGATGAAACAAAATACATTTTTGGTGTTGTGGGCAATTTTATGCCGGACCTGGCCGCGAGTATAAGTTTTTATAAAGAGGGCGAAAGCCGGGATAAAATTAAGGAGGCCATAAACCTGGCCATTAAAGAGGGCGAGGGCTGGGATCTGGAAGTTCAGATCACCAAAATGGATGGTGAGGATTTGTGGGTAAGGACCATTGGGAACGCGGAATTTGAGAATGGGAAATGTAAGCGCATATTTGGCACATTGCAAGACATTGACAATAAAAAGAAGGCGGAGCTTGAGGTAATCGCCTCCCGGAAGTTTTTAAAAGATATACTACAGGCTTCGAACGAAGTAAGTATTGTTGCCACAGATACGAAGGGACTAATAACTGTTTTTAACAGTGGTGCCGAGAAAATATTGGGTTATACTGCCGATGAAATGATCGGCAAACAAACCACCAATATTTTCAGGCTACCCGAAGAAGTGGCGATCAGAAAAAGGGAAGTATCAGAGGAGTTTGGCAGGGAAATTGAAGGGTTTAGGGTTTTTGCGGAAAGAGCCGACAGGTACGGGTCGGAACAAAGAGAATGGACTGGTGTTAGGAAGGATGGGAGCAGGGTGCTTATTTCTTCAGTGGTAATGCCGATTCGGGATGATAGAAACAATGTTATTGGGTATTTGAGCATAGCGCATGATATTACCATAAGAAAGAAAATTGAACAGGCGTTAATTACCGAAAAAGCCAGGTTGGCGGCATTTGTTGAACATGCCCCGGCTGCGGTGGCTATGCTGGATACCGACATGTGCTATGTAGCCGCCAGTAATTTTTGGTTAGAAACGTTCGAACAAAAAAACAGGAAAATTATCGGTGTTTCTTATTACGACACTTTCCTCAATTTAAGTGCCGATAGGATGGAAAGGCATCAAAAGGTGTTGAATGGAGATGTAGAACGGACAGAGGAAGATGTTATACATTTGACCGGCAGCGATGAGGACAAATTTATTTCATGGGAAATGCGGCCATGGTATCATTACGATGGCAAAATTGGCGGAATGATGATTTCTGTTCAGGATATTACCGCCGCCGTAAAACACAGAGAAGAACTTAAAGCGGCCAAGTTGTTGGCCGAGCAGGCCAGCATAGCTAAATCTGATTTTTTGGCCAGTATGAGCCACGAGATCAGGACACCGCTAAACGGGGTAATAGGATTTACAGACCTCGTTTTAAAAACCAATTTGAATGAAACCCAGCGGCAATATCTCAATGTGGTTAGCCAATCGGCAAGTGGTTTGCTGGGGATTATTAACGATATTCTTGATTTCTCGAAAATAGAGGCCGGTAAACTCGAATTGGATATAGAAAAATGTGACCTATATGAATTGGGATGCCAGGCCATCGATATTATTACTTATCAGGTGCAAACCAAAGGTCTGGAGATGCTGCTGAATATTTCGCCTGACCTTCCAAGGTTTATTTGGGCCGATTCGCTACGGCTTAAGCAAGTACTCGTTAATTTATTGGGGAATGCCACCAAATTCACCGAAAAAGGTGAAATCGAACTAAAAATAGAAGTATTATCAACGAAAGGCAATAAGACAAAAATAAGGTTTGCTGTGCGCGACACTGGTATAGGCATAAAACCGGAACAACAATCAAAAATATTCCAGGCATTTTCGCAGGAAGACCCATCGACAACCAAAAAATATGGAGGAACCGGGCTTGGTCTTACTATTTCGAACCGTTTGCTGGAACTAATGAACAGCGAACTTCAATTAAAGAGCGCACCCGGTATGGGTAGCACATTTTATTTTGAATTAACACTTAAAACGGAAAAAGGCGAGCCAATAGAATGGGAAAATATCGATTTGATAAAAAAAGTACTGGTTGTCGACGATAACGAAAATAACCGGATGATTATAAGTCAGATGCTTTTGTTAAAGCAAATTAAAACAGTAGAAACAAGCAATGGGCATGATGCTTTAAAATTATTGTCAAAAGGCGAACAGTTTGATGTGCTTATCATCGACTATAATATGCCGGAGATGGATGGCCTCCAAACAATTAGGAAGATTAGGGAAATTTATAGCAAATCAAGACAGTATTTACCCGTTATACTGTTATATAGCTCGGCAGATGACGGTCGGATAATTAAGGAATGCGACGAGCTCAAAGTGCAACACCGCTTGGTAAAGCCCGTTAAAATGCAGGATATTTACAATACCTTGTCGAGACTGCATGTTAAGGAGAAGAATATCTCGGTTGGCTTGTCGGTTAAGAAAATTGTTGCCACACCCGATAAGTTAACCATACTTATTGCCGATGATAATTCGGTTAATATGCTGCTTGCCAAAACCATATTAAAAAGGATAGCTCCAAACGCCTTTATTCTGGAAGCTAAAACGGGTATTGAAGCAATTAATAATTGCAATAAGCGCTGGCCCGATCTTATTTTTATGGATGTGCAGATGCCCGAAATGAACGGCTATGAAGCAACGAAAGAGATACGAGCTATGCAAGGCGATCGGTGGGTTCCCATAATTGCGCTTACGGCCGGTAACGTAAAAGGCGAAAAGGAAAAATGCCTTGAAGCCGGAATGGATGACTTTGCGGTTAAGCCTATTGTAGAAGATGCTTTAGCAGCGGTGTTTAATAAATGGATATACAATATCGCCCAGCATTCGGTAGAAGTTGCGGAGACTGGCGAAAACGACCAACCGGTTCACTTTGATATTAAAACGCTGAAGTCGTACATTGGCGATGACGAAGATGTAATCAGTGAGTTAATAAATTTAACTAAGGTTGAACTTGTCGAATCATTATCGATATTAGAGGGTCAGGTGGGCGATCATAATTTAAAAGCGATTAATTTAACCGGACACAAGCTGTACGGTACCTGTGTCTCGGCAGGCCTGCCCGAGTTGGCGAAAATTGCCAATCAATTCGAACACATGCCAGACTTTGTTGAAAATGATGTAAGAAAATTATTGGCAAAAGCGGCTGAAGAAATAGAGGTAATTTTGTCTGTAATAAGAATCTGATTAACTTTTTACTCTTCGCTCCCTATATTCGCGGTGTTTATTGTTTGAAATAATAAACACCGCGAATCGGATGTTGATAATTCCGCAATCAGCTTTCCACCTCCGCACTAACCAATTACCACCACTTTAATGGAAATTCTATCCCATCTACCGAACTAACAATTAGGTCGGGTTTAAAGGCATAATGGGTTTGGTCTTCTTTTTGGGCGATGCCCGAAAGAACCAAGATGGTTTTGTAACCCATTTGCACCCCGCCTTGTATGTCAGTTTCCATCGTATCGCCAACAACGGTGGTTTCGGCGGTCTCTAAGCCCAGATATTTACGTGCAGACCGCATCATTACAGGACTCGGTTTACCAGTTACAAACGCTTTGCGGCCTGTAGCCTCTTCAATCATAGCCGTGGTGGCCGCGATGCCCAAATTATTCCATCCGGGTTTTTTTGGTGAGGGGTCGCGGTTGGTGGTGATGAATTTTGCACCGCCTAAAATCATATCTACCGCCCGTTGTACCATTTCTAAAGTGAAATTCCGGCCTTCACCTAATACAACAAATTCTGGGTCGCTGTCTACCAGGGTAATTCCGTTTTCGTGTAAGCTGGTTAGTAAGCCGCCTTCACCAAGCACATAAGCTGTACCTCCTGGTCCCTGCGTGGCCAGAAAAGTTCCGGTGGCCATCGCGCTGGTGTATACATGATCTTCAGTTACTTCAATACCAAGTTTTTTTAATTTACGTATGGCCTCCAGTCGTGTCCGCTGGCTGTTATTGGTCATAAAAGTAAAGGGTATATCGTTTTTAAGTAAGTGATCAATAAACTTATCGGCCCCTGCGATCAGGTTGTCTCCGCTATAGATAACGCCATCCATGTCAATCAAAAGTCCATGTTTCATAGCTGTTGTTTTTATGTTGTTTTTCATAATTATGTAGGTCAAATTACCTGCCAAATTGTTTAAGCAAAGATAAGTATTCGAAAATTATTTTATTAATGTGGTAATAAACTTGTTTATGTGTTGACAAAATGATAACATTTATGTTAATTTATTGAATAAATAAAAATTATATTGCTAGTGAATGCTAGCTATTAGCTGGAAGTTCCCAATCTTTAAAAAACTTTAAAATGCTATCGGGCGCGGTCATTAAATAGGTTTGTATGCCCAGTTTTTGAGCACCCGCAATATGTTGCGGACTGTCGTCAATGAATAAGGTTTCGGCAGGATTGAGATTGTTTTCATCCAGCACTTGTTTAAAAATAGCCACATCGGGTTTCCGTTTGCCCATCAGATGTGAATAGTAAGTTTTTTCGAATAAATGATCGTTGTTGTCGAAGCCAAATTCTGTTTTTAGATATTGGTGTATATAATCATAATGAATAGCATTGATGTTACTCAATAAAAAAGTACGGTATTTAGGTTTTAAGCTCAATAACAATTCATGTTTCTCTGGTTCGATACCGAGGAGTAAACTATTCCATGCGCCGTTAATTTGTTCATCTGTTAGCTGACTAAGGCCCACTTTTTCGCGGACATTATCCCGGAACTCATCAGCTGTGACTGCACCCTTTTCAAATTCGTCAAATAAAGTGTCTTGTAATTTGTGGCTATAGAATTGGTTGGGGTTTTCTATCCCAAGTTCTTTCCATGCTTGTTGTCCTTTGTTAAAATCCAGACTAAAAATTACATTTCCGTAATCAAATATGATGTTTTTTATATTTTGCACAGGTTGGTTTATTTTACTGATTAATGTAGTTTTTTTGATTAATAAAGTATAGTTTGCGGTAAGCAATATATGGCCACCTTATCAGTACAAAACAATGAAAAAAATATTATCCGTCGCACTTTTGTTAGCGTTTTTTTTATGTGGGTTTTACATCAAACGGAAGTATTATGATCCTTATCAAAAGCTTCGGCTGGCTACAAATGAAGTAAGAGAGCTTAGTAAAGAGAGCAAAATTATGAACGGTGATATTATTTTTCAAACATCCCTTTCCAAACAAAGTCAGGCTATCCAACTTGCCACCCATTCTAGCTACAGCCATTGTGGGTTGATTTATATAATTGACAAACAATATTTTGTTTACGAAGCAGTACAACCCGTAAAATTAACACCGTTGAACCGATGGATAGCGAAAGGCAAAGGTGAACACTTCTGCATCAAAAGATTAAAAGATGCCGGTAGAATATTAACCCCATACGTTTTAAATAAAATGAAAAAAATAGCGGACAGTTTTGCCGGTAAAAATTATGACATCTATTTTGATTGGAGTGATGATAAAATTTATTGTTCGGAGTTGGTTTGGAAAGTTTACGAGCGGGCGACTGGTTTGCAGATTGGCAAACTTCAAATGCTGAAAGATTTTGATCTGACGAATCCAATAGTTAAACAATTGATGAAAGCACGATACGGGAATAAAATTCCGTTTAATGAGCCGGTGATATCCCCTGTAAGTATATTTAATTCTGATTTTTTAATTTTAGTAGCATCAAAATGATTGGTTGCCGAGCGTCTTTAATCATAATATATATGGTGTAGCTTGAAAAAAGATAATATGAAAATTAACTCACGAAATAATTAGGTTTGCAACATTTTGAAATACGAAAATAAAAAAACGTTGGCTGGCTGTATCGTGCTATACAATCCCTGCCTTACCGTTATAACCAATATTGGAAGCTATATAAATTACGTAGATGTTTTATATGTAATCGATAATAGCGAAAACAGCGACGATAAATTGATTAATGCAATTTGTTTAATCAGTAAAAAAATAGCTTATCTGCCTCAGTATGAAAACACTGGAATTGCTTCTGCTTTGAATTTGGCGGCAAGTCTGGCGGTAGAAAATAATTATCATTGGATGCTAACGATGGATCAGGATTCATGTTTTAGTGGAAGCTCGTTTTTTGATTTATTCGATAAAAATATTCAAGGCGGAAATGTTGGCCTGCTTGCCGCCGCCTATACTACGCATAAAGGCCGGTGGAAAAAAGAGTACTCACAGCATTTTGATCAAATTCATTTCGTTGTTACTTCTGGCAACATTATAAACTTAAGTGCCTGGAAAGTTGTTGATGGCTACGAGGAAAAGCTATTTATTGACGAAGTGGACCACGACTATTGCCTTAAATTGAGAAAAAATAGATTTCAAATATTAATAACGAAAGAAATACTAATGCAGCACTCTGTAGGAGAAGTCTATCAAAAAGCTGACGAAGGTGCAAAGAAAGGTAAGCGCTTGAATTTGCATACCCCGGTTAGATATTATTACATCTCTAGAAATGTGCTGTATTTATGTAAGACCTATTTTTTTGTTGATTTTAGGTTCGTACTTGCCAGGTTCTTTTACCTGCTGCGGCGATTGAATAAGATTGTGTTATTTTATCCTGATAAGATGAATTATTTGAGATATTATTTTGCCGGTATCAAGGATTTTACCTTATCCAGATATTATAAAATTGACAAATAGCGGTTGGTTTGTAAAAACTTATCATACTTAGTCTCAGATGATCAGGCAGATTATCAATGGTATTGATTTAAAGTTGTGCTTTATTTTTATTTTGATTTTAATCTAATCAACTTTTTTTTACCTTTGCAACTCGATAATTCGTTCTATACGCAATACGTTAAGGGTAATTTAATAAATAATCGTTTATAAATTGCTTGAAACAATCGGATAAATAATGCGCCTATAGCTCAGTCGGTTAGAGTAGAAGACTCATAATCTTTTGGTCCCTGGTTCGAGCCCAGGTGGGCGCACAAACGGTCTTAGTGATATAGCTAAGGCCGTTTTCAAATTATTTCAGCATTTAAATTATTTCAAAAACTTCCAAATCTGAAATCATTTTCGTAAATTATCCCCTTTTTCATTATTTAATATCTAATGTGATTATCGGTTAATTGCGAAAAAGATAAATTTAGTATAATTGCTTAAATATATTTAAACATCTACCATATGAGTAATATCGTTGTTTTTGGTGCATCCGGGCAGCTGGGCCAATGTTTTAAAAACCTGGCCGAAAGCAAAGGAATCACCAATATTTTTTTTCCTCCCGAATCCGAAGCTAATATTTTGGATAATGACGCCTTAAAAAAGGTTTTTGAGCAGTATCAACCAGCGTTCAGTATTAACTGTGCAGCTTACACTGCAGTGGATAAGGCAGAGGATGACCAGGAAATGGCCAATAAAATAAACAAAATAGGCGTTGAAAATTTAAGTGCCCAGTGCGCCGTAAATGGCTCTGTACTGGTACACATTTCAACAGATTTTGTTTTTAAAGGGGACAAGTCGTCGCCACGCACTGAAGAGGACGAAGCAGAACCCATCAGCGTTTATGGACAAACTAAACTCGACGGTGAAAAAGCTGTTGAAGCCATTTTAAAAAAATATTTTATCATTCGTACAGGGTGGCTCTATTCGGAATTTGCAAACAATTTTGTTAAAACGATGCTGAAACTCGGAGCAGAAAGAGATGAATTGAAGATAATTGCCGATCAGGTGGGTACACCCACATATGCTATTGACCTGGCAGCTTGCATCCTCGATATTATAGCAAGCAAAAGTACAGCCTATGGTTTGTATCATTATAGTAATGAAGGAGTGACCTCCTGGTACGATTTTTCCAAAGCCATCTTTGATATTTCTGATACTGCGGTTAAAACTATTCCGATTAGAACGGACGAGTACAAGACCCGGGCCACAAGGCCGCCTTATTCGGTGATGGATAAGACCAAAATTAAAAAAACATTCAATATTGAAATTCCTTATTGGAGAGATAGTTTGAAAATTTGTATAAGTAAGTTAAAACAATAAATAGTTGACTAAATGAAAGGAATTATTTTAGCCGGGGGTTCAGGCACGAGACTTTACCCTATTACTAAGGCGATCAGTAAACAACTGATGCCAATTTACGACAAACCGATGATATATTACCCTTTATCGGTTTTGATGCTTGCTGATATAAAAGAAATATTAATTATAACAACACCTGAAGATAACGAGAGTTTTAAACGCCTGTTAGGCGATGGCAGCGATGTTGGATGTAGTTTTAATTACGCTATACAGGAAAAACCCAATGGCCTGGCACAGGCTTTCGTAATAGGCGAACAGTTTATTGGAGATGACAAAGTAGCACTTATTTTGGGCGACAATATTTTTTATGGATCAGGCTTTAGCGAACTGATTCGTAGTTTTAATGATGTTGATGGCGCCGCAATTTTCGCTTACCCGGTTACTGACCCTGAAAGGTATGGGGTTGTTGAATTTGATAAAGATTTTAAAGCACTGTCTATCGAAGAGAAACCACTGGAACCAAAGTCTAATTTTGCTGTTCCGGGCCTTTACTTTTATGACAACAGTGTGGTGGAAGTGGCTAAAAAATTGGAGCCGTCTGCAAGGGGCGAGTATGAAATTACCGACGTAAATAAATTTTACCTCGAAAAAAGCCAGTTGCATGTTGGTGTTATGGCTAGAGGTACAGCCTGGCTGGATACCGGCACATTTGACTCCTTAAGTGATGCTTCAGAATATGTGAGGGTGATTGAAAAAAGGCAAGCCGCGAAAATTGGCTGTATTGAAGAAGTTGCTTACAGACGTGGGTTTATTGATGATGAGAAGTTGAAAGTATTGGTGAAAAAATATATCAAAAGCGGATATGGTGCCTATTTGGAAACTTTACTGAAATAGTATTTTTACCGCGATTTAAGTTTTATAATAATTTATTAGGCGTTTTTGGGAAATATAGTCCCCACACAAATAAGGCCCGGAAATTTCTCTCCGGGCCTTATTAATATATTGGATTTAATATTGTTATTCGCCAGAGGCATGTTCATGTACGCCTTCTTCGCGGAAAAGTTTTGCACTCAAAAAGTCATTGTTCATGCGGGCAATATTAGTCAGTTTTATTTCTTTCGGGCATTCAGCTTCGCAAGCACCTGTGTTGGTACAATTACCAAAGCCTTCGGCATCCATTTGAGCAACCATGGCCTGCACCCTGCTGTAACGCTCTGGCTGACCTTGCGGTAGCATACCCAATTGCGATACTTTAGCAGATACAAACAACATAGCCGAAGCATTTTTACAAGCCGCCACACAAGCACCACAACCAATACAGGTGGCTGAGTTGAAGGCCTCATCAGCGATAACTTTTGGTATCGGGGTTGCGTTGGCATCTATGGTTACACCAGTGTTTACCGAAACGAAACCACCGGCTTGCTGTATCCTGTCAAAGGCAGAACGGTCGACGGCCAAATCTTTAATAACAGGGAATGCCGCCGCGCGCCATGGCTCAATCACAATAATTTCGCCATCGTGGAAGCTGCGCATGTGCAACTGACAGGTGGTAATAGCTTGTTTTGGCCCGTGAGGATGCCCGTTTATGTACAACGAACACATGCCGCAAATGCCTTCACGGCAATCGTGGTCAAAATGTATAGGTTCTTCCTTTTTATGGATCAACCCTTCATTAACCACATCCAGCATTTCTAAAAACGACATATCCGGCGAAATACCTTCGGCCTTATAAGTCACAAATCCGCCTTTTGCTGCCGCGCTTTTTTGCCGCCATACTTTCAGCGTCAGGTTCATGTTTCCAGTACTCATATCGTGTTAGTGAGTTGTGAGCAGTGAATTGTGAGTAGTGAGCGGTGAGTTGTGAGCTTGAGTTGTGAGTACCCTTTGATGAATTTATTTTACTCACCATTGATTACTCACCACTAACCGCTCACTACTCACCCTTCACTACTCACCCTTCACCACACTATTTATAACTTCTTTGTGTTAAATGAACAAATTCAAAATCAAGCACTTCTTTATTAAGCACTTCAGGTTGGTTATCGCCTTTATATTCCCATGCCGCTACATAAGCGAAATGATCGTCATCGCGTAAAGCTTCACCTTCTGGTGTTTGCGATTCGAGCCTGAAATGCCCGCCGCACGATTCTTTACGCATTTGCGCGTCATCAACCATTAGTTCGCCGAGTTCTAAAAAGTCGGCAACACGGCCAGCTTTCTCCAAAGAAGCATTTACTTCTTCGTTTTCGCCAACTACGATAGCGTTTTTCCAGAAATCCGCTCTCAGCGCGCTGATCAATTCTTTTGCTTTAGACAAGCCTTCTTCGGTACGTGCCATACCGCAATATTCCCACATAATATGGCCCAAATCGCGGTGATATTCGTTTACTGTTTTGGTGCCTTTTAAAGCAAGCAGTTTATTGATATAGGCCAATACATCCTGTTTGGTTTGTTCGAACGCTGGGTGTTTTATATCAACCGGTTTCGGCCCTATGGTAGCCAGGTAATCGCCTAAAGTATAAGGGATCACAAAATAACCATCGGCCAATCCCTGCATTAATGCTGATGCACCTAAACGGTTGGCACCGTGGTCGGAGAAATTACATTCGCCCAAAGCGTACAAACCAGGAACCGTTGTACTCAAATTATAATCGACCCAAAGGCCGCCCATGGTATAGTGTACAGCCGGGTAAATTCGCATCGGTTGTGTATAAGGATCTTCGTCGGTAATCTGGTAGTACATGTCGAACAGGTTACCATATTTGGCAGCTACCGCGTCTTTACCTAAACGGTGGATCGCGTCGGCAAAATCAAGGAATACCGCGATACCCGAACCACCAACGCCACGCCCGTCATCAACCATTTCTTTCGCGTTGCGCGATGCTACGTCGCGTGGAACAAGGTTACCAAAAGATGGATATTTCCTTTCCAGGAAGTAGTCCCGGTCATCTTCTTTTACCTGATCGGCTTTTATAGTACCTTTCCGTAATTGCTCAGCAATTTCGTGTGTTTTCGGCGCCCAAACCCGGCCATCGTTCCGTAAAGATTCCGACATCAGGGTAAGCTTCGACTGGTGGTCGCCAGTTACCGGGATACAGGTTGGGTGTATTTGCGTGTAGCAAGGATTGGCAAAAAATGCGCCCCTTTTATGTGCCCGCCATGCAGCGGTAACGTTTGACCCTGCCGCGTTGGTTGAAAGATAAAATACGTTGCCATAACCGCCTGTACATAATAATACCGCGTGACCGCTATGGGTATCTATGCTGCCCGTAATTAAGTTACGGGTAACAATACCTTTGGCGTGGCCATCGATAGTAACCACATCCAGCATTTCGGTGCGGGTGTACATTTTTACTTTACCGAGGTGTATCTGGCGGTTAATTGCCGAATAAGCCCCCAATAATAATTGTTGTCCGGTTTGACCACGGGCGTAAAAAGTACGTGATACCTGTGAACCACCAAAAGAGCGGTTATCGAGCAAGCCGCCGTATTCGCGGGCAAAAGGAACACCCTGCGCAACACACTGGTCGATTATATTAACCGATACTTCGGCAAGGCGGTAAACGTTTCCCTCACGGGCACGGTAATCACCGCCTTTTATCGTATCGTAAAACAAACGGTAAACGCTGTCACCGTCATTTTGATAGTTTTTGGCGGCATTTATACCACCCTGCGCTGCAATAGAGTGCGCGCGACGTGGGCTATCCTGGAAACAAAACGCTTTAACATTATAACCCAGCTCGGCCAATGATGCCGCAGCCGATGCGCCTGCTAGGCCCGTACCTACAACAATAACATCATATTTTCGCTTATTGGCCGGGTTTACCAGTTTTAAATTGAATTTATGCTTGCTCCATTTTTCGGCTAATGGACCTTCGGGGATTTTAGCATTTAATGTCATTTCTTTTTCTATTTACAATTTTAGATTTACGGGTTACGATTTAAATTTTTGAATTAAGCTTAAATAATTCGTAAATCTGAAATCGTAATTCGTAAATTACTTTTGAATATAATAAACTATCGGCATTGCCGCGAAACCAAGCGGGATAATCACCGCGAATAGCCAGGTGCCCACGAAGGCAACAAATGGTGTATATTTTTTGTGTACCCAGCCCAACGTACGGAAGGAGCTTTGAAAGCCGTGGAGCAGGTGAAATGATAACGTGCCCATTGCGATAACATAAAATATTACATACAATAAGTTGCTGAAACTGCTTGCCACACGTGCATGCAAATCTTTTACCCTTACTATTTCGATATTATTTACAACAGATACCGATTTTTCAAAGTCGGGAGAGGCAGGGATATAGTCAACAGACTGTGTTTTGCCGGTAGACAAATCTGTGCGATATTCTTTATACCCTATTTTGTGGCTATACTTGTAGTTGAACCAAAAATCGCTCATGTGTATTACGATAAACAGGAACAAAATAGAGCCCAGCAGCCCCATGTTTTTTGACGACCATGACGCCGGTGACTTGTTAACAGAGGCATAAGCAACAGGTCGTGCTTTTCTGTTTTGAATAGTTAATACCAGCGCATAAACAGCATGCACCAGTATACTGAGGTAAAGCAGGTAGGCAATAACCTCAATTGGCGGAAAATGGGTCAAAAAGTTGGCGTAAAGGTTAAAACTATAACCGTCATCGTTACTAAACAACAACAAATTACCGCCAAGGTGTACAATTAAAAAAGTACACAAAAACAAGCCCGTTAAAGCCATAATCAGCTTTTTCCCCAACGACGAGTTAAAGGTTTGTTTAATTTCGCTCATTAATATTAGATTTATTTTTCGCAAAAGTATTTAATTATAACCAAAAGTTGTAAACGCATTAACCTTAATAGGATCTAAATAGTTATTTAGAAACAATCTAAAAACAAACAATATTTAATTGGCGAATAACCTGTAATTGCCCTATATTCGGCCTTGCCCAATGCTTATCGACATGAAATATATTTATACACTAATTTCTTTGTTTTTAATAACCGGATGCGTTAAAAGAAACCAGGTTGAATTTGAGGGCACCACGCCCGGAATAAAAAACGGTGTTTTTATAATTAAAACCACCGGTGATAGTACCATTTACGGCGAGAATATAAAAGACGGCAAATTTGCTGTAAAGCAAAAACAACTAAAATATCCCGATTATTATCTGATGGCGATCACCGATAACGATCGGCTTGAAAATAACGCGCCATTTGAAGTTTATTTGGAAGATGGAAAATACACTATTCAAACAGACGCCAATAAACGGTATAAATATCCTAAAATCAGCTCTCCCTCAAAAATACAGGACCAGCTATCGGCTTATTATACCTTAAAAGATAGTTTGGTAGATAACATACTTGATGAATCTCAGAAGCTAAAAGAAGAAATCAGGTTGAAAGGTGCTTCATTGTCGAAAGACGCTTTAGTCGCTCTGCTCAATAAATCGACTGAAACGGATAGTAAGATAAACTCTGTAAATACTGCCGTTATTACGCAGTTTGTAAAAAAATATCCAGCAAGCGAGATCAGCGCACATTTAATGGCAAAACTGAGTTACGAAGACGACCCTCAGGCCTATTATAATATCTATAAAAGGTTTAGTCCGGCCGCTAAAAATACCGACGAGGGTAAAGAACTGGGAGAAAAACTAAGTCGTTTGGTAAAGTTGGTGCCCGGCGCGAAGGCTCCGGTTATTGCCGGCAAAACACCGGATGGCAAACTTTTTGATCAAAAAACTATAAATAATAAAGTGATATTGGTTGATTTTTGGCGTGCCGATAATGAATTAAGCCGGACCAATCACCAAAAACTGATCGACTTTTTGGGTGGATTTAAGGATCATAAAAAATTTGGTATCGTTAGTGTATCCATCGACACAAAGAACGATTGGTGGATTTCCGCTATCGGCGGCGATCATTTAACCTGGACCCAGGTGAGCGATTTGAAAGGTGACGATTCGCCAAACGCTGCCAACTGGAGCATCACCAGAATCCCAACATATTATCTGGTAAACGGGGACTGGAATATTATTGAACGCGACCTGGATATCAATAACCTTGATTTTGAAGTGAATGATTATTTAAAACATCATAAGTAATCAATGTTTATATAAGAAATTCGAAGTGCTCATTTTTTTTGCTAAAAAAATTAGGAATTTTGTTGATTGTTTCGATTCAAATATCTATCATTGCTGTATAATGTTGTATAAGGTTTTTGAATCAAAATAAGGATGGAAAAATTTATTCGGGTAGGCGAGGCTGCCAAAATATTGAATATTAATACAGAAACACTTCGCAGGTGGGATAAGTCAGGAAAGTTTATTAGTGTCCGACATCCTATAAATAATTATAGAGGTTATTCTCAAAATCAGATATCGACCCTAATTAAAGATTTGCAATTAGATTTTGATTTTGGCGATAAACCGAAACCTCTTTTTCTCAACGAAGCTCATGCTCCTTATTTCGAGTCAAAATACGGCATGTTGTTTAACGTAGATGCCGTTAGCTATATGAAAACATTAGCATCTGGCTCGGTTAATTTAATTTTCGCAGATCCTCCTTACAATATAAAAAAAGCAGAATGGGATACCTTTTCATCCCAAAAAGAATATGTTGAATGGAGTATGCAATGGATAAATGAAGCTCATAGAATTTTGAGCAATGATGGTTCGTTGTTTATTTGTGGTTTTTCCGAAATTCTCGCCGATATAAAATGGGCGGCATCCCGTTTATTTAAGGGCTGCAAATGGTTGATTTGGTTTTATCGTAACAAAGGCAATTTGGGAAACGATTGGGGCCGCTCACATGAAAGTGTTTTACATTTTCGAAAAAGCGAGAAATTTATTTTTAATATTGATGAAGTGAGAATCCCCTATAATGAACATACCCTAAAATACCCTAAACGAACTCAAGCTGAAAGCTCTCAATTTTCGAATGGGAAAAAGAGTGATTATGAATGGGAACCTAACCCACTCGGGGCAAAACCAAAAGACGTATTTGAAATACCCACTATTTCAAATAGTGCCTGGGAAAAAACAATGCATCCTACGCAAAAGCCCGTTGAATTGTTAAGAAAGGTTATTTTATCATCTTCTAACCCTGATAGTTTGATATTTGATCCCTTCGGTGGATCTGGAACTACTTTTGCTGTTGCTGAAGCTTATCAGAGAAAATGGATTGGCACCGAAATGCACATACCTTATTGCGATGTTATAAAACAACGAATTTCAGATGCCACCCATATCAAAAGGATTTTAACAATGAAAGATGAGGACGAATCTGTGAAAAGGCGACATAAGTTACGAGGCTAATAAATCGTCAATATCTTCTGTTATTAACTTAGAAAAACTCTTTATGTGTCTGTTGTAAGGCTCCCTGCCCGCATTTGGTGGGGGATCTAAATAATAAATACCATTAAGTTGGGTAATGAACTTGTTGTAAACCATAAATAAGCCCGAAACGAGGGTGAAACTAATATCGTTATCTCCCTTGCGTTGAACATCGTTTAAAAATATACCTATTACTTTTAAATTGTGGCCGACAAAACGCTCAAGTAGAATTTTATCCATGAACATTTTACCCATTCGATCCTTCGAAGTGGTTTTTACAGAAACAACTATTTCATTTTCAGTTATATACTTGTTAATAATGTCGTCTTTTTCTGATTTTAGAACAACATTACTTTCAAGCGGCGGATTTTTGTCATTGTCAACAGTAAGCGTTATTTTGTCAATTTTGTTATTTAATTCAATATCTTTTTTGGGAGATAAAATCAAATCATTTTCACATATATAGTTTTTTTCGCCATCATCAGTGTCGTAAGGGATTCTGAAAACTGTTCTTTTGTTAGGAATGCCAATTTCGGTAAATAGTGCTTTAATGAGTTCTTCAAAACGGTTTCCAACGTGTTTTCTCGCACCGTTTGGATCGCCCAATAAATCAAAACCAGCACCAATTGATTGTTGGATCGTGTAGAGTACACTATCAATAGTTTTAGTTTCCACTTCCGAATATGATTTCTCTTTATTTCTTATCCTAATTATTATACCTTCCAGCTCTGCTAATTTTTCAGAGAAGCTTATAGAATCCATAATGAAAAGCGTTTGATTTATGGGACGAACAAATTTTTTTGTCCCAGCTATTGTAGAATAATAGATTCTATAGTGACCTTTGTCTTCATAACCACTCAAAATATTGGGAAGATATGCCAATATTTTATTGGCAAGTAGGCCAAATTCTTTAACGGACGACTTTTTTGATTGTAAATCTTTGTCTAAAGGGGTCATAAATTTAATGTGACGTAAAGGTATCTTTTATTAGCGCAATAATCTCTGCACAACCAAAAATCGGATGTTTGGGCTAATTGTAGTTGAAACTAAAATATTACACTTTTTATTGACACGACTTCCTAATTGTTTTTTGTTTTGATTACTTTCGGGCACCGATTTTAATCTAAAATTAAAATGAAAACAACCTGCCAGATTTTCTTAATTTCATTCCTATTCATACATTCTGCAAGTGCACAATTAAGCAAAGATGATCAGGCCGTCCGTATGAAAATATACCGGGAGATGGAAAAATCCATGGTAGATGAATTACTTAAGCCATGGTACCCGGCCTCTTTCGATACCCTAAACACAGGCTTTTTGAGTACGTTTAACTATGATTTTAAACCAATAGGCAACCAGGATAAAATGGTGGTTACCCAGGCAAGGCATACCTGGAGCAATGCAAAAGCTTCCGAATTATTTCCCCAAGTAGCGTATTATAAAACCGGGGCTAATTTGGGATTCCAATTTTTGCGCGATAAAATGTGGGACAAGCAATACGGTGGCTTTTTCACGTACACCGATAGGCAGGGAAACCCGAAATCGGGACGTTTTGCCCCAAAAGAAGCCTATGGAAATTCTTTCGCGCTATATGGATTGGCAGCCTATTACCAAAGTACTGGTGATACCAGTGCCCTGAATTTGGCAATAAAAGAGTTTCATTGGCTCGAAAAGCACAGTCATGATACGGTTTATCAGGGGTATTATCAGCACATGGAAAGGGATGGAACACCGATAAAGCGCACCGGTGATGTTCCGTCTACTGCCGAGATTGGCTATAAAGACCAAAATACTTCTATTCATTTACTGGAATCTTTTACCGAATTATACACCGTTTGGCCGGATAGTTTATTAAAAGTGAGGTTAATCGAAATGCTACATTTGGTTAGAGATGTGATCACAGACAAAAACGGCGACCTTACGCTTTTTTTTCAGCCAGATTGGACTCCGGTCTCTTACCATGACTCGACCCATGCTGTTATTTTGAAACACCGCGGTCTCGACCATGTCTCTTACGGGCACAATATAGAAACAGCCTATTTAATGCTCGAGACTTCACACATAATAGGGATTGAACACGATACTTTGACCGAACGTATCGCAAAAAAAATGACGGACGACGCTTTAGCTAATGGTTACGATCATAAAGTTGGCGGTTTTTACGATGAGGGTTATTACTTTAAAGACAAACCTGGCGTTACCGTTATCGCCAACACAAAAAATTGGTGGGCACAAGCCGAGGGCTTAAATACTTTGCTGATGATGGCCGATAAATATGCTGATGACCCTATGCATTATGAAGAAAAGTTTAAACAGCAATGGAATTATGTGCAAACATATCTGATCGATCATGAGCATGGCGACTGGTACCAGGCAGGTTTGGATAAAGAACCGGGTCAGAAAATGGCGTTAAAAGGGCAGATTTGGAAAGGTACCTATCATAATTTCCGTGCACTAATCAATTGTACCAACCAGTTAAACCCCGATAAAATACCACCAACAGTGCCAGCAAATGTCTTTTTGGATAAAGACGCTGGCCTGCTTTTGAAATGGGATCCTTCGACGGATAACCGGGGAGTACTTGGCTATAATATATATATAGGTAATAAACGTATTGCTTTTACACCCTTAACTAACTGGAGTTTTCCTTCCGGATATGCTGGCCATGGCACATTAACTATTCGGTCGGTTGATTTGCAGGGGAACGAGTCGGGCGATTCGAAACCTGTTAATTATTAAAAAAGTGCATTTTTAGTATATTATCAGACTTTAAATATTTATCTATTTTGATTGGTTTTAAGAAGAATATTTCACTTTGCTTTTAAATTTTAACAGAATCGACAATCAAAATTGGGTGAAATTCAATAATGGCTTATTTAAAGAAAATAAAAGTTGTTTTTCAGGGGTTTTTATCAACTTGTTTCGATTTATTTTTTGTTTTTCTCGATAAAAATTGTAATATTTAACATTAAAATCATTTTAAATTAAAAATTCGTCAAAATAAATGAGAAAAAATTCGTTTTTATTCAAAAACACTTCATAAATTACGTTTTTTAAAAGTAACTGATTATCTTATTTCTTTTATATTGTTTCTTATGCAGGAATCAGCTTATTTTGATAAATATAGCCCAATAACAGGGGTCTGGGACGAAATGTATGGATCGAATGCACATGTGCGCGATCATTATCGGAAGATAATTGAATATATTTCGGGTGAATCGGCTGACGATCTTAATAAAAAAGAGGAGTTAGCCAAAAGGCTTTTTATGAGCCAGGGTATAACCTTTACGGTATACAACAGCGGCGAAGGGATTGAAAAAATATTTCCTTTTGATATCATCCCGCGCATTATTACGGCAGATGAATGGGCATTTGTTGAAAAGGGTATCAAACAAAGGCTTACAGCACTTAACCTTTTTTTAAAGGATGTTTACAATAACCAGTTTATTATTAAAGATGGTATTGTACCGATAGACATCATTTATTCGTGCCCCCATTTTTTAAGGGAAATGCACCAGTTGCAGGTGCCGTATGATATTTATATACATATTTCGGGTATTGACCTGATTAGGGATTACGACGGCACTTTTTATGTGTTGGAAGATAACTTGCGTACACCTTCGGGAGTTAGTTATATGCTTGAGAACCGGGAAATTACGAAACGGCTCTTCCCTGACTTGCTACCGCAATGTGGGGTAAGGAGTGTGACAGAATACCCGAATATTTTGTATAAAAATTTGCTGGCGCTGTCGCCAAGGCAAATTAACAATCCCACAATAGTATTATTGAGTCCGGGGATTTATAATTCCGCGTATTTCGAACATACCACACTGGCCCGTTTAATGGGCGTTGAATTAGTGGAGGGTCGCGACCTGGTGGTTAATAACCATAAGGTTTATATGAAAACTACCATTGGCTTACAACAGGTTGATGTAATATACCGCCGTGTGGACGACGAATATCTTGATCCTTTGGTATTTAATCCCGAAAGCATGTTGGGGGTTGCTGGTATAATGGGTGCTTATCGTAAAGGAAATGTAGCCATAGTTAACGCTGTGGGCACAGGGGTTGCCGACGATAAAGCGGTTTATATTTATGTTCCGGAAATGATTAAGTATTACCTTAATGAAGAACCTATTTTGAAAAATGTGCCCACCCACCAACTTGGCAACGCCGATGAGCGGGAACATGTTTTTGCCAATATTAACAAAATGGTGGTTAAAAAAACAAATGGCAGCGGTGGTTATGGAATGTTGATGGGGCATGCCGCTACAGAAAAAGAAATTGATGAATATAAAATAGAAATATTAAAAGATCCGCGCAATTTTATCGCGCAGCCTACTATAAGCCTTTCGGCGGCACCCTGCTATATGCAGGGGGAGTTGCGCCCAAGAAGGGTGGATCTCAGGCCCTATGCATTATTCGGCCCAAGCGGAATAGAAATAGTTCCGGGAGGTTTAACGCGGGTGGCATTGAAAGAAGGTTCGCTGGTGGTAAATAGTTCGCAAGGCGGGGGTAGTAAAGATACGTGGGTATTGGCGTAACCCCCCGGCCCCCTAGAGCGGGGGCAAATGGTAAATAAGAAAATTTAACAATTTTAAAGTAATAAATTATACAAAATTCCCCTTTAGGGGGCCAGGGGGCAAACATGTTAAGCAGGGTAGCAGCAAGTTTTTATTGGTTAAGCAGGTATATTGAGCGCAGTGACGGTATGTTGCGCATGTTGAAAATTAATTATGCTTCGTCGCAGGACACCATGGGTGAATTTGACTGGGAGCCTGCGATCAGAATTTTTGCAGGATCAGATCAGGAAGAGACAGGCAAACTGGAAAACAGCAGCCGTGCGGTTTTAAAATACATGGTGATCGGCAAAACAAATTCTAATTCCATATTAAATATTATAACGCTTGCGCGCGAAAACGCAAGGGGAGTACAGGAACATATTCCGAAAGATTTATGGCAATGTGTAAACGAGTATTACCATACCGTTAAAGACCCCAGGTTGGAAACTGCCTTACAGCGCGAGGACCCGATAAGCGTGTTAGATGTGTTAATTAAACAGGTGATGCTCTATTACGGTACCGCCGAAATTACTATGGAACGCGGCGAGGGTCGCAGCTTTATGAATATTGGTAAATATTTGGAAAGGGCTATACAATCGTTGGATATATTAGATACAAAGTTTGGTTCAATAAATGATAATCCCGATTTGCTTACCGATACCTCTTACTGGAAGCATTTGCTGTTGTCGTTAGGCGGTTATGAACTGCACTTAAAAACATACCGCGAGGGTTTTGAGGCATCGAATATATTAGAACAAGTGGTGCTGAATGATGATTTCCCCCGCTCGGTTATTTATTCGGTTAATAATATTCAGCGTTATTTCGAAAGGCTGAAGAATGAAAGCAACCTCGAAGATTTCCGGGAACTATCATTCCTGATTGGCCGTTTGCAAAGCCGCATTAAATATAGCTCTGTTTATAGTATTGAAAACGATGGTTTGCTTTCTTATTTGACACAAATAAGGAAAGAACTTTACGGAATTGGTGACGCGTTGAATGAACATTATTTTGCAAATTCATAAATTAAAAAATTAAAAGAAAATGCCCGAATTTGAGATCCAGCACGTTACCCGGTATGTATACGAGAGTCCGGTAAGGGACAGTGCGAACCAGATCATATTATTTCCGATAAAAGACGATTTTCAGGACGTTATAAAACAAGAACTTACCATAACCGGCAACCCTGTTGTGGATACCCATATAGATTATTATGGCAACGAGGTGGGAAGTTTTACTTACAGCGTTCCGCATAATGTATTAACCATTAATTCGAAAATATGGGTTACCACCAGGCACCGGCCATTGCCCGAAAGTGACATATTTCCATCGCACCAATGGGACGACCTGAAGCGTTTACAGTATATAATGCCGTATCTGGATTTTTTGAAGCAGGAATATTTTGAAGGCTTGTTGGAGTTAAAAGCAGTAGTCGAAAAAATATGGACCAAGACCGAATCTCCCTACCAGGTTGCCCTTCGTTTTTGCAAATATGTATATGATAACTTCGAATACATTAAAGGCGTTACTACGGTTGAAACCACACTGGATGAAATATGGAAACTAAAAGCAGGTGTTTGTCAGGATTTTGCACACATGCTGATGGAAATGTTACGAATGGCACAGATCCCCGCAAGGTATGTAAGTGGCTACATTTGTGTAAGTCGTGATAATACCCGTGGAGTAGGAGCAACCCATGCGTGGGCCGAAGCTTATATTCCCGATTATGGTTGGCTGGGTATCGACCCTACTAATAATTGCGTCGCCAATGAAACCCACGTACGACTTGCGGTAGGCCGTAATTTTTCTGACTGTTCGCCGGTAAAGGGGGTTTATAAAGGTTCATCAAACCATAAACTCGAAGTAGCGGTGTCGGTAGATGAAGAAAATGCGCTTAATTCGAGCGATATTCAAATACACGATGCGCACGTTTACAACAACGTAACTGAGTTTTCGAAAAATAGCTATCAGCGTCATTTGGAAATTATTCAGCAGCAGCAACAACAGCAACAGTAAATACATTAAGTTAATTTTATGCCTGCTGTTTCGAATGGCGCTATATTTTATCGTAAAATAGCTTTTCTTTTAGTCTAAGATTGGCGTTAAGGTTTTCTTTTTGATTATATAATTCTTGAATCATTAAATTGAACCAATAAGAGTCTTTATCAAACAAGTAATTAATTTTTAATCCAAACGCGTCTTCGTCCATAAAAATGATGTTATTATTATTATCAGTAATTTTATGATTTAATATTTCGGGATAAAATAACTCCGGGTCGAGATATTTCTGGTTAATAAGTTTAATAATATTATGTTTATAATTTAGCTCCGACGATTGATAACAGAAGGTTATTAAAAATACCTGATTTTTATAAAAAGTTATAATGCATTTGTTTTTTAAGAGCTTATACCGCCAACGGTAAATAAAAACGGAAATACCACCCTCTCTTAAAACTAACGTAGGTTTTCCGTTCTCTTTTATTACCTCCCGCATACTTCGCCCAAGCAGTGCTGGCTGAATGGCTGTTTGGGTTTGAATATTGTTTAAACTGCTTAAATTATTTAATGTTTGTAAAAAAGCTTGCTTTTTTATGTTTTGTGTTAAAACATACTTTTCATAATCGTCTCTTTTTAAATAATTACGAACTATTAATTTACTTTTATAAAAAATGGAAAGAAATTTAGTCAATTTATAGTAGTTCCGATTTTTTTTAGATGCAGGAAAAACTAACATTCTTATTATTGATTAAGGCATTGTAATTAATACTATTGATTTATTGCTATATTGTTATCAAAGCAGTGTAATAGTTAATATTTGTCACAATTTAACAAAAAAAAAGCCAATTATAATCTTAAACGAAAAAAAATAACATTTGGTAAATAAAACGATAAAATTGGAGCCTTTTCGGGGCAAAAGTCATCTTTTTTACTGCTATACAAATTTGAAATTGATGCTTATAGGAATTGCTATTGGGACTAGCACAGGATAGGCCTTAATTGGAGTATAAAAAAGCATACACAGCATCTGTGGTTTTATCTACAAGGGTCAATAGGGCATGATTTATTAATCTTCCGAAGAATCATAAATCGAAATATGTAATGCTTTTAAAATCGAAAAAGGTATAATGCTATACAACATTACACCTTTTTATAAGCTAAGTTAAATACGAAGTACTAAACTTATAATTTCTTAACAGCCTCTACCAGTTCTTCCGGCGATGGTGCCTTTTCGTACGATTTTACCAATTGATGGTGTTTATCGTATATAGCAATATAAGGCGTCGTTTTAACCTGGTAAAATTTTTGCACCACATAAGAATAACCCTCCGTGCCAACAATAAAATTTGGATATTTCTTTAAATCAAAGTCGCGCGAAAATACCTGTATCGCTTTCAGCTGCATCACGAAGGTTATCATTATCACCTGGATGTTTTTGAATGCTTCCATCTTAGGTTTCATCTCATACATCATGTGCTGACAGTGGCTGCAGTCTGGCGAAAAATAAATGATCATTACAGGTTTATTCTTTTTTAAATTGGCTGGCGTTACATACACACTATCAGTCGTAAGGATATGGTATGGTGGTATGGTTAATGGCGGAGTAAAAGTTTGCGCATTGCTGCAACCCGCTGTAATTATCAGTGCTAAAATAAAAAAGAGTTTTTTCATGAATTTTAAATATATGTTTTAGAGGGAATTAGTTAGTGCTTATGCTTCGAGTAACTCTATTTGCCATGTAATTTGTTGTTCGGTTATTGGGTAAGCAATATTATTTCGAATAGTATTAAAAACCGCTTCAAACAATCCAAAATAATTGCCTTTTGGCGATTTTACCCATTCCACATGTTTTTGGTTTTCCTTGTACATTATGGTTAATTTACCTTCACTACCTTCTGGTTCAATTCCAAAGCCGGAGGCATCGGGTAACATGCCGGCATCCAACTGTGCCTCTTGCGTATCGCACCGGTTTTTCGCAAAGCTTCCGAGTTTTCCATATACCACAAAGCCTGGCATTGCCTCAGCCATAAGTAAGCCAGAAGTTAAATATACGTTTAATTGGTTAGGATAAATTAAATGGTAATTAAAATAATCAACCACTTCCGATCCATCGCGATAAATGGCTGTCGTTTTATGAAAGCTAAGCGGTTTGCCAAATAAACATATCGCATTATCAACTAAATGAGCTCCAAGATCGTAGTCGAGGCCATTGCCGGGAGTGGCTTTGGTTTCTTTGAACAGCTTAGGGCCAATGGCCATTTTATACCTGTCGATGCGAAAGTAAACTTCCATCAAGCCACCGAGTTTTCCACTTTCAATTATTTCCTTCACCGATAAAAATCCGCTATCCCATCTCCTGTTTTGATAAAGGAGCAGATGCCGATCCATTTTTCTCGCCAAATCAAATATCGTTTTAACTTCGGCACTGGTTACCGCTGCGGGTTTTTCGAGTAAGACGTGCTTCCCCGCATTAAGAGCCCTTATAGTATATTCAACGTGTGTGTTGTTGGGGGTGTTAACTACTATTAGCTCTATTTCTTGGTCGTTTAATAATTCGTCAATAGAATTATAGCTGACAACATCCGGGTAGCGCGCCGCAGCTTTTTTTTCATGGCGCTCAACCACGGCTTTAAATTTAAAGCCTGAGTGAGTAGTTAAAAATGGAGCCTGGAATATTCGTCCGGACATTCCGTAGGCCATTAGCCCTGTTACAATAGGTGTTGACATTTTAGATAGCTTAATATCTTCCCCGTGAGGAAGAATTTTTATAATAACGTTCGGCCTGTATGGCAAAAGTTTATTTAGATAAAGGAACTGAATTTAAAATATGGCTCTAAAATAGGAAATATCTCTATTCAAAATTGCTTTTAGTATATTCTTTGTAATTCTTCTTAATAAATGTTTAATCCTGTTTACCGATGTAATTTACTCTATTAAACGCTCAGATGTCGGCCAATATTTTTGAGCAAAATCATAATATTAAACATTGTTTAATAGGCAATAAATTATCTTATGCGTTGTTATATTTATTAAGAAATAAAATACTAATTTTACGATTACCTAAATTTAATAAATCAGCTGTTTATTTCATCTTTTGTGAAAGGGGATTTATGCATGCTTTTGAAAAAAAATTAAAAAGGTAAAAAAATAAATTTGAATTGTATAACCTTGTTCGTACACTTAGCGTATACAGAACAATAAGTAGCCGACAGGTTCCTCAACAGAAAAACAGAAAATAAGTATAAACGTAAATGGACTTAAATAGCAGATCAGTTAGTGTATTACTTGTTGATGATGATGAAATAAACAATTTCATTTCCATCAAATTGATAAAAAAGGCCCTTTTGAACACCGAAATAATGGCATGTTTGAATGGGAAATATGCTATCGATCAATTGGTTGAAATACAAATGAATGATCCTGCAAAATTACCCGACTATATATTATTGGATATTAATATGCCAATTATGAATGGATGGGAATTTTTGGACGAGTACACCCGTTTAGGTTTAGATCCTGCTGGAAAAAGCAAAATTTACATCATTTCGTCGTCTGTTTTTAGTAACGATATTAATAAAGCCCGCTCATACCCTCTGGTAAAAGATTTTATCTCAAAACCGCTTAACGTAGAAAAAATACGTGAGCTGTTTAAAGTGGAAAATACCGTTAAATAGCCATAACTTTAAAAGTTTGGTCGGTGTAAGTTACTTTACCTACGCAAGTTGATTTAGCATGATAAAATAAGCAGGTGTAACCTTCGGCAGCTGCTTTTTTTCCATATTCTTCGCGCAGTTGCATAGCTTTTCGACCATCGTAGTCGTATTTGGCCACAAATTTTCGGATTAACTGTTCGGGCTCAGGAAGTTCATCTCCGCCATAAAAGCATTTTTCGCAGTCACTTTCTATCCAGAATACCTGATGGAAAGGGGAGTGGCCACCCGATAATTCATACCTTATACCTGGTTTCAATGTTCCGTTTTCGTTAACAAAATTGATACGGGCTGTGTTCTGTAACGTTTCGAAAATATCTTTATGGTAGGATGATGATTTTCCGGCTATAGCCGTTTCCCATTCTTTTTGCTGGATTACGTGCTCGGCGTGCGGAAAACTGGCTTCTAGTTTTCCATTACGCTCAACCACCAGGCCACCCGAATGGTCATAATGCAGGTGCGACATCAGTACCAAACTTACGTCATCAGGGTCGTAACCAGCGTTACGTATATGCTGGTGTAAAAACAACTCGTCGCGGGTATCTTTGTAGCCCAATCCGGCATCCAGTAATATTAAATCATTTTTGGTTTTTACCAAAAACGGGTTAACGTGAATAAATAATGATGCTGGCCGGTCTTTTGGATTATCTGTTTCGGGATTAAAAGGGATAAATTTTTTGCTGGCATCAACAGAATATGATCCTTCACTTAAAGCTGTAATTTCCATTTATGTATTATATATTTAAAATCGATATTAAATTGAAAGGTGTTAAGAGGGGGATACTAATTTTAACCTGAGGCGAGTTTAATAGCACTTTGAACGGATATGTATTTTAACAGATTAACCCTTATTAACATTCAAAATTCAGTGTTCGATATTTAATTTCATCTATATTTACTTTTTTAAAGCGATAAAGATATGAATAAACTATGGGCAGTAAGAGATAATGCCGATGCTGACGAAGCGGAAAAATTGGCTGCCCTGCTAAATATTGATATTGTTTTAAGTAATTTATTGATACATAGGGGTATTAAAAGCTACGAAGATGCCCACTTGTTTTTCCGCCCCGATGAACGGCATATCCACGACCCTTTTTTGATGGCCGATATGGAAAAAGCCGTAATGCGTATTGAGGATGCTATACAAAGAGGTGAGAAAATATTGATTTATGGCGACTACGATGTTGATGGCACTACGGCGGTTTCGGTAGTTTATAGTTTTTTTAAAAAGCTTTACAGTGAAATTGAATATTATATCCCCGACCGCTACCTGGAAGGTTACGGAATATCTTCGAAGGGTATAGATTACGCCGCCGAAAATAATTTCAAACTCATCATTGCGTTAGACTGCGGTATAAAATCAGTGGATAAAGTAGCCTACGCCAATACCAAAGGAATAGATTTTATTATATGCGATCACCACTTGCCAGGTACGGAGCTTCCGGCGGCGGCGGCTGTTCTTGACCCAAAACGGTTGGATTGCGAATACCCTTATAAAGAACTGTCGGGCTGCGGAATAGGCTTTAAATTGATACAAGCCTACGCGGAAAAAAACGACATCCCTTTTGAAGAAGTCAGCTGCTATTTTGATTTGGTCGCCATAAGTATAGGCTGCGACATCGTACATATAAACGGAGAAAATCGGGTCTTGGCCCATCTTGGTCTTCAAAAAATAAATTCAAACCCCAGCATCGGCGTAAAAGCCCTGATGAAAATAGCTGGTAAAACCAGTAATTACTCCATATCGGATGTGGTTTTTTTGCTGGGCCCCCGTATTAATGCGGCCGGTCGAATTGATGATGCAAAACATGCTGTTGAATTACTCATTGCCACAGATGAAGACGAGGCGGTAGAAATGAGTGGAAGGATAAACGTTAAGAATACCGAGCGTAAGGGCCACGATTTACATATTACTGAAGAAGCACTGGGCATAATTGATAATGATGAAGTATTAATCAACCGGAAATCGACCGTTGTTTTCAGCGAAAACTGGCATAAGGGGGTTATTGGTATTGTGGCATCGCGGCTAACCGAAAAATATTACCGGCCTACCATTGTGCTTACCCGCTCCAACGGTTATGTGGCCGGTTCAGCCCGTTCGGTTTTAGGTTATGATTTATACGAAGCGCTTTGCGAATGCAGTGATCTGCTAATACAATTTGGCGGTCATAAGTATGCTGCGGGCCTCACCATGCTCCCGGAAAATATTGAAGCTTTCGCGGATCGTTTTGAAGAAGTAGTAGGTTCGACAATAAAACCAGAACAATTGATACAACAAATACCTATTGACGCAGAATTACGTTTAAGTCAGATTGAGCCGAAATTTTTTAGGATATTGAACCAGTTTGCACCATTTGGACCAGAGAATATGTCGCCGGTTTTCTTGAGCAAAAATGTGTATGTTAGCGGCGTTGCAGGCTTGGTTGGCGAAAATCATATCAAAATGACGGTAATACAACATGGTTCTCCGGGTTTTAGCTGTATAGCATTTAACCAGGGAGAAAGCCTGTCGCAGATAAAAAAAGATGTACCTTTTGACATTTGTTATTCGATAGAAGAAAATATCTGGCAAGAACGGCGGAGTATACAGTTAAATATTAAGGGGATGAGGTTTTAATCATTAGTTGGAACGAAACTTCGTAAGTTTTTAAGTCGGGAGACATCATGGAAATCTTTTAATCCGGAAAATCAAGGTTCAGACAATAAAATCAAGGTTCAGACAAAATAAAAAATGAATTTAAGAGCAGAGCATATATTAAAAAAATATAAACAGCGTACCGTTGTTAACGATGTATCGTTTAACGTTTCGCAGGGTGAAATTGTGGGGTTACTTGGGCCAAATGGTGCCGGAAAAACGACTTCCTTTTATATGATCGTAGGTTTGATAAAACCAAACGAAGGTAAAATATTTTTAGATGACGAAGACATCACTAACGACCCCATGTACCGGCGGGCGCAAAAAGGCATAGGCTACCTGGCACAGGAGGCATCGGTATTTCGTAAGCTTTCTGTAGAAGACAATATTAAAGCCGTGTTGGAAATGGGTACCATGTCCAAAGAGCGGCAGGAAGAAAAGCTGGAACAACTGATTGACGAATTTAGCTTGCACAAAGTAAGAAGGAACCGTGGCGATTTATTATCCGGAGGTGAACGCCGCCGTACCGAAATAGCCAGGGCCCTTGCCGCAGAACCAAATTTTATTTTATTAGATGAGCCCTTCGCTGGGGTTGACCCTATTGCTGTTGAAGAAATCCAGGCAATGGTAGCCAAGCTTCGGCATCGTAATATTGGTATTTTGATTACCGACCATAATGTGCAGGAAACCCTTTCCATCACCGATAGGGCCTATCTGCTTTTTGAAGGTAAAATATTAGAGTCGGGCGTACCTGAGGTATTGGCGGCTAACGAAATGGTACGGAAGGTTTACCTGGGTGCCAACTTCGTTTTAAAACGAAAAACTTTTGCGCAAATTTGATAGCTTATGACCATTTTTAATTCTGTTTTTACCTGGTTCATGAAAAAACGTATCCACCAGATAGAGCTTTTTATGAAATACCCGAACGAAGTGCAGGAAGAATGGTTTGAGCAACTGATATCGGGTGCCGAAAACACCGAATGGGGAAAAAAATATGGGTACAAAAGCATCTTTAACCTGCAACAGTTTAAAGATCGGGTGCCGTTGCAAAATTACGAGAGCCTAAAACCATACATCGAGCGTATGCTCAAAGGCGAGCAAAATGTGTTGTGGCCGTCAGAAATAAGATGGTTTGCCAAATCATCGGGCACCACCAGCGACCGTAGTAAATTTATACCAGTAAGTGAGGAAGCACTGGAAGAATGTCACTTTAAAGGTGGCAAGGACCTGCTCACTATATATTTTAATAACCAGCCAAATGCCCGCATGTTCACCGGGAAAATATTGACCCTTGGCGGGAGTTTCCAGGTGAGTGAGTTGTGCGCGGATACTTCCTTTGGCGATCTTTCGGCAGTGCTGATGAAAAATTTGCCCCTCTGGGCCGAACTTCATCGCACCCCTCACATGGATATTGCCCTGATGGAAGACTTCGAGGAGAAGATTGAGAAAATGGCCCACGCCACTATTGATGTAAATGTTACCAGTCTTAGCGGAGTACCCACCTGGAATATTTTACTATTTAAACGAATTCTCGAAATAACCGACAAAAAAAATCTGCTGGAAGTATGGCCAAACCTCGAAATGTATTTCCATGGAGCGGTTAACTTTACCCCTTATCGGGAACAATTCAAAAAATTCATCCCTAAGGATGATATGTATTACCTCGAAAACTATAATGCCTCCGAAGGCTTCTTCGGGATACAGGATACCCGGGAGCCCGGCGAAATGCTGCTTATGCTCGATTACGGTATTTTTTACGAGTTTTTACCCCTCGAACATTTACATGATGAAAATCCGAAAACCCTCATACTTGATGAGGTTCAACTAGGAAAAAACTATGCGCTTATAATCAGCACCAACGCCGGCCTTTGGCGCTATTTAATTGGCGACACCATTCGGTTTACGTGCTTATCGCCATTCCGTATACAGGTTACAGGGCGCACCAAGCATTTTATTAATGCCTTCGGCGAAGAATTGATTATTGATAATGCCGAGCGGGCATTGGATGAGGCCTGTCGTAAAACTGGTGCAATTATTCGTGAATATACCGCAGCTCCCGTTTATTTTAACGGCGATGAAAGCGGGGCCCATGAATGGATTATCGAATTTGAGAAAAAACCAGCCGAGTTTGACCGCTTTGTTGATATTTTAGATGAAACCCTGCGCTTGATAAATTCCGATTATGATGCCAAACGATTTAAAGACATGGCGCTGCGCCGCCCGATAGTCCGCCGTGCACCCCAGGGAACATTTTTTAACTGGATGAAAGAAAAAGGGAAACTGGGCGGTCAGAATAAAGTGCCCCGACTGGCTAATGACCGCGAATATGTAGACGCTATTTTACGGATGATGGAGTTGGTGGGATAAAACAGGCTAACAAATCATTTTATTAGCCGTATAAAATTTAACTAACTAAACTTGTTCAACCAAATTACTTAGTTTTGAGTTCCCATAACTATTATACACCAATGAAACTAGTATCCTATAAAACCGAAGACGATGAACATTTGGGCATTTTTTTAAATGGCCATATTTATAACCTGAACTCCTGCGACAAGCTGATCCCCGATAACATGAACCAATTTTTATGGGGTGGTGATGAGCTAATGGAGCGGGCGCAGCGTGCTAACGCCGCCATAAGTTCGGGTAAAACCGAAGCCAAGGAAGAGCTGTTTTTCGAGTTGATGGCGCCGGTGCCACACCCAACTTCATGTAGGGATGCGTATGCCTTCAGGTTGCATGTCGAAGCCGCCCGTCGGAACCTAAAAGAAGCGATGGTACCAGAATTTTTTCAGTATCCCGTTTTTTATTTTACTAATCATAATGCCATACAAGGTGCCGGCGAAATAACTTGCATGCCCGATCATTTTCAAAAACTGGATTTTGAACTGGAAGTCGCAGTTGTATTGAACAAAAAAGCAAGAAATGTTAAAGCCGCTGATGCTGATAGCCTGATTGCCGGTTATATGATTATGAATGATATGAGTGCCCGCGTGCTGCAAAAGGAAGAAATGTTGTTAGACCTCGGCCCGGCGAAAGGCAAGGATTTTTGCACCGTTTTAGGCCCCTGGCTCGTAACCCCCGACGAACTTGAGCCATATAAGGTAGCTCCCAAAGAAGGGCATATCGGTAACGCCTACAGCCTCGAAATGAAATGCCTAGTGAATGGCAGGGAAGTTTGCAATGGGAGCATGACCGATATGGAATGGACCTTTGCCGAAATTATAGAACGCTGTGCTTATGGCTGCGATGTGCTGCCTGGTGATGTGATAGGCTCGGGAACAGTTGGAACTGGCTGTTTTTTGGAAATTAACGAAACCGGTATGTTGAATAATCGGAACTATATAACACAATGGCTCAAGCCCGGTGACCTGGTAGAAATGGAGATAACCGGCCTGGGTATGCTTGGTAATATTATCAAAAAAGAGGATAGTGATTTTTCAATTCTGGAGTTGAAGAAGGCATAAACATTTTGTCATTTCTTCGTGCCTACCCATGACAGATTTATAAATGCCCTATTGTCATTGCGAAAACCCGGTCGGGTAAGTGAATTTGGGGTTTGAAGCAATCTCGTCGCCTGATGGACAAAGCGACGAGATTGCTTCGATGCCCGCCTACACAGACCCAGCGCGCATCTCTCAATGACAAAGCGTATAATTTTTACAAAATGTTAAGCTCCATCAATTTACCCGTTAACTCGTCCGCCGAAGTGAAGTGTATCGATCTTATCCCCAATTTCTCCGCAGCTAAAATATTGCGGTAGTTATCATCAATGAAAAGGGCTTCATTGGCTTTTACATTGTAGCGATCCAGTAGTATCTGATAAAACTCGGGCGTTGGTTTTCGCATTTTTTCGGTGCCAGATACTACAACACCATCGAACCAATTCAAAAAATCGTACCGTTTTTGGGCAATAGGATAAGTCTCTGCCGACCAGTTGGTGAGCGCGTATATTTTATATTTATTGCTCTCCTTAAGTTCCCTGAATATTTCAACCGTTCCATCAAAGGCATCACCGAGCATTTCTTCCCAGCGGGTATAAAAAGCCCGTATATTGGCCTCGTGTTCAGGAAATTGTTTTACTAAAATTTCAGTTCCTTCCTGCAAAGGGCGACCAGCATCTTGTTCCTCGTTCCAGTCGGAAGTGCAAATAGTGGCGAGGAAATCTTTCATTTCCTGTTCATCATCAAATAAAGTGCGGTACATATAAAGCGGGTTCCAGTCTATTAAAACCGCGCCGAGGTCGAATATGATGGTGTTGATCATTTTAGTTTATATAAGATCGATTTTATTACCTATTCATTCCCCAGCAAATACCCCTTAAACCCTTCAAAATCCTTACCCAATGCTACAAATATCTTTTCCTTTTTCGCAAGCTCGTTAACCTGTTCGGGCACGTCAATTTTTTGGGCGATGCTGTCGGGGTACACATCCGGGAACTTGCAGGGGTGAGCGGTTGATAAAAATACGCCAGCGGTATCAGCTTTAAGGTTATCCAGTTGCCAGTCTTTTAATGCCTTCCAGGCAATAGCCGTATGCGGACAAGCCACGTAATGGTCATTGTCGTAAATGAATTTAATCGCGTTCAATGTTTCTTCATCGTTGTAACGATAGCCAGTCACCAGGGCTTTCAGTTCGTTTAAATCATCCTTAAACAGATCGGCAATGCGCACCCAATTACTCGGGTCGCCTACATCCATGGCGTTTGATAGGGTTGCGATTGATGGCTTTGGATTATAGACACCTGTTTTTAAAAACTCGGGCACGGTGTCGTTAACGTTAGTAGCCGCGATAAAATGTTCTACAGGCAAACCCATTTTCCAGGCCAGTAAGCCTGCGCCAATATTACCAAAGTTTCCGCTTGGGACGCAAAACACCACTTTGCTGATGCCTTGTTTTAAAAGCTGTGCGTAAGCATTAAAATAATAAAACGTCTGCGGTATTAAGCGTGCAATATTTATCGAATTAGCAGAGGTAAGCCTGAATTTTTTATTCAGATCAGCATCGGTAAAAGCTTGTTTAACCAGGGCCTGGCAATCGTCGAAAGTGCCATCGACTTCAATGGCGCGTATGTTTTGCCCGTTGGTGGTTAGCTGTAGTTCCTGAATATCGCTAACCTTTCCTTTTGGGTACAAAATAGTAACGCGGGTGTTCGGGACGCCCAAAAAGCCAAGGGCCACCGCGCCACCTGTGTCGCCGGAAGTCGCCACCAGCACATCAAGTTGTTTTTCGCCTTCTTCTAAAAAATAACTCATAACCCGGCTCATAAACCGCGCGCCAAAATCTTTAAATGCTAAAGAGGGCCCGTGAAAAAGCTCTAGCACAAAAACGTTATCTTCCAGTTTTACTACAGGTGCCAAAAAGTTTATCGCATCATCAATAATGGCTTTTAAATCAGTATCAGGTATATCATCACCAATTAAATTTTTAGCTACATGAAAAGCGATTTCGGGCAGCGTATACTGGTCGAGGTTGTTAATGAATTTATCATCTAAACGGGGAATGTTAACGGGCATATACAGACCCCTGTCCTGCGGCATACTGTTAAAAACCGCTTCTTTGAATGATACCCTGGTGGAGGGGGTTTTGGTACTATAGAGTTGCATTTTTTAATTTCGGATTTCGGATGTTCGATTTCGGATTTTTATTTTTTAACTTCTATTGTCATTGCGAGGTACGAAGCAATCGCGGACTATGCAATTCGGCTACATGCTTCCTTGGGGTTGCTTCGTACCTCGCAATGACAATTATTTTAAAGCCCTCCCTTCCGGGGAGGGTTGGGCTTATAGAATCCTCGGCCCCTTATCATTTATGGTCGACACATAGGTGTTTGAACCAATTTTAATTTTGGTTAAATGTGCCTGTAATTTTTGTGTAATCAATATGGCTGTTTCTTCGTTGCGGGTAAAGGCGAAAACAGATGGCCCCGATCCGGATATACCGAAACTAATCGCGCCTAAACTCACGGCAATGTCCCGCATCTGGTAAAAATCGGGGATGAGCATGGAACGTACTGGCTCAACGAGGATGTCTTTCATGCTGCGGCCTATCAGATCGATATCGTTCATAAATAAACCGCTTACAAGGCCCGCTATGTTGCCCCATTGGGTTACGGCATCTTTCATGTATATTTTATTGCGGATGATTTGACGCGCTTCACGGGTTGGCACATCAACATCGGGGAACACAATGGCGCAATACAAGCCAGCAGGGTGGGGCAGGCGTATCACATCCAGTGGTTCGTAACTGCGGATGAGCACAAAACCACCCAACAATGCAGGGGCAACATTATCGGCATGGCCATGTCCGCAAGCCATTTCTTCGCCTTTCATAGCGAAGGGCAGCAGTTTAGCCGGATCAGACTCATCACCCAAAAGGGTTTTAATAGCAAACAAACCAGCCACAGTACTTGCCGAACTGGACCCCAATCCGCTACCGATGGGCATTTTTTTATGCAATTCGATATTAAGCCCAATATCGTTTCGGCCAATACTGTTTAAATAATGCTGTACACTAACGCTCACCGTATTTTTAGCAGGGTCCATGGGCAAACGGCCATCATCGCCGGTTATTTTACTAATGGTGATACCGGGTTTATCAGTAATGCGCATCACCACTTCATCGCCAGGCTCGTTTACCGCGAAACCCAGCACGTCAAAGCCACAAACCACGTTGGCTACAGTAGCCGGGGCGAAAACAGCAATGTCCTGACCTACAGCCCCCCGCCCCTCTAAATGGGGAGCTTTTTGGGCGGGGGAGTTCTTTAAATCTAAAATACTTTTATCTTCCATTGTAATATCAAACTATTGTTCCCCCTTTAGGGGGTTAGGGGGGGTTTACGCCCCAATATTTATCAAATCAGCAAATACGCCTGCCGCGGTTACTTCGGCACCTGCGCCGGGGCCTTTTACCACCAGTGGACGTTCTTTATAACGGTCGGTAGTGAACGATATAATATTATCACTTCCCGAAAGGGTATAAAAAGGATGGTTTTCATCAACCATTTGCAGCGTGATGGCTGCTTTGCCATTTTCCAGTTTACCAATATACCGCAATACTTTTTTCTCACTTTCGGCCTGTGCTTTCAGGTTGCTGAAAAATGCGTCTTCGGTTTTTAAAGCGGCATAAAAATCTTCCACAGTTTGTGCGTCGAGGCAGGCTTTTGGCAAAATGCTCTCAATCTGCACATCGGCGGCTTCCATCGCGTGACCTGCATCGCGGGCCAAAATTAATATTTTACGCATAAAATCTGTCCCTCTTAAATCATCGCGAGGGTCGGGCTCGGTATAGCCTTTTTCCTGCGCCATTTTCACTACATCGTGGAAATTGGCATCACCTTTAAAATTGTTAAAGATAAACGAAATAGTTCCCGAAAGTATGGCTTCTATTTTCATTACGCGGTCGCCGCTGTTCATGAGGTCTTTTAAGGTGCGGATGATGGGCAAACCAGCGCCCACATTGGTTTCGTAAAAGAAATCTACCCCGTGTCGGCGGGCGGTATCATGGAATGTTTTGTATTGTTTATACGAAGCCGAATTGCCAATTTTATTGCAAGTAATCACCGATATGTTCGCCTTAAAAACCTGCTCATAAACTTCCACAGGCTTCGGACTGGCAGTATTGTCGATAAAAACGCAGTTGGGCAGGTTCATGCTTTTCATGCGTTCAATAAATTCGTGCAAGTCGGCGGGGTGGTTAGATGCCTGCAATTCTTCCTGCCAGTTATCCAACGAAATACCATCCGAATTGAATATCATTTTGCGTGTATTGCTGATACCCACAATTTTAACCTGTATGGCGTTGTGTTCCTGCAAATAAGCACTGTGCGCGTTAAGTTGTTTAAATAAGGTTTGCCCGATATTGCCGGTGCCCAAACAAAAGGCGTGCAATGTTTTGGTAAGCTGTATGAAAAAGGCATCGTGAACGGCATTTAATGCCTTTGCCAAATCGTGACCAGAAATAATAACCGAGATATTATATTCCGAAGAACCCTGCGCAATCGCCCTCACATTTACGCCATTACGGCCCAATGAATGGAACAATTTGCCCGAAACGCCAGGAGTTTGTTTCATGTTTTCGCCAACCACGGCAATTATCGCCAGGTTTTGTTCGATAACAACATGCTCCAGTTTTTTTGCGATCAGTTCCAGCTCAAACTCCTGTTCAATTAACAGCCGGGCTTTTTCGGTATCTCCGGGCTGAACCGCGAAGGTAATGCTATGCTCGGACGATGATTGGGTGATGAGTATGATATTGATTTGCTCGCGTGCCAGTAATGAAAACAAACGCCCGCTGAAACCAGATTTGCCCACCATGCCGCTGCCTTCTAAATTGAGAATGCTGATATTATTGATAGAGGATATACCTTTTATGGGCAGGTTTGAGGGTTTGCAATCGTGCTTTATGTAAGTGCCTTCAAAATCAGTATCGAAGGTGTTTTTTATTACGATAGGTATCTGCTTTAAAAAAGCCGGGATCATAGTGGGCGGATAAATCACCTTCGCACCAAAATAACTTAGTTCCATTGCTTCGGTATAAGTAAGCTCGGGCAGGGAGAAAGCTTTTTTAACCATGCGTGGGTCGGCGGTCATCATCCCGTTTACATCGGTCCAAATCTGAATTTCCTGTGCATTTAAGGCCGAACCAAATATAGCCGCAGTATAATCGCTGCCGCCACGACCCAGGGTAGTGATTTGTCCGGCATCGTTTGAAGCAATAAAACCGGTTACAAAAATCATTTTATCGCGATTTTCCTGCTGATAGCCACGGATAAGCAATTCGGTAAGTTCCATATTAACTTTGGCTTGGCCGAATGCGCTATCGGTTTTTATCAGTTCGCTGGCTTCCACGCAAATAGCTTGCGGGAAATGCTGCGCGGCTATTTTGCAGATCATTAAAGTAGAGCAACGCTCGCCATAACTTAATACCAGGTCGCGGGTTTTTGGAGTGAGCTCCCTCAGAACGAGTATTCCCTGCAATAAATCTTCCAACTGGTTGAAATAAATTTTAAGGCGGGTGTAAGCGGGGTTTTGATGCTGAATATCGAGCAGACTTTTTACCACATCGAAGTGGCGTTTTTCAAGCTCGGCTAATCCGGCCGTAAAATCGTGACCATCTGCGGCACCTTCGGCCATAGCTAACAGCAGGTTGGTGACCCCACTCATTGCAGATAAAACCACCACCGGGTTTTCGCCGATTTTAGCTTCATCCTTTAAAATATTTAACAAGGTTTGGATACTTTGAACAGATCCTACGGATGTACCGCCAAATTTTAAAATTTTCATTTCGAGCTAATAAACAGGAACGCCTTCCTCTTTTGGGAGGAAGGCGCTCATTTGGTTTTTTATGTTTTACACCATACGATTATCTTCCTCCGTCTTTTACCCCGGTGGTAGTAATTGTTGTTGTTATGGTGCTGTTAGTAATCATATTTTTCGTTCGGCAAATAAATAGTTATTTTTTGACTTTGACAAGTCCTAATAAAAATAATATAGACCTGACACCATCTATCTCTCAATTTACAGATTAATATTGCACTATAGCTATTCCTGTTGTAACTGATGAACCACTTGAAAGAGGAACGATTGAACCATTTTTCCAATAGACCGCCTTGCCAAAAGGAGTACCCTCAAACCCCGAAATGTAAACATCATTGCCGTTTATGGCGATTGCAGTTGCCATGGCAGAAGTTTGTGGATCAGCCGGAAGTATATTTAACGCGCCACTTTTCCAATATGTAGCAGAGGATCCGTAAAAGCCGACTGCGTATACGTCGCTGCCGGTTACAGCGATATTATTTAAAACGGAACTCGTGTTTGGGTCATTTACAAGAAAGTTAGCTACCCCATTTTTCCAGTATCCGGCTGTAAGATGCCCGGGAGCCGCGCCAGTAATATAAGTGTCGCTGCCGTTAACAACAATGTTGACCCAACCCTGATAATAAGTATTGGCATTATAAGTTGCAAAACTGCTTGGCGAGGTTCCGATAGTTGTTGGAACACCATTCTTCCAACAAATAATATTGCCGTTGAGATCTGAATTATTGCCTACTACGAACACATCATTTCCTACAACTGCGATGCCGTCGGCAACGGCTCCTGCACCTCCGTTATCGAGCAGCACAGGTACGCCATTTTTCCAATAAGTTGCCGTATTGACACCGAAGTTATTGCTGTATCCTGCAATATAAATATCATTACCACTCACGGTGATTGAATTGGCATACGAAAAAGAGCTCGAAAGCTTCACAGCTTTGCCATTTTTCCAATATGTAGCAAAACCGCTAATCGCTCCTGAAATATAAACATCTGTATCAATAATAGCAATGCCTGTCGCAACAGAACTATTAGCGTAAGCACTGTCTGCCAATGATATTTGCGTTCCGTTTTTCCAATAAGTAGCTACAGGAAAATTTCCACCTGTTACTACATTACCTACGACATAAACATTTGTGTTTTTATAGTCAGTTGGATTCGGGTTGCTTTTTTTGCACGCACTTAATGCGAAGAATAAGATTAGGATAAAAACGCTGGAGTTAATGAATTTCATGATAAAATTGGGTCTTTTTGGTTTAGAATAAAATACTGTTAGACTATCAGGTCAGTGGTTTAGAAATTAAAACTTGGTAATTTAACATTTACGCAATTGGGGATACTCTTAATACTTTGGTCAATTTTTTTTGTATACCGATTTAAAAATGGCTCAGGTAGCTTTGATTTTGATTAAAAACTCGGCTATAATAATAGCTCGTCAAAACGATGCTTATCTTTTATCTTTCAAAAGTAGGTAAATAATCGGTGAATCTATTATCGTTTTGGTGTTGGTTTTACAACTTGTCAAATTTAATACCTTTGTACCAGAATATGCAGGGACTCATTACAAAATCAACAGGTAGCTGGTACCAGGTGCAATCCGCGCAAAGCGGACAAAGGATAGACTGCCGTATTAAAGGTAAATTCCGAATAAAAGGGATTACTACTACCAATCCGCTGGCTGTTGGCGATGTAGTTGATTTTGATATGGAACCCGACCAGGAAACGGGCGTAATCGTTAACCTGCACCAGCGGAAGAACTATATCATCCGTAAATCAATCAACCTGAGTAAACAGGGGCAGATATTGGCGGCCAACCTCGACCAGGCTTTACTCGTAGTTACCCTCGCTTCGCCACGTACCTCATTAGGCTTTATCGACCGTTTTTTGGTTACCGCCGAAGCTTATGACATACCCGCCAGACTCATATTTAATAAATTCGATCTTTTTAGTGATGAAGGTCTGGAGATTTTGGCTGATTATAAAGCCGTTTACGAAAATATAGGCTACCCCTGTTTTGAAGTTTCGGCCCTCGACGGGACGAATATCGGGCAGGTTAGGGATATTTTAAAGGATAAAGTGACCTTGTTTTCCGGGCACTCCGGTGTTGGGAAATCGAGTCTAATAAACACTTTATTGCCAGAGCTTGACCTGCGCACCCACCAGGTATCCGATTGGAGCGACAAGGGTATGCACACCACCACCTTTGCCGAAATGTTTGAACTGCCATCGGGCGGTTATATTATTGATACCCCCGGCATACGCGAGTTGGGTGTAATTGACATCGACAAACAGGAACTGAGCCACTTTTTCCCCGAAATGCGCCAGCGCATGCACGATTGCCGTTTCCACAACTGTCGTCACATTAACGAACCCGGCTGCGCCGTACTCGAAGCCCTCGAAAAAGGCGAAATTGAACTATCGCGCTATGAAAGTTATCTGAGTATTTATAATGGGAACGATACGAGAGCTTGAAGAATTTCGGAATTCGGGATTTTGATTTCGGAATTATCAGGTGTTCATTTGATTTTTTGCTGTTTTGTGTTAAAAATCACTCAATCAGTCCAACTCAATTTTATGTATTATTTCCCCTTTTTTACTACATTCCATTCCCTTTTGAGCACGCGTTTTGAGTGGTTTAATAATTCTGAAATTCTGGCGTCAAATAAACCCTCGTCGATAACATCCTCGAATATTATGTTTCTAATTTCCTCAAGTAATAGATTTATATTGTTGTGATCTTCTTCTAAAGGATTTAATAAAAGCTCAATTTTATATTGAGATTCAACCATTATTTGGTAAGCTTCGTCCTTTTTATTTCCATCTTCCGTTATAACTATAAACTCCGCCCTTGAAATAAAAGTACTAAGTGTATCTCTCAACGCATTAATCCATAGTTGACGAGCTTGTATTACTCCCGCATTTGTAATCTGTCTCATCGACAGCCTAAAAGTTATGACTGCAACTATTAAAGGTATTAGTGATGGTATGAATATTTTTTCAAATATTTCGGAATATTCTTTTAAAGTCAACATGCACAGCTTATTATTAAAGACACAATTAATTAATGAATAGGTCATAATGAATTAGCTAAAATTATTGAATTGCTCAAAAGGTAATTTAAATTTTAAAGCTAACTAAAGGGCATCGATAAAATCTAAAATTTTTCTATTTCTTCAATCGAAAGCTTGGTTATTTTTGCGATAAATTCGTTTGTGGAGCCATCTTTTTTAAGTTCGCGGGCAATATCCAAAGCTTTTTTATGCTCGCCCCTTTCCATTCCCCTTTCTTCAGCTTTTTCCTCGGCAAAAGCTATAGAATTTTCATAGTCCCATTTTGCTTTTAAATTTGAATCGTACATTGCTTTTGTAGTCTATTGGTAAAAATCAAAGTTTTTCTATTTCACCAATCTTAAGCGAAGTAAACTTTGCTATTTGAGAAGTTGGAATGCCGTCTTGTTTCATTTTCTTCGCTATATCCAATGCTTTTTTATGCTCGCCCTTTTCGATTCCTTTCTCAATGCCTTTTTCAATACCCCTTTCTTCCGCTTTTTCCTCTGCAAAGGCTATAGAGTTTTCATAGTCCCATTTTGCTTTTAAATTTGAATCGTACATTGCTTTTTCCTCCTTTGTTAGCTTACTGATTTCGGCAATATTAAATACTTTTTGAAAAATACGTTTATTTAAAACTGCGGGTATCTTGTCCAAATGGCTCATGTGTTTTAACAAAAAGAACCAACGGTCGAGATCAGTTTCCAGTTCGTCTTCTGTTTTATCAAAATTAAGCAATTCTAAAAACTTAAAGCCCAACTTATTGTAAAAAATTTCATGGGTATCGGTATTTGTTAAAGCAATGTTATGTAAATACGTTCCCGGTGCGCTGTTTTTTAGGTTAAACTCAAGTATAGCTATCAGGTAAACTTCTTTAAGCTCAATATTCCAATGAAGGGCGCCTTTTTGCAATTGTTCGTTTATGAGCCGCGAGGTATAAAACACAGCGCGGTCGGCGAAATTTCGTTGTTCGGCCCTTTGCATTTCGATAATGAATTGCTCGCCGTTTATACCCGTGCAAAGTAAATCGAAGAATATTTTTTTGTATTCGGCTTTGTCCCCGGCGTGTTCGGTCGGGTTATAAGTAACGTCGGTAATTTCTTTTTGGCCTTTGAATAAGGCGTTTAAAAAATCTATCAAAACATCCTTGTTAGGCTCGTTGCCGAATAAATGTTTGAAGCCAAAATCGCTTAAGGGATCAATAAAACGGCCAGGTTTAGGGTGTTGCATAAGATTTTTTAGTAAAACTAATGAATGGTGAGCTTTAATTAGCTGCAAGACTTGCGAAGTTTTCAAAACTTCGCAAGTCTTTGAATACTTTCTTGTATCCTGGCTCTTGCTGTCTTTTCTCTTTAACCCAGCGCGGTCTTAAAATCCTGCAGAAGGTCACTTAAATCCTCAATGCCTATCGATAGACGAATCATCGACTCAGGAATCCCCATTTCTGCTCTCTTAACGGGGCCCAGTTCGTTAAATATGGTATGCGCTACTGGTATAGCCAGCGTGCGGGTATCGCCCAGGTTGCTCGATTTTACAACCAGTTTCAGCTTGTTTAAAAACGCGAAACAATCAACACTGTCTTCCAGCACAATGCTCATCAGGCCGCCATATTTTAAAAATAACTTGCCTGCCAGCTCATGCTGCGGGTGCGATTTTAGTCCCGGGTAGTAAACTTGTTTAATCAAAGGATGGCCTTCAAAATAAGTAGCCAGTGAAAATGCGTTTGTACAGGCCCGTTCCATCCGCAAGGCCAATGTTTCGGACCCAACCGAAATAACATGAGCAGCTTCTGGCGATAGGGTGCCACCTGCGTCGCGCAAGCCTTTTTTCCTGATTTGGGTAATGCCCAAAACTTCGGGTTTAACCTGGGTTTTAAAGGTTTCGAAAATATTGGGGTAGTTGGTCCAGTTAAATAAACCGGTATCCGTAACACTGCCGCCAAGCGCGTTCCCATGGCCGCCAATATATTTTGTTAATGAGTTGATAACCAAACTTGCCTTTACACTTACCGGACGGAAAATATAAGGCGAGGTCATGGTATTATCAACCATATAAATAATGCCTTTTTGTTCGCAAAGTTCGCCAATTCCGATTAGGTCGGCTATTTGGGTGGCCGGGTTGGCAATGGTTTCTACAAACACCATCTTGGTGCTGTCTTTTATTCCGTTCTGCACGTTTTCAATCGAAGTAGCATCCACGAAAGTGATATCCAGGCCCATATCAATAAAAGTTTGGAATATACTGCGGGTATTTCCAAACAGGTAAGAGCTTGCCAGAATATGGTCGCCATTTTTTATGAGTGCCATCACTGTTGCCGAAATAGCGGCCATCCCGGTAGAAAAGGCGATCGTAGCCATGCCATTTTCCATCAGCGTAACCTTGTTTTCCAAAGCGGAAACGGTTGGGTTTCCCTGGCGGGAATAAGCGTATCCTTTTTTCTTGTTCTGAAAAATATCTACCAGATCCTGCACATCATCATAACCATAAGTAACCGAAGTATGTACGGGTTTATGTAAAGCGCCGTGTTCGGGTTTATTTAAGCGGTCGGCATGTAAAATGGTGGTGGTAAAGCCTCTTTTAATCATGGCACGAATTACACGAATTTAGCCGAATTACACAAATCAATTGACACGAATTTTATTGGCACGAATGTCACGAATTAAGACGAATTAAACGAATTAAGACAAATTTCCGCAAATCTAAACCGTGAAAGTTTGTGAAATTCGTCTTAATTCGTGACAATTAGTGTCTATAAATTAGTGTCAAATATCAGATGATTACCCTTTGCGATTCCAATGATGGTTTCCCGAAATTTATAACAATTCCCAGTCGTAGGCCAGATGCTTTTAGGTAGTTTAGCGTTTGTTTGATATAAGGATCACCAATAGAATTGCCGATTTTTATTTCGAGGATAATTGAATCGTACAAAACAAAATCAGCGATGTAAAAATGTTTGAGTTTTTGTTCTTTGTATGTTATGGTAAATGCTTTTTCTCGCGTAAAAGGAATTTCGAGTTTAGTAAACTCAAGTTCTAAAGCATCTTTATAAACCGCCTCCTTAAAACCATGTCCTAAAATCTTATGCACTTCGAAACAGGCCCCTATTATTTTGTATGATTCGTCTTTAAATAGTATATCCGCCATATTGAGTTGCCACGAATTACACTAATTTAGACGAATTTCACAAATGAATCGACACGAATTATACTAAGGCGGACGAATAGACACAAATTCAACTATTCAAATTCGTGTAATTAGAATAAATTCGTGACAATTAGTGCTTATAGCATTCGTGAAATTCGGAAAAATTCGAGACAATTAGTGCTAAGATATGAGAAGTGTAATACAACGTGTTTCGCAGGCAAGCTGTGCAGTCGACGGCAAAATAACCGGTTCAATAAACGCAGGCTTTTTAGTTTTATTAGGGATAGAAGATGCAGATACCGAAGAAGACCTGCAATGGCTGGCTCAAAAAATAACCGGTTTACGGGTTTTTGGTGATGAAAACGGCCTGATGAACAAAGCCCTTGCAGATATTGGCGGCAATATTTTATTGATTTCGCAGTTTACTTTATTTGCCCAAACCAAGAAAGGAAATCGACCCTCGTTTATTCGTGCGGCTAAGCCGGATAAAGCTATCCCGTTGTACGAAAAAATGATAAAAACGCTGGAAACCTTAACGGGAAAAAAAGTTGAAACCGGGATTTTTGGTGCGGATATGAATGTAACGCTGACCAATGATGGCCCGGTTACTATTGTGATGGATACCAAGGATAAGGATAACCATTAATTTTTTTAATATTTATGGAAATAAGTGAAGCACAGCATCTGGTAGATAATTGGATAAAAACAACTGGTATCCGTTATTTTAATGAATTGACGAATACGGCCATTTTAATGGAAGAAGTAGGCGAGGTTGCCCGGATAATGGCCCGGCAATATGGCGAGCAGTCATACAAAAAATCGGATACTGAGGTAAACCTGGCTGATGAAATGGCTGATGTACTTTTTGTTTTAATATGTCTGGCTAACCAAACCGGGATTGATTTAACCGATGCACTAGAAAAGAATTTGGAAAAGAAAAGCATCCGGGACACCGAAAGGCACCGGAATAATGAGAAACTAAAACCTTAAAATATGAAAAAGTTAATTGTAGCAGTCGGGCTATTAATCGGATTATGTGGTTGCGAAAAGACCAGCAAAGATAAAATAGCTGTTACTAATGCGGATTTGGTCACTCCCCCGGAGATGTTGAGTAAAGCTAAGCTTAACAAGCCAGTCCCACCCGGATCAGCTGATCAAGAAGGTGTAACCCGAAAAATTATAAAAGAAGGAGAAATTAGTTTCGAGACAAAAAATATTCCTGAAACCAGAAATGCAATTTATAATTCATTGCAAAATCTCGGCGGGTATGTCGCCGAAGAAAATGAAACCAATGATACCACAAGCACCCAAAAGGAATATGTTCTAAAAGTACGTATTCCTGAAAAAAACTTTGAACAGTTTTTGAATGCGGTTTCTTCAAATGCTGTTAAAATCGATTCTAAAAGTATCCGTGCCAGGGACGTTACCAGCCAATACATAGATTATACAAATGAACTTGCCAATAAAAGAAAACTGGAAGATCGTTATGTTGAATTGTTAAAAAAGGGCACCAAAATTTCTGACCTGCTTGAAATCGAAAATAAGATAACTCAAATCCAAACTACAATCGATTCGATTCAGGGCCAATTGAATTATTTAGTAAAACAAGTTGACTATAGCTCACTTGATATTACTTTCTATACCAAGCAAACAATAAAGGACAACCAGCAAACATTTGGAACTAAACTTGTGGGCGCGTTTTTAGATGGCTGGAATATTTTAATAGTAATGTTTTTTGGCTTTACATCTGTTTGGCCAATTTGGGTCATTATTATTCTGATTTACATTTTCTATAAAATAAGAAAGAGGAAAAAAGCCAAAGACGCAGTGTAATAAGGATGACAGCGCGTTGTTAACATCTGTTATTTATCAACAACAAATCCGAAAAAGAAATTCCGACTTCTGAAATACTTAACTTTGTTCTCCCAGGATAAAATAGATTTACTATGCCCGATTTTTCGCATTTACACGTTCATACCCAGTTTTCGTTGCTCGATGGTGCTGCCGATATATCAAAACTATATAAAAAAGCAGCCGCCGATGGCATGAAAGCCCTGGCCATTACCGACCACGGTAATATGTTTGGCGTGTTTAAATTTGTTGCCGAAGCCGGGAAGCATAATATAAAACCCATCGTTGGTTGCGAGTTTTATGTGGTGGAAGACCGGCATAAAAAACAATTTACCAAAGAGAAAAAGGATATCCGCTGTCACCAGTTGATGTTGGCCAAAAATCCGGAAGGCTATAAAAATCTGGTAAAGCTGTGTTCCTTCGGCTATATGGAGGGCCTTTACAGTAAATGGCCGAGGATTGATAAAGAACTCATATTAAAATATCATAAGGGGCTTATTGCCACAACCTGTTGTTTGGGTGCATCGGTTCCGCAGGCCATTTTACGAAAAAGTGAGGCTGAGGCCGAAGTTGAATTTAAATGGTGGCTCGATCTTTTCGGCGAAGATTATTATATCGAGCTACAGCGGCATGACATTCCGGAGCAGAACACAGTAAATGCCGTGTTGCTCAAATTCGCCAAAAAATATAATGTTAAAATTATATGCTCGAATGATTCGCATTATGTTGATCAGCAGGATTCGAATGCGCACGATATTTTGCTTTGCGTAAATACCGGCGATATGCAGAGTACGCCCATAGCTACCGACGAAGAAGGCGGCAAGGGCTATCGCTTCGGCTTCCCTAACGACCAGTTTTATTTTAAAACGCAGGCCGAAATGGGCAAGCTGTTTTACGATCTGCCAGAATCTTTGGATAACACCAACGAGATTGTCGACAAGGTGGAGGTGCTTAAACTAAAGCGGGATATTTTACTGCCTAACTTCGTTATCCCGGCAGAATTTAATATACACAATACGCCCGATGCTGATACACTGAACCAATGGGAGTATTTAAAACATTTAACTTTTACGGGTGCGAAAGAGCGCTACATTGACATTACACCCGAAGTTGAAGAGCGGATAAATTTCGAACTTTTCACTATTCGCACGATGGGCTTTGCAGGGTACTTTTTAATCGTGGCCGATTTCATTAAGCATGGCCGTAACATAGGGGTGTTTATTGGGCCTGGGCGTGGATCGGCAGCGGGATCGGTGGTTGCCTATTGCACGGGGATCACCAATATTGATCCGATGAAGTACAACCTGCTCTTTGAGCGTTTCCTGAACCCCGACCGAAAGTCTATGCCGGATATTGATACGGATTTCGATGATGCAGGCCGCCAAAAAGTAATTGATTATGTGGTAGAGAAATATGGCAAAAATCAGGTAGCACAAATTATTACTTATGGTTCGATGGCGGCCCGTACCAGCATACAGGATGTGGGCCGGGTACTGGATATGCCGTTATCGGAAATGAATGCCATCAAAAAACTGGTACCCGATACTTTGGGCATTACCCTTAAAGATGCCATTGAACAGGTACCCGAGCTAAAGGAAATGCTGAAAGGCAATGACCTCAAAGCCAAGGTTTTGCGCGAGGCCGAAAAACTGGAAGGCTCTGTCCGTAATACCGGCGTACACGCCGCAGGCATTATCATTGCCCCTTATGACCTTACCGATATTGTCCCGGTTGCTGTAGCCAAAGATTCCGACCTGCTGGTTACCCAATATGATGGCCGTGTTATTGAAGACGCGGGGGTTATCAAGATGGACTTTTTGGGCCTTAAAACCCTAACCATCCTCAAGGATGCGCTAAGGCTCATCAAACAAAACCACGATGTAAGCATCGATATTGATTATATTCCGTTGGATGATAAGGAAACTTTTGAGCTTTATCAGCGGGGCGATACCAATGGCACGTTCCAGTTTGAAAGTGATGGGATGCAAATGTACCTGCGCGATTTAAAGCCCGACAAGTTTGAGGATTTAATCGCCATGAACGCCCTTTACCGTCCGGGCCCGATAGAGTATATACCAAGTTTTATTAAACGGAAACATGGGCAGGAGCCCGTTACCTTCGACGTCCCAGACATGGAAGAATACCTGGGCGAAACCTACGGTGTTACGGTTTACCAGGAACAGGTGATGCTTTTATCGCAAAAATTGGCAGGATTTAGTAAAGGCGATGCCGACGTTTTGCGTAAGGCGATGGGTAAAAAGCAGATAGAGGTTTTGAATAAAATGGAGGCCAAGTTTATGGATGGCGCCACTGCAAAGGGGCACCCTAAAGATAAACTCACCAAAATATGGAATGACTGGAAAGCATTTGCCCAATATGCCTTTAATAAATCGCACTCTACCTGTTATGCTTTTGTGGCTTATCAGACGGCCTATTTAAAAGCGCACTATCCGCCGGAATACATGGCAGCGGTTTTAAATAACCAAAACAACATGGAAAAGATTACCTTTTTTATGGAAGAATGCCGCCGCATGGGGGTACAGGTGCTTGGACCAGATATTAATGAGTCGGATATGGCATTCGCGGTAAATAAACGCGGACAAATACGTTTTGGCCTTACGGGTGTAAAAGGTGTAGGCGATAAGGCCGTTGAAAGCATCATCGAAGAGCGCAACGAACGCGGCCCCTATAAATCAGTTTATGATTTCGCTCAGCGGTCGAATACGCGCAGCGTTAACCGGAAATCGTATGAGAACCTCGTTTATGGCGGTGCCTTTGATGACTTCGGCCTGAACCGCGCCCAGTTTTTTGCAAAAACGGAAAACGGCACACTAACGGGGATCGAACGTTTAACCAAGTATGCCAATGATTATCAGAACACGCAAAGCAGTTCGCAATCGTCATTATTTGGCGGCTCGGTAGCTTCATATATACCAGAGCCCGCTATGCCCGAAGCAGAGGAATGGCCGCTGATCGAGAAGTTAAAACACGAAAAAGAAGTCATCGGTATTTATTTAACTGGTCATCCGCTGGATAATTATAAAGTAGAAATGGAGCGGTTTTGCAATACCACCATCAGTGAATTAAAAAATATGCAAAAAGCAAGGTCGGGCGAGGGTGGCGAAGAAATTATGACTTCGTTTAATAATTTACGCAAACGGGGAGAAATATGTGTGGGCGGTTTAATTTCATCAGTACAACATAAAATGACCAAAAACGGCAAGCCTTTCGGGACTTTTGTTTTGGAAGATTATAACGAGTCGTATGAATTTGCCCTTTTCGGGGATGATTACGTAAAATTCAGGAATATGCTGGTTGAAGGTTATTTTTTGCATCTGAAAGGTATCATCGAAGAAAAATTTAAGCAAAAAGACAACTGGGACATGAAAATATTAGTGATGAGCATGCTCTCCGAAATGCGCGATAAACTTACCAAATCGTTAACGGTTTGCCTGGACTTAAATGCCTTGAACAGCAAGCTATTGGACAATATACAGGACCTCATTGATACCAATAACCAAAAATACGATGTGAAAAACTGTAGCCTGCGCTTCATGATAAAAGACCGTGACGAAGCCATGCTGGTTGAACTACCCTCAAAATCGTTCAAAGTAAACCCAAGTGACGATTTGCTTGCCGAGATTTTTAATTTGACAAATGTGCAGCCGGTGTTGAATTAGGGTGGTTGTTTCAGCTCATTGACGACTTTTCGGCTTTTTGTTTAGAGGGATATGATAGGAAATGTATTAAACTTGATAATGGAATAATCACTCCCGAGATAATTGTTCCGAATATCACAAAACATACAGAGCCAGTGACACATTTTATCCCACTTAAACCAGATCCATACATTGAAATTGCTGTTGCTAAAAATGACAGGCCAATTCCAAGTATCACCATCAAAAAAGTAATGAGTGCCCTCGATTTTAAGTACTTGTTTTTTGAAATACGAGACAATAATCTTATATGCAGCATTGGTGCTAATAATATAAGTATCAAAGGGATAAAAAGAATAAGCATAACCATTAATATTTAATCACTAAAAAATAATCCGTTTTTGGAGTGGCGAAAGAACCTTTATTTTTTTATATTTTATCTCAAATCCACAACAGAAACGAGCAATCGCTACAAAACACTTAGCTGATAATCCAATAAATCTTTTTTAAGTTCGAAATTACTTTGTGAAACGCAGGTAATATAAGCGTTCATCGCTTTTCTGAAAACATCGATAGCGGTATTGTCGTACGACGGGTTCAGGTAATAGACCCAATTTGTTTTTAAGTAAGTTTTTAAATCCTTAATATGATCGGCTGTTATAAATGGTTGTAAACTTATGTCATCCAAAATTTCCCTTAACCGCGGTTTCATTATTTGCTCCTTGTCGTAAACTATACTTAATGTGTTGTTTATTTTATCGGGCATCATTTTTGTGTACACCGGGCTGAAAGCTAACATAATGTCATTGTAAAGTGTAAAATCCTTCGAAGTATTGGTTTGACATTGAAACAACTTTTTGTATTTCGATATTAGCAGTTCTCTTCCCTCTGGGCTTTCATCGGCATTATAAAAAAATATGAAAATTTTCCGATCTAATTCTTCGATCGTTTTAATAGTTTGCTGATACTCCGCTTCAATCTCGGTTTTTATTTTATCTGCATCATTTCTAAAAAATTTAACGCCTTTGTAGTCAAATGTTTTTATATCTTTTTGCTCAATGACTACCTCCAACAAACCCGAATCCTGCTTCATACGTTGCGTTAATTTAGGTAAGTCGCAATTTTCATCTGTAAATAATTCTTCAAAAGTTATGGCATCAGTTGTGGAGGCCAAAGATATAGCTTCCTCAATATCGAACATCGTTACCTCTCTTTCATCAAAATAGTCTTTATACCTTTCGTCGTATGCATGAGTGTTTATCAAGCTACTGAAATCGGTTTCAAAATCTTCTAAGCTCATTACTTCGGCTTTGTCAGTGTTTACGTTCCCATATAACAAACCAGTCATTTGTAATTGTAATTGTTCTGGATTTTTAAAAAGCGACCAGGCTGTTTGGTTTACGGTGGCTACATTGAGATTGATATTTTGGAGTTGCGTTTCACGGTCTTTGTTTGACGGATGCGAAGACCATTGATCGTCGATAATTACCTGGTTACTGCTCACCATAAACAAATTATCGTTTATCAACGGTAGTTTGAGTTCATCAAGTTTAATATGACGACGATTGGCTTTAAACTTTAAAACAGTAGATTGTTGAGGATAGATATTCAGCGAATATTTGTTTTCTTTTAATTTTTGGTCCAAAAAGTTCAAAAGATCCATATATGAGCTGTACCCTAAATCTGTTCTTCTCAGGGAACTAATCATTTGATTTGAGCCAGCCACCCCTGCTGCGATAGCATCCGCCTGGAATTCCATTTCTCTCGATAATCCCATATAGGTTTTGTTGACGATCAAGTACACTTGCTTTAAAATGCTTTGCATTCCTTTTATGATATATACATTGATGTACGCCATTAATCTTAATATTGAGTGTATCCTGGCCCAACTGTTTAAAGCTTGGTGATATCCTTCGTTGTCAAACAGCATGTTATAAATCACCTTATTAAAGTTGTAAAAATAGCTGCCGAATTTCATGCTCTTTTGCGAAAAATGACCGAACTCATGAGCCATTACCGCTTTAAATTCCGAAATATTGATAGTGTTAACAAGGCCAAGCCCAATTTTTAGGTTTTTTTTAACCGGGAAAAACATACTCCAGAAACTTGAATCGTAAAAAACGCCTGCGTTTACATCGGCCGAAATAAAAATCCGCTTAGGCTTTGGTGCTTGCGTTTCGGTAGCCAGGCGATTGATGAAGGCAAACAATTGAGGTTGCTCGTATTCGGTTATTTCTAACATTCCCGAATAGTCTGTTTTATTTCGTTTAAAAAGAAATTTTGTCACAAAAAACACCAGCATCAATCCCGAAAGTGCTAACCCAACTCCAGCTGCGAGGGTAATAAAACTAAATCCAGTCGTCATTATTGCGTAGCCTAACATGCAGGATACAATGGCGATAGCTATGGTTCCCACAAATAAAAAGAGGTATGTAATAACGAACAGCAGAATAGCCCCTACAGACTTGTAGACCTGTTGGTTAAAAGACTTTGTTGGTTTTAAAATTGTTTCATCAGCTCCCACTGGCCGGGGTGGAAAGGTTAAGGTTATATCTTCCATTTAATTATTGGTTCGAGATTTTTTAAAGTCAGTTTTTAAGGTTTTTTAGGATTTGTTAAAATCAGTCGACACCCAAGCTTCTAATTTTCCGTCCTGCTCCAATTTTATTAGTTTTTCAATCTCTGAATTTTTTTTGTGGCCGGTTTCCATAGTATATTTCGCAATCACACCTCGTAAACCGGCAAGTTTTGCCTGAGTGGCATCGTAATCGGTTTTATGTAATAAGGCATATTTAGCAAAGCCATACATATACGATCCCATTAGTTCAGCGTCTTTTTTTGAGAGCTTCAGTACTTCTGCATTTATTTCAACCGAAACTGATGGGCTTCCTATTATCCATTTCATCACAAATGCTCTTACTTCATCCCTTTTTTCAGTTTGGTCGGCCCATCGTGTTTGCTCAAGCCAGTCGATAGCTCTAATTACGTCTTGTTCATAAGGGGCATAGTCTTCTTTTGCCTTTAACGAATAGTTTTTGGGTGCTTCGTAAGTTTGTGCAAAAACGAGTGAATTTATTGCCAAAAGGAAAGTGATGGTGATAAAGAAAGTCTTTTTCATGCGTTTAATTTTGATAAGGAGTTATAAAGAATAATTTTTTGAAGTTAAAAATATTTTTTGATTACAGAGAACGAAATTAATAATGCGCCATCATTGAGGCAAAGGGACATTGTATTTCGATCAACAAGACTAAACTGTTATTGATTATTTCTTCGTTAGCAGACTCCTCGTCTTGTTTCAAATTAAATATCGCATAGCCAATTAGACCGATGAAAAGTGTAGATACGATTGTAATGAAAGGACCGATGAACAAGAACGAAACAGCTACCATTGCACCGCAATCCACACATTTTATTTTTGATGCTTGAAAATTATGCATACTAAAGTTGAATGCGGCTATAGAAGAAATTATGCCAATAACGACAGAAAAAAAAGCGATGGCACCCAAAGGCATTGAAATCCGCTTGGTAATTCTAAGTATAGAAAATATAATCTGGAAAATCGGGGCCAAAAACAATAAATAGAAGGGTGATAATTCGTTCATTTAAGTGGTTTTTATTAAAACCTTTTGGCTCAAAAGGTAACCTGCTATTCGTTTCGAGAATCTAAAATCACCTCAAAATCTCCCTCGAAATCACAATCTTCTGTATTTCCGAAGTCCCTTCACCTATGGTGCATAATTTGGCATCGCGATAAAACTTTTCTACCGGGAAATCTTTGGTATAGCCGTAGCCGCCAAAAATTTGTATGGCTTCGGTGGCGGTACGCACTGCGGTTTCAGAGGCATAGTATTTAGCCATCGCCGATTGTTTGGTTACCGGCAGATGTCGGTTTTTAAGATCGGCGGCCTGCATAATTAATAATTCGGCGGCTTCAATTTCGGTAGCCATGGTTGCCAGCTTAAAGGCTATGCCCTGAAAGCTACTGATAGGCTGGCCGAATTGCTTGCGTTCCTTCGAATAAGCCACAGCCGCTTCAAACGCTCCTTTTGCTATACCTAACGATAAAGCAGCTATAGAGATTCGTCCTCCATCCAATACCTTCATGGCCTGGGTAAAGCCCTCGCCTTCTTTGCCCAACAGGTTTTCTTTAGGCACGCGGCAATTATCGAAAATCAGTTCGGCGGTTTCCGATGCACGCATACCGAGCTTGTTTTCTTTTTTTCCGTGAGCGAAACCAGGGGTGCCTTTTTCAATCACTAGCGCAGATATCCCATGAGCGTTGCCCTTTTCGCCGGTGCGCACCATAACAACAGCCACATCGCCCGATTTACCATGTGTGATCCAGTTTTTTGAGCCATTTACTACATAAAAGTCACCATCCGAAACAGCGGTAGTGTTCATCCCCAATGCGTCTGAACCCGTGTTGGCTTCGGTAAGCCCCCATGCGCCAATCCATTCGGCAGTTGCCAGTTTAGGTAGCCAGCGTTGTTTTTGCTCTTTGCTGCCAAATGCCAGGATATGCCCGGTACATAGCGAATTATGCGCCGCTACCGACAGACCTATGGAACCACACACTTTTGCTATCTCGACAATTACGGCTACATATTCAAAATATCCAAAACCAGCCCCTCCGTATTCTTCGGGTACCAATACACCCATCATTCCGTGCTTGCCTAATTTTTTAAACAATTCAACCGGGAAATATTGCGCCTCATCCCATTCCATGATATATGGCCTGATATATTTTTCGGCGAAATCTTTAGCCATTTGTCCAATCATTTTTTGACTTTCGGTTGCTGAAAAATCAAATCCGGCGGGCTCTATTGAAGGTATCGGTTCCATGTTTTTAATTGGTATTTAACAAATTAACGAAATAAATTCCCGAAAAGTTTCAAATAAAACCGATCATGACAGGGACGGATTAGTGAATAACATTTTTTTTATATGATTTTTATTAATTTATGAAATACTTAATTTGAGTATTTTTATTATATTTATTTTTTATAAATAACGATTTAACACAACCGCATGGCAAACGTTTTAAATTTTGATGTTAAATCGCTTCAAGAAACCAGTATTCTCCCCAAATATTGGGAAAGCCTGAAACCGCAAAACAACGTTTCTTCTTCTATCGAAGAGAGCTGGCGAAAGAAAATGGAATTTATGGACGAAATATCTGTCCAGAATAATGTGGTTGTTTTTCTTTGGAATTCGTACACAAACCGCTTCTTGTATGTGAGCGACAAGCTTAAAACGCTAACCTTTTATGATCCCGAAGCTTTTTTGTCGCCAAACGGTGTCGAAAAATTGCTTTCGTTAATCCATCCGAATCATTTGCAGGCTTCTTTGCAACTTATTCAAAAGTTGGTTGTAAATTTTTGTGCCGATAACAATGTTGCCGATTTTAAGACCGTAAAAACGTCGCTGAATTATTTGTTCAAGAATGGCCTGGGCGAATATCTGCAAATATTGCACAGACCGATTATACTTGAGGTTGATGAGAATAAGCGACCCACATTAGTGTTGAATATTACCCATCACGTTGATCATATCAAAAAAGAAGATTCGGTAGGTGGCATGGTTAGTGTAGAAAATGAAAATTTGATATTTGAGTATGAC
>Ga0364866_10062_pt2 | contig 67307 bp, 60 predicted proteins | sample ExccelAu500001D3_3_FD_206913 | JGI IMG/M metagenome (GOLD analysis project Ga0364866, IMG submission 206913) | Enriched cells from Trout Bog Lake Hypolimnion, Wisconsin, USA - BchlTB.Aug13.5000.01.D3 | ecosystem: Environmental > Aquatic > Freshwater > Lake > Hypolimnion/Profundal zone | place...
CGCCTGCCTGGCGGCCGCCGAAGTGCGCGGGCAAGCCGCGGGACAGGCCGCCAGGCAGGCGACCGGCGGCCTGGCGCGCGGAGTGGGAGGCTTTCTGCGGCCCTTCCGGCGCGTGGGCGGCATCCTGTGGCTGGAGGTGACGGGCGTCTTCTTTGCCCTGCCGGTCGTCGTCTTCGCGCCCACGCTGTGGCGCGTCCGGTCCAACTGGCTGCAAGGGCCTGAGCACCGGACGTTCCTGGTGACGGCGGCGGTGATCGCGGTGTTTTTCTACCTGAGCGTGACGTCGTTCTGGCGGGCGAGGAAGAAGTGAGGCAGCTTTTGGCGCCTGTCATCAATTGCGCCCTCAGAATTCGACTTGCCGGACCAATAAATAAGACTGTACGGAAGCCAGTCTAGAACCAGCGCCGTCTGCGCCGCTTGAGCGCCCACACGAGCACAATCACCACCAACAGCCCAATCAGCAGCCAGGTGAGATTGTCGCCCTGGAACAGGTCGCCAATCGACCGGACACGATGCCAGCGCGCCAGCGCCAGAACATTCATCATTCCCATCCCCATCTTGCTTCCTCCGCGTGCGTGGACAAATCCACTGCCAAGGCGATGGTAGCCCGGGCCCACCGTCCGCGGTCTGAGCCGAAATGCTCTACAGAAGATGCGGAGCGCGCGGTCAGAGGTAGCGGCGAATGACCTTGGCGAAGCGGGTGTAGAGGAAGGAGACGGCCAGCAGGGCCAGTCCCAGGACGATGAGGGTGGGGTAGCGCTCCGCGGGGGCGAGCTTCCAGACGTCCATGAGCAGAATCTTGACCACGCAGAGCAGGAGCAGGGAGAGGCCGGCGAGGCGGTAGCTGCGCTCGCCCACGGCCAGGGCGAAGAGGAAGACGGCGAGGCCGAGGAGGCTCCAGGCGATGGTGATGTGGCCGGAGTTGAGCTTGGCGGCGAGGGCGACCACCATCAGCGCGAAGGGGGCGAAGAAGAAGACCTGGTGGGGGCTGCGGAAGGCCAAATCGAGGTCGGCGGGCAGCTTGAGGGCCGAGGCAGGGAAGAAGCCCTCGCCGCGCAGGCGGAAGGCAAAGGGCAGCGCGGCCATGAGGATAAGAGCGGCCAGGCTCAGGTGGAAGAGCGGGCCGTGCCAGAAGCCGGCCGGAGTGTCGGCCCACAGATCGAGGAAAAAGGCGCGGCCGAGCACGGCAAGCACCAGCGCCAGCGCCTGGGCCAGGAAGGCTCTGCGGCGCAAAAGCCATGCCAGCCCGAGAAGGACGGTGGCCATGGCTGCCCAGATACTCGAGACCCATGCTTCGCCGCCGGGGACGGGAACCCACGGGGATGGGAAACGATAGGCGAACCACAGTGCGATGGAGAGCGTGCCGACCGAATCGGCAGCCAAACCTGCCAGGTGCTCCCTCGACATGGACCGTTCGGGGTCGCGGGCGCGCTCCAGAAGCCAATAACCGGCCGCGGCCAAAATCAGAACCTCAAGCAGCGCTGAGTTGACCAGACTGAATGCCGAGTTCTCGATTAGATTGCCCGCGGGAGACAGCTTTAACAGTGTGGCGGGGCCACCCGACATGAGATCGCTGGCAAGGTACCGGGTGAATGCAACCCCGACCAGAGCGAGCCCTTGCCAGCGCAGGAACCCCTTGCGAGTGAAGCGGCCAATCTCGAACAGCGCCAGGCCTAGCCCGGCCCAGACCGGGGCAAGTGCGAACTCGGACGAAAACGAAAGTGAAAGATCGGCGGCCAGAAGAGCAAGAAGGGAGGTGGCTGCCCAGGAGTACGCAGGCGCCACATAGTTTCTCAAGCCCAGCGGTAGCGTCCTGCGCCGCATTCCGGCGTAGAGCAGGGCTACGGTCGCAATGAAAGGCACCCGGTGGTCCCACCAGCCGTGGGACCAGACAGTCCAGGCGAAGAACCCGAAGGCGGATGCGACGGCCAGCAGGTCGGCTTGCAGGGCGAGGACGGGCGCCTTGAGCCAGTCGGCGGCGAAGCCCAGCAGCAAAACCAGCGCCAGCCAGCCCACCGGAACCCACACCGCGGGCAGCGCCACCCACAAGGCCGCCGCGGCCGCGAAAGTGCCCAGCGAACTGGCGGTCGGCTTGAGGAACTGCGTCCAGCCGGTGGCGTCGATCTCGGGGCAGGGCAGAAGGCGGGGATAAGCCTCGGCGTAAGCCCAATAGCAAAGCGCGGCCAGGGCCAGAATGGCGGTCTCGCCGGGGTGGCGGCCGGGGTCGGGGCTATCCAGGCGGAAGAGGGCCAGCGGGGCGACGCGATGGAAGATGAGCGCGGCCCCAGCGCAGAGGGCCAGAGCGTCCGCCTCGAGCGCCAGTCGCGCGAAGGCGAAGCGGCGCGCCAGCCAGCCGAGCACCAGAACCAGCGCCAGCCAGCCGATGGGCAGCCAGAGATCGGGCACGGCCACCCACAGCGCCGTCGCGGCGGCGGCCAGGGCCAGCCAACTAGTCACGCGCAGGGCGAAGGCTTCGCGGTCGTCTTCGGCGATTTGCGGCCAACGGCGCGGGTAAAACTCGCCGTGAACCCAGTAGAGCAACGCCGCCAGCGCCAGGGCCACGGTGAGCGAGGCGCGGGACCCCAAGTCGGGCGCGGCGAGCCGCAGATCCAGCAGCGGCAGAACGTCGTGGAAGGCCAGCACCCCGCCAGTGATCACGCCTGCCAGCAGGCCCAGGCGGCGGAAGACCGGCTCGCCCAGCCGCAATCCGCAGACGGCCAGCACCTGCGCCTCCACCAGCCAGAGCACCGGCCAACTGACTCCGTGGAACTTGAAGGGCACGGCGGCCACCAGCAGAACGCTGGCGATGGTGGAGAGGACGATGAACCCGAGGCGGCGGCGCGGGCGCAGGTAGAAGGCCAGGGCCATCTCGATGACGCCGAGGGCCGCCAGCGCCCAGAACGCCCACTCCGGGTGCGCGGACTGGAACTTGAGCAGGCCGAGGACGCCGGTGGAGTTGAGGACGGCGGTCAGGCTGGATTGGCTTTCCTCGCTCGCTTCGCGGGGAACGCGGAAGACGTAGGCGGCGCGGAAGATGAGCCAGTAGAGCAGGATAAGGGCGGTCGAGGGCCAGAACTGCGTGAAGGCCCCGTGGTCGGCGGGCAGCACGTTGGTCAGCCAGACCAGGTGAGTGAGGTAGACGGCGATCAGGCCGCCGAGTTCGAGCCAGGTCCAGTGGCGCAGAGTGGTAACGATCACCAGAGCGAGGGCGAGGATGGCGCTGGCGGTGAGGGAGAAGACGACGGTGCCACTGGCTACCTCCAGGTGGCTGGTCAGGACGGTGGCGAAGCCGAGCAGAAAAGCCAGCCCGGTGACCACCTGGGAGCGGTAGCGGAGGGAGTGGGCCACCATGCCGGCGGCGACCAGCAGCATGAGCACCAGGTCGGCGGCTATCGAGGTTAGGACGCGCGCGGCGGGCACATGGTAGAGGGCGAAGGTGGTGAAGAAGGCCAGCGCCCAGCCGCCGCCGATGCCGGAGCGGGCAAAGAGGCGGTAGACCGGCTTGCGCTCGAGCCATACGCCTCCGGCGAGAATGGCGAAGCTGACCGAGTAGCCGCAGAGGACCTTGCCGGCCGGACCCCAGGTTTGCAGCTTGAAGGCCAGGAAGGAGGCGACGCCGAGGACGACCAGGGCGATGCCCAGCTTGTTGAGCCAATTGGCGCCGAGGCGCTCTTCCAGGGAGAAGGTCCGGGCGGGCGGCTCGGGCTCAGGCTCCGGCCTGGGCACGGGCGGCGGGACAGGCGGTACCCACGGCTTCGTGGGCGGCGGCGGAATGGTGTGCGCGGGCGCGGTGAATGCGGCAACGGGCGGCGCGGGTGCGTGCGATGCGGCCGGCTCGGGCGGCGGGGCCAGTTGGGGCGATGCGGGAATCGGCTCCGGCTGCCTGGGCGGCGCTGGCGCGGGGGCCAATTGCGCCGCGTGAGACTTCTGGTGCGCGGTCAACTGCTCGCGCAGCCAGCGAACCTCGCGCTCCAGGCTCTCGATCTCCTCGCGCTGCTTGTCGCGCGCATCTTTGCCGCGCCGCCAGACGTCGAAGACGGCAACCCCGAGAACGAGAATGAGGAAATAATCCATGCAGAGGATTGGCCCGAATTATAGCGGGTCACTCGTTGCGGGCGGGGAGTTATCTCGGGCCGAGCTCAGCGCAGCGGCTGGGGCGGCTTGCGGGTTAGCCGCCAGGCGCCCACGGCCAGCGCCAGCAAGCCCACGCCATAGGCGAGCAGGGCGCGATCGCCGGTATGAATCGTCCATCCCTGGTAGAGGGCGAAAACTCCCAGCGCAACCATAATGATGCCGCGAACCTTATCCATCGGGCTTCCCTTTCAAGCGAGTCTATTCACTTGATTCTAACGGCAGGCCGGGCGGGTTTGACCCCGCTCGGGGCGAGTGCCTATCGTATGCAGGGTACGCGAGCACTGCTCGAAAGGAACATCCAATGACCGATTCCGCCGCATCCGTTGCCGCTCCGCTGAAGAAGACCGCCCTGAACGCCACCCACCGCACGCTGAAGGCCAAGATGGTGGACTTTGGCGGCTGGGATATGCCGGTCGAGTATCCCGGCCCGGGCGGCGGTCTCATTGCCGAGCACCTGGCAGTGCGCACGGGCGTGGGGCTGTTCGACGTGAGCCACATGGGGGAGATTCAGTTTCGCGGCCCCGGCGCGCTGGCCGCCGTGCAGCACATCACCATGAACGACGCCTCCAAGCTGAAGGACGGCCAGGCGCACTACTCCGCGCTGCTCACGCCGGAGGGAACGTTTGTGGACGACATCCTGGTGCACCGGCTGAGCGAGAACGACTACCTGCTGGTGGTAAACGCGGGGACGAAGGACAAAGACTACGCCTGGATTCGCAAGCAGGTGGGCGGCTGGCCGGGCATCCACATCAGCGACTACTCGGCCTACTACTCGCAACTGGCGGTACAGGGGCCGCGCGCGCAGGAGACGCTGCAAAAGCTGACCAAGGTGGATCTGGCGGCGATCAAGAACTACTGGTTCGCCTGGGGGACGGTGGCCGGAGTTCCCAACACCATGATCGCCCGCACCGGCTACAGCGGGGAAGACGGCTTCGAGGTCTACATCCCCGCCGACGAGCCCACCACGGTGAAGGTGTGGACAGCGCTGATGGAGGCGGGCGCGGAGTTCGGCATACGTCCCTGCGGCCTGGGCGCGCGCAATACCCTGCGCCTGGAGGCGGGCATGCCGCTCTACGGGCATGAGATCTCCGACTCGATCAACGTGCTGGAGTCGTTTGTGGCGCGCTGGCTGAAGCTCGACAAGGGCGATTTTCTTGGCCGCGAAGCCTTGCTGGCGGTGCAAGCCGCGGGCGGCCCGGAGCGCAAGGTGGTGGCTCTGGAGATGGTGGAGCGGGGCATCGGCCGGGACGGGTACTTCGTACTGTCTTTGGACGGCGAGAGAATTGGCGTCATTACCTCCGGCTCTCCCGCGCCGTTTTTGAGGACCAACATCGCCTTTGCGCTGGTGCCCACGGCCGTGGCTGCCGGCGGCGGAGACGTGCTGGTGGATGTGCGCGGTAATAAGGTGCGCGCCAGGCAGGTGCCCATGCCGTTCTACAAGCGGGTGAAGAAGTAGCTGCGCCGGCTACCTGCACATAGTCGCCTGGTTGTGCCGGCGATCGGAGCGAAAGCGACTACCTGCGAGTAGCCGGATGGCGGAATGCGACCACCCACAGGTGGGCAGATGGGCAAAAGTGAAATGGCGGCGCGCGGGCAACTGCGGTAAGGCCGGTTGGTTGAGGTCGGCGGATTCCCACCCATTTCGCAAAGAGCGCGCAATGGATGGGGCACCCAGGGTCCGAGGACGGGTTGAGGGTCGCCCCCCGAGGGTATTCACCGGGAGACGTTGACATCACTTTTGCATCCATGCAATCATTGCATTCAATGTTGTAGAGGTGAAGTCATGCCAGGTTTGACTGTCCGCAAACTCTCCGAAGAGACCCACCGGGCCTTGCGTATGCGCGCCGCCCTGCATGGCCGCTCCACCGAAGCCGAAGTCCGCTTCATTCTCGAAGAAGCCATCAAGCCTGCCGGCCGCCTTAAGATCGGGTCCGAAATTCACCGTATCGCCCGCGAGATCGGGGGCATGGATGAGTTGGATGTCTCTCGTGAGCGGACTGAAATCGAGGGAGCGGATTTGGCGTGATTGTCCTCGATACCAATGTGATCTCCGAGCCCCTCAAATCCATGCCGGAACCAAGAGTCATGGCGTGGCTGGACGATCAGGCCGTTGAAACCCTCTTCATCACCGCCATCAGCCGCGCCGAACTCCGGTTTGGGGTGCTGAAACTGCCGGACGGAAAGCGCAAAAGTGCCCTTGCCGCGCAAATCGACCAGGTGCTCGATCTGTTCAAGGGCCGCACGCTCGATTTTGATATTGCGGCCTCGGACAAACTGGCTGAAATCGCGGCGCTCTGCGAAAAGGCAGGCAAACCAGCCGTTGCCCCCGATGCGTATATCGCAGCCTGCGCCGCGGCGCGAGGCTTTGCCGTCGCCACGCGCAATGTGAGGCACTTTGAACCCACCGGAGTCCGCGTCATCAATCCCTGGGGACAAGTCTCCTCCTAAATGAGGGACGGCGCGCGGGTTGGCCTGGCCAAAAGGCGGGGTGCCCGGTCGAGGTAAGGCCGGTTGGTTGAGGTTCGTGGTTTCCCACCCATTTCGCAATGAGCGCGCAATGGACAGGGGCACGGGCACTTGGGGCGGGGCCTTCCGATGCGATACTCACAGATTCTCGCGGGCGCGTGAGGAGGTTATCTTGAGCGAGCTTGAGCTGGTGATCTGCGGCGACAGCGCGGCGGCCCCGCCCGCTTTCATCCTGGAGGGGCTTTCCGGCGAGGCTGCCCATCAACTAATCGCCGGAGCGCCGCACACCATTTACCAGGAGCTTTGGCACATCGCCTTCTGGCAGCAGGTGACCCTGGACTGGATCGAGGGCATCGAGACAGCCTTTCCGGCGCAGGCTTCGGACGGGTTCCCGGACGCGCAGCAGGCGGCTCAGGAGAGTTGGGAGCAACTCCGCGAGCGCTTCTTCGCGGGCAATCGGAAAGCGGCCGCGGCGGCACGGGATGCGGACCGGCTGGATGTGCCGGTGCGCTGCCCCTCGCGGCCCGGCCTGCCCGTACGCGTCATGACCGTCCGCGAGCAGTTGGAGAGCCTGGGCGCGCACAACGCCTATCACTTTGGCCGGATCGTACTGCTGCGCCAGCTATTGGGCGCATGGCCGCCGCCTTCCGGCGGATATAGCTGGTAATCGAGGAAGAGTGCGGTAGGGCATTTTCACAGTTCTTGCGAGGCAGATCTTTGGGTTTCCCACCCATTTCGCAAAGAACGCGCAATGGATGGGGCACCCGGCCTCACGATAGGCTGCGCCCCATTTCTGTTTGTGGAGCGATCTGAACGCTTGCCCCGACAGCATTGGCGTAGCGCACAAGGAAAGACAGGCTGATCGGCTTGCTGCCGCGCTCGATCTGAGCAATGTACGGTTGAGAGACCTTGAGCGTTGTCGCGAGATCCTGCTGCGTCAGATTTGCTTGCTGACGTGCGCGAACGAGTCCAAGGAGGGCCTGTTCTTCTTCGTACGCGGCCTTGAATCTTGCGTCTTGGGCCGAGCGTTTCTCAGCGTATTTCTTGATCCAGGTCATGCTTTCCCCCTTGCCTTTTCCCACAGCTTCTTTCGTTTCCTGGCAGTCTCCAGAACATGCAGGGGAGCCTTTTGACCCTGCTTCTTGTAAACCGCCAAGATCACCAATTCCTCAAAACCCGAGGAACGGTTCGAGGCGAAAAACAACAACCGGCCCTGATAAGCGGGTTTGATATGCCGCAGACGATAAATCCCGTCGCCGTAATCGTCCACCTGAGCCGGAGAGGGATCTCCGAAGCCGCTTTGTTCGTAATGGTTCATGAGCGCTGCCAGCTTCGCGGCATCCTTGGGCGGCAATTCGTCCAATTCCTTTTGGATGGCGTCTTCATCAAAAGGGATAAATTCGCGCCTCATACTATCAATATAACCTATAGGTTATATTCCGTCAAGCAAAATCACCGAGACCGAAGAAAAGATAGGAAAAAGCGCGTCTCAAGAAGGTTTGGTTATGAGACACCGGGCGGGGCTGGTAGAATGCGGCGCATGAAACCAGACCTAAGCAAGCCAACCTCCACCAATTTGATCGAAGCCGCAAACCGCGCGGAAGTGACCGCCATCCTTATTCGTGCCGGTTATCGAGTGTATCGGCCAGAAGCCGACGTATCCGGCGAGGACTTGATAATCCGCACACCTGAGGGGGAATTACGTTCGGTTCAGATGAAAGCCCGCCCTCTTGTTCACTGGAAGCTCTATGGAGGGAAAGACATATGGATGCTGTTCCCTGACCCGGCTGGCGACAAACCCGGGCGACCTTGGTTCTTCATTAAACACGATGAGCTATTCAATTGGTATAAGAAGCGCCATGGAACAGCGCCGGGCTGGGTGGAACGGCACAAAGCAGGCAAGGCGGAGTGGTTCGAAAAAGGTTTGGGCAAGGAGTTACGCGATTTTCTACAACCGGAGTTCATGCTTCCCACCACCGCCGCGTCTCATAAAGGGTAAAACTTGAGACACCGCCAATGCACCCGGCGATAAGGAGTATTTAACCGCTATTCTTTTGGCTTCCCGGGAATAAGGCCCAAAGGAATCATCAGGATCACGTTCATTATCCCCATGGCACCCAGCGCGTACGCCAAGAACACCACGAATAGCCGCAAAAAATCCGAGATTGGTAAACCATCTGAGTCCTTGAAAAAGATATCGAATATCCAACGGATAGGAACGACCAATAGGAAGTTGAGGAAGAGAATACAAAAGGATCCGATGCCAATGGTTCCATTGATATCTCGAAGCCGATTGGCTTGAGCACAACCCACTACCCACTCACCTATTAACGCGATAGGAACAGCAATATATAGTTTTGGAATTAACCCTTCCCCATTATCCTGCGTTGCATCAACGGTCATGAGCTTGAAAATCAGCAAATAAGCCACGCACATTATCAAGCCAACTAGAAGATGGACGGCCCAAAAGGTGCCTCGGCCAATCCTCCTGGAGTCGGCGAACAAATTGTACTCCGATAGGCTATCGACTGATTCCGTAGAAGATTCTTCAGCATTCAAACTTAGAAGAGACAGCGTGCCCCCTTTCTCATCCCGCTTCTGTTGAGGGTCTTGCGACGGCTGTAAGTTCCAACCACCCTCGGGCATGATCGACATTTCAACGTCCTCCTTTCAAGCGTGCAAAGGTTTGGGTGATTCTACGGCAAGCCCCGGCCTTCAAAAGCAGGGTACTCTGAGAAGAGCGGCTGCGTCTAGCGCCCGGGCCTTTCAGCTAGCGTAAAAGGCGTGAAAATCAAGCGTCACTGGAATTCGAGCCAGAAGGATACCATAAGCAGGTTTTGCCACGTTTCAAGAAGGGTAGGATTTGAGACGCTTCCCCGGCCTCGACAACAAAGGGTTTGCGCGCCTCAGGTCTTAGTCTCGGAATGGGGTAGCTCTGGCGGCCCAGGTCTCGCTTAACGAGACCTGGGGAACCCAAGCCGCCGATTTTCGGGCAACTCCAAAGCAAAGAGCTTATTTGCTGTACTCGTCGCGGAGTTTCGTCTGGCGGCTCACCATCGGCACGGCTACGCCCTCGATGTAGACCTGTTTCACATCGGTGCGCACGTCGAGGGGGTCGCCGTTGGCCAGGACTACATTGGCGGTCTTGCCTACGTCGAGCGAGCCGAGTTTGTCGCCGAAGCCGAACATGTCGGCGACGTTCTGCGTGATGGCCTTGAGCGCCTCGTCGTAGGGCAGGCCGTAGGCTACGGCGAAGCCCGCCGCGTAGGGCAGGTTGCGCGAGGAGTGGCTGCTGACCGGGCCGCCCGCGTCGGCCGAGGAGATGGCGATCTTGACGCCGCGTTTGGCCAGCTCCGCGGGCAGGGTGTAGACCGCGTCAAAGCGCTCGTTGGCGCGGGGCGCGTCGTAGATGGAGCCCACGATGACCGGCACTTTGTAGGCCGCGATCTTGTCCAGAATCTCCTGCGAGTGGGTGACGTGGTCGAGCACTACCTTGAGGTGGAACTCCTGCGCCAGGGCCATCACGGTCTCGATGTCGTAGCCCTCGTAGACGCCGATGACCACCGGCCGCTCGCCCTTGAGATAGGGGATGAGCGCCTCCATCTTGAGGTCGCGCTTGGGCGGCGCGGCGTCTTTCTTCTCGTCCTTCTTGGGGTCGGCCTTATCGTCTTTTTTGGCGGCAGCGTCGCGGTGGGCGATGTAGTCCTGCACGTCGAGGAAGGTCTGGCGGAGCTGGCTGACCAGGCCCATGCGGGTCGAAGGAAAGGCCGACTTGCCGCGCCCTCCGCGCCGCCGCTGGTCGGCGCCGTAGTTCATGGCCAGGGCCACGTCGCGGCCCAGGATCATGGCGTCGCGGTCGGCGCCGGCAAGCTGGATGAAGATGTCCTGGCCGGCGATGGTGTCGTCGCTGGCCGGGGCCACCACGGCGTTGGTGACGCCGTTGAGACGCGCCACGGGAATGAGCTCGGTCTCGGCGTGGAAGGCGTCGTAGACGTGCATGTGGGGCATGATCTCGTCGGAGGGCTCGGCGAGGTCGGTGGAGTTCTGGTCGGACTCGATCTCGATGAGGCCGAAGTTGGTCTCCGGGTCGATGAGGCCGGGGTATACGGTGAGGCCGCGGGCGTCCACAATCTCGGCCCCGGCGGGGATGGCGACCTTGCCGGCCTGGCCCACGGCGGCGATCTTGCCGTCGGCGATCACCAGCACGCCGTTCTCAATGATGCCGTGACTGACGGTGAGCAGGCGGCCGCCGGTGATGGCGATGGTCTTTTTGGCGGCATCGGCCGCGGTGAGGCAGGCGGGAGCGGCAACCAGCAGCAGTGCAATCAAGAGCTTCTTCATTGTCCGTCCTCCTCGTCGGCCGCGCCGTCGTTGCTGTCGCCGTGCATCACGCCGGAAAAGTGCGTTGTTCCCAGCCCCGGCAGCGAGGCATCGAAGTAGAGGTCGCCGTCGATGTAGACCTTCTGCGCTCGGGCATAGGTGGAGAGCGGATCATGGTTCCAGAGCACCAGGTCAGCGTCCTTACCCACGTCGATGGAGCCGGTGCGCTCGTCAACGCCGATGATCCAGGCGGGGTTGAGGGTGACCATGCGCAGGGCCTCGTCCTCGGTGGCTCCGCCGTAGTGGACCATCTTGCCGGCCTCCTGGTTGAGGCGGCGGATGTGGTCGTTGGAGTCGCTTTTGAGCGCCACCTTGACGCCCTGGCGCATGGAGAGGACGGCGTTCCAGGGGATGGCGTCCCAGGCCTCGTCCTTGTAGCCCCACCAGTCGGCAAAGGTGGCGATGGCGGTCTGCTCGGGCGCGATCTTGCCGGCCACTTTGTACATCTCGAGGGCGTGGTGGAAGGCGCGAATCTTGTAGCCGTACTCGTGGGCGATGGCCTCCTCGGTGAGGAGTTCGTCGGCGCGGTAGCAGTGGATCTGGACGTAAAGCTTGCCGCGCAGCACGTCAGCCAGAGCCTCGAGCTTGAGGTCGCGCTTGGGCGGGGTGGCGTCCTTGTCGCCCTTGGCGACTTTGGCGTTGTAGGCGTCCCAGCCGGCCATGTAGCTTTTGGCGTCCTCGAAGGACTGGCGCATGACCTCAAAGTTGCCCATGCGCGTGGAGGGCAACTGGTCGCGGCTGCCGTAGACGCGCTTGGGGTTCTCGCCGGAGGCGAACTTGATGGAGCGGGGCGCATTGGGAAAGAGCATCGAGTCGCGGTCGAGGCCGAACTTGTTTTTGATGACCACGGCCTGGCCGCCGATCATGTTGGCCGAGCCGTGGAGGAGGAGCTCGGTGGTGACGCCGCCGGCCAGCGCCTGGTAAAGCGCCTTGTCGCGATTGTCGAAGGCGTCGATCATCATCATGGAGGGCGTGACCGGGCTGGTGGCCTCATTGACGTCGTTGTCGAGGGCGGAGTGGGAGTGGGGGTCGATGATGCCGGGCGTGAGCCAGAGGCCGGTCGCGTCCACGATGGCGGTGCCGGCGGGGGCGTTGACCGCGACGCCGACGGCGGCGATCTTGCCCGCGTGGACCCAGACCGAGCCATGCTCGACGACGCCGTGGCTGGCGGTCATGACGGTGGCGTTTCTGAAGACGATGTCCTGGGGCGGGGCCTGGGCACGCGCGGGGAGGCCGGCGAAGGCCAGGAACGCGAAGAGAGTGGAAAGGGCCCTCCGCTTTGCGAGCCGGAGCGGTGAGGGACGGTACATCAAGGGTGCCTCCTGAAGCGATGCGGATGAGTGCGGGAAGGGACAGGCGCGGCAAGCGGCGCAAAAAGGTCTTTCGGGGATGCTACAGCATTGCGGGGGGAACGTACCATGCCGGGCGCCGGGTTCGAGTACTTCAACTCAGCCGGGCAGGCTGGCGGCCAGCACCGCATCGGCGATAAGGGCCGCCTCGACCGCCGGCCTGACGGAGTGAACCCGTACCATGGAAGCGCCATGGAGAATAGCCGCCACCAACGCGGCGATGCTTGCGGTTTCGCGGGCGTCGACCGGGGCGTCCGCGCCGCCGTGAAGCCCGGCCAGGGTTCGGCCCAGGAAGGACTTGCGCGAAACCCCGGCCAGGAGCGGCCTGCCCAGAGCCAGCAGCTCGCGCTGACGGGCCAGCAGAGCGTAGTTCTCCTCGAAGCGCTTGCCGAAGCCGTAGCCGGGGTCGAGCACGATAGATTCGGCGGCGATCCCCGCTGACGCGGCTGCCGCCAGGCTCGCCGCCAGCCCCGCGCGAACTGAGGCGAGCAGTGCCTCCGGGCCGAGCGGCGGCTGCGCGCGCCACTGCTCGGGGCGGCCGCGCGTGTGCATCAGCACCACGCCGCAGGCGGCCTCGGCGCAAACCCCGGCCATCGCCGCGTCCCAGGCGAACCCGCTGACGTCGTTGACGATCTCCGCGCCAGCCGCCAGGGCCGCGCGCGCGGTTGCCGCTTTGTAGGTGTCCACCGAGACCACGGCGTGGGGCCGCGCCTTCAGGATGCCTTCGAGCACCGGCAAGAGCCGGGCCTGTTCCTCCTCGGCGCTGACTGCCGGGGCCGCGCCGCCCGCCCGCGATCCCGGCCGCGTGCTCTCCGCGCCCAGGTCGAGCAGGTCCGCGCCCTCGTCGAGCAATTGCATTGAGAAGCCTATTGCAGCTTGTGAGTCAAGGAAGGCGCCGGCGTCGCTGAACGAGTCGGGCGTGATGTTGACCACGCCCATGACCAGCGTGCGCCGGCCGAGGTCCAGGGTGCGGGTGCGGAGACGCCAGGATGCGGGCACAGGCAACAGGGCGGTGGTCACCGGATTATCGAGCAGCCTGCCGGATGGCAAGCGGCCGGGCCGGGCCGGAATGCACGGCCTTGGTGATTGCTCTGTCCCGCGCCGCCGTTCTGCGAGGGGGTGGGGCAGCGCCGATCAGCAGATCGACCGGAATGCCAAGTTCGGCGTGCAAGCGGCGAATCATGGGCAGCGTTAAGGCACGCTTACCTGTGAGAATTTCGGAAACTCGTGCACGGCTGCCGATCATCGGCTCCAGATCCTTCCGCGTAAGCCCTTGCTGTTCCAATTGAAATTGAATGATCGTCACCGGGTCGGGGGTTTCCATGGGGAAGTGCTTCGTTTCGTAAGCATCTACCAGAGTTACCAAAACCTCAAGCTCGTCGCTGTTCTCGGTGCCTGGCTCGGCGCCCATGAGTTCCGTAATGCGGGCTACTGCCGCATCGTGTTCCGCCTCAGTTCGAACCGGTTGGATCCGCATAGCGCTCCTTGTCATACCTCACTTGAGTTACATCGATTCGGTCGTATTCCCGGTGCGTTCCAAGCCACAGGACGATGACTGTTGCATGGGCGTAATCCACCGCGACGACAAGCCTGAATTCGTTGCCCTTGATGTTGAAGACCACCCGATCGGAAGAGACGATGCTGGCAGTCCGCTTATCCTGCTTGAGTTCCGCGGAGTTCCGCCATCGCGCGCGAGAGACCAGCGCATACCAGGCATTGAGCTGTTCCCGGACTGCCCGTTGCAACCGGGGTTCGACTCTGTTCCCGACGAAGCCGTTCAACGTACTGCGCGAGATGATTCTCACCTGTCCAGCATACTCTGCTCCCGCCATGGGAGCAAGCTGATTCAAAGCGATTCGGGAGGATTCTCGATTCCACCCCGGTAGAATGCCGTAAACTCCGTCCATGACGCTCTTCCGGCGCATTTCCGCTCTGTTATTCGCTGGCTTCCTTGTCTCCACAATGGGTCTCTCCGCGCAGGCCCCGCGGCCGCGCCCGGCGGCGCACGCGGCGGCCCACGCGGCCCCCGCCAAAGGCCCGCTGGCCGACCGGATCCAGGCGATCCTGGCCGAGCCGGCGCTGAGCCACGCGCAGTTCGGCATCAGCGTGGCCTCGCTCGACGGCCAGCCGGTTTATGGATTCAACGAGGGGCGGCTGTTCATCCCGGCCTCGAACGTGAAGCTGCTGACCACGGCCGCCGCGTTTGCCCTGCTGCCTGTGGACACGCTGACCTGGACCACCAACGTGGTGGCCGGGGGCGAGGTGGACGCGGCGGGCGTGCTGCACGGGGACATTATTCTGCTGGGCTCGGGCGACCCCACGCTGAGCGCGCGCCGCTACCCCTACCGCGGGCCGCAGGCAGAGCCCCAGGCCGCCGCCGAACCCGAGCCGCCGCTGCGCGCCATGACCGCACTGCAACTGCTGGCCCAGCAGGTGGAGCAGGCGGGGGTGCGCACCGTGGATGGCAACGTGGTGGGCGACGACAGCTTCTTTCTCGACGAGCCTTATGGCGAAGCGTGGGGCTGGGGCGACCTGCAATGGGGCTATGGCGCTCCCGTCTCCTCGCTCACGTTCAATGAAAATGCGGTGGAGCTGTCGGTGGCCCCGGACCCGGCCAATCCCGGCGCGACGGTGGCCGAGTGGACTCCCAATGTGGACTACTACACGCTGGACGGGGCGATGACGGTCGCGGCCGCGGGGCAGGCGGCTCATCCGGGGCTTGACCGGCGGCCCGGCAACCGGGTGGTGCGCTCCTGGGGCACGGTGGGGCCCGCGGGCTACCACGGATCGCTGGCGGTGGACGACCCGGCCGAGTATGTGGCCACGGCCTTCAAGGAGGCGCTGCGCAGCCGCGGCGTGGTGGTGAACGGCAACCCCGCCTCGCGCCACAAGTCCTCCATCTCAACCGGCGACTTTGCCGGCGAGCGCGAACAGCCGATTACGCTCACGCCTTCGAGCCAGATCCGGGTGGTGGCGTCGCTGGAGGGCCGCAGGGTGCTGGCGAGCCGCATCTCCGTGCCCGTTGCCGAGGATCTGACGGTCATCAATAAGGTAAGCCAGAACCTGCACGCCGAGCTGATGCTGCGGCTGCTGGGCAAGGTGCATGGAGCCGATGGCAGTTTTGAGCAGGGGGCGCGCGTGGTGCGGCAGTTTCTGATTCAGGCGGGGGTGGACGACGGCGACTTTTTTGTCTACGACGGCTCGGGGATGAGCCTGGACGACCGCGTTGCGCCGCGCGCCTATACGCAGTTGCTGGCATACGCCTCGCGGCAATACTGGGGAGCTGGCTGGCGCGCGACGCTGCCCATTGCCGGGGTGGACGGGACGCTGGCGAACCGCTTCAAGACGTCGCCGCTGAAAGGGCACCTCTGGGCCAAGACCGGAACCCACAGCGAGGCGAACGCCCTCTCCGGCTACCTGACGGCGGCCAGCGGCAAGACGCTGGCCTTTTCGATCCTGGTGAACGGCCACCGGCCAGGGAGCGAGGCGGAAGTGGAGGCCGTGGACCGCATTGCGGAGGCGATCGCCGCGGCGGAGTGACGCCTGTGCGGGCTGGCTTGAAGAAACCTCCGATCAAGCCGTGCCTGCAAAGTTGGCAATCCCGCAGGGGCTAAAGCCCGTACCGTTCAAGACGGCGACTGAAGCTGAACTTTCCTAGAGCTGGTCGTAGAGCGTCGAGTTCCGGTAGCCGAGCAGGACGACCAGGGTCCAGATGCCGAGGGCGGTGCCGAAGGGGAACTTCAGCAGGCTGAAGATGGCGGCAACGATGGCCACGGGGCGGCCCCAGGGCGCGTGCTCCATGAGGCCGTACCCGGCGGCCAGGGCCAGGCCGGCGCGAATGACCAGGAAGACCCAGGCGAAATGGAGAATGGCCGGCCCAAACCACATGGGAGGCATCGGGCCATGCATCCAGGGGCCGTTCATCCAGGGGCCGAAGCGGCCGGAGAGGAAGGCGTTGGCGAAGAACAGGCCCATCATCCCGGTAACCAGGGCGAGCCCGGCGTAGATGAACCAGACAACGCTCAGCGCCTTGAGCTTGCCGGCGTAGTTTTCGATTTGGAACTGGAGGCCGGGCACGGGGGGAACCGCCACCGCGGCCGGGCGGCCGCATTGCGGGCAATAGGCCTGCCCAACCGCCAAAGCCTGACCACATCCGCTGCAAAACATAGAGCCTCCTCGAACTTCGCTTTGAGGTTACTACGGAAGTGAGGCGAGGGTCGTTCCCTTGATTTGCTTGCGCACGGCCGGCGGGCTTCAGTGGCCGGAACCCGCGGTGCGCCTCTCCCAGCGCTCTTCGTGGCGATCGTCGTGGAAGACGGCTGCGAGGGCGCGGCCCTGGGCGTCGCGCTCGAAGGTGAGGCGGGTGAGGCTGGAGCCGTTGGGGTAAAAGAACACGGTTGGCGACTCGGGAGACAGCTCGAGGGATTCGCCCTGGGGGTTCTTTTCGTAGAGCTGGTCGCCCTGGCGGAAGACGGTCGCGACGAAGTGGCCGCCCTGATCGCGGTACTCGCCGGCGAAGGCATCGAGCGCGGCCGGGGAGAGCCTGATGGCCGGCGGATGGAGCGGAATGAGCAGCCTCTCGGCCAGCGGCGGCGGCTCCGGGCGGGCCTCGGCGCGGTGCGAGAGCAGCCAGCGGGGCAGTTCGGGCTCATTGTAGGCGCGGGTCCAGCAGTCGTGTTTCAGGCCCTGGAAGACCCACAGGCGGATGTGTCCGCCGCTGGCTTTGAAGGCCTCGAACATCAGTTCGCTCTGGCGGGGGACTACCACATTGTCGTCGCCGCCGTGGAAGAGCCAGACCGGGGTGCGGCCGAGGGAGCGGGCATACTCGGCGGGGAGGGTGGAGACCTCCTGCCAGCGCTCGGGAGCATAGCTCCAAAAGATGCCGCCAGCGGCGATGGCCACGGCGGCCCAGCGACGTGGGTACAGCCGGGCCAGTTCCCAGGCGCCGTAGCCTCCCAGCGAGAGGCCGGTCAGGTAGGTGCGTTCGCGGTCGCCGTGGAACTCTTCGGTTTCCTGGTCGAGGGCGGTCATGGCCAGGGTGAGCGCTTCCGGGTCGGTCCAGAAGTTGACCAGCGGGCACTGCGGCATCACGATTACGAAGGGCCAGCGCTCGGGGTGGTCGCGCACCGCCTGGGGCAGGCCGATCTGGGTCTGCCACATGCCCTCTGCGCCGCGCTCGCCGCGCCCATGGAGGAAGAGGATGACGGGCCACTTCTTCTTGTCGTCGCGCCGATACTCCTCGGGCAGGTAGACCTGGTAACGGTAAGTTGTGCCGTGAAGCTGAACAGTGCGATTGAGGAAGCCGGTCTCCTGAGGCGGCTCGGAGCGATGACGGCCGCCATTGCCGCGGAAGTCCTGGGCCCGCGAGGGCAGGAGCGCGCAGGCGAGGGCCAGGCAGGCGGCTATCGATTGGAGGGTGCGTAGCATTGTGGAGTCCCCATCCACTATAGCCCTATGGAAACGGACTGGGCTTGTTGAAGGCAGGACGGTTGGCGCCGGTTGGGACGCCCAGGGCCTTTGTCCCATCGGCTTTCGAAATTCCTGACGACTTTCTTACGGACTGCCGTGAAAGAATCAAGTTGTTATGCCGTCCGCGCTTATGACCACGCTCGAACCTGGAGACATGCTCGACCACTATCGCATCGACCGCACCGTTGCGCGCAGCGGCATGTCGACGCTTTACCAGGCCACGGATATCGCCGACGGCCGGCAGGTGGCCGTCAAGGTGCCCCATCCCGAGATGGAGGCCGACCCGGTGCTGGTGGAGCGGTTCAAGCGGGAGCAGGAGATCGGCCAGCAACTGGACCACCCCGGCATCGTGAAGACCTACGACGGCGAAGAGCGCACGCGCCTGTACATGGTGATCGAGTGGGTGGACGGGCGGCTGCTGCGGGCCATCCTCAACGAGGAGCGGCGCCTGCCGATCGAGCGGGCGGTCAAGATCGTCCTGGGCATCTGCGACGCGCTCGACACCATGCACAAGCACGGCGTGGTGCATCGCGACCTGAAGCCGGAGAACATCATGGTGGGCGAGGGCGACGCGGTCAAGCTGATCGACTTTGGCATCGCCATGAAAGAGGATGCGCGGCGGCTGACCTTTGCCGGGCCGTCTCCGCTGCTGGGCACGCCGGACTATATCTCTCCCGAACAGGTGAAGGGCCAGCGCGGCGACCAGCGCAGCGACATCTACTCGCTGGGCGTGATGTTCTACGAGATGCTGACCGGGCAGGTGCCGTTCAGCGGGCCGAACCCGCTGGTGGTGATGAACGAGCGGGTGCTGAACGACCCCAAACCCGCGCGCAAGCTGAACGCGGAGATTTCGCCGGAGTTGCAGGAGATTCTGAACCGCGCCCTGGACCGGGAGCCGCGCCGCCGCTACCAGACGGCCAGCGAGATGGCCTGGGAGCTGGAACACCAGGAGCAGGTGGGCGTGGACGAGGACGAACGGCGGCCGCTGCGGCTGAAGGGCCTTCCCGGCGGGCCGAAGCTGCTGCTGTATGCGGGCCTGGCGCTGGTGCCGATTCTGATCTTCGGGCTGATGGTGATGCTGGCGAGACGGTGAATCGGGAGGATGGGTTGAACAGGCTGTGGAAGGACTCATGGGCCGGCCAAAGAATCCTGATCCGGGGCACGAAGTGTCAGGGCATGACTTCAGTCGTGCCGCCGATAACCAATGGAATGAGAAGGGCTTTGGCCCCTCTGGGATTACCGGGGGAATAAGTATCATGGCCCCCTATTTCCCGGAGGACGGCCGGCTTGCTGGAAACGTAGAATCGGGGTTCGTGGTCTCGCACTCATCCACGATATGACTGTGGATGAATGGGGCGCACCGGATTCGGGGAGTTAATGACCGGGCCACCTGCCTTCATCGGCGAATCCTGATCCCTGACCCCGTTCCCTGCCCTACCGGTACGAGTCGTCGCGGTGGATGACGAACTCGGGATAGGCGCCGCCGCCCAGTTCGTGCAGGTCCATGCCGATGCGTTCGCCGTCCGCGTCGGCGCGGAAGGGGACAAAGCGGTTGAGCAGCGCGAAGAGGCCGTAGACCAGCGGAAAGACAAAGCCGAGCAGGGTGGCGATGCCCACCAACTGAGCGACGAGCTGGCCGGGCTGGGGGGCAAAGATGCCGGTGGCGATGAGTCCCCAGAGGCCGCCGGCGGCGTGGACGGTGATAGCGCCCGAGGGGTCGTCGATGGAGAGGGCCAGCTCGCACAGCTCGACCAGCAGCGGGGTAGCGACGCCGGCTACCAGGCCGACAAACAGGGCCGCGGCGGGGGTGACGATGCCGGCGCAGGCGCTGGAGGCGACCAGTCCGGCGAGCCAGCCGTTGGCGCAGAGGCTGGCGTCGGGCTTGCCGAAGCGGAAGCGGGTGACGGCGAAGGTGGCCACGACCGCGGCCGAGGCGGAGAGCAGCGTATTGATGGCGGTAACGGGCAGGGCAGCCAGCGGCGCATGGAGCCAGAGGACGGCGCCGGCGACGTTCCAGGCCAGCCAGCCGACCAGGGCCAGCAGGCAGCCGAAGACCACATAGACGGCATTGTGGCCGGGCATGGCGGTGGCCAGGCCCTCCTTGGGAAATTTGCCGCGGCGGGGGCCGGCGATCCAGATGACGGCCAGAGCGCTGAGGCCGCCGAGCAGGTGGACGGTGGCCGCGCCGCCGCCGTCGAGGAAGCCCTGGCCGAGCGAGAAGTTCAGGCCGAGCTGGGCGAGCCAGCCGCCGGTCCAGATCCAGTGGGCGGTGAGCGGGAAGACAAAGGCCGCGATCACGGCGGCGATGGCGCAGCCGGCGGTGAGGCGGAGGCGATCGGCCCCCGAGCCCCAGGGCAGCAGGCCGACCAGGGCGACGGCCAGAAACTCAAAGAGCAGGGCAAGCTGCGACTGCGCCGGGGCGGCGCCGAGGCCGCCGAGCAGGAAGGGCGCCGCGCCGAGCCAGTTCCAGGATTTGCCGGCCAACTGGAAGCTGTGGCCCGCGCCGCCGGCGGTGCCGGGCAGGTTGCCGGTGAAGGCCGCGCCCAGGATGGCAAAGACGATGGCCGCGACGGCCAGAATGGCGAGGCTGCCCAGAAGCGATTGGGCGGCCGAGCGGGAGCGGCCCAGGCCGGTGTTGATGAGCGCCACGCCGGCGATGGCCAGCGGCGCGAGCAGCAGAAGCGCGAGAGTGAGGGCAAAGGAGGCGTCGGTCATGGCTGGACTCATGCGTGGTGTTCTCCCCGCGCGGCCATGTGGCCGCGCACCGCAACGGCCAGACCCATTCCTTCGACGGCCAGCCCGCAGAGCACAAAAGCAGCGCGCGGCGCGGGGGCCGGGAACAGGATTAGCGCGGCAATCGAAAGAAAGAACCCGGCTGGCATCACCAGCAATCCGGCGTATTTCATGGTCTCTTCCCTTTCAGACTTCTCTTCTCCGCGGCGTTGGACCGGACCGCGGGAGGCTGGTGCGTAGAGGATGAACGCCCGCCCACCGGACTGCGAGTCCGCAATGCGGGATGGATGTGACTGAAGGCAACCGATTTCGGCGTCCTTATGAACTCTAAAGCATCCTGTTGTTAGGTTCAGACTGCGCAGTCCGGGATAGCGGGCCTTTTCGCACTCTGCTCGACCCCTTCTTCCCCCTTGATCCGGAGGTTTTGCCTGTGAATCTGTTGAACCGGCTGGTGGCCAACCCGCTGGGCGCGTTTGCGACTCTGACGCTGGCTGCCTATCTCGAAGCGCACGGAGACTCGTTCTTCCAGGTGGGCTTTTACCGCTCCACTGGATGGAGCCGGGTGCTGTGGGTGGTAGCGGGCACGGCGGTGCTGGCCCTTTATGGGACGGTGGTCAACGTGCCGCGGTGGGACTTCGGCAAGCTGCTGGGGGTATACGTGGTCATGTTCTTCCTGATGGCGCAGTTGCAGGCCAGGGTGAGGTTTGGGCAGTCGCCCACGGCTCCGATCTACGTGGGCGGGGGGCTGATTGTGGCCGGCGGCCTGGTGATCGCTTTCTGGAGGGTATGAGGGGTTGTGATTTTGGACTGGCGTAGTCCGGAATGGCGTGGTATTTTGTTGAACATATCCCAATCTCTGGTACACAGGCTGCCGGGGGCGGTTTCGATTTACTTCTTTGGGCGGTTGTCACAAGCAGTTTTCTTTTCAGCGGATTACAAAGGCGCAGTGGCGCGAATATTTTTTCAGGAATGAGGGCGGAGAGGGTTCTCCGAAGGCTCTCCGGCTGTTATATTTGTTTTTCGGGGTTCTCCACCTCTCGGGTGATTTTTGCCCAAGATTGAAGCTTGTACACAACATGTGTGACCGCCAGCACTGCGCACACATCCAAAACCGAAAATCAAGCAGGGAAAGCATTCATGGCGCAGATATTTGACCGCAGCTCCAATGCCTTGGCTCGCGCGAGCCTGGTTTTGACGGGGCTGATCGTGATCGCCCTGGGGGTCACGCTGGACCAGTTGCAGCGCTCGCCCTGGGTGACGCGGCAGGGGCAGCGCCCGGACCAGCCGGTGCCATTCAGCCACAAGCACCACGTGCAGGGACTGGGCGTGCAGTGCCAGTACTGTCATGTGACCGTCGAGAAGTCGAGCTACGCCGGAATCCCGCCGACCAAGACCTGCATCAACTGCCACGCGCAGATCTGGACCAACGCCCAGCTGCTGGAGCCGGTGCGCCAGAGCTGGGCAACAGGGCAGTCTTTGATTTGGACCAAGGTGCACGACCTGCCCGACTACGTCTACTTCAGCCATGAGATTCACGTGAACAAGGGGCTGGGCTGCGCGAGCTGCCATGGCCGCGTGGACCAGATGCCGCTGATGTACGCGCAGAATACGCTGCAGATGGAGTGGTGCCTGGACTGCCATCGCAATCCGGCGAAGAACCTGCGCCCGACCAGCGAGATATACAACATGGCATGGGAGAAGCCGGCCGAGGATCGCCCGGTGTGGTGCGCGGTGGGCAAGGAGCAGAGCGGCACGCCGACGGCCCAGAGCGTGGACTGCGTGACCAAAGATCCGGCCGAGGGCGTGAAGCTGGCTTCGCTGAGCCTGCCGGCGGCGGGCGCCTTCACTTACAAGAAGTTCACCAGTCAGGATGAGCTGGGCCGCTTCCTGGTGGATCACTACAAGATACGGACCCCCAGGGAACTGGCCAGTTGCGAGGTCTGCCACCGATGAGCGGACAGAGGAACGGAAACGGAATGAGCGAGATGACGCCGATGACGCTGGCCCAGGTTCGCAAGGAACTGAAGGCCGCGAAGGGCAAGCGCTACTGGCGCTCGGTGGACGAGCTGGCCGGCACGCCCGAGTTTGAGGCGGCGGTGGAGCGGGAGTTCCCCGGCTCGGCGCAGGAGTGGGTGGACCCGGTTTCGCGGCGCGGCTTCATGAAACTGATGGGCGCGTCGATGGCGCTGGCCGGCCTGGCCGGATGCACCAAGCAGCCCGATGAGCCGATTTATCCCTATGTGAAGCAGCCGGAAGACCTGATTCTGGGCAAGCCTAACTACTTTGCCACGGCGCATCCGTTTGTTACCGGCGCGGTGCCGCTGCTGGTAAAGAGCGACCAATACCGGCCCATCAAGATCGACGGCAACCCGGAGCATTCTTATAACCTGGGCTCGTCGGACCCGTTCTCGCAGGGCACGCTGCTGGACTTATACGATCCCGACCGCTCGCAGCATGTGACCTATCGCGGCGAGAACCGCGAGTGGGCGGAGTTTGCGCAGGAGTTCCGGCTGAAGGCTGCGGGGACCAAGGATGGGACGGGGATTTACTTCCTCAGCGCGACCATTACTTCGCCGACGCTGGCGCGGCAATGGGGCGAGGTCAAGAAGGCATACCCCAAGGCGACGCTGGTGCAGTACGACCCGGCGATCGCGGGGACGGTGCTCGCAGATGGGGCGAGCGTCCAACACGATCTGACCGAGGCGGATGTCATTGTCTCGCTCGATGCGGATTTTCTTTCCGGCGCCGGCTTCCCCGGTTTCCACAAGCTGGTCCGCGAGTATGCGGACCGGCGCAAGAATCCCGAGAAGCTGAACCGGCTGTACTCGATTGAGTCCACCCCAACGACTACGGGCTTGAAGGCGGAGCATCGGCTGGGACTGCGGGCCAGCGAAATTCCGGCGTTTGCTGCGGAGTTGGCCAAGGCTGTGGGAGTTAGCGGAGTTGAAGCTCCGAGTTATGCGTGGACGGACGAGCAGAAGAAGTTTCTGGCCGCTTTGGCCAAGGATCTGAAGGCGCATGCCGGCAAGAGCGCGGTCATTGCGGGGCTCTATCAGGGCCTTGAGGTTGAACAACTAGCTCTCGCCATCAACAATGCTCTGGGCAATACGACGAAGACGGTGTTCCCACCCCAGGGCGAAGAGGATACGCTTCCGTCTAACCAAATTGCGGATTTGAAAGCGCTGGTTGCAGATCTGAACGCGGGCAAGGTGGATTGGCTAGTAATCCTAAACGCCAATCCGATCTACACTGCGCCCGCAGATCTCGAATTTGCAGCGGCCTTTCAGAAGGCCAAGACGGTCGCGCACCTGGGCACGCATTACGACGAGACCGGCCATGAAGCGCACTGGCATATCCCCGCGGCGCACTTCCTGGAGTCGTGGTCGGATGCACGGAGTTATGACGGAACGGTTTCAATCGTTCAGCCGATGATCGATCCGCTCTACGGCGGCAAGTCGGCGCACCATATCTTCCAGGCGCTACTCAACGAACCAGGCTTGAGCCCCTACGATGCCGTTCGAGAAACATGGAAGACGACCATCAAGGGCGATTTCGAGGCTGGCTGGCGCAAGGCGCTGCATTCCGGTTGGATCGAGGGAACTGCATTCGGTCCGCGCGTTCCTGTTCCCGGAAAGATGGTGGCGTCTTTGACGGCACCCGCCCCCGCATCGAAGGATGCGCTGGAGATTATCTTCCGGCCCGATCCGAATATCTATGATGGTCGCTACTCCAATGTGGGCTGGCTTCAAGAGCTGCCCAAGCCGGTGACCAATCTTAGCTGGGACAATGCGGCGCTGGTATCAGGAGCGACGCTCACCAAGCTCGGCCTCGAAGAAGACGACATCGTTGAGTTATCGGTGAATGGCCGCAAGGTGAACGCGCCGGTAATTGTAGTCCCGGGGCATCCCGATAACTCGGTAACTGTGCACTTGGGCTATGGGCGCTCGTTCGCGGGGCGCGTGGGCTCGGGCGCAGGATTCAACGCTTACCTGATTCGCACCTCGGACGCCCCGTTCCATGCGACCGGGTCGATCAAGAAGCTGGACGGCAAGTGGGGCGTGGCGGTGACCAAGAGTCACTTCCAGGACCACCGCTCAAAGGCATTTGGCGGTCAGGGCAACGGCAATAACTCGCTCGAAGCAGACGAGGCGATCAACGAGCGCGGCATTATTCGCTATGCGACGCTGGATGAGTTCAAGGCCAACCCCGGATTCGCCAACGAGGGGCCGGGGCGCGAGAAGACCGACCGCGATGTGACATTGTTCCCCAACTGGGAGTACAAGGACAACGCCTGGGGAATGTCGATCGACATGAACAGTTGCACGGGCTGCAATGCATGCATCGTGAGCTGTTATGCAGAGAATAACATCGCCGTGGTGGGCAAGCAGCAGGTGCGCATCGGCCGTAACATGCAGTGGCTGCGCATCGACACTTACTTCGAGGGCGATCTGGCCGCGCCGCGCGCGCACTTCCAGCCCATGGCATGCCAGCACTGCGAGAACGCTCCCTGTGAGCAGGTTTGCCCGGTGGGCGCCACGGTGCACACGCCCGAGGGGCTCAACGCGATGATTTACAACCGCTGCGTGGGCACGCGTTATTGCTCGAATAACTGCCCCTACAAGGTGCGCCGCTATAACTTCCTGCTCTTCTCCGATTTCGAGACGGAGAGCTTGAAACTGATGCGCAACCCCGACGTCAGCGTCCGCTCGCGCGGCGTGATGGAGAAGTGCAGCTACTGCGTGCAGCGCATTACAGCGGCCAGGATCGAAGCCGACAAGGAGAACCGGCCGGTGCGCGACGGCGAGGTAGTTACCGCCTGCCAGCAAGCCTGCCCGGCCTCGGCCATCAGCTTTGGCAACATCAACGACGAGGGGAGCCGGGTGGCCAAACTGCAAGCAGATGAGCGCAGCTACCAGGTGCTCGCCGATCTGAATACCCGTCCGCGGACCAAGTATGTGGCCGCGGTATTGAACCCGAACTCCGAACTTCAAGAAGCGCCGGTGGAGCACTCGCCGGCCAAGGGTTGAAAGTTACCATGGCAATCACGGAACTGAAACCGAAAGACCACGAGATCGATCCGGCAACCGGCGAATACCGGGTGATTGCGCCGGGGCAGACTTTCAAGTCGGTCACCGAAAAGATATCGCGCATCGTGCTGACGCCGGATACGCCGCTGGGCTGGTTTGCCCTGTTTGGCGTGGGCGGCGCGGTAGCGACCGTGCTGATGGTGGCCCTCGTCTGGCTGTTCCTGGTCGGCGTCGGCATCTGGGGCATCACGCAGCCGGTGGCATGGGGCTTCGCCATCATCAACTTTGTGTGGTGGATCGGCATCGGCCACGCGGGCACGCTGATCTCCGCGATTCTGCTGCTGTTCAAGCAGAGCTGGCGTAACTCGATCAACCGCTTTGCCGAGGCGATGACTATCTTCGCCGTGGTCTGCGCCGGCATGTTCCCGCTGATTCACGTGGGCCGCCCGTGGCTGGCTTACTGGATGCTGCCGCTGCCGGTGACCATGGAAGTGTGGCCGCAATTCCGCTCGCCGCTAATGTGGGACGTATTCGCGGTTTCGACTTACGCGACCATCTCGGTGGTCTTCTGGTATATCGGCATGGTTCCCGACTTCGGTACTATGCGCGATCGCTCGGAGAGCAAGTTCGCGCAGTACTTCTATGGACTTTTCTCGCTGGGCTGGCGCGGCTCGGTTCGCCACTGGGCGCGCTACGAAACGGCTTCGCTCCTGCTCGCCGGGCTGGCAACGCCTCTGGTGCTCTCGGTGCACACGGTCATCAGCTTCGACTTCGCTGTGGCAGTCTTGCCGGGCTGGCATACGACGATCTTTCCGCCCTACTTTGTAGCCGGCGCGATTTACTCGGGCTTTGCGATGGTGCTTACGCTGGCGATTCCGCTGCGCAAGTTCTATCACCTCGAAGGGCTGGTTACCGATCGGCACATCGATAACATGGGCAAGGTGATGCTGGCGACGGGGTTCATCGTGGCCTACGGGTACGGCATGGAAGTGTTCATGGCCTGGTACTCGGCCTCGCACTGGGAATCGTTCATGATGTGGAACCGCATGTTCGGGCCGATGGGCTGGTCGTACTGGGTGCTGATCACCTGCAACCTGGCGATCCCGCTGACGACGCTTTGGTCGCGCAAACTGCGCACCAATATCGCCTTCATGTTCTTCATCTCTCTGGTAGTCAACACGGGCATGTGGTTCGAGCGCTTCGTCATTGTGGTGACAAGCCTCTATCGCGACTTCCTTCCCTCGTCGTGGGGAACTTATCGCGCCACCAAGTGGGACTACATGGTCTATGTGGGAACGCTGGGATTGTTTACGGCGCTATTCCTCTTGTTTGTGCGCTTCTTGCCCATGATTCCCATGTCTGAAATTCGTATGATGCTGCCAGGGGCGAAGATAACGCCCAAGAAGGCGGCGGAGGCTGCCGACTAATGCCCCCACGCGAAGGAACTTACGGCCTGCTGGCCGAATTCGATACGCCAAGCGATCTGGTCCGCGCCGCGCAACAGGCGCGCCACGATGGCTGGCGGCGCATGGACTGCTACACGCCCTATCCGGTGGAAGAAGCCGCGGAAGCTATCGGCTTTCACCGTAACAAGGTGCCGCTGCTTACGCTGATCGGCGGCCTGATGGGATTGGCTGCCATGTTTACCTTCGAGACATGGGTCTCGGTGCTGGCCTATCCGCTGAACATCGCCGGGCGTCCGCTTTACTCGTGGCCGGCCTTTATTGTGCCCGCCTACGAGTGGACGATTTTGTTTGCGGGACTCTCGGCGGCTTTTGGCATGCTGGCCTTGAACGGACTGCCGGCGCTCTATCATCCTCTTTTCAATGCGCCCAACTTTCGCGACGGTGCCTCGACGGATAAGTTCTTTCTGTGCCTTGAAGCATTGGATCCAAAATTCGATGTGGTGGAAGCAACGAAGTATCTGCAGGGCTTCCAGCCGGTCTCGGTAGTGGAGGTGGAGTACTGATGCGCAATTGCCGCCTCAATTTGATAGACCGCACCGGACGAATAGCGTCCTTGCCTGTATTGTTGGTCCTGCTGCTTGTTGCTGGCTGCCGCCAGGATATGCAGAACCAGCCGAAGCTGATTCCGCAGCGCGGCTCGGAGATGTTTGCCGACCATCGCGGGGCGCGGCCGCAGGTGGTGAACACCGTGGCCCGCGGGCAGCTGCACGAGGATAGCTTCTTCTATACCGGGGTAATTCAGGGCGCGAACGGCTACCGCGAGGAGAAGAACGAGATGCCCTTTCCGGTTACGCTCGATGTGCTCAAGCGCGGCCGGGAACGCTTCAACATCTATTGCACGCCTTGCCACTCGCGGGTGGGCAATGGGCTGGGCGAGATCGTGGAGCGCGGCTACAAGCCCGCGGCGAATCTGCACGACCAGGTGCGCCTGGCGCAGCCTATCTCGCACTACTTCTACGTCATGACTCACGGTTACGGAGCCATGCCAGATTACTCATCGCAACTAACACCGGTAGATCGCTGGGCCGTGGCGGCTTATATTCGCGCATTGCAACTGAGCCAGGCCGCCAAGGCAGAGGATGTGCCAGTTGGCGTTGCAGTGAGAAGCCTGAAGGACGTAGCGGCAGAGAGCGGGCACACTGAGTTTGCCGAGCCCTGGACGCTGCCATCAACGGCGATACAGGCGTATCCGCACGATGTGAAGCAGGGCACGCCTGCTCTGGCTCCGGCCAATCCGGCCGACCCGGAAATCAAGATTCCCTTAAGCAAACCGGCCCCCGCGGCTGCCAAGTAAGGACTTACGGAATGGCTCACGAAACTCACGCCAAGACGCTCCCCGCCGACCTCGGCGCACCGGCTTTTGTAGATGGCTGGAGAACGCGCGCGCTGGTTGTCGGGGTAGTCTTCTCGGCCATCGCCGCGGCCTTGGCCGCAGCCGATCATTCTATCGACCACGTGCTGCGCGCATGGCTGGTTGGGTTAATGCTCACCTTCGGCTTCTCCGTTGGCGGGCTGGCCCTGCTGATGGTTCAGTATCTCTCCGGCGGCAAGTGGGGCCTGCTTTTGCGCCGCCCCCTTGAGGCGATGAGCCGCACCCTCCCCCTGGTCTTTGTCTACTGGGTTGTGATTGCGCTTTCGCTCAAGAAACTCTACTTGTGGGCCGCCATCGACGACGCTAGCGCGGCTCTCAAGGCAGGGCTTATCAACGAAGTTCAGGCGCACGCCATAGAATTCAAGCGGCCAATGCTGAACCCCGCGGCATTTATCGTCACCGGCCTGGTGTGCTTTGCCATCTGGGGCCTGTACACGTGGCGGCTCAATGCTCTCGGGATGCAGCGCGACGCGGCTTCGCCCGATACAACGCCCGAATGGATCAAGCGCATGGAGAACATCAGCGGCCCCGGCGTGCTGGTGTATGCCATCACGATGTCGGCCGCGGCGATTTACTGGGTAATGTCGCTCGATCCCACCTGGTACTCATCGGTGTATGGCTTGCTGTTTCTTGTGGCGCAGGCATACTCGGTGCTGGCCCTGGGTATTATTGTCTCCATCGGATTGTCGAAGGCCGATCCATTCAAGACCATCCTGCGACAGACCGAACAGCACGACCTGGGCAAATTCACCTTTGCCTTTGTGATGCTGAATATCTATCTCGCCTTCTCGCAGTTCCTTATCATCTGGTCGGGCAACCTGCCGGAGGAGATTCCCTGGTACCTCGACCGAATCCGGGGTGGCTGGGGAGTTATCGTCACGCTCGACTTCATCTTCCATTGGCTGATTCCGTTTTCGCTGCTGCTGTCGCGGGATTTGAAGCGTAACAAGAAGCGCCTGGTGCGGGTTTGCCAGTGGATGATCTTTGCCAGGGCATTCGATCTGGTCTGGCTCATAGAGCCCAACTTCAAGGACGCCGCACGGAATCTCCACTTTAGTTGGGGGATTCTGGAGTACGCGGCAGTGCCGGTGGCGATGGTGGCCTTCTGGGTTGCCTTTTATTGCACGCGCCTGAAGACGCGCCCATTGGTGCAGACCAACGATCCGCATGTTACGGAGATTCTGGAGGCTGAGCATGCCCACGCATAACTCTCACGATGCAGGCCAAGAACCGGAAGAGATTGACGTTTCCAAGGGGTATGAAGCGAGCGATGTGCGCGTATCGGGCGTGGTGGTGTTCCTCGTCGCCCTGGGCATCTTTGTGGCCGTGGCTGGCGCTCTGAGTTACGGCATCGGCAAGGCCTTCAACGCTCATATGCTCAAGGAAGACGGGCCGCGCAGCAAGTGGTCGCAGTCGGTGAATGTGCAACCGCTGGGCAACCTGGCATCGAGCCCCGAGTTGCAGAACAAGATGGCGGAGATGACGCAGCGCTTCCCGACGCCGCGCGTGCAGACCGACGATGGCAACCAGGATGTTGCCGATCTTCACGAGCGGGAAGACTTGCTGCTGGAGAACTATACTTGGGCCGATCAGTCGCAGGGCAAGGTTAGGATTCCCATCGAAAGAGCGATGGAACTTATCGCGCAACGGGGATTGCCGCAGGCGCCCGCGCTGGAGGCATCGAAGCTGCTGACCGGAGATGAGAGGCCGTTAGTGGCCCTGCCATTGACCAGTGGTTTTGCGCGGACAGGCTATGAATTGGATCAGGCGGCGGCGCGAAAGATCGAGACGGCGCGGCCTGAGCCGCATAAGTAGAACCATTGGGCTTGCAGTGCGTCAGGCATGAAGGGCATTGACGCAAAACGACAAGAACTGTTGCCATGACAAGTTGTGAAAGGTAAGTGGGAAGATGCGGGACAAAGACACAATCCGGAAGAGCTGGCGAGGAGCGGCGATGGCCGCGGCGACAGCCCTGGCGCTGTGTCCGGCAATCCTGACGCCGTCGCTGATGGCCCAGGTGTCAAGGTATGACGAGAAGCAGATGGCCCCAGCTAGCGACAAGCCGCCCGAGATTCTGAAGGGCGTGGGAATTGCGCAGAGGCTGAACGAGCAACTGCCTCTGGGGCTCACTTTCACGGACGATGCGGGAAAGCAGGTGCAGCTGGCGAGTTACTTCGGCAAGCGTCCCGCTATCCTGGCGCTGGTCTACTACCAATGCCCCATGCTGTGCTCGGAAGAGATGAACGGGCTGACGGCAGCTTTGCAGATGGTGAGCTTCGTGCCGGGCAAGGACTTCAGCGTGGTTGTGGTGAGCATCGACCCAACCGAAGGCACGGACCTGGCCGCGGCCAAGAAGCGCACTTACTTGAAGCGCTACGGCCACCCCGAGACAGCGGAGGGCTGGCATTTCATGACCGGCACGCAGGAGAGCATCGACGCGCTGACCAAGGCAGTCGGCTTCGGCTATGTGAAGATTCCTGGGCCGGATGGCAAGCTGACGCAGTTCGCCCACGCCAGTTCGATTCAGATCGTAACTCCCGAGGGCAAGCTGGCCCAGTACTACATGGGCGTCGAGTATTCCCCCAAGGATCTGCGGCTAGGACTTATCGAGGCCTCGGCCAATCGCATCGGCTCGCCGGTGGATAACATACTGACTTACTGCTATCACTACGATCCGGCAGTGAACAAGCACACGCTTATCATCGCGCGGGTGGTGCAACTGGGCGGGCTGGTTACGGTATTTACGCTGGGTGGATTCATGCTGGCGATGTTCCGCAAGGACTCCAGGCATGACGACCCGCCGGACACAGGATCAACAGGGACAGGAACAAAGGTGAACGGATAACGGAATGGATCACATCAGTCCAGTAATCTGGCAGTTTCTCGTCAAGTGGATGACGAACTTCGCGCTGTTTCCGCCGGAGGCGTCGAAGATCGCGCCTCAGATGGACGCGCTGTACTTCTTCATGGTCCTGGTGAGCCTGATCGGGCTGACGGTGGTGGTCTTGCTGGTCACTGCCTTCTCGATCCTGTATAACAAGGAACGCCATCCGGTTGCCGAGCAGATTGAAGGCTCGACGCTACTGGAGGCGACATGGACCATCATCCCGCTTGGACTGTTCCTGGTGATGTTCGTGTGGGGCGCGCTGATCTACTTCCGCGTTTTCACGCCGCCGGCCAACGCGATGAATATCTATGTAGTGGGCAAGCAGTGGATGTGGAAGGCCGAGCATCCGGGCGGTCAGCACGAGATCAACTCCCTGCATGTTCCCACAGGCAGGGCCGTGCAGTTGACGCTTATCTCTCAGGATGTGTTTCATAGCTTCTCGATCCCGGCTTTCCGTGTAAAGCGTGAGGCGATTCCGGGCCGGTACACGACGGTATGGTTCGAGGCCACCACGCCGGGCACGTATCACTTGTTCTGCACGCAGTACTGCGGCACCGAGCACTCGCACATGATAGGCGACATCGTGGTTTTGACTCCGGAGGACTACAAGAAGTGGCTCGCCGACTCAACCTCGGGCGCATCGCTGGCGCAGAATGGCGAGCGGTTGTTTGCCAGCCTGAGTTGCTCGGCCTGCCATAACACGCGGCCCGACGCGCGCGGTCCATCGCTCGCGGGCGTCTACGGCGCCAAGTTGCCGTTGACGGCGGGCGGCACGGTGACCGCTGACGACGCCTTTCTGCGGGAGGCAATTCTAAACCCCTCGCAGCATGTAACTCAGGGTTACGCTCCTATCATGCCCACCTACCAGGGGCAGGTGAGCGAAGAGGGCGTTATCGCATTGGTTGAATACATCAAGAACCTCGATTCCAACTACCGCATCCAGCAGACGCTCAACACGACCGAACTGCTGCCGGAGAGCGAAGGAACAGCGCCGGCGAAATCGCCCGCGGCCAAAGGGTCCGGATCGCAGGGACCCGCAACACAAGGGACGGTGAAGCCATGAGCACCAGCACGATCGTAAGTCTTCCCGACCAGTCGACGGCCAGGATTCCGAAGGTCAACTATCTCTCGAAAGAGAACGGCCTTCTCAGTTGGCTGTTGACCGGCGACCATAAACGCATAGCCATCCTTTACCTGATTTCGCTGAGTTTCTTCTTCTTTATCGGCGGCGCGCTGGCGGGTCTGATCCGCCTGGAATTGCTGACGCCGCAGACCGATCTGATGGCAACCGACACCTATAACAAGGTGTTCACCATGCACGGCGTCATCATGATCTTCTTCTTCCTGGTGCCGTCGGTGCCGGCGACGCTGGGCAACTTCCTTATCCCGATGATGATCGGGGCCAAGGATCTGGCGCTACCCAAGATCAACCTGCTGAGCTGGTATCTCTACATGGCCGGCGGCCTGCTGGCGATCTACACGATGGCCACAGGCGGCGTGGACACGGGCTGGACATTTACCACGCCGCTCTCCACGCACTATGTGAACACCAACGTCTTGACGACCGGGTTGGCGGCCTTCATCGCGGGCTTCAGTTCCATCTTTACGGGGCTGAACTTTATCGTCACCATCCATAAGATGCGCGCGCCGGGGATGACCTGGTTCAAGCTGCCCTTGTTTGTGTGGGCGCACTACGCGGCCAGCGTGCTCATGGTGCTGGCGACGCCGGTGGTGGCCATCGCGATTGTGCTGGTGGCGCTGGAGCGGACGATCGGCATCGGAGTCTTCGACCCCACCAAGGGCGGCGATCCGCTGCTATTCCAGCACTTGTTCTGGTTCTACTCGCACCCGGCAGTGTACATCATGATCCTGCCTGGCATGGGCGTGATCTCCGAAGTTATCTCCACCTTCAGCCGCAAGCGCGTCTTCGGCTACACGGCTGTTGCATTTTCTTCGGTGGCCATCGCGGTGTTCGGATTCTTTGTCTGGGCCCATCATATGTTCATCATGGGCATCTCAAACTATGCCGTGCTGGTGTTCTCGCTGCTGACCATGCTGGTTGCCGTGCCTTCGGCCATCAAGATATTCAACTGGTCGTTTACGCTGTACAAGGGCTCGATCACGTTTGAAACGCCGATGCTCTATGCCTTCGGGTTTCTGGGCCTGTTCACCATCGGCGGGCTGACGGGCGTCTTCCTGGGCGTGTCGGGCACGGATATCCATCTTACCGAGACCTACTTCATCGTGGCGCACTTCCACTTTGTCATGGTGGGCGGCATGCTGATGGCGTTTCTGGCGGGCATCCACTTCTGGTGGCCGAAGATGACGGGACGAATGTACCCCGAGAAAATCTCGCAGATGGCCGCCGTGGTCACGTTCATCGGCTTCAACTTCACCTTCTTCCCGCAGTTCATTCTGGGCACGCTGGGGATGCCTCGCCGCTATGCGAGTTATCCGCCGGAGTTTCAGATTCTGAACGTCTTCTCGACCGCGGGAGCAACGATTCTGGGCGTGGGCTACTTGCTGCCGGTTCTGTATCTGGTATGGTCGCTGAAGTATGGCGCGATCGCAGGCAACAACCCGTGGCAGGCTACGGGGCTGGAGTGGCAGACGCAGTCGCCGCCCTTGACGGAGAACTTTGCCAAGATGCCGATCATGGACCACGAAGTCTACGACTACGAGTGGCTAGAGGCCCAGAAAGAAAAAGAGGTAGCCAGTGTCGGATAGCCCTGTGATTGCCGATGGCGCGCTGGACGCGACTGCTCACGAGCACCCGTCCTACCTGCGCCATCACTTCGAATCGGTCGAGCAGCAGGCCGACGCCACGAACTTCGCGATGTGGCTGTTCCTGCTGACCGAAGTTATGTTCTTCGGCGGGCTGTTTACCGCTTACCTGATCTACCGCAACTGGTATTACCCGTCGTTCGTGGCGGCCTCGCACCAGTTGAGCATCCCGCTGGGCGGCTTCAACACGCTGCTGCTGATTACTTCGAGCTTTACCATGGCCATGGGCGTGTGGTGCGCGGAGACCAGGCGCAAGAGCGGCCTGGTGCTCTGCCTGATCCTCACCTTCATCCTGGGCCTGGGCTTTCTCGGGGTCAAGACGGTGGAGTACTCGGAGAAGTTCGAGAAGCATCACGTTCCCAGTTACCACTACAGCCTGAACTCGTTCCTCAACCCGGACTCGGACGAGGCCGCGAAGGCCGCTGGCGACAAGCCTCTGCCGCTGGATGTGGCGCGGCACACCGAGGTCTACTTCTCGCTTTACTTTGCCATGACCGGGATGCACGCGCTGCACATGATCATCGGCATCGGAATACTGGGGTTCATGATATTCCGCGCGCAGGCCGGGGCTTATACCTCGGGGCATGTGACGTTTGTCGAGAACTTCGGACTGTATTGGCATTTTGTCGATATCATCTGGATCTTCCTGTTCCCGCTGTTGTATCTGATCAGCAGGCATTGACGACAAACAGGGATCGGGGAACAGGGAACAGCCAGCTATTGCTAAAGGACAGGGCATGAGCGAACAAGTGGAGCACAAGGAACACGAGCATCATATTGTAAGTCCGCTGGTCTACCTGGCGATTCTGGTTGCGCTGCTGGTGGGCACGGCGCTGACGGTATGGGCCTCGTATGTGGACCTGGGCGTCTGGAACCCCATCATCGCGCTGGCAATAGCCTGCACCAAGGCGACGCTGGTGGTGCTGTTCTTCATGCACGTGAAGTACAGTTCGAGGCTCACCAAGCTGACGATCTTCTGCGGCGTCTTCCTGTTTCTGACGCTGATCGGGATGACTCTCGCGGACTATATCAGCCGGGCGTGGGGGCAGTGGTAAGAAGCAGGGGGCAGTTGCACACGGTGGATGGGACAGTTTGAGGCCGGCATCGTTATCATGTTGGGACTCACCGATTCTCGCATTTAGTGAGGTTGACGGGCGAAGGAGAGTCCCATGAGCCGCTCAGTTCAATACCTCTGTTCCATTCTGGCCCGAGCCGCGTTTCTCTGTGTGGTTGCGATCGCCGCCCATGCGCAAAGCGCGCATCCCGTGCTGGTTGCGAAATTCACGGGAGTTGTCAACACAAAGTCCGCCAAAGCCGGAGACGCAGTTATCGCCAAGACCGCCAAGGTTGCGAAGACCGCGGACGGCAAGGATATCCCCAAGGGATCGCAGGTTATCGGCAAGGTGGTTGCCGTCGAGGCCAAGCGACCTGGGCATGGCGATTCCTTATTGGCCATCAAGTTCGACCAGCTCGAGGTGAATGGCGCAAGGTCTCCGATCGAAGGACAGATCGTGGCCATCGGGCCTTTCACACAGTCGGACCTACCCGATAACTCGTACCTTGGAATTGGGCACTCGACGCCGGTTCTTGTTGTGGACCCAGTGGCCAGCACGCTGGACGGCAGCGGCAAAGACGGGTTAGGCATCGCGGCCGGCAGTTTGCTGCCGGGCGTGACAATTGCCACCCACCTTAACGAAGCCGGCGCCATCGAGCTGAAAGGCTACAGGCGCGATATCAAGCTCAACTCCATGGTCCTCATCAAGGTAAGGTTGAACTAGAGAAGCAGCCGGTTGAAGCCCTGAGGCCATCTCACAAACAGCTTTCAGGCCGTTAGGTGCCGTTCCTCAGGGGCTAAAGCTATCCGTGATGAGACAAGCCTACGGCACGACTGAAGTCGTGCCCTGACACTTCGTGCTCAGCATTCGGTGTTTTTCCGCAAACTGTAGGGCCGTGTCTTTGCAAAGCAGGTTTATAAGATGGATTCCAACTCCAACGATCCTATTGTTCCGGAAGAACTTTTCCGTCTGGCTGCAAGCCCGCGAGTGACGGTGCGCCGCGGTGGCGCGCCTATCGATGGCGGGCGGTGCGTTGTTTACTGGATGCAGCGGGCGATGCGGATTGCGGACAATCCGGCGCTGGACGTGGCCATCGAGGCAGGGAACCTGCTTGGGTTGCCGGTGGTGGTGTTCTTCTCGGTGATTCCGAACTACCCGAATGCCAATCTGCGCCACTACCACTTTATGCAGCAGGGGCTGCGCGATGTGGCCGAGGATGCGGCCGAGCGCGGGGTGGGGTTCGTGGTGCGGCGGTGGCCGGACAACTCGCTGGAGGCCTTTGTGGCCGAGGCGGAGGCCGCGCTGCTGATTGGCGACGAGAACCCCTGCCGCGAGCCGGAGCGCTGGCGGAGGGTGCTGGCCAAGCGGCTCAGGCTGCCCTTCTGGACGGTGGACGCCGATGTTGTGGTCCCGTCGGCGGTGTTTAACCGGAGTTATGTTTTGCTGCATCACTTCCGGCCGCATTTGAAGGCGGAGCTGCCGAAGTATTTGGTAGCTCAGAAGAGGGTTGAGCCGCTCTATCCGTGGAAGCCGTGGAAGGTGCTGCCGGGTTTCTCGCTTGCGGAGGATATTACCGCGGGATTTACGAAGCTTGACCGCTCTGTGGGGCCGGTGGACAGCTTTACCGGCGGGACGCACGCGGCGATGAAGCGGCTGGAGGAGTTTGTCCGGCTGGAGTTGAAGGACTACGACGAGAAGCGCAACCATCCGGAAGCGCGGGGGACGAGCCGGCTGTCGCCGTACCTGCATTTTGGCAATATTGGGCCGTTGACGGTGGCGCTGGCGGTGGAAGAAGCCGCGAAGGAGGGCGTTGTCTCTGACAGTACGCGGGCACGGTTTCTGGAGCAGGTGATTGGGTGGCGGGAACTGGCGGTGCTGTTTGTGCGCCACGAACCGAACTACGACAACTGGGATTGCGCTGCGCCGTGGGCGCGGAAGTCGCTGACCGAGCACGCGGGCGACCCCAGGCCGCACCGCTACGCGCTCAAGCAACTGGAGCGCGGGGATACCGGCGACGAACTATGGAACGCGGCGCAGCGGGAGATGGTTGAGACCGGCTGGATGCACAACTACATGCGCATGTACTGGGCGAAGAAGATTCTGGAATGGGCGCCGGAGCCGGCTACGGCCTTTGAGTGGGCGGTGACGCTGAACGACCGGTACGAACTTGACGGGCGCGATCCGAACGGTTATGCGGGAGTTGCCTGGGCGATTGTCGGGCGGCACGATCGGCCGTGGTTCAACCGGCCGGTGTTTGGGCTGGTGCGGACGATGATGGCCAGCTCGACGGCCAAGAAGTTCGACTCCGCCGCGTACATTCGCCGGCACGGCGGCGGCGAGCCGGGGCAGTTGCTCTGAGCCGCAAGGGCGGTTGCGCCATGCCTTGCACCAGACTCCAGGCAAGGGTTCCGATTCTGGTCTATAATCCAAACCAATTTCAATCCCGGAATTTGCGCGTTTCGCACGTCCCAATCCCTGGATTTCGATCAAGTCCCCCCCGGAGTATGTGAGGGAGGGGATTTCGAAATCGCATCCCGGACGCGTGTGAGCATTTGGCCTTTTCTGCGGCTTCGCGATGAACCTGCCCCTGGTGGCGAGGCTGAGGCGCAGCCTTGCGCCTTGCTCCCGCGGGTTAGTTTGCCGGCGTTAGTGGCCTTCGCGCTGGCAGGTGCTGCCTGGCTCGGCGGGCAGGAGCCGGCTCCGCAACGGCGGGATCCTCCTCCGCGGGTGGCCGCGGCGCAGCGGTTCCTTTCCCGGAGAGGCTGGGAGAGGGGCCAGCGCCGGCCCGCCGGTCGCGTGCTGCCTCCGGGAGCCACGACGGGCAAGGCTGTGCCGGAGGCAAGCGCAGTCTGGCAGCCGCTCGGCCCGGCGGCAGTGCAGACGCCGACCTTTGGACTGGTGACGGGGCGCGTCTCGGCGCTGGCTCTGGACCCGGCGGACGCGAGCGGCAACCGGATCTATGTGGGGACCACCGGGGGCGGGGTCTGGCTGTCGCAGAATGCGGGCACCTCCAATGCAGCCAACATTGTCTTCACCCCGTTGACGGACAGTCCCGCCGCGCTGAGCGGAGTGCGGGACCCATCGATCAGCATTGGCGCGATCACCGTGCAGCCCGGCGGGACGGGGGTCATTCTGGCCGGAACCGGCGACCCGAACGACGCCCTTGATTCTTACTATGGCGGAGGGATTCTGCGCTCGCCCGACGGGGGCAGCACCTGGAACCTGATTCCGGGCACGCCGGACCAGAAGTGGGTATTCCTGGGGGAAGGTCTGGCGGGCTTTGCCTGGAGCACGGTGAACCCGCAACTGGTGGTGGCGGCGGTTTCGCAGGCCTACGAAGGCACGCTGGTGAATGCGGCCTTGCCCAATTTCAGTTGCCAGGGGCTGTACTACTCGACCGACGCCGGGGCCACCTGGGCGCTGGCGCGCATCACCGATGGCGGCAGCTCCGATGTGCAGGGGCCGGCCGACACCTTTGCGCAGCCGGATGGGAACGCGGCGACCGCGGTAGTGTGGAATCCGGTGCGGCAACTGTTTGTGGCGGCGGTGCGCTACCACGGTTATTACCAATCCGCCGACGGCATCACCTGGACGCGGCTGGCCGCGCAGCCCGGCGCGGGGCTGGCGGCGCAGTTCTGCCCCACGCATCCGGGGGGGATCGGCTCGACTGGCTGCCCGATCTTTCGCGGAGCGCTGGCAGTGAATCCGCTGACCGGGGACACGTTTGCCTGGACGGTGGACCTGTACAACCAGGACCAGGGGCTTTGGCAGGACCAGTGCGCAGTGAGCGCCGGGGCCTGCACGGCCCAGGCCATGGCCTTTGCCAAGCAGTGGAGCACCGCAGCCCTGCAGACCAGCGGGACTCTGGGCTCGAGGACCATTCGAAACGGAGACTATAACCTGGCTCTGGCGGCTATTCCCTCGGGGCAGGATACGGTGCTGATGGCGGGGGCCAACGACCTGTGGAAGTGCAGCCTGGCGATGGGCTGCCAGTGGCGCAACACCACCAATGCCGCTACCTGCATGAGCGCGCGGGTGGGCCCCTACCAGCACGCCCTGGCCTGGAGCCCGGCCAACCCGCAGGAGATCTTTCTGGGCAACGACAGCGGGCTGTGGCGCTCGACCGACGGCGTGGGCGAGACCGGGTCGGTGTGCGCGGCGGCCGATGCCACTCACTTTCAGAATCTGAACGGCGGCCTCGGCTCGCTGGCGGAGGTGGAGAGCCTGTCGCAGGTGGGGAGCACGCCCTACACGGCGCTGGCCGGACTGGGCGCCAACGGAACCGCGGGCGTGAAGGGCGCGCAGGCGCCCGTGGCGGACTGGCCGTCGATTCTGGGCGGCGAGGGCGGGCCGGTGGCGATTGACCCCGTGAATGGGGCCAACTGGTACGCGAACAACCAGGCGGGAGTTTCGATTCATCTATGCTCGCAGGCGGCGCCTTGCACGCCGGCCGCCTTCGGCGCAGCTCCTGTGGTGGACGACGCGGACGTGAGCGGGGACGGCCTGACGATGACCACGCCGGCGCCCTTCCTGGTGGACCCGCTGGACAACAGGCAACTGCTGGTGGGCACCTGCCGGGTGTGGCGCGGGCCGGCCAGCGGAGGGTGGACGGGCGGAAACGCTATCAGCAACATCCTTGACGGCAGCGGCGGAGCGAGTTGCAGCGGCGATCCTCTTATCCGGACGATGGCGGCCATGGCGCTCCCATCGGGCGGGGAGGTGGTCTTCGCAGGCATGTACGGCGCGGGCAACGGCGGCGCTGGGCTGGCGGGGCACATCTTTGCGGCGACGGTGAATCCGGCCAACGGCGGTTCGCCGGTATGGCAGGACCTGACCGCGAGCCCGGTAACGAACGACACACACGGGTTCAATCCGTACGGCTACGACATTTCGAGCATCGTCATCGACTCCCACGACCCTACCGGGAACACCGTCTACGCGACCGTGGAGGGAATGCGCAACAGCGCCGCACCGGTGAGGCCGGCGTACCGCTCCATCGACGGGGGGGCGCACTGGCGCAACCTGACTTCGAATTTGCCATCCGCGCCCGCCAACAGCCTGGCCGTCGATCCGCAGGACGCGAACACCGTTTACATTGCCACGGACAGCGGAGTGTATTCGACGCGGCAGGTCTCTGCCTGCGAAGGGCTGGCTTCAAGCTGCTGGGCGTCGTTTGGCAGCGGGCTGCCCGAGGCGCCGGCGGTGGAACTGAGCGCGAGCCCGGCGACGGCTCCGGCCCATGTGCTGGTTGCGGGCACCTACGGCCGCGGCATCTGGCTGGCTCCGCTGTGGACGGCGGGCCAGAACCAGACGACGGCCTCCGCGACCCCCACCAGCCTCACGTATCCCGCCCAGCCGTTTGGAACGGTGAGCAGCGCGCAAACAGTGACGCTCACGAACACGGGCGCCGCCGCGCTGATGCCCGCCTCCATCGTGATGAGCGGGGACTTCAGCGAGACCGACAACTGCCAGAACGCGATCGTGCTGCCGGGCGCCGCCTGTGCGATTCAGGTGGTCTTTGCGCCGACGACCACCGGGAGCCGGACGGGATTCCTGACCCTCAGCGGCAACATCGCGGCCAACCTGACGGTGGCGCTGAGCGGGACCGGCGCGCCTTCGGGGGTGGTGACGCTGACGCCGGCCACACTCAGCTTTGGGCCGGTGCCGGTGGGCTCGACTTCGGGGCTGCTCCCGGTGACCGCTGCCAACAACGGCTCTCTCGACGTGCCGGTCTCCGCCGTGACCGTCACCGCGCCGTTTGCCATCGCCAGCAACTCCTGCGGCGGCACGCTGGCGGCCGAGAGCAGTTGCGGGCTGATGGTGGACTTTGCGCCCGCCCAATCCGGCTCCGCGAGCGGCACGCTGACCTTTACCGACGCCGCCGGAACGCAGACCGTGGCCTTGAGCGGCAGCGGGCAAACGGGGCCGACCGATGGCCTCTCGCCCGCATCGCTCACCTTCGGGGCCACCGCGACGGGGCAGCTGTCTGCCTCGCAGCCGGTGACCCTGACCAACAGCGGCGACCTGCCTCTAACCTCGATTGCCATCAGCGTGAGCGCGGGCTTCCAGATTTCGAACAAGTGCGCCGCGAACCTGGCGGGACACTCAAGCTGCACAATCGCGGTGGCGTTTGCGCCCACCCAGACCGGCAGCCAGACCGGAACGCTGAGCGTGACCGATGCTCTGCGCTCCCAGTCGGTGCCGCTGACCGGCCTGGGTGTGCAGAAGGCTGCCCTGGGCGTCAGTCCACAGAGCCTGACCTTTACACCGCTGCCGGTGGGCCAGGCGAGCCCGCCCTCAACGGTTACGGTGAGCAACACCGGCGGGCTCCCGCTGGCGGGCCTGGGCTTCCAGATTTCGGGCGCGGGGGCGAAGCAGTTCTCCTGCGGGACAACCACGTGCAGCGCCAGCAACTGCGGATCCACGCTTGCCGGCGGCGCCAGTTGCACCGTGCAGGTGACTTTCTCTCCGGCGGCGGCGGGCGGAAGCGTGGCTACATTCACGGTCTCCGCCGCCGGAGTGCCGGCGGTCAGCCTCCCCATGAGCGGGAGCGGGCAGGCCCTGGCCGGCCTCAACGTCCAACCGCCGCAACTGACCTTTCCCATCGTCGCTCCCGGCCAGTCGAGTGCGGCGCAGACGGTGACGGTGAGCAACACGGGCAGCGCGGCCGCAGTCTCGCTGACCTTCTCGGCGGCTCCGCCGTTCGGCCTTTCAGCCGGCACAACCACTTGCGGCGCCAGCCTGGCCGCGGGGGCAAGCTGCGCGGTGGGGGTGGTCTTCTCGCCGGCGCTGGACGGACTTTTCTCCGGCTCGCTCACCGTCTCGTCCCCCGCGGCGCCGAACTTCGCCAGCGTTTTTTTGAGCGGGCAGGGCGGGATCCCTGGCTCAGTGCGCTTCCAGCCGGCGCAGTTGATCTTTCCTCAGACGGCCGTTGGGCAGCCCAGCGCCCCCGGCACGGTGACCATCACCAATCCTGACAGCGTGGCCACCTTAAGCGGCTTTGCGGCCTCGGTCCCCGCGGGGTTCAGGGTCGTGGCCAACACCTGCCCCGCCGCGCTCACCCCGCTGGCCAGTTGCACGGTCTCGGTTGTGTTTATTCCCGCCGCCCCAGGGCCGCAGAACGGCGCCCTGATCGCGAGCGATACCCTACTGCCGCAGGGCTCGTTCCTGGCCATGTCCGGCCTGGGCTTCGACTTCGCGCTTGCCCCGTCCGGCTCCTCCACCCAGGTGGTGGCCAACGGGCAGGTTGCCAACTACAAGCTGGTGGTGACGCCGCTGCTGGGCTCGCAGGGCGTCTTCTCCTTCCAATGCGGCACCCTGCCGCCCTACTCCAAGTGCATCTATAACCCCACCACGGTGGGCATTCCCGCGAACTCCAGCGGCTACGAGGGGTTGCAGATTGCCACCGGCCTGGCCCAAACCGCCAGCGCTGCTCCCCGGCCCATCTGGCCTGCGGTTCCAATCATCTGCGGAGCGCTGCTGCCGCTGGCGCTCTGGCGCAGGCGCAAGGCGCTGCTTCTGGCGGCGCTGTTTGTCGTCCTGGCCGGCGGCGCGGTCAGTTGCGCCACGTCGGGCGGCTACACGGGCGGAACTCCGCCACCCAGCGGACCCGGCATCACCCCGGCGGGGACCTACAAGGTTCCGGTTACCGTGCAGTCGAATAACGTGGCGCACAAGATCACCGTCACGCTGACCGTGGACTGAGCGGCGGAGGCAGGCTGGAAGCAGCCGGAAACCGGCTATACTTTAGCTTCGCGGCTCTACCGGACCCGAGACTGCCGCGCATGGAAAAGAGCAGGGAATGACCGCCAAAGTTACCGTGGACGATGTGGAGCGGGTGGCCGAGTTGGCCCACCTGGAGCTGACGCCGGAGGAGACCGGGGCCATGCTGCACGACCTGAACGCCATCCTGGACTACGTGGCCGAGCTGAGCGAGCTGGACACGGCCAACGTGGAGCCGCTGGCGCAGGTCACCGAACTGGTGGGCGCGGCCGGCGGCTCGCTGCGCGCCGATGTGGCGCGGCCGTCGGTCGACCGGGCCGCCGTGCTCTCCCAGGCGCCGCAGACCGACGGCGTCTTCTTCCAGGTGCCCAAGGTGATTGAGCGCGCTTGAGATGTGCGGCCATGTTGGCCGCCGGCAGATAGCGTCAAGCTGCACAGAGGCCCGCGAGAGGCCAGGAAACGAGGGAAGCCCGATTGCCTAGCGAATTCAAGCCCGTTGAAAGCTACGTGGAAAAGCCGAAGACCCTGACCGCCTTGCGCGCCGGAATCGCCGCCGGAACCACCAAGGCCGCCGATCTGGCCGCCGGCTACTACCGCCGCATCGCCGAGGTCAATCCACGGCTCAACGTCTACCTGAGCCTGACCAAAGAGCGGGCGCTGGCGCGGGCCGCGCGGGTGGACGAGCTGGCCGCCAAGGGCGATCCGCTGCCTCCGCTGGCCGGCATTCCGGTGGGCATCAAGGACGTGCTGGTGATGGAGGGCGCTCCGGCCACGGCGGGGTCGAAGATTCTCGAGGGCTACCGGCCTCCCTACGACGCCACCTCGGTGGCTCGGCTCGACGCCGCTGGCGCGGTGCTCCTCGGCAAGCTGAACTGCGACGAGTTTGCCATGGGCTCGTCGAACGAGAACTCGGCCTACGGACCGGTGCGCAACCCGGTGGACACGGAGCGGGTTCCGGGCGGCTCCAGCGGCGGCTCGGCGGCGGCGGTGGCGGCCAACATGGCCGTGGCCACGCTGGGCAGCGATACCGGCGGCTCCATCCGCCAGCCGGCCAGCTTCTGCGGCGTGGTGGGCGTGCTGCCTACCTATGGCCGCGTTTCCCGCTACGGACTCATCGCCTTTGCCTCGTCGCTCGACCGCGTCGGCCCCTTTGCCGCCAATGTGCGCGATGCGGCCACGCTGCTGGGCGTCATCGCCGGGCACGACCCCAAAGACGCCACCAGCTCGCCGGCCCCGGTCCCCGACTATGCCGTCGAGAGCGATAAAGGCGCGGAGGGCCTGAGGATCGGCATTCCGGCCGAATACTTTGCCGAGGGGCTGGACCCCGAGGTGCGGGCTGCCATCGAATCCGGTATTGCCGCGCTTGAGGCGGCAGGCTGCACGCTGAAGCCGGTCTCGCTGCCCACCACCAGGTACGCCATTCCGACCTATTATCTGGTAGCCACGGCCGAGGCCAGCGCCAACCTGGCCCGCTTTGACGGCGTGCGCTACGGCCACCGCTCGGCGTCGTCCGGGACCCTGGCGGACATGTACCGGCACTCCCGCGACGAGGGCTTCGGGGCCGAGGTCAAGCGGCGCATTCTGCTGGGAACCTATGCGCTCAGCGCCGGCTACTACGATGCCTATTACTTGAAGGCGCAGCAGGTCCGCCGCCTGCTGGCCGAGGAGTTCCTGCGCGCCTTCGCCGAGGTGGATGCCATTGTGACGCCGACCGCGCCCACGCCGGCCTTCAAACTGGGCGAGAAGACAGGCGACCCGCTGGCCATGTATCTTGCCGACATCTACACGGTGACGGCCAGCCTGGCGGGTATCTGCGGCGTGACCGTGCCCAGCGGCACAACGGCGGCGGGGCTGCCGGTGGGGATGCAGATTCTGGCCGCGCATCTGAACGAGGGCACGGCCTTCCGGGTGGCGAGGGCCGTGGAAAGAGCAGGGAACAGGGAATAGGGAACAGGGTGCAGGCTGGAGTTCGTCACTCTGCTGAGGGTGCTAAGGGTGCCCCCGGTCCCTCGCTTTTGGGGACCGGGGAGGCAAGCTTCACATTTCACTGCCGTTAGATTCACAATTGGAGTACCCTTACGGTCCATGAAAGGCAAGGGAGGCTGGCAACTGGCCGAGTAGATGAGCTACCGGCAGTTCGGTTCCTCCTCCCCGGTCTCCAAAAGCGATGGACCGGGGGCACCCTCAACTTGATAACAAGATGTATGAGACCAGGGCCACCCGCCGTGATTTCCCACCCTTCGCAAAAAGCGCGAAGGATGGGACACACAGCAGCACAAATGTCCAAGTAGGAGGCGAGTCTGATGTTACAGAGAACTCATCTAATTCGCGTGCTGATGGTAGCGATTCTGCTAACTTTAACATCCAGTGCAGAGAAGGCGGATACAAGATCGTTGAGATATATTCTTTCCAAACAAGGTTTTACAGGGCTCCTGAAGGGTAATGTTACATTCACTCTTCTTGGGAATATGAAATGCAATTCTAGAATGCTCCACGCCTACTACTATACGTGGGAAGAGACAAATCCACCGGGCCTCGCTATTCATTTTAGTCGGCGCCTCATATTTATCGAGAATCGAAGTTATGTAGGGCAATATGTGGTCTCGGATCATCCAGTTCTAGCCAAGCCTGACTTGCTACGATTCCCTTATTCTCAAGAGAATGGAAATGCAATTAAGTGTGATCGGGATGGCCTACCCAAGTCCGTAACATTGGATGGCGAATCCCATGATCTTTTTCGATGACAGTTGTTCAACGTCGAAGAAAAGGTCGCAGATCGAACCGCTAGGAGCAATCGTCATGAATAAGGGCGCGAAGTTTTGGTTAGTGGCGATGGTGGCTCTGCTTGCTGCCGCATCGGCAGTACAGGCGGCGGAGCGCAAGGGGCACACGGTAGTTTTAGGCGCGGCCAAGCGGGTGGGCTACTCCAAGGCCGGCGACCCGGCCGGGGCGGGCGCAGCCGAGGACTCGCTGAAGATTCGCGCCCTGATTGTGGACGGCGCGGTGAAGGAGTGGACCACCGGCGACGCCCACGACGTGACCGACCGCAGCTTTGTGGTGCGGCGGGTGATCCGGCTCAACGACGCGCTGCCGGGCGACAAGCTGGGCCACTGGGTGTGGCAGCGCGGGCCCTGGCTGCTGGTGGACCGCACGACCGGCCGCATTGCCGCCCTCAAGCTGCCGGACTACGACCCCGGCGTGAGCCAGGTGAGCTGGTTCCGCGACTACGGAGCCTACTGCGGGGTTACCGCCAGCGGCAAGAGCCTGTATGCCATGGTGGCCCAGGTGGGGGCGCGCAAGGCGGCGCTGGCCAAAAAGCTCTCTCCCTTTGACGGCGAGAGCCACGCGGAGCCGGTCTGCGGGCCGGCGGAGTGGCAGCGGGAGCCGCTGCGCATTACCTTTCATCCCGCGGGCAAGGATGCGGTGAGCTACGAGATCGTTCCGGGGTCGGCGGTGCTGGTGGAGGACGCCGGGGACGAGCCGGAGACGCCGGCGGCGGAAGTGAAGCCGAAGTAGTGGGCCGGAGAGTCTGCTGGTTGAGGATCGTGATTTCCCACCCATTCGTTGGAAAGCCGAAATGCAGGTCCTTCGACTACGCCGCGCTCCGCTCAAGATGACAGAATGGATGGGGCACGGACCATCTTTGGCGAGTTGGAAAGAGCCTATGGAATCGCTCGATGAGCTTCTGGTGAAGGCCGAGGCGGCGCACGGGCACCTGTGCGCGGGGCAGGTGCTGGGCGTGCGCATGGCGCTGCTTGGCCTGGAGCGGCTGGGCATTGCCGACCCGCGCGGCGCGGACCGCAAGCGGCTGGTGACTTTCGTCGAGATCGACCGCTGCGCCACCGACGCCATCGGCCTGGTGAGCGGCTGCCGGCTGGGCAAGCGCACCCTCAAATTTCGCGACTGGGGCAAGATGGCGGCGACCTTTGTCGATCTGGCCAGCGGGCGCGCGGTGCGGATTGTGGCGCTGGAGGACTCGCGCGAGCTGGCGCGGCAGCTTTATCCGCACGTGGAGTTGAAGAGCAGGCAGCAGATGATGGCCTATCGCGAGCTTGCCGAGGGGCAGCTTTTCAGCGAGCAGTGGGTGCGGGTGGATGTGGCCGCCGCCGAGCTGCCCGGCTACAAGAGCGAGCGCTTCCAGTGCCCGCGCTGCGGGGAGGGCGTCAACTTCGGCCGGTTTGCCGAGGTTTCGGGAGAGCGCCTGTGCCTTAGCTGCGCGCAGCCGGCGCTGCGCTATTGGACTGCCGATTGAGCGGCTGGATGCCCGCGAGCCGGCAATCCGTCCGGGCCGTCGTCTCAATGCCTGCGCTTGCCCTCTTTAATGAAATTCCAGAGAACAAAGAGAAGGAAGGCCTCGGCCAGGGTGAGCGGAATCAGGAAAAGGTAGTGGGCGTCGATGTGCAACATTTTGGTTTCCTCTGGCCGCTGGTCCAGGCCGCGCGGAAGGCTTCCGAGCGCGCCCCGGGGTGGAAAAGCAGCTCATTTCCAGCTAAGACCCGGGGCGGTAAGGATGGAGTAGTCGAGGTATAAAGGTCGCGTAAGGGGCCGGCAAATGGCGCGGCAAGGCGCCGATGAGCAGAGAGGCGATTGGTTTCGCGCACGATGCGCCTTGACACGTAACCGGCCCCGCGTATCTTATCTTCGTAGGCATTCTTTTGGAATCCGTCCGGAACGGGCGCAGGAAGAGCTGCGCGGTCCCCGGGTCTGGGCCTTCGGAATCGGATTTCATGGGGAAGCTGTGTCGAACAGGAAGCAGACGGCAGTTGGGTGACAGGCAGCCATGCAGGCGCGGGACTGGAGTTCAGTCTCAGCCGAGCGGCGCTCCCGGCCCCCCTTCCGAGCGCCTGGGCCGGGGATAATCGGCGGCCAGGGCCGTTCCCGGAGACAAACCTATTTTCACAGGCGCCGGCCCCATGGCCGGGTGTGCCTGTGCCCTGAAGGGCGGCGGCACGATGCGGCCCAGGGCGAGCAAAGGATGAACGTGGCAACGAGTTTCGCAGTTTTGGTACTGATGCAGTCCGCGGCGGGCGGGAGCAGTCTTCCCATGCTTCTTCCCCTGCTTTTGATTCCGGTTCTTTACCTGGTGATGATTCGCCCCCAGCAGAAGCGCCAGAAGCAGTGGCAGGCGATGCTGGCCGGCATCAAGGCGGGCGACCGGGTGACGACCGCGGGCGGCATTCGCGGCATCATCCTCTCCATCAAGGACGACGTGATCGTAATCAAGGTGGCGCCGGACGGCATCAAGCTTGAAGTTTCAAAGACCGCGATCGCTTCGGTCACCACGCAGGAAGACATCAAGTAGCTGTCTTTGGGTTTTGCACTCGCATTTAGCGTTTTGAACTAGAGAAACGGGACGATGAAGAAGAATCTCAACGGTAAAATTGCTCTGATTGTCGCGGTCATTCTGGTGTGCGTCTACGGCATCTTCGGGGTGCCCTCGGGCGTCACCGGCAAGGCGCTGACCGAGGCACTGACCAACCGCATCCACCTTGGACTCGATCTGCGCGGCGGCGCTCACCTGATCCTCCAGGTTGTGGTTTCCGAGGCCGTAAGCGCGGAGACCGACAACACGGTAGGACGCATCCAGCAGGATCTAAGCACCGCCAAGCTGACCTACTCGCAGGTCTTCAAGCCGGACTCGGTCAACAAGCCGGGCATCATCCGGGTGGAAGGCATTGCGCAGGGCAAGGCCAACGACGCACGCTCGCTGCTGGAGTCGAAGTACGGCACCGAATACGACGTGAGCGGCGGCGGCGCGGACCTGAGCTTCACCGTCGCCATGCGGCCGGCGGCCGTGGCGGCGCTGGAAAAGGTTACCGTGCAGCGGGCTATCGAGGCCATCACCGAGCGCGTGAATACGCTCGGCGTCAGCGAGCCGGTGATTGCGCCGTACGGACTGGGCGCCAACCAGATACTGGTGGAGCTGCCCGGCATCGACGACCTGGACCGGGTGAAGAGCATCATCCAGTCCACCGCCCGGCTTGAGATTCACGCCGTGGTGGGCGGCCCCTACAAGGACGACCAGGAAGCTCTGGGCAGCGTGGGCGGCGCGGTTCCTCCCGACGAGATGGTGGTGCATGGCGCCGGATCGGTGGGCGCAAGCTCGGACTCCGACAGCGTCTATGTGCTGCATCGCATCTCGGTGGTCTCGGGCCAGGACTTCCGCTCGGCCGACCAGGGCACGGATCAGAACGGACGCCGCAATGTCCGCTTCACCCTGACCAACGAGGCCGGCGACAAGTTCTACGAGTACACCAGCAAGAACGTGGGCCAGAGCATGGCGGTGGTGATGGGCGGCCGCATCAAGGAAGTGGCCACCATCCAGAGCGCCATCCGCGATTCCGGCGAGATCACCGGCACCTTTACGCCGGAAGAAGTCGAGATCCTGTCGAAGATGCTGCGCACCGGCGCTTTGCCGGCCTCGCTGAACTATCTTGAGGACCGGACGGTGGGCGCGTCGCTGGGCGCCGACTCGATCCGCTCGGGCGTGATGGCGGCCATCGTGGGCATCCTGGTGGTCATGGCCTTCATGCTCTTCTACTATCGCGGCTCGGGCATCAACGCCAACCTGGCGCTGATTTTGAACCTGGTGATTCTGCTCGGCTTCATGGGCGCGGCGGGGGCCACATTGACCCTGCCCGGTATTGCCGGAGTGATTCTGACCATCGGCATGGGCGTGGATTCGAACGTGCTGATCTTCGAGCGAATACGCGAAGAGGTGCGCGCCGGCAAGGCGGCATCGGCGGCGGTGGACCAGGGCTTTGCCCACGCCTGGGTAACCATCGTCGATACGCACGTGACGACCATCGTCTCGGCGGCCATCCTGTTCGTCTTCGGCTCGGGGCCGGTGAAGGGATTCGCCACCACCCTGACCGTCGGTCTGGCGGCCAACCTGTTCACGGCAGTCTTTGTCTCGCGGGTCATCTTCGATGCCCACCTGAACAAGATGAAGCCAGGCGAACTGGTTTCGATCTAGGCAGTTTTCTGAAAGACGGCGGCTTGGCAAATCGGGCCGGCAGCCAAAAATTGAACGCTGGAGCCTCAAGGGCTCCAGCCTCCCAGGAAGCGGAGAGATCCAGTGGAATTGTTTCGCGGCGTAAATGTGGACTGGCTGGGGAAGAAATGGTACTTCCTCGCCTTTTCTATGATCTTCAGCGTACTTGGCGTCATCTCGATGGGCATGCACTGGCACAGCATCGGCAGCCCGGTGCCGCTCGGCGTGGACTTCAAGGGCGGCACGCAGGTGCAGGTGCAGTTCCAGCAGGCTCCGGATGCCAACGCGATTCGCGCGGCCATCTCGGCGGCCGGCATCAAGGACGCCACCATTGTCGGCATCCACGACCTGAACCAGGCCAACAGCAACGAGGTCCTCATCAGCCTGCCGGAGCAGACCAATGAGACCACGCTCGACACCGGCCGGCAGCAGATTGTGGACGCCCTGCACTCGCACTACGGCAACCCCTTCACGGTGCGCAATGTGCAGGTGGTGGGTCCGACCGTGGGCGACCAGCTCAAGAAACAGGCGGTCCTGGCCACGCTCTACTCCATGGCCGGCATGCTGGTTTACCTCTGGTTCCGGTTTCAGCTCATCTATGGCATTGCGGCCGTGGTGGCCTGCTTCCACGACACGCTGATCACAGTGGGCTTCTTTGCCCTCACCAACCAGGAGATCAGCCTGACCGTCATTGCGGCTATCCTGACGCTCATCGGCTACTCCATGAACGACACCATCGTCGTCTTCGACCGCATCCGGGAGAACCTGCGCCTGAGCCGGCGGGAGTCGCTGCCGGACGTGGTCAATCGCAGCATCAACCAGACCCTGAGCAGGACCGTGCTGACCTCGGGGCTGACCTTCCTGACCGTGCTCTCGCTCTACGTCTTCGGCGGCCAGGTGCTCAGGGGCTTCTCTTTCGCGCTGGTGGTGGGTATTCTCATCGGCACGTATTCTTCGATCGCCGTGGCCGCGCCGATGCTGGTGGCGTGGCAGGAGTGGCGCGCCCAAAAGGGCGGCAAAGCGGTGGTATTGCCTGCCGCAAAGCGTCCCAGAGTCTAGGTTTTTCTAGCGGCGGAAGCTTTTTTCCGTCCACGCTTGGCAGGGGAAGCGGAGTTCTGATATAGGTTGAACACGCTTTTGTGGTACTGTTTCGGTGCCGGGAACATTTCTGGTTTCTCCGGTGTCTAAATAGAGGTAAGCAATCACCCGATTCGAGGCTGGCCATGTTTGAAGATTCCACGTTTGAATCCGCGGGCAGAATCAAGAGCAAGAGCAAGTATTGGATGATCGCGACGTTTGTCACGAACGGCTCGATCCTTGTTCTGCTGATCCTGATCCCGTTGATCTATCCCGAGGCGCTGCCCAAGGCCGCCATGCAGATGGCTCTTGTAGCACCCCCCCCCGCCGCCACCTCCGCCGCCACCTCCGCCACCGCCAGAGGCGGTCCACGTGGTGCAGGTGAAGTCGGAGATGATGAACAATCAGCTCACGGCTCCCACCCGCATTCCGCATGACATCAAGATCGTGTCGGAGAAGGAAGCGCCGCCCACCTCGGGCTTTGGCGTTGCCGGCATGGAAGGTCTGGGCGGCGGCGGCAGCTCGATGGGCAATCTCTTTGGCGATTCGGCCAAGCCCAAGGTCAAGGCCGAAGCTCCCAAGAAAGTCAATATCTCGGCCGGTGTTGCGGTGGGCATGTTGCTGCAGAAGACGCAGCCCATTTACCCGCCCATCGCCAAGGCAGCGCGTGTCTCCGGCACGGTGGTCCTGCAAGCCACCATCTCCAAGACCGGGGCCATCGAAAACCTGCGTGTCGTCAGTGGCCCTGCCATGCTGCAGCAAGCCGCCCTCGACGCCGTCAAGTCCTGGCGCTACAGGCCCTACCTGCTCAACAACGACCCGGTCGAAGTGGAGACCACGGTTAACGTGATCTTCACCTTGGGTGGATAAGTTTCTCTTTGGCTCTTTCCGCCGGCATGGGGAAAGGGCCTTGTTCTTGACCTGAATGCAAATCCGGAACGAGGCGCATTCCCAGCAACCGCAAGGCAGTAGCAGTCCACAAGACAACTCCTTAGGAGGAACGATTCAGTGATTCTCGCTCAGCTCGCAGATTTCTCTTCGCACACGGCCGCCAATCTGGCATTCTTCTTCGATGGTGAAGAGGCGACAGCCGGCTTTAGCCCCATGGAACTGTGGGACCACATGGGATGGGCCGTCCGGTTCATCGCCATCACCCTCTTCATCGAGTCGATCTGGTCTTTGGCCGTGATGATCGACCGCTACCTGTACTTCTCGGCAGCCCGCAAGCAGTCGCGCGAGTTCGCCCCCAAGGTTGCCGGCGCCCTGAAGGACAGCAAGCTTGAAGAAGCCATCAAGATCGCCGACCGCAACAAGAAGTCTCACCTCGCCGAGGTTGTGACTGCCGGTCTGCAAGAGTTCCGCGCCTCGTCCGGCGTAGCGAACGAAGAGACCATCGCCAGCTCCGAGCGCGCTCTGGAGCGGGCCGAGGCCATCGTTCACGCCAAGCTGAAGAGGGGCCTGTCGGTCCTCGCCACCATCGGCGCCACGGCTCCGTTCGTCGGCCTGCTGGGCACGGTTATCGGCATTCTGCACGCCTTCCAGCAGATCGCCACCCAGAAGACCTCGGGCATCGGCGCGGTCGCCGGCGGCATCTCGGAAGCCCTGGTCACCACGGCCTTCGGCCTCCTGGTCGCCATTCCTGCCGTTATGACGTTCAACTACTTCACCGGACGCGTGGAGAGCTTTGACGTCGAGATGGACAACTCGTCGAGCGAACTGATCGACTACTTCATCAAGCAGAGCCACAAGCGCTAAGCGAGGCGCCTCGAGGCGAGAGCGGGAAGCTGCGGAGGGCGGGAGAGCGGAAACTCTCTCCTGCCCGCCGGTTTCAACCTCACGGCCGCCAGGTGTTCTCGATCAATGCCGGAGGCCATCCGGGTTAAAAATCTTTAGGCAACGGAGCCCTCACAATGGGAATCGCGGTTCGCAACGAAGGCAGTAAGGTCAACTCGAACATCAACGTCACCCCCATGGTCGACGTGATGCTTGTGTTGCTGATCATCTTCATGGTCATCACCCCCATGCTCCAGAACAAGGTTCAGATCGACATGGCCAAGGTGGAGAATCCCACTTCCATGCCGGACGCCGACAAGGAAGATGCCATCGTCGTGGCGGTTACTCGCGACGGAGGGGTGTTCCTGGGGCAAAACAAGACCTCGGTGGAACAGCTTGGCGTCCAGGTTCGTGAGAAGATGGCCGACAAGCCTGGCAAGACAATCTACATTCGCGCCGATGCCCGCGCCCAGTATCGGGCCGTGGAAGACGCGATCGACGCCGTGCGCACTTCGGGCGTGGAAGATGTAGGCTTGCTGACTCAGAAGAAGGAAGGCAACCTCGCGGGCGGTGAGTAATTCTGCCCTAGCACGGTCTCTTTAACGACTTGCGGGAAACTAGGAGTTTGAAGCCATGTCAATGACAACTGGGGGCGGGGGAGGTTACTCGTCCGATATCAACGTAACGCCGATGATCGACATTCTTCTGGTTCTGTTGATCATCTTCATGGTCATCGTGCCGGTCACGCCCAAGGGCCTGGACGCAATGGTGCCACAGCCGCCCAAGGACCCCAACAAGAAGCAGCAGGATCCGAGCGATAGAACCATCGTCGTGCAGGTGCTGCATGTACCCGGAGGGGCTCCGCAGTACAAGATCAACGAGACCTCTTACGCCAAGCAGGATCTGCTTCCCAAGCTGAGCGAAATCTATGCCAACCGCGCCGAGCGCATCATGTTTGTCAAGGGCGACGACGATATCAACTTCGCTTATGTTGCCGAAGTGATTGACATGGGCCGGGCCGCGAACGTAGATCATATCGGTTTGATGACGCCAAAGATTCTGGCCGGTCAGTAGTCCGGTTGCCGGGCTCCGCTTCCCTGAACAAGGGAGCGGGCCGCGGTTTTTTGTCCCTGCCGCAAGGCAGGCTCCGGCAGAGAACGGCCGGAGGACGCGCAGAGTTTTGGCTGGCCGGTTGGGGAGCTGGGGCGCAGGTGAGGCCACAGTCAATGCCAGGGGCGCCAGCCCCGCTCGGAGGCGGTTCATCCGGGCGGAAAACAGGAGTACAATTTTTTCATCCTGGTTTCGGTACCTCCCGCCCGCGGCCAGCTGCACTAGAATTCCAGGCGCGCAACTGATAGGCACGACCTGAAGGAGAAGGATACGAACATGAATGGACCCGCACGTATTACGGCGCTCGCGGTTGCCTTGGCCGGCATGGTGCTTTCCATAAGCGGGTGCAACCGCCTTGCAGCCCGTGACCAGTTGAACAAGGGAGTGGCCGCCTACAAGAGCGCCCATTTTGAAGAGGCCATCGGCCACTTCCAAAAGGCCACTCAGCTCGATCCGAGCCTGCCCATGGCGAAGAGCTATTTGGCCACCGCGCTGTCCCAGAACGTTGTCCCCGGGCTGGACACGCCGGATAACCTGAAGACCGCGCAAGATGCCATCGACATCTTCCAGGAGGTTCTGACCAAGGACCCGACGGACGTGAACAGCCTCAAGCAGATTGCGGGCATCTATTTCAGCATCAAGAAGTTGGATGAAGCCAAGGCCTGGCAGAAGAAGGTTCTGGCAGCCGACCCGAAGGATCCTGAAGCCGCTTACACGGTGGGCGTGATCGACTGGACGCTTGCGCACCAGAACAAGCTGAAGGCTCTGGTGGAAGCCGGCGTCAACGACGACGGGGAAGGCAACGTCAAGGCTCCCAAGAAGGCCATGGAGCCGCTGAAGGAGCAGAACGGCGCGCTCGTGGAAGAGGGCTTGCAGTATCTGAACCAGGCAGTGGCCAACCGCGCCAACTACGACGACGCCATGCAGTACCTCAACCTGATCTACCGCTGCAAGGCCGATGTGGACTACGGCAATGCCGCGGCGGTCAATGCCGATGTGGCGGCGGCGAAGGACTGGACCTCGAAGGCGATGGGAACCCGCAAGGAGAACGAAGCCAAGAAGAACAAGGGACCAGGCGGAATCACCATGGGCGACAATGGCGAGTTGAAGTAAGCCAAGGCGTTCATCTGTAGACACAGAACGGCCTCCGCCCCGCGCGGAGGCCGTTTTTCATTGATGCTGTCTTCATTGATGCTGTCTCGAATTCAAGGCACGAGGAGTCCCATGTCGAAGCAGAACCCTTCCCTCACTCTTCTCCAACTCTCCGTCTCCTGCCTCGCACTTCTGTTTTCCGCCGGGCGTTACAGCCTCGGCCAGGTTGTCGTGGGTGAGTTCCCGCATCCTGGGCCGATGGTGGTTGTCCCTACGGCTGCCGGTTTCTCCGCTCAGAACGACCGGGAAGTCCTGGAGTTGACGGTCTGCGGGGATTCGCTGCTCCACGTGACCGCGCGGCCGGCGGGGACGCTGCCCTCAACTGCTCCCCGCCCATGGATGCTCGATTCCGCCCTGGCTTGCCCTGGAGCGGGCTTCCAGTTCAGCCAGTCCGGCGATGCATCCACCCTGACGACAGGGCGCCTGGCCGTCTCCCTGTCGGCCAAGCAGGGCAACTTGACATTCAAGACGCTCACTGGCGAGACGATTCTGAGCGAGAACTGGAGCTTGCCGAGGGGGTACCAGGCGGCTCCGGGGCAGCCCGCCGGAATCTACCGGCTGGAAGACCGCTTCTCTCCCGACGCAGTGGAGGCCTTCTATGGCCTGGGGCAGCATCAGAGCGGGATGTTCAACTATCGCGGCAGCACGGTTGAGCTTGGCCAGAACAACACGGATGTTGCCATTCCGCTCCTGCTCTCGAGCAAGGGCTACGGAGTTCTTTGGAACACGGCTTCGTTCAGCTACATGGACAACCGCTTTCCGCTGGACCTGAAGTTCGAGTCCATGGCCGCGGACCAGGTGGACTACTATGTGCTCTTTGGGCCGTCGATGGACCGGATCATCCACGGATACCGCTCCCTGACAGGCCATGCGCCGCTGTTTCCCGAGTGGGCCTATGGGCTGTTCCAGTCCAAGGACCGGTACTCCTCGCAGGCCGAGATCCTGGACATTGCGCGACAATACCGCACCCGGCACATCCCCCTCGACGCGATCGTGCAGGACTGGTTCTGGTGGAAGGAGGGCGGCGAGGGTGATCCCGAGTTCAATGCCAACTACACCGACGTGCCCGCGGAGTTGAAGGCGCTTCACAACCAGCACGTACACGCCATGATCTCTGTGTGGGGAATGATGGACCCCGCATCAAAGACGTTCCAGGGTATCCAAAAGCAGGGATTCGAGATTGCGGGAACGCACGTCTACGACCCCACCAATCCGGCAGCGCGCGACTATTTCTGGAACCAGCTTCCCGGCAAACTCTTCGCACAGGGCTGGGATGCCTTCTGGCTCGACAGCGCGGAGCCGGAGGAGTATTGGCCGCATTGGGGCGATGCGGTTCTGCGCTACAAGCAGTTGCACATCGGCAGCGGGCTGGAGTTTACGAATATCTTTCCGCTGGAGCACACCGGCGGTGTACAGGAGCACTGGAAGCAGGCCAACCCGGAGAAGCGGGTCTTTCTGCTGACGCGCTCGGCGTTCCTGGGCCAGCAGCGCAACGGGGCCACGGTCTGGTCGGGAGACGTGTACAGCACCTGGTGGGCGCTGCGCCACCAGGTGGCCGCGGGGCTCAATTTTGCCCTCTCCGGCTACCCGTATTGGACGACCGACATCGGCGGCTACCACCAGCCCTACGACGGCGCGGCGAACGAACCCGGCTATCAGGAACTCTACGCCCGCTGGTTCGAGTATGGAACCTTCTGCCCCATCTTCCGCACCCATGGGCACCGCGACCACAACGAACTGTGGACCTACGACAAGGTCTACCCGGCGCTGCTGAACTTTGACCGTTTGCGCTACCGGCTCATGCCCTATGTGTATTCGCTGGCCTGGAAAGTGACCAGCGAGGACTACACCATCCAACGCCCGCTGGTGATGGACTTCCGTGAGGACCGAGCAACCTGGGAGATCGGCGACGAGTTCATGTTTGGCCCTGCAATGCTGGTGAGTCCGGTGCTCAAGGAGCGCACAACGCAGCGTGCTGTTTACCTGCCGTTCGGCACGGGCTGGTATGACTTCTGGACAGGGGCCAAGGCGGAGGGCGGCACAGAGATGAACAGCGCGGCGCCCATCGAACGGATCCCGCTGCATGTGCGCGCCGGGTCGATCCTGCCGCTGGGGCCGGCGATCGAGTATGCAGGGCAGGCCGCCGAGCCCATCGAGTTGCGCATCTACCCCGGCGCCAACGGGGACTTCACGCTCTACGAGGACGAGGGCGACAGCTATCGCTACGAGAAGGGAGCGCACGCCCTCATTCCGCTGCATTGGGACGATGCCTCCCGGACCCTGACTATCGGCGCGCGCGAGGGGAGCTACGCGGGAATGGCGGCCGGGCACACCTTCAATCTGGTGCTGGTCAGGCCAGGCCACGGAACCGGTGTCGAACCTGCCCCAACGCCGGACAAGACCACTCAATATCTGGGGACCAGGATGGAAGCGACATTCTGAGACAATACCTTCGATTTCCTTGGCAAACCTGGTGGCAAAGTGGACTGAAAGTATCGTAAAATGAGCCTCCGGATCATTCCGGCGAAAGGAACGAACGATGCGCTTCTCTACGCTTGCCGCCATTGCCGCCGTTACGCTGGGGGTCACCCTCGCCGGATCGGCCGTCGCCCCAGCCCAGTCCGATGATCCCTCGACTCCGCACAGAAGAGTCTTCGGCTATCAGGACGCCCAGACCGGGGAGTTTCGTCCCCTGGGCCGGGTGGACCCGGAGCTTGCCAACACCACGTCGCCCACCACCGGGACCTTTCAGCTTGCAATTACCATCAAGATCGCCTCCAGCTTTCCCACCGGGACGGCAAGGGCGATCATTTGTGGAGCGAACGTCACCGAGAACTCAACGAGCCTCACGACCTTCTCGTCGGCCGCCTTCTACGAAGAAACGGCGTCGAGCTATGCGACAGTGTCCGGCTCAACGGCAACCTGCACGGTGAATATCCCTTATTCGTGGGTGGTTCCGGCGCCGTCCGCAACAGTCATGACCACCATCGCTGGCTCGTATACGGTCGAGGTGGCCAACACCGCGGTAACAGCGGGTCCTCCGCTGCTTCGGCTTACGGGTGGGGATTTCCTGAGCCTGAAGGCTGTTCCCACCACGGGAGCCGTCACCAAGACGGCGATCAGCGTTACCATCTGACGATGGGTTGATGCTGCGGGCTGGTCCTGTGCGATCCCACCCCGGCCGCGAAAAGGAAGACGCGGCCAGGGTGGTGGATTCAGCCAGTGACGGCAGCGAACTTGCCTTTCGGGGAGGCAGTCCAGGGGAACTTCCTACTGCGCGCCCTGCTTGAGGATCTCGTCGGCGAAGTAGTTGTGGACTCTGGCTTCGTTGTGAAGCATCTCGAGGAACGCGGTCCGGAGCAACTGCGCATGGCCTTCGCGCAGGCCCTGGCGAATGACCTGCTGAACGCGGGGGTCGTTCAACTCGCGCTGCCCGGCGGCTTCCCTTGAGATGAGCTTGTAGATGGCATAGCCGATGACGCGGCGGCCCTGCCCCTCGGCATAGACGGGAAGCACATCGGTAATCTGGCCCTGCTTGAGCTTGCTGATGGCGTTGAAGGCATCGGCATCGCTGTGCAGCGCCGACTCGGCAACAAAGCCCATGTCGCCGCCGTTGGAGGCGTTGTTGTTGTTCTCTGAGAAGTTCATGGCCACGGCGCCGAAGTCCTCGCCGGCCTCGAGCTTGCTGTGCAGGGCTGTGATCTTCTTCTTGGCGTCGGCATCGCCCGAGGCCTTGTTGTTTTGCAGGTTGCCGGCCTGGGCGGCGGGCAGGCTGGTCACCGCGATCTGGGCCAGGTGATACTGGGGCTCGATCAGGTTGAACTCGGCCTTGTGCGCGGCGTAGTAGCCGCCTATCTCGCTGTCGGTGATGTTGATCTTCGACTCAATCTCCTTGTTCAGCAGCTTGGTCTTGGTCAACTGGCGGCGCAGGTCGCGCTTAAGATCGTCCACGGTGAGGTTGCGCGCCTCCAGCTGCTTGTCGAACTCCTCCTGGGTGAGGGGGGTCTTCATCTCAGTCAGCTTGGCATTTACGTCTTCGTCGCTGGAGACCAGGTTGAGCTTGGCGGCGCGCTGCTGGAGGATCTCGTCTTCGATCATCTGGCGGAGAATGTTCAGGCGCACGATATTGGCCTGCTCGGCGGAGGGCTCCTGAGGATTGTCGCCTAGGCTCGACTTGTAGTACTTCTCAAGGTCGGCGCGCAGAATATCCTTGCCGTTCACGGTGGCCATGACGTCCGGGGCGGGGGAGCGATGGCAACCGCTCACGGTGGCCAGCAGTGCTCCGGCCGTAACCATCAGGACAGCAAAACGGAAGGGCGCGCGGTGCAGAACTTGAACTTGCAACCTGATATCTCCTGTGGGTAACCCGAAAGTCCCCGGCATTCTAGGATAAATCCCCAAGGCGGCCCGGCGATATGCAATTTGAATCGCGGGCCGCCGATGATACCGCTTACCTGCCGCCGCCGGAAGGCTGCGCCTGCGGCACGGGGGCCGGCGCCGCCGCGGGAGGCTGAATGCCTGCCGCACGCAGAGCGCGATCGATCACCATCCACAACTGCGCCTGGGGCAGTGCGCCGCCAATGCGCTCGCCATCGACGAACAGGGCGGGGGTTCCCTCAACACCCAGCGACTCGGCCTCCTTGCTCGAGGCGCGCACCAGGCTCTCGTCCTGCTTGGCCAGGCAGGCGTCAAGCTTGGCGGCGTCCAACTTGCCCACCGTTGCCTCCTGGCGAGCAATGCGGTCCAGGGCGGCAAAGCTCTTTGCCGTGTCGCGGTTGTCGCCATTCACTTCCTGGCCGTGGGAGTGGAGGTAATCGACGTAGGTCCAATAGACCTCGGCGCTCTGAGCGGCCAGGCAGTTTGCGTCCACCGCGGCGTGCATGGCCCAGGGGTGAATCTCCACCAGCGGATCGTCCTTGTAGATAAAGCGAACGGTGTCCTTGTAGTGGTCGATGGTGGCGGGGAAGAGCGTGGAGTGCATGCGCGCGCAATAGGGGCATTCCAGGTCGTCGTAGTTGATGACCGTGACCTTGGCGGTGGGGTTGCCGCGGATGGGCCGCCCGCCGAGATCGATCGACGAGACCGGGTCCTTGGCCAGGCTGAAGGTCTCTAGGCGCGCCAGGGTCTGGCTGTCGGTGGAGATGAGGAACTCGATCACCGACTGCTTGGCGCCGTGAGCGAGCGTGACCGGCAGCGCATCGTATCCGGGAACCTGGCTGGGCTTGCGCGCGCCAATGGTAACGTCGATGTCCTGCGGCACGTTGAACTGCGAGCGCACCATGACCTCGATGTGGCGGTTGAACGCCCGCTCGGCCGGGGTTTGGGTGGCGGAGGGAGGCGGGGTGGACTGGGCTCTGCAACCGACGGCCAGGCTCAGCGCGAGCAGGCCAGCCAAAAAGTGAATGCGTGACAAGGGCAAATCCTCTCAGAAGAGCATACTCCAGAGGGGCCCAAAGCTGCCCAGCCTGTTGGAGATGTTCCCTGGTTATAACAAAAGGACGCGGCAGAAGAGGAAAGGCAAGCAGTGAGCGGCCACGGGGTTTAGTGGCGCATCCTGCACGGCACTCTGAAAGCCCTCAGTAGGCGGGCGGCAGGCTGGGGTCGCGGAAGACCGAGTTGGAGCGGCGAATGTCGCCTACCGAGCCGAAGTTGGCCAGCGTAAAGCTGTAGAGGTACTGGGTCTCGTCGCGAACCGAGCCGAGTTGGAAGCGCCGATAGCCGAAGCTGAGTCCGCAGCAGTTCCAGTTGTAGATGGCCTGCACGCCGGCGTATTGCAGCGAGCCGTGGACGAAGTCGTAGCCGCCGTTGGCCGCCAGGTTGAAGCCGCCGCCGGCGGGCTTGCCAAAGGAGAGGAAGGGCTGAAACTGCTGGCTCTGGATGATGGAGGCCGCGCTGCCGCTCTCGTCGATCGCGTTGAGCAGCGCGTGGCCCAGGCCAAAGGTGGTGCGCCCAAAGCTGTACCCGGCAAAGATATTGTCGGAGCCGAGACGCCCTGCCTTCGGGTCGTAGTCCAGGTCCCACTCGATGCGCAGGTTGTCAATGGCCTCGAAGCGCAGCCGCGAGGTGACGGGCGCCAGGTTGCGCGGCGCGGTGAGGAAGGCGATGCCGCTCATGTCCAGGGTGGAGTCGAAGACGTTGCGGCGGCCGGGGATCAGCGCTCCGCCGAAGTTGGGATCGATGAAGAGCATTTGCGCAATCTGCCAGGAGGCCCATTCGCGCGGCTTGGCCGGGCATTCGGGGCCGGCCGGGTCGTCGGCAACGCAGGGCTTTTGTACCGTAGGGCGAGAGTAAAGTCGCTGTGTCAGCGAGAAGCCTGCTTCGTTGGTGTTGGTGGCGATGTCGGTGGTGTCGATGAGCAGCACGTTGCGGGCCTGGCTGCCGATGCCGCCAACATAGCGATATGAGATCTCCGGCTCGATGACATGGCGGAGTTCGCGATTCCAGCGCCCAAGACTGAAATCCCGCTCCACGGCGGGCGCGCGCACATCGACTGAAGCCTCAAAGGCGCTGCGGACGATGGGATCGTGGCTGATGGTGGGGGTGCCGTTGTTGACGCCGAGGAGGTCGGGTATCTGGCTGCCGGAGTAGAGAGTCTCGCGCACGGCGCCCTCGGCCAGCAGGCTCCAGCCGCCGGCCGACAGGGGCAGGGCGATATGAGGATAAAAGTCGACGCGGCCGACGTTGCGGGCATGGAACTTGGGCTCTGAACGGCCCAGGAAGGCAACCGAGGAGCCCATTCCCAGGTAGAGCGGGGAGGCGCCAATGGGCCGGTCGAGCATGTCGAAGCGCAGCGCGGGCAGGTGGAGGATGCGCGCCTCGTCGCCGCTGGCAGAACTGGCAAAGGTCTGGAAGCGCGACACCGCGGCCGACGGAATGAAGCCCCTGTGCTGGTGGGTGAGCGAGACGTCGCTCTGCACTTCGGAGCTAACGGCCAGCGCGTAGTTGTCGTTGAAGACCAGGCGATAGAGGAAGCTGGAGAGGAACTCGACGTTGCCGGCCAGGCGGGTTTCGGGGGTCAGGTCCTTGCGGCCCTCCGCCAGAATGTCCACGCCGCCCTGGTTGACGAGGGTCATGCCGGCGGCACTTGGGAGCTGCCCGGCGGGAGCGGCCACAGGGGCCACGTCCGACTGCTCCACGCCGCGGTCCAGCAAGGCGTTCCAGCGCACGGCCAGGTGGTCGAGCCCCGGCCCCTTGTAACGGAAATCGCCGTTAGGAGCAAAGCCGCGCTTGCTGTAGTACTCCGCGCCCACCACCATGTCCATGCTGCGGTTGAGGACGATGTAAACCTGCTCACCGAGGATTGTCCCCTTGATTGAGGAGTTGCTGAGCACGGGCACCAGCAAGCCGCTCTCCCGGCCGGTCTCGTCGAGCGGGTGGCGCAGGTAGGGCAGGTAGAAGATGGGCAAGCCGAGAAACTTGAAAACCGAGTTGGACGTGGAAGCGGTCCCGTTGACCATCTTGATAGACCGGGAGATGAGCTGCCAGTCGGGCCGGGGCAGGCGGCAGTTGGTGATGGACCCATCGACCACCCGGTAGCTGCCCTCGCCGGTCTGGAGCAGAACCCTGCCGGAGAAGAGGAACGGATTGGCAGTTGAATACACAGCCACGCGGCCTGCCCGCCGGACGCCAAGCGAGCCGTGCACGTCGTAGAAGCGGGCGGTGTGCATATCGATGCGCATGTCGCCGTGCGAGGCCTCGACGTACACATCGTTGGGCCCGCCGGCCACCTGCAGATGGCCCTCGGCCTCCAACTCGCTGGTGGACTGGTGATAGACCACCCGGTCGGCGCGCAAAACGTAGTCGCGGTAGTAGACCACCACCTCGCCGTCCAGGGTCCAGGCATCGCCTACGCGGCTCTGGCTGCGTGCCTCCCAGTGGACCGGGACCCCGCTTGGCGGCATGGGCTCGGGCTCCGCAACGGGCAGCATCTCCTGGCCGGGATCGTCGGGCAATTGCGCGGCGGGGACGGCTGCGAGGGGCTGACCGGCGCCCGGCGCGGACTCGATGGAAGCGATCTGCGGCACAGGGGGTGCCACATTGGTCAACGTCTGCCCCCCAACGAACAGGTGACAGAGGGCCAGCATCGTGATAACCATTAAATTGCGAGGACGCATCCCAGGGACCAAGGTCAGCATAGCAAAAGCAGCTCACCTTGATTTGGGACGCGCGCCGCGCAGCTCTGGCAGCAGGCAAAAGTCGGTCGATTTTCCCCAGCGCACGGGTCTTGCCGATCCGGGCGGCGCCTGTTGTTGTTCCGCGAACTTCCACACTCTCTTGAGAGCAACGTCCTTGAGCCGGGCTCTGCCGGGCTTCGAGGACCTGAAAGGCCGCGCCGGGAGCAGTCATCACACCCAGCGAGGCACACCGGAAGGGAAACTGGAGCCTTGAGCACATCGTTAAGCCAGCCAACGCTCGAATCCGCCTGGAAGCAGGAAGTGAACTTGCGCGTCGCCGCGCACCGGAACCGCCGCAATTTGTCGGCCGTGGCGGATACTGCTCCCGCCGTGGTGCGGCCGGGATCCAGCAGCCGCGCCGCCGAGGCCGCCGCCAGGGTGGCCGCCCGCTATGCCAAGGCTCCCAGTTACAGCCAGATGCAGGCCGAAGAGGCGCGTGTAGCCATGCGCGAGGCGGAGATTGCCACCCAGGTGGCGCTGGAGGCGCAGGTCGCTGCTCAGGCAGCCTTTGCCGGCTTCCAGGCCGCCGTTGCCGACGAGTTCCATTGGGAGACCCAAGCCGCGCCCGAGCCGATTCCGATGCCGGCAGAGCGCTGGCAGGCCGAGGAGCCCGCGCAGGCGCCCATCCCCGTATCCCGGCGCGCCGATGAGCGCCCGTCGCCGCAGATCCAGTGGGAGCCCGACTTTCCCCATCGCCAGCCGGCAGCAGGCCAGATGGAGCGCCAGGCGGATGCCCACGCCGCTGACGGATGGGGCTATCAGCCCGCCGTCGACCAGGACCAGACCGCCGCCCAGTTTGAACCGGTAGAGCCGGTGATGCCCATCCACGCCAACCTGATCGAGTTTCCCCGCGAGCTGGTGGCTCCGCGCAAGGCCAGGCCGCGGCTGGCGGAGACGCCCTACGCGGCGGTGGAGACCGAGCGGCAGCTCAGCATCTTCGAGGTGGACCCCGGTGCAATCTCCCTCGAACCGGAGGTTGCCTCCACTGCGGCGCTGGAAGCCGAACAGCCCTGGAGCGCCCCGGAGTGGTCGGGCATAGAACTGGAAGCTCAGCCGCAGCCTGCCGCGGAGGAGGCGCAGCCGGCCCCGGCCGCGCGGGCAGACCTGCAACTTGCGCCCATGGGCCATCGGCTGCTCGCTGCCGTGGTGGACGGCTTGCTGATCACCAGCGCCTTCCTGCTGGCGGCGGTGGTGGCCGCGTCGAACGTTGCCCAACTGCCCACGGCAAGAGTCATGGAGACCACCGCCGCCGTGGCCTTGCTGCTGGTCGGTGCGCTCTACCAGGGGCTCTTCCTCACGCTTGCTGACGCGACGCCGGGGATGAAGTACGCGCGGCTCTCGCTCTGCACCTTCGAAAACCGCCGTCCTGATGCCGCACAGTTGCGGCTGCGGCTGGGCGCACTGATGCTCTCGCTGCTGCCGGTGGGGCTGGGCGCGGCCTGGGCCATCTTCGACGAGGACCGCCTCACCTGGCACGACCGGCTCTCGGGGACTTATCTGCGGAAGTGCTGAGGGGGCTGTTCTGGAAGGGGAGCCGATTCCCAGAAAGTTCGCAAGATCCTCTGGGCTGAAGCCTGTCGAAGCTAAGATGCATTGGTCTGCGCGTGGGGTGGGATTCAGGTCTGGGAGGGCGGGCTGATGGCTAGAGGAGATGAGGCGGCCAGGACGCCGTAGCCCACAATGCCTTCCAGGTGGCCCACGCAGCCGCAGTAGCGCTCTCTGGGGTCTGATGTGCCCGCCCTCCCAGACGCCCTCGACGCAGGGCCAGCGGCCATAGCCTATGCCGGCGCAGAATTGGCTGCCCGATCTCTGGAAGATCCGTCAAGGCGCACGCATGGCGCCTTGCACAGCCCTGCATAGCCAAACGAATAAAAGATGGGGTTCCGATAGCGCTCACGGAAGATCGATCCCGTGGAAAAGGAAGTCACGGTACGGTTCGATGACCGGCCGATGACCTACGACTTCGGCGAACCTGATGAAGTCCCGCTGGCAAATGCTGTGACGATCCTTAAGGCCCCGGGCTCGGAGTTCGACAACGCCGTTTGATAGTCTCATAATGACGCCCCGCACGTTGGCGGCGAATTCAGCACGCAGGAGACTGACATGGCACAAACAGCGACGAAGAGGAAGGCCGCAGCACCGGCCCCAGCACCGGCCACTGCCAAGCCGCGCCAAGCCTCGGCAACCAAGGCGAAGGTCGCGGAAGTGGCGAAGCCAACCAAGAAAGCAGCCAGCAAGGGGATTGGGCTTGTGGAAAAGGTTGAGGAGCGAAAGAAGGCAAAAACAGCGGCGGCGAAGGCGACAGCCACGAAGGCTGCCGCAAAACAGCCGGTAGCCGCGGCAGAGGTCGTCAAGAAGCAAGCCAAGGCCGCACCGAAGAAGGAAAAGGTCGTTGCCATCTCGCAGTCGACGATAGTCTCGCGAGAGGTAATTGAGCAGGTCGCGTATCTGAAGTGGGTTGAGCGCGGTCGCCAGCACGGTTACGCATTAGAGGATTGGATTCGGGCCGAACAGGAACTACTGGACCGCGCCTCGTAACCAATTGGCTTCGCCGGCGTGGGTGGCTTCCCCGGCTGCCGCCCACGCGGCGTTTCGATCGCCTGATACGAATTCAGGTTGGTTGATGAACTCGCCTTTTCAGGTTGGTTGATGAACTCGCCTTGAGGTTCAAACCACCTGCGCCACCCATCCGTCCCACCTCCCGGCCGCCCGACCGCGCCACAAGGCTCAGGGAGAGTTCGTACCCGAAGGCCGGAAGCAGTCAGGCGGAGCCGCACGGAACGCAAGCTCAAAGAGGCGCAGGAACGCCTTGCGTGAACGCAGCGCAGCATCCTGTACTAGCCCAGCATTCTCGCCGTCCTGAAGCATGAAAGGGCGCGTGCCATTCACCCCCGCTCTGGGCAGAAGAGGAGAAAAGAGCGAAGAACTGAGGGGACGTGGCTGAGGGGATCGAACGCGACGGCAAGCCAATGAACAAGGTGGGCGAAGCTGAGACGTTTCTACACGAAGAATTGAAGAACGGTCCAAGAGCCGCACGGGAAATGATCGAACTCGCACGGCAACTTGGAATCGGAGTGAAGACGCTGGAAAGGGCGCGAGAGAAACGCGGTATCGTGACAAGTAAAGCGGGCAAGGATGCCGGATGGATGTCAACAACAGCAATAGCGTCAATAGGTGTACAAAGCGGAAACACATTCTGCGCAGTAGCTCTGCCACAATAACAACTACTGCGGTTGAGAAGCTGCGCACATCTGCCGTTGCAGCAGATGGGTCAAAAATAAAGTTGTGGAAATTGCTGGCGACTGCCGATTGTGGAATGCTCTCGCACAGCGACTCATGGAGTATAAATTGTTGGTCTAGGCCGGTGTATTCCTCCCGGTGGCGACAATTGAAACATGTCGGCAATACTCGCCCTCAACTGTTCTTTTGCATTTTGAAACGCAGTTCGCTTGCCAATCAGTTCAATATCGAATTTGAGACGGTCATTGTAGTCTTTGAAAAATGTATCCTCCATCGTGAAACAAGTCAGCAGCATTGTAAAAACGGACGTTACCCACATTTGTGTTCCGCTTCCTGTGTAGTTGAGACGGAATTCAACGTGTTCATCCGACTCTATCTGTACGAAACGCTCAGACATTGCAATTGCATTTGCATGAGAGCCGGTTTCAGATAGTTGGCCCCATGTTTTGTGCAAATCATCCAAGCCCTTGAATAGTCCCTGCTTTTTGTTTCGCTCGAAAGCATCCTTAAACGCCTCTAGTTCTTGTTTTCCATTTACCTTGTCAAGCCAAGTTTTCTGGAGACTGGTGTCAGCGTACATCGCATGAGCATGAGCGAAAAATTCAATTGCATCCCGCAATATCGAACGTGCCTCTGCCAAGCAGTCTGAAAATGCAAGTTCGAGACTGACCCTCATCTTGGCGTGTGCGTTCATGCAGCACAGAATCGGGAGCATTGAATACGGCTCTCGCAAACTCTGCAAGTCGCTGAATTCGCGCATCCATATTTCGTCAAGTTGAATGTAGAGTTTCCACAAGGCATTGAACTCTTGGATGCGCGCAAAGAGGTTGTTGCGCTTCATTGAGTAGTAGCGGCGATATTCAGCAGGGAAATTGTCGATTTCAAATTTCACCAGAAAGTCGGTCTCTTGGGGTTCCACGCTCATTTGCATACCCTCTGTACT
>Ga0364866_10072_pt1 | contig 67303 bp, 48 predicted proteins | sample ExccelAu500001D3_3_FD_206913 | JGI IMG/M metagenome (GOLD analysis project Ga0364866, IMG submission 206913) | Enriched cells from Trout Bog Lake Hypolimnion, Wisconsin, USA - BchlTB.Aug13.5000.01.D3 | ecosystem: Environmental > Aquatic > Freshwater > Lake > Hypolimnion/Profundal zone | place...
CATTTTCATAGTAGTCTTCGTATGATCCGTCCTGCTTGCCATTGCTATAGCCGGCACGCTCCTTCAATTGTCCGGACTCGTAGTAAGCCTTATAGGGCCCGTCCAGTAAGCCTTTCTTATATACGGCTTCTTCGCTTACGCCGCCATTCTCGTAAAAGATCTTATACGGCCCTGTAAACAGCTCGTTACTGAATGTGGCCAGCTTTTTCAATTTGCCGTTCTTAAAGTAGAAACGGTATGTGCCATCCTTTATTTTTCCGTCCTCATAGATCACTGTATCTTCTATCGCACCTGTGCTGTATACCGATTGTTCCATCACCACTTTATCCCGCACCACCTTCCTGATAAAGGACAGCCAGCCATTGTAGTCATACTCATATTCTTCCGTTATTTCGCCATTATTGTTGCGCAGTAGCACCTTGCTTAGGTTCCCGTTTCCGAAATAAGCATACGCCGAATCCCGCTTCTGGTTTTTTACGTAAAATTCCCGCGACCTCACTTTGCCTGTCCCAAAATAGCTTGTCCACCAGCCATCCTTCTCGCCCCGTTCGTTGTAATATCCTTTTGAAACAAGCAATTGGTTGCCCCGCAGTAATGTCACATCGCCAGCCACCACTTCATCATCACCCTTGCCGGTGGAATTACCTATCACGATCAGGTTATCGTTGGGGAAATAGTGATAGCGGTCTGCAGCACGCCCGCGTTTATTGAAATTTACCTCGCGGGTCGATTGTATCTTCGAAAAGTACGGAAACACAATATTCTTCACCTCTGCTATCTCTTTGTTTTTCTTCTTCGCCAGGTTATCCACATTCTCAAACCCATATCCAGAATACAGCAGCAGGATAAACGGTTCAAATTGGTCGTCGGCAAAAATTTGAGTAAGCAAGGGCGCATAATATTGCATCACAAATCCCGTATCGTCCGTGTCAAATTTTAGCTTTTCCAGCACTGCTTGCGTCTGCCGGAAAATGTTGTCGTTGAGGCTCATTTTTAAGGTATAATTTTTGCTCATCGCTAATTTCGAATTGATGATCTGGTCCAGGTCATCAAATACCGGGTCGCCGTATTTTTCTTCTTTATCGTGATAGTACTTTACCATTTCATCGGTTTCTTCCACTATCGCAGAGATAACGGTAACAGATTTCTTGGCAAGGTCCGCGTCATTGGTCATCAGCAATGAAGCTTCCAGCGCTATCAGCGATTCAGATAGCCGCCCTTGCAGCCCATAAATAAGCCCCATCATATAGTGCGACCGGAAGTGGTTCGGGTTGATAATTGCGGAATGCTGAAAATTTCGCAGCGCGCCATCATAATCCTTCTCCCTGAAATAGATGATCCCCTTCTCATACCATGGCTGGTTATCATTCGGGTACATTTTTATCAGCGAATCATAAAGCAGCAATGCGCTGTCGTCCTTTTGCAGATAGTCATACGTAGCGGCGAGCAACAGCATAAAATCCCTTTTATCAGCCTTTGGCAATTTCAGCCCGCTCAGCGCCAGTCGGCGTGCGTCTTCAAATGCGCTGTCGGCCTGCAAGGCCAGTGCCTCTTCATATACTATCGATTCGAAATTTGTGTCGCATTCATTCACCATCCGGTATTTAGCCACGGCCTCCTTATACTGGCCGCGGTCATACAATGCCATGCCCGAATCCAGCGCCTCTCTGGAGTCTGTGTAGGGTATCTGTGCCCTTACGCAAGCACTGATTAGCAAAGCAATTATAAGCCCGACGCATTTATACATGATACAATTTTGTGTAGATGAAGATTCAAAGATAAGCGATTAAGGGTCATATTAATACGGGCAAAATTGAGCACATTAGAAATTACTGTTATTGCGGCATTGATCTATAAAATCAGTCGCTTCCTTATTTTATCCTAACCCTAAAACTTGAAATTATAAGTGATACTTGGGAGGATAGGAAGTATATACACCTCATATACGGTCACTGTGATGCCTTTTTGCACCGTTCCTTCTATGTCCACGTACATAAAGTAAGGGTTATGCCGGTCATAAACGTTGTAGACGGAGAACGTCCAGCTATCTTCCCATTTGTGGTTTTTGTGGTGCTGCGGGGTATACGTTGCAGAAAGGTCAAGGCGATGGTACGCGGGCAACCGATAAGCATTTATTTTGCTGAATTCCTCCACCAGCGTGGTGCCATTGTTGATAAAATAATAGCTCGTTGGCAGCGTTATCGCGTTGCCGGAACCATAAACAAAAACACTGCTGAAATTCCACTTTTTATTCAGCGTGTAGCTGCCCACCAGCGATATGTCGTTCCTCCGGTCATACTTCGCCGGGAATGGCTGTCCGTTATTCAGTTGGGGGAAATCCTGGTTCGTCCATGATAAAGTATATCCCAGCCAACCCGTAAATTTTCCATGCGTCTTATTGATAAAAAACTCCGACCCGTAGGAGGTTCCCGTCCCGAAGACGTACGACAGTTCCGGGTCCTGCAAACTGTTGGGTACATATCCGTCCTTATACTGGATCTGGTTTTCCATCGTTTTATAATACACCTCCACCGAGGTTTCCAGGTGATTGTCCAGGAAATTCCTGAAATAACCCGCGGAATATTGCCATGCCAGTTCCGGCTTCACAAGGTAAGTGCTGGGTACCCACACATCAGTAGGCAGGGTAGTGCCATTCATGGTCACGAGGTGCACATATTGATAGGTCTTGGCAATGCTTGTTTTAATAGACGAGTGGTCATTGAGCGCGAACCGCATATTAAAACGCGGCTCCAGTCCTCCGTATGATTTTACAGGCTGCCCCGGTCCATATTTGGTACTATCTATAATGTTGTTGCCACTTGCATCGTACTTGTATGCGGTATAAGGCCCCACCTGCCCGAAATAAGAATACCGGAGGCCCACATTTATTTCCCACCACTTCGTCGGCTCAAATTCATCCAGCGCATAGACGCCCGCCTCATGTGCATATTTTATAAAAGCATTGTCTGGGTTCAGCACCACGCTGTCCACATGCCCCGATACCTGGTTGGGAGTAAAAGTATGGTAAGTATACGCCAGCCCGAATTTCAGGTGGTGGTGGAACGAAGTATAATAATCAAAATCAGTCTTGGCATTATAGTCCTTAATGCCCGAGGATAACTTGATCCCGAAATCATTTTGGTCAAAATTCGCCGCGAAATTATAGTCATTATACACGAGCGTTGCATTCATAAATAGCTGCCCGTTATACTGGTGGTTCCACCGTAGCGTCGCTGTCCTGTTGCCCCATGGTATATCAGCCTTAAAGGTTCCCGTAGGGTTCTGGAAGTTGAATTGGTCTAGTCCCGTGTATCCGCTCAGGTACACCCTGTCCTTCTTGCCCAGTATATAGTTGGCCTTCAGGTTCACATCATAGAAGTAATAGCCTGAGTTTTTGAGCGCAGGCGCAAACGGGCGGGCCAGCAGGTCTATGTAAGTGCGCCGTGCAGATACGATGAATGAGCCCTTGTTTTTCTTTATTGGCCCCTCCAGGGCCAGCCTTGATGCTATTATCCCGATTCCCCCCTCCGCATGAAACTCCTTGTTATTTCCCTCCTTCATCGTTATGTCTACCACTGATGATAGCCTGCCTCCATAATTAGCCGGCGCGCCTCCCTTTATCAACGTCACATCCTTCACCGCGTCTGAATTGAATATCGAAAAGAAACCGAACAAATGCCCAGGGTTATACACCACGGCGTCGTCCAGCAGCACCAGGTTTTGGTCTGGCCCTCCGCCCCGCACATAAAACCCGGAATTGCCTTCACCCGCCGATTGCACCCCCGGTAGCAGTGTCAGCGTTTTCAGAATATCTACCTCCCCGAATAGTACTGGCAATGTCTTTATCCGCGCTATGGAAAGTGTTACGGTACCCATCTCGGGGTTCTTCACATTTTCATCCTGTTTCTTGGCAGATATGTCCACTTCTTTGAGTTGGGTAATGCTGCCCATTTCCGCGTTAAAGGTTTGGCTTGCAGAAATGTCCATTTTCTTGGTGATGGTGGCATAGCCCACATAGGAATAGACCACCGTATAACTACCTGGAGGAACGGTCACAGAATAGAATCCATAATTATTGCTCGTGCCTCCCGCGTCCGCTTCCTTCACATATACCGTTGCACCTATTAGTGATTCCCCCGTCACGCTATCGCGCATATAGCCGCTCAGCGTCATCTTCTGTGCCATCAACACAACCGGAATAACCAGGAACGTAACAATAAAAATAATTTTCGTAGTGATCCTTTTTATCTGATACATAAAATCCGCTAAACAGTTTTATAGCATGGGCAAATCAGAAAAAAATCATAGGCATTAGTTTACGGGAGCGGGTGGGGGGAGTACCCTTATTTCAGGCTGTCCGTCACCTCGCCGCATTCCAGCATCTTCTTCCCGAAGTAGGGGTTCTTGATTTCCGGGTCATCACTTAGCCATGTAGCCCCTTTTTCATTATAGGCCATCGGGCAGTACTCACGGTATATGCCTGCGTGCTTTAAGTCCACAGTTTTAAGCATCCCAAACATCGCGCTTGATAAAGGGCCAAATGGCAGGCGCTTCCGTTCGCAGGTCTCATCTGTCACGGCCAAAATAAGCTTGCTTGCGCCGATCACCGTGTCTACAAACGGTTTCAATGCGCTCCCGTTGGTTGAGTCTTTCTGTAAGTACCCTTTCAGGCTGTCAGCTACTGCTATCAGCTTTGTCGCAGCGCTGTCAGCGTCAGGTGCTTTTGCAGCTACAAGTGCGTTCTTCAGTGCATAATAGTGGTTCACTGTAGCCAGCAACAGTTGCGTGCCGCCTTCATCCATCTTGCTTCTGGCGGCTTCCGTGGACATCGCAGGTTTCCTGCTCGTTGAATCATTACTGCCGCCGGCAGTAGAAGTGCTGCTATTGTTACATCCGGTACCCAATAGCAGGAGACACCCGATAGCTAAAAATACATTACGCATAAACAAAAAATTTCCTTGCAAAAGTAAAGGAACATTGATTACCATGCTAAAAATTCGTGATCGTCCGTATGTCGCAGAAGATTTATAATTATATAACTGAATGAAGTCAGCGATCCACCACCTGCCGGTCCTATTGATAATTTGGTCTCGCCACTATATTTATGGCGGCTGTCCCTATTTATGTTTTCTTGTCATTAGTTATCGCTTTACATTGCATCGACGTTTTATTATGGCATGGTTTTTATTTTTATAAGCAAAGGCCGTAATTAAACGCTGAGCGTGGTTTTGAATTTTGAAAATATGTTATATGTAGGTTTTGGGCTGGCCATTTTTTTAAGCGCTATCCCGAAAAAAATGAATCCACTATCTTTAAGTTGTTCATGACAGGCAACAACAAGCCAACACGCGAAACCAGCACCGGCTTTGGCCTCAATATAGTAAAGCTGATCGTCGAAGAGCAGGGCGGCAAAGCCGGAGTAGGGTCGGTCCCCGGTAAGCGTAACAAATACATCTTCCAGTGTAGAAAGTGAGTCGGAATCATATAAATTTGAGCCGAAACGATTACCTCCCGAACCCGAAATCTATCTTTCTATTTTGTCTATATGGCTTTGGAGTATCAAAATTTGGTGTCTGTAACTTACTACCAAAATTTGTGTATGTTTTCAGCACTTTATCGGGCATTTATTCAGATCATATGCAATTTTTAAATTTTATGTTTCAAAACAGTTGTCGACTGTCTCTTATTTTCAGGGGAAATGATCAAAGGTGAGTTTAGTGCAATACAACCGTTTCCACACTAGTTAGTCGGCCCTCAAAAATAGTTCAAAGCCTTTATTGGGATACAATACGGCTTATGGTTTGTGTATTTAAGTTGTAAGTATTTGTAGTAAGGTTTTAAATGCGTTGCAATTCGCATATGCTAAACAAGGGTAAGAACAGCGCTGAGCTGGGATTTTTTCTCGGGTTTGCCGACCGATTGAACCACCAGCATCCTTTGTACATGCTGGCAGGAAAGATAAACTGGAAGTTATTTGAGGATGCTTTCAAGAAGCATTACAGTAGTACGATGGGCAAACCAGTGAAGCCTTGTTTCACCGGACTCCTCAGCGGCTTCCCCTGACTTTTCGGGGATGGCATAACACCTTAGTCTCAAATAGTGTTGGATCGTTATAATCTACCCCGGAACGGGGTACAAATATTCTGTACATAAACGCTACTTTTGCTGACATTTTATCAAAATCTGTTTAATGAAATATCTCCAGTTTTTATTTGTCCTCACAATAGGGAGTTCCTATTCTTTTGCCCAACAGTCAGGCAAGGATAGCGTCAGCAACGTTCTATTAGACACACTTTCAGTATCGGCCCCGGCTGGGGCGCCCGTGTACCGCGCTTTTGCCACGCGCATATGGGATATAAAGAACACACGGATCGCGCTGAGTTTTAACCAAATGGAAAAAACTGCCGACGCGCGAGAATGGATCACCTTACACCCCTATTTCTATGCTACAGATACCCTGGAGCTTGACGCTAAGGGGATGAAGATCGATAGCGTGATGCTGGTGAAAAAAAAGGAGGTTTTACCGGTTATGTTTACCTATATGAATAATAAACTGGTGGTGCATTTTGCTAAAACATACAAAATAGCGGACACCATAGAATTGTACCTGCGATATACTGCCATGCCCTATGGTACCTCAACCGGCGGGAGTGGCGCTATTACAGACGATCGTGGGCTGTATTTTATAAATACTGATAATAGTATTCCCCACAAGCCATCGATGATATGGACGCAAGGTGAAACCGAATCCAACTCCCACTGGATGGTGACAATAGACAAGCCAAACACCCGGACCATGACGCAGGTGGAACTGACCATACCAGACAGCCTGACCACGCTAAGCAATGGGGCGCTCGTAAAGCAGGTGAAACACAAAGATGGCATGAGGACGGATATTTGGAAGATGGATATGCCCATACAGGCTTATGTGGTCATGTTTGCTGTGGGTAAGTTTACCGTCATCAAGGATCACTGGAATAAAAAAGAGGTAAATTATTATACGGAGCCTGAATATGCCCCCTATGGTAAGCTGATCTTTAAAAATACGCCTGAAATGATGGATTATTTCTCACAGATCACGGGCGTGCCGTATCCGTGGAACAAGTATAGCCAAGTGGTGGTGCGCGACTATGTGTCCGGCGCGATGGAAAATACATCTGCGGCGCTGTTTGGCGAATTTATGAACGGGAATGCACGGGAGCTGGCCGACCATGATAATGAAGACGTGGTATCACACGAGTTATTCCACGAATGGTTTGGCGACTATGTGACTTGTGAGTCATGGAGCAATATAACGGTAAATGAATCTTTCGCCAATTACGGCGAGCAGTTGTGGCGTGGCCATAAGTATGGCAAGGCCGCGGGAGACGAACTGGCCTTTTCAGACCTACAGATATACCTGAGCTCTTCGCAGATGAATGACCCTCAATTAGTGCGGTTTTACTACGATAGCCGTGAAGATGTGTTTGACGCTATTTCTTATAACAAGGGTGGCGCGATATTGCGGTATATGAACTCCTTGATGGGTGATGATGCTTTTCACCGGGCCATGAATATTTACCTGACTAAGAATGCGCTGCACTCCGCCGAGGCGCAAAACTGGCGGTTGGCGGTAGAGGAAGCGACAGGGCAGGACTGGAACTGGTTTTTCAACCAATGGTACCTGCATGCGGGGCACCCGGTGCTGAAGGTGAACTACGACTATAATGATTCGCTGCAGAAATTGGTTGTTACCATCACGCAAGACCAGGCCGACAGTACCTATATGTACCAGTTGCCGCTGAAGGCCGCTGTGATCTATAACAATGAACTTACTGTGGCAGACTGGAACATTACTAAGCGGAAAGAAACTCTTATGTATCCTTACAAGAACGGTGTGGCGCCGGTGATCATACCGGACTACACGCATGTGCTGCCGGGTACTGTGAAGGATAATAAGAAACCCGCTCAATGGCTCACAGCTTATCTGCAAAGCAATGATTACATCAGTAAACGACTGGCTATAGGCGGTGCCACCAAACAAATGTCAGATTCCAGCTCACAAGTTGCAATAACTATGGCGTTGAGCGATACGCTGGCTTCCATCAGGGAATATGTGCTTGCCAAGCTAAAGGATGCACAAAGCGATAAATACCACAAAAGATGGACCGCGAAAGTTATGGAGCTGGCTACAACCGATAAAGATATTCACGTGCGGGCAAGTGCATTTGAAGTGCTTGGCGACTGGAAAGTGGCCGCGGCGAAGCCAGCAATGCTGGCGGCCGTGGGAGATAGCTCCTACGCGATAGCGGGCGCGGCGCTCACCGGCATAGACCGGCAGGACAAGGATACGGCATACCTGCTGGCCCGGAAGTTGCTGAATACTAATCCAAAAGCTGACTTGCAGGGAACGATATGGAAGATCATAGGCAAGAAGGCCGCTGACGACGATATAGCCCTTTATGAAAAGTATGCGCCCTATTTCTTTGGGACAAAAAAGTTCAATATAGCGATGAGCCTGGGCAATTACCTTAAAAGCGTAAAAAGCGACAATTCTTTTGAACGTGGCGTACGGGTATACAGGGACTTGATCTTTAACGAAAGTATGAAGCAATTGAAGTCGCCCTTTTTTGGATTTATGGTGCAGGCTGCCATAACAGAAAAAGACAAGACGACGGCCGATAACAAGGACGATGCGGAAACAGCAAAAAGGCGATTGGCGGTAATGAAGGACGCGCTACAGAAAATAGATGATGCAGAGAAAGATGAAGATGCAAAAAGGGAAATGGATAAAATGTTGAAGAAGGACCTTTAGCGCGCTGAAACTAACTGATTGGTATCGCTCGTACGATATGTGAAAAACGAAATCTCCCAATTTCCGTTGAGATACAAACGGAAATTGGGGGGGTTTATTTTGATCCTTGCGGTTATTTCTGTTGGCCCTTTAGGAACTGATCGAGATCGTCCTGGGACGCTTTGTATTGGAATTTGTTTTCCAGATCAGGAAATGCATCCTTATCTACCGTTATAGGATAAGCCCATTTTGCGAAATCAACCTTACTGCTTTCGAAAATGAACCAATCCATGATCACGCCGATCTGTGCTGTGGAGATTTTGTCATTTTTTAATTCGTCCTTCAATAAATTGGTCTTTTCAATATCCGTAGCTTTCGCAGAGGTAGCCGTTTTCAGATCGTCCATTTTGGCGTCTGTCACAGTGCTGGGTTCTGCCGGTGGGGCTGAGGCCTGCTGACCACCGCCATATCCGCTGTTGTTGTAATTGTTGTTGCCGTACCCGTTATTGCTGCCATTACCACCGTTGCCATAATTGCCGGCGTCGTAGTTCTGGTCGCGGAAACGCTGGCCGTTCTGGTGGGCGGGCGGTGGGGCGGGGAAGGCGCTTATATCCTGCTCGGTTTCCGTGACCTGGTCACGGTCAATATCATAACCAAACAAGGTAGCCATGCCATCATGCGTTTTTACCCGGCCCTCAAATACAACGGCTTCATGCCCCCGGCCCCAGCGGTCCAGTTGGGTTTGGAATATCTTTAGCCGGTGCTCTCCCGGTGGCAGATCGCCTACGGTGATAGAGGTGCCCCTCCGGTTAAAATATCGTCCGTCAACTGATACATTGAATTGTGAGCTGTCTGCAAGCCTCACCTTGAGCATGGACTGCGCCCACGCACCGGAAAAACTGAACGAGAGGGCGAGAAGAACCATCACTGATTTTTTCATAAAGTGTACTGTTTTTACAATTAGACTCTAAATGTCGCGTCAATTTTAACGGCGTATCAAATATAAATGAATTTTAACAAGGCAGTAACAGTGCACAAAGGATACCGGCGGATACCCCGGCGTTCAGGGACTCCGCCCCACCGCGCCCTGGGATGGTAACCTGGTGAGTAGCGCAATCGATCACCTGCTGGGAAAGGCCATTGGATTCGTTCCCGATGATGAGTATGCCGGCGTCCTTGCGGTCCATTTTGTAGGCATTTTTCCCGTTGAGGGTTGCCGCGAGTTTTGGTAAATCTGCTGTTCTGAGCAAGGGGACGAGTTCGGTTTCTGTTATACGCACGCGGAGATGGCCGCCCATGGCACTTTGAATAACCTTTGGGCTATATACGTCCACGCAATCGGGAGAGCAAATGATGCGCTTGATGCCGAACCAATCTGCTATCCGGATAATGGTGCCCATATTGCCGGGGTCGCGGATGCCCTCAAGCGCCAGGTGCCATTCCTGCTTCAATACCGTGTCTTCTTCAGGAAAGGGAGTAGCGACAAGAAGGACTTCGTTAGCCGTTTTCAGTGCAGACACGGATTCAAGCTCCGATGGTTTTACCAACACTAATCCGGCGTTTTGATGTGCAGCTATTTCGGCAGGGTGCTGCTCTGCCCAGTCCTTCGTGCAGACGATGGTTGTTACCGGCGCGGCGCTTTGCAGCCATTCCAGCGAGATCTTTTCCCCTTCTACAATGAAGCACCCGTGTTCCTTGCGGAATTTAGGCAAATGGAGGGACCGGATGTGCTTTGCAAGCGCCTTAGATAACATGTACCTGCAAAAATACGGTAAATGAACAGAAACAACGATGGCCCATTATGGAATTTAAATCACGTAAACAGCCGAATCTGCTTAACTTGCACTTTAAATTTATCAGATTAAGAGACTAGTAAATAGTTGTTTCGTTTTCATGGTGGATAGATTTTTTGATCGTTTTCAGGGTATTTCTTATTTGCTGCTTTTGGCTGTGTTGTTTTCAATAACCGGGTGCAATATTACCAGGCATGTTGGGGATAACCAGTACCTGTTGCGCAGTAATTCATTGGTGCTGAGGTCTGAACATCCTGTCGCCAAGCGGGGCGAAATAAGGGACAATTTAACGCGCCTGATCATCCAGAAGCCTAATAGCCGCTTGTTTGGCATTCCTTTTAAATTATCGATCTACAACAAACGATATGATGACCTGCATAATAAGCCGGACTCACTGTTGCCCAAATCTGTGGAACGGCCGGTAGTATTCGATACCTCGCTCATCGTGAAGTCAAAACAAAATATGAAGAGTTACCTCTTTAACCAAGGGTACTTTTATGCCACTGTAAAGGATGCTTATGCCTATAAGCGTGGCAGGGCATTTATCACATATTCCATAGACATGGGCAAGAATTACACGATCAATAACCTGCATTATGATATTGATGACAGCAGTGTTGCACATATAGTTCAGGATATTGCGGATGAAACGGCACTCAAAAAAGGGAAAGAATTTACTTATTCGCTGCTTGACGAAGAACTGAGCAGGGTAACGTCGGCTATCCGAAACAGGGGTTATTATAAATTTACGCAGGAGAATATTACCTTCCAGATAGATACCACGGACAGATCGGTGTTTAAGAAATTGGAGAGCCCGGTGGATGCGGCACTTAATTTTGTTTCGCAGCCCCACAACAGTGATAAGTCTACCATAGACATTTATTATACCATAAGACTGGCAGACGATACAGCGGCATATACTAAATTTCACCTCGGTAAAATAAACGTGTATGCGGAATACAAAAAAAGGGCAGAGCAAGATGATAGCACACTGAAGAATAAGACTATCGACGGGATAACCTTCCATTACTACGACTACTTTGTCCATGCCAATGTTTTGTACAACCATATCTACCTATACCCAGATGACCTGTATTCGCAGGAGGCATTTGACCGCACACACGCGAAGCTGAATGAACTGGGCATATTTCAGTACATCCGCATGGATATGAAGGAAAACCACAGGCATAGCGACACGCTCAATTGCAACATTTTTCTGGACCGCGCCAAAAAATATGATTTTTCTACTTTTTATAATATTTCCAGCGGGTCTACGTATTCGATCGGGCATCAGCTGGGCGCCAACATCAGGAACAAGGATTTTATGAAGGGCGCGAATTTACTGACGGTGGGTGTGAACGGTGGATTTGAGTACGCGTACAACAATACATCCAGTTTTATCCGGGACTTCAGCACGCTGACTGAATATTACGGCGCGAACGCCAGCCTCGACTTTCCCAAGTTCCTCGCGCCGGCGGTATCGGGTTTATTTGACAATAGCAATACCCCGCACACAGTACTCGGCGTAGGTGAGAATGTTATGGACCGGGTAAATTATTTTACCATGATCAATACCAGCGCGAATTTTACGTACAACTGGCATCAGAACAAGACGGTGACCTGGACTTTTTCGCCGGTGTTCATTAATATTATCCGTCTGCCAGTGGTAACGGACTCTTTTCAAAAAGTACTCGACACCAACGCCTACCTGAAGAACAGCTATAAGCAAAACTTTATTGAGGGCGAGAATATCTCGTTTACTTATGATGATATTGTAAAGAAACATGGTAGTAATTACTCTTACTTGAAACTGGCGCTAGAAGAGGCTGGTGGGTTGCTGGGGGTGATCAACCAGTTTGGCGTGGCGCTTAATGACCTCTATACCATTAAGTATGCGCAGTATACCAAGTTTGACTTTGATGCGCGGCATTATTTTACGCTTACACACTCAGCCTTTGCGTTCCGGTTTTACGGGGGTATTGGAATACCTTATGGCCAATCAAGCGCGCTGCCATACATAAAGCAATATTACGTTGGTGGCCCTTATAGCCTTAGGGGGTGGCCCATACGCACGTTGGGGCCGGGGAGTTATTATGACGCAGCGAATATCAATAATTCAAATGAAGTAGATATTACCGGCGATATAAAACTGGAACTTAACGGGGAGTATCGTTTTCCTATAACGCCCATGTTTGCCGGTGCTGTAAGGATGAACGGCGCTGTGTTTGCAGATGCAGGGAATATATGGCTGGCGCAGAATACGGCGGGTTTTGAGGGTGGGGAATTTGAATTTAGTACACTGGGCCACGATATAGCCATGGATATGGGGGCGGGCCTTCGTTTTGATATTGAATCTTTTTTGACTTTCCGTATAGACGTGGCTATGCCCGTGAAGAAACCGTATGTGGGACCGGATTATGGATGGGTGTTCAACCAGATCGCTTTTTCAGACCCCACGTGGCGGGCCACTAATATTGTGCCTGTGTTTTCTATTGGCTATCCGTTTTAGTATGAATGGCTTGTGCCTGCTTACTCCACATGCATCAAAAGCGCGGGCAATGGCAAAAAAGATGTATTTTTTCACCCTCAAATAGTAGTTCATGAGGAAAGTTTCAGCGATTATCAGTTTCGGTTTTATTGTTTTTTGGGTCGGGTCGGTTGCGTCATGCAACGGGGCTGGAGAGCAGAAGAACGAAGCGGCGGCGACAACGGAAGCCGTCAAGGCAAAGCCCGCTAACGTGCCGGGGTTTAATGCGGATAGCGCTTACAATTATGTGGCCGCTCAAGTGGCGTATGGCCCGCGTACGCCGGGTTCTGCCGCACAGAAGGAATGTGCCGCATGGATGGAATCGAAATTGAAAAGCTTTTGCGATACCGTTTATTTACAAGACACACACGTGACCGGTGGCGATGGCAAATCGCTCCCATGCTACAACCTTATAGGTGTGATACACCCTAGGGCCACAAAGCGGATACTGATGCTGACACACTGGGACAGCAGGCCCTGGGCAGACCAGGACACAAAGGATGTGGACAAGCCGATATTAGCTGCTGACGATGGCGGGAGTGGGGTAGGTGTATTGCTTGAAATGGCACGCGAACTGAAGGAGAAGGGCACCCTTTCAAATTCAATCGGCATTGACATCTTATTTACCGACGTAGAGGATTATGGGCGCAGCGAATGGGGTGAAGATTCCTATTGCCTGGGTACGCAATATTGGGCGCACCACCCGCATGTGCGGGGTTACAAAGCCGACTATGGCATATTGCTGGACATGGTGGGCGCGCGTGGCGCGCAATTCCCAATGGAGGGCCTCTCTACGCAGTATGCTTCTGATATACAGCAGAAAGTATGGCAGGCGGCTACTGACGCTGGTTACTCGTCCTATTTCCCCTACGTGGCAGGGGCGGATATCACGGATGACCACTTGCCTGTAAATAAAATAACAGGTATCAAAACCATAGACATCATCAACCTGACGCCGGACCCTGAAAAGCCTTTTGCAGCACACTGGCATACCCATGCCGATGTTATGGACATCATAGACAGGGCTACGCTTAAGGCAGTGGGCCAAACGTTGTTACAGACCATTTACGAGGAGCAGACAGCTATGTAACGCCGGATTGATATATTTCAGCCTGATCTTTGCTGGAACTCTTTTAAAATCATGTTATTTTATATTAACGTGGTTACCGCTACGCCTTACTCTGTAAGATGTGCATTATATTTGCGCATAATTAGCCATTTTAAAATATTTATTGATTGAAATACCGTAATGCCTTACTGATCGTCTTACTCATCATTGTAGCCGACCAGGCGCTGAAATTTTTTGTCAAGACCCATTTCGCAAATGGTGATGAGGTGCGGATCATGGGTGGTTGGTTCCGGCTTCATTTTATTGAAAATGAAGGCATGGCTTATGGTATGAAGCTGAGCGAATCCGTTATTGGCAAGGTGTTACTTTCTTCGTTCCGCCTTGTTGCCGTGATTTTTGGGTTCTACTTGCTCAAGCAGATCATTAAAAGAGGATATAAGAAGGGTGTTATAATTTGTGGGTCATTGATACTTGCGGGTGCGTTGGGTAACCTTATCGACAGCATGTTTTATGGTATGATATTTACCGATAGCCCCTACTCCTGTTTTTCCGGCAATTTTGATAGCATCAGCAGTATGTTACACAATCCTGACCGGCAGGCAGTGGCACATTTAACCAGTTTTGGACAAGGGTATGGCAAGTTTTTGCAGGGAAAGGTTGTGGATATGCTCTATTTTCCGCTGATCGATACACGGTTGCCGGGTTGGGTGCCCTTTATGGGTGGCAAGGATTTTATATTTTTTGAGCCTGTTTTCAATATTGCGGACGCGGCGATCAGCGTGGGCGTTTTGACCATTGTATTTTTTCAGAAGAGCCTGATACACAGCAAGGCAGCAGTAGCAACAAATGCCTGATCGCCGGTTCTTTTTGAAAATAACTGAACTTTTTAGGTATGACTGACGACACTATTTCTATCGCGGTATGGCTGGCCGGACGAAGCTACCGGATCCGTATTAAACCCGATGAAGAATCGGCAGTGAGAAAGGCTGTAAAATTAGCTGATGACAAAGTAAATGAATTACGCAACCACTATGCCGGTAAGGACGATCAGGATTTTATGGCCATGTGCCTGCTGATGTATGCCGCCGACAGCGCCATAGAGTCGTTTAGTAACCCGCTGCTGAAAGATGAGATAAGCAAAATAGCTGGGAAAATAGATAAAGCTATGATTGGATAGGAAAGCTGCCTGGCGCTGTGCCGTATCTCTTTTCAATCGTTAAATAGTCTTTTTGACCTACCTTACCACCGTAAATTTACTGTAATACCTGTTTACACCGCTTTGTAGCTGGCACAGATACATGCCGGGCGGCAGCAAAGAAATGTTGATCTCGGAATGCTGGGATGCAGCGGGGTACGACGAAGTAGATAATACCTGCCCTTCCATATCTATGATGCTGATCGCAACGTGGGGTTGTAATATTCCTGTCCAGTATATGTTTAGTTCTTCTGACGCAGGATTTGGGAATGTCCTGATGGTCGCAGCCTCATTGGCAGGAATTATAGGAGTGCTTACATTGCTTTGAGTTCCCCATTTAAATAATTCCACCCCGCCCTTAATATTCCCGGTGATCATTTCCAGTCCCCCGTCCCTGGCCACATCGCCAACTGTCAACGATGTGCGCAAAGTATTATAAACACTTATTGGGTCGCCAAGGTGGGCATAGGCATTATTGAAGCTGTCAATGTAGGAGAATTGGGAGTCCACCATGGTGTAGATAGCCGTAGTGTCACCACTCTGGAAGCCGGTAAATTCATAGATGTTGCCTGAATTGGCACCCACTAGCATATAGTCAATGCCGGAGGTATCAATGGGGCCGATGTACGGAGTACTATAGGTGTTAAAGTTAAATTTCGGGTCAACACTAATATGGCCGAGCTGATTGTTGATCAGTTTCAGGTTTACTGTTCCGGGGGTAATATTTGCGTTCTGGTAATATACTAAGGTGCCGTAATAATTGCCGATCACGAGATCTTTCTTGCCATCCTTGTCCATGTCGTACATGAATGGCGCTGAATATCCGTCGGCATTTATCGTGTCACCATTCATGTCGGTGAGTTGCACTTGCGTCATTACCCAGTTGGGTGTAACTGTATTACTTGCGGCCATATTCTTAAGATAGCTGAGCGTGCCATCCTTATGCCCCATAACGAGGTCGTCTACACCATCCCCATCTATATCACCGAACGCCGGTGCAATACCTTCAAAATCATAAGAACTTAGGCCCATAAAATCCCTGCTGATCAATGTAAACACAGGATGGCCGGGTGTACCGGTATTCTCGTAGTAAGACATTTTACTCCTGAAAGTACCTGTACTGGCTTCGTAATATCCGTCTGATCCAATGAAAAGGTCTAATAGCCCGTCTTTATTATAATCGTAGAGCATCGGGTAAGATGCGTTGCCGATGTCAATGGTTTGATCGATGAGAAACGTGTCTGTCTGAAATTCCCAATCAGGGCGCCCTGGGGTAGTATAATTTTTATAAAACCAGATACATTTATAGTTTTCTTCATTATTGATTGTTGAAACCAATAAGTCTTTTTTTCCATCGCCGTCAATATCTACGTTAAAGGCCGCTGCCCATTGCGGTATATTTATTTCCACGGGCGTGCCTGTGGTGTCTGATAGGGACTGCCACATAGTGTCCTGGTAAATCATGGTGTCTGCACCCTCGGGATTGAGCGGTATCCTGCCGTTAAGTAAGAAGGTCATTTGATTGAATGAGATGCTGCCGTCAAGGTAATCATAGTCGCCATCCATATCATAGTCAAAAAGGCAAGGTGTGTTGCCCGCGTGGGTCGTACGCTGGGACGCCGTGTCCTCCATTTTTGGGTAGTTGATCCCATAATGGCCAAGGAATGAATCGAGAACAGCGCAGGGCGAAGCAAGGGTGTGTGTGCGGTAAGATCCCTGGTATACTTGTCCCCAGCAGTTTGTCCACAATGCTATGCGAATACTATCGGGGGGTAGGGTGTCTTCCACTTGTAGGTTACGGTACCAATTCATGGTCCCACCTGAAACGTTGTATGCAATGAAATCAAGGTCGCCATCGTTGTCCACGTCTACAATCGCCGGAATATCGCCGTTAGGGTTGGTGAATGCATTGCCAAGTTCGCCATGGAGGCGCGCATCGTTTGGGTACCACAGGTCCCTATAGTAGGTAAAGCACAGTTGGTTTGATTCGTTGTAATAGCCCTTATAAACACTAAATCCGTACTGGCCCTCCTCAAAGAGATCGGGGATACCATCACGGTTATAATCTTTCATGATGCAATACGAATAGCACGGCGGAAAATTATTGATGTATTCCGGTACGTACTTGAATTTATAGTTTCCGGGAGTGCCAATATTGATAAATGTCTTCAGGCTTATCCCATTTTCAAGTATGACCAGATCATCGAGCCCATCGTGGTTGAGGTCGGCCATCGCGAACTGGGGATTGTTGAACCCGCCGCACCACGCAAGTGGCAATTCTTTTCCGGCAGCAAATACTTTAATGCTCGTGTCGCGCTGAAAGAGCTTCGGTTGCGCAGACGCTACCAATGGCAATACTGTGATTAGTACGAAAAAATAGCGTAAATGTTTTTTCACGTAAGTGGAGTTGGTGTTGTTCAATTTATTTGGTGCGACGACAAGTTGTTTTTCAGCATAGATATCTACCTCACTATTGTAAACTTACTGTAATACCGGTTGACCCCGCTTTGTAGCTGGCAAACATACATCCCTGGAGGCAAGGCGCCAACAGGAATGACCGCGTGCTGCGCTAAGGTGGGCAAAGTAGCACTATATAATACCTGACCCTCCATATTAATAATATTTACAGCGACCGCCGACTGCAACATGCCGCTCCAGTAAAGTTGCAATTCGTCAGACGCAGGGTTGGGGTATAATTTGAGTGCGCCAGCTTCGTTGTTTGTGTTTACGGGTACGCCCACCGTGCTTTGTGTTTTCCATTTATACAATTCGCACCCACCTTTTACGTTTCCCGTGATCATCTCAAAACCACCATCTGCCCCTACATCGCCAATTGTCAATGAAGTACGGTAGTTGTCGAAAATACCTATTTCCTCACCCAGGTGCGCGTAGGCATTGTCAAAGCTATCTATGTAAGAAAACTGGGAATCCAGCATTGTATAGGTAGCAGTAGTATCGCCGCTCTGGAAGCCGGTAAACTTGTAGATGTTACCGGAATTGGCGCCCATTATCAGGTAATCCACGCCTGACGTATCGATAGGCCCAAAGTAAATGGTGCTGTACGTACCGAAATTGTATTTTGGATCTACGGAGATATGGCCCAATTGGGTGCTAATCAGTTTCAGGTTTACGCTGCCTGGCCTTACATTGACATTCTCGTAATACTGGATCGTCCCGTAAGCATTCCCGATCACAAGGTCTTTCTTGCCGTCTTTGTCGATATCGTACATGAAGGGAGCAGCATAGCCCGACACATTTATGGTGTCACCGTTCATATCTTTCAGGTCCAGTTGTGCCAGTTCCCAGTTGGGGGTTACAGAATCGCTCACGGCTTCATTTTGAAAATAAGAGAGTGTGCCATCTGAATGCCCAATGATCAGGTCGGCCTTGCCATCGCCATCAATGTCGCCGAATGAGGGGGCAATGCCTTGAAAATTATAAGAACTGAGGCCAAGAAAATCTTTCGTGATCAATGTGAAAACCGGATTGCCGGGCGTACCGGTGTTCTGGTAGTAAGAGATGCGGCTCTGCAATGTTCCCGTTGAGGGTTGGTAATAGCCGTCAGAACCGATGAACAGATCGGGAAGGCCATCCTTGTTGTAATCAAATAGCATAGGGTATGCGGCATTTCCCAGGTCTATTGTTTCGTCAACGAGGAATGTATCAGACTGGAACCGCCAGTCCGGGTGGCCGGGCGTGGTGTAGTTTTTGTAATACCAAATGCACTTGTAATTTTCATCGTTCGTATTGGGTGAGATAAGCAGGTCTTTCTTTCCATCTCCATCGATGTCCAGGTTAAAGGCTGCGGGCCACTGGGCTAGATTTATTTCTGTGCCAGTACTTGTTGTATCTGATATTGATTGCCACATGGTATCCTGGTACACCATTGTATCATTCCCAGATGGGTTCATCGGGATACGGCCATTTAGCAGAAAAGTCATTTGGTTGAAGGAAATGCTCCCGTCAAGATAGTCGTAATCGCCATCCATATCGTAGTCAAACAGGCAGGGTGTATTGCCTGAGTGGGTGACCCTTTCAGTCCCGGAGTCTGCTGCGCGTTCCGGTGGGATGCCCATATAGTTTAATGTTGAGTTATCGCATGGAGAGGCCAGGGTATGGGTGCGTGCATAGCCTTGGTATACTTCACCCCAGCAATTGCTCCATAGCGCTATGCGAATCGTATCATTTGGCAGCCCTTCCTCCTCCTGTATGTTCCGGTACCAGTTCATATTGCCACCAACAATGTTGTAGGCTATGAAATCAAGGTCCCCATCGTTGTCCACATCTACGATCGCCGGGATGTCGCCACCGGGGTTTGTAAATGCATTTCCAGGGTATCCGTTTGTGCGGGAGTCATTGGTATACCAGAGGTTCTGGTAGAAGTTAAAGCACAGTTGGTTGGACTCATTATAATATCCCCTGTATACTGCAAACCCAAAATTCCCTTCTTCAAACAGGTCGGGTATACCGTCGCGATTGTAATCGGCCATGATACAATAAGAATATACGGCCGGGAAATTGTTGGCGTATTCGGGAACATATTTAAAGCTGTAATTGCCGGGTGTGCCTACATTAATAAATGTGCGGAGGCTGCCCCAGTTTTCAAAAACCACGAGATCGGGCAAGCCATCGTTGTTTAGATCGGCCATGGCAAACTGAGGGCTGTTGAACCCGCCGCACCATGCCAGTGATTGCTCCTTCCCGCCCGCGATGACTTTGATGCTGGTATCCCGTTGGTATAATTTAGTCTGTGCCTGAACTGCTGACGAAAAGGAAAAAGCTAAAAAAACGAGGGCGTAGAGAAGAAGTTTTTTCATAAACAAGTATTGTCAGCAATTTGTATCATACCTTATTTCGACTCCAAATATTTAAAATAGTTTACTGACATAAAATTAATGAAAATAACGCAATGTGAGCAAATTAATTATATTTCTCAGGACGGTTTTTCGGTACAATTCTAAAATATTAACCGTTAGCAATAATTACATTACGAGCGCGATGACATTGAGTTATCCCGGCTTCACAGGGCTACCGCCCCAATTGCTGTTTGACTGGAGATTTTCGCCCTTCATGACTAAGGACAGCGCATCCACATTGACATTGTCGCCTATTTCGCTATCATACAGGATGATAGTCCTCGCGCCAATACTGCACCTTGCGCCCACTTTTACCGGCCCTACCTTCATAACCCGGTCTTCAAATAGGTGGGTTTGCGGGCCACAGTCCTCGTTGAGTGCAGTGTCATCACCAATGTGCACCATGTCATGTTCCGTAATATCGGTGGTGTTCATCCAAACCCTTTTACCCGTCTTTACCCCAAACAACCTCAATATCACGGGCAGCCATGGTGTGCCTCGCATAAAATCAAGCAAAAAGGGCACTGCCAATGCTTCATAGGTCGAGGTGATTGCTTCACTGCGCCACACCTTTGACGTCCACATCGGTTTTTGTTCGGGTTTATACTTGCCCACCGTGAGCCATTTTAGGCACAATGTTACCAGTAGTGCAGGCACGCCCATGAAAAACAGGTAGTAAAAAGGCATGAGGAGGACGATCACCCACCATGAATAAGATAGAAGGTCGTGGGTATAAGCGATGAACAGGATACTACAAATGAGGATCACCGTTTCAGGGATCAGTATGCGGATAAATTCCACAAGACTCCGGGCCAACACACGCTGGGGTGAAGGGCGCGCCGTTAGTTCTGTAGCGAACGTTCGGCTGGCCTGGCGGCGCGGCAATGCAATAGCCGGCGACCCGAACCAATCCTTTGCGCCTTCCTGTTCCAATTGTTCTTTATCCGGCGGGGTTGATAAGACACCGATAAGCATCCTGCCCGGAAGCCGGTAACCCTGCGGGATAAGGGCGCTGTTGCCCACAAAACTATTGTTGCCGATAACGGTCATATCCAGGATCAGTTGCTGGCCACGCACATCCGACTCACCAAGTGTAACAGCATCTGCTACGAATGCGCCCTTTCCTATGATCAGGAGTGGATGGGTAACACTACTGGCCGTGGAAATTTCAGTGTTCCTCCCCACCTTGGCGCCAAGCGCCCTGAACAATAATGAGATGTAGACCGTTGCGTAAATAGGATGAAGTACAATGAGCGATAATGACATTAGCTGATCGGCAAACCATTTGCGCACATAGAACATGCTGTAGATAGGGTACTTGCCTGGTTTAATGCCCCATTGCAAGAGCCTTGTAAGCACTACGGTAACCAAGGTGAATACTATAATGTAACTAAGCGCCAATGAAGGTGTTACCACGAGGTAACTGAAGTCGTAATCAGGTGTGGAATTATCAATGTTATTAATGATCATGATGGTGGGCAGCAACGGCAGCAGCACCACAAATGGGAAGATGAATAGGGAGAAACCAAATATAAAAGAGTACTTGCGTCGTTTGGCATTGGAGACAAACAAAGGTTGTGGAAGGTCCTCTATGGCTTTCTTTTCTTTAAACACAGCCGGGCTGCCCTGCCATATCTCACCTTCCTTGATGGTCTTGCCCTCTTGCAGGTAGCTCAGGTCGCGTAGTTCGGTCCATGCTTCCATTGCTGCGCCACCGGCTATGATGGCGCTACTGCCTATGTAGGCATGATCTCCGAGTGTTATGCTGCGCAATTTCAGCAGGCCATCTTCTACAAAGGCATTATTGAGTACAACCTGCGAACTGATACTAACATCACTGCCTATCGTTACCAGATCCTCAGCGCCAATAGTAATTGCTGCAAGCTGCGCATCCTTCGCTACCTTAACGCCCATCCTTCTCAGATAACCGGGATATAATGGGGTGCCGTTCAGGAATTCAGACGGGAGCAGGCGCTGCATTCGTTTTACAAACCACCACCTGAAGTAGTAGGAGCCCCATAACGGATAGTCGCCTTCCTTCATTTTACCGATAACCAGCCATTTTATGCCGATACTCAGCATGGCGAACAATGGGGGAATGAAACAGAACAGGCACAACGCGGTAGTGACGGCGTAGCCAATATTTTTAGTTTCCTCCACCACATAGTAGTACCCGAGGTAGGGGAAGAATATCTGCACAGCGAAAAGCCCGTAAAGGAAAAGCAACGAGACGGTCTGTGCCGTCCAACACATCAAATATCGCTTACGTGGTATTTCATTGAATACTTTTTTCGCCTTAGTTTCACCAATGGGTTTTGACTCCCAGTAATCCACAAGCGTCTGCAAGGGTCGGTGAAGGTATATATCTTTGAGCGATGCCTGGGGTACATTCGCTTCGCGGCGCAACCGCGACACAAAAGCTGCGGCCAGCAGGGAGTGGCCACCGAGACTGGTGAAGAAGTCCAGCGAAAGGTCTATCTCCCTGTTTGGGAAGAATTTCCTCAGCGCCGAGATCACACGCTCACCCAATGGCGCGTCGAGGTCAATGATCTCGTTGGTAATGAAGGCAGCATTTTCCAGCAGCATGGCAGGAGTGGGCAACGCCTTTCTGTTGATCTTGCCGCTGGGCAGGCGCGGCATTTCAGCTAGTTGCACGATTACGCTGGGGACCATGTAGGCCGGTAAAACCTTCGCCAGGTCCTCGCGAATTTTTTGCTGGTTCATGTTCACCGGGTCGTCGCAGACCACATATCCGGCAAGGTGCTCCTGCCCGTTGGCGTCTTTTTTTACGGCAACAGCCGCTGCTGTGATCTCCGGCAGGTCGCTGAGTTTACTTTCTATCTCGCCAAGTTCTATCCGGTAGCCACGCAATTTTATCTGATCGTCAAAACGGCCCTGAAAATCTATAGTCTTATCAGGGTTGATCACTGCGGCGTCACCGGTGCGGTATACCATGTCGCCGGGCAGCGCAGACAGCGATTCGGGTTTTTGGACAAATTTCTGCTTGGTAAGTTCCGGCAGATTTATGTAACCCTTGCACACTCCGGCTCCTGTAACTACCAGTTCTCCGCGCTCTCCGAAGGGCAGCACGTTTAAATGTTCATCTACAACGGCCAGATTATAATTCGGCAATGGGATACCAATGGTGATGGGGTCTCCCGGTTTCAGTGCGATCAGCGTTGCCGTTACGGTTGTTTCCGTAGGGCCATAACTATTGTAAAATTTCCGGGTAGGGATGGACCATCGTGCCACCACCTGCGTGGTACATGCCTCTCCGCCAGCGTTTACGATGCGCAGTCCGGGGATGTCATCTTCCATTACCGCAAGCAGGCTGGGTACGGCATGCAATACGGTTATATGCTGTTTTCGCAACACTTCGTCCAGTTCATCGATAGATTTGGCTGTGGCTGCGTCGGCAACCCATATAGAGGCGCCTGCAAAATAGCTGATCCAGGTTTCCTCGCACCACATATCGAACGAAACTGAAAAGCCCTGATATACGCGGTCGGTACTTTGCACTTCAAGAACCGAATGCTCCGCCCGCACGAGGTGGCATATTTGCCGGTGCGCTATTGGTATGCCCTTTGGTTTGCCCGTGCTCCCAGACGTGTAAAGGACATAGGCCCAATTATCGGGTGCGGCGCCGGGTGTTATATATAATTTTTGGTGCTCAGAAGGCTGCGCCACTACCTGAAACGCGGGGATATCAAGGCTCAACAGATCGCGGCTGATATAGCACTTTGCACCCACTTCGTTTAATACCGTTTCCACACGTTCTGCGGGCATTTCATGGTCCAGCGGCACATAGGAAGCTCCAGCCTTAATGATGCCCAGTACTGCAATATGCAGTTCCATGCCCCTTGGCCACCAAAGGCCCACGGGGTCACCTGGCCTGATACCGTTTTGGTAAAGGTAGTCAGCCATTGCGTCACTCCAACGGTCGAGCTCAGCATAAGTAACCGAGAGATCACCAAAAACAACAGCAGTTTTTGACGCATACTTTTGGGCGGACGCACGAAAAATATCTGCGAGCGTTTCATCTTGCAGAAATTCTGGACGGACGGCGCCAAGTACAATGCTGGAATCCATATTTAAAATTCAATATACAAAAGCCGGGATTCAAAAGATCAATGTCCAAAACCAATTGTGGCCACTATTATCACCTTGCCATTTGGTTTTTGCCCATCACTTTTACCTCTCGGTATATGATTCAACTGATTCTTGATTTAAGGCGAAAAGTACAAAAAATCTTACCCTTCCCCGATTATTTCTTTTTCATTCATTGGTACCTGGTTAATTACAAAATTCGTACCGTAGTTTTTTTATTTTTTGTTAAACGTTTTTAAAGCATTCATTTTACCTTTACCGGTAAATTGACCCCGATGTCTGTATCATTCTTTGAACAAAATGTAAAAGCGAGGTTTAAAGACAAGCGCAGGCTATCGGGTTTTATTCAAAATCAGGTCACCACGCACTTACCGCACCTGAAAGCAATGAACCTGACCTATGTTTTTTGTGGGGATGAATTTTTATTGCATATCAACCAGCAATACCTAAACCATGACACACTCACCGATATTATTACATTTGACCTTAGTGACAATAAAAATGAACTTCTCGGTGAAATATATGTAAGCGTGGAAAGGGTAAAAGAAAATGCTGCATTGTTCGGCGTGCCATACCAGGAAGAGCTGCACCGGGTCATCTTTCATGGGGCATTGCATCTATGCGGGTTCAAGGACAAAAACGAGGCGGAGAGGAAACTAATGCGCAGCAAGGAAAACGAATGGCTTCGGATGTATCATAGTTAATACCGAAGACAACCATCAATGAGGCTGTATTACTGAATTTACAACCGATTTTAAAAAGCACTCTAGCAAAATGGTATTTATTCTACTGGCCCTTGCATCGGCATTAATAGGTGCATCGCCTGCAATTATCGTGCGCAGGTATCTTGTCTATCTTCTGTTGTCGGTTATTTTCTTCTTTCTGTCGTGGGGTATTTATTATTACAATATGCCCTGTCTTGACTATACATTGGGAGGGGGAGTGGCCGCATGGGCCTTATTGCTTACAGTTTTTTCATCGGTGATCTGCGGCATCAACGCCCGCGTATTTAATTTACGTGTTGCCATCCCCAGTGCTTTAATAGTAGCAACGATTCTGATTGTGCTCATCTCCGGTAGCGGGGCTTTAAATACTCATAAGTATTCATCGCTAGTCGGAGATATGGGTACGCAAGGGAAGACGCTCAAAATATGGACCCAACAAAACCAGGAGATATCGCCATCGCACCTTCGTATTGTACCGCAGGAATACGCCATTGCCATGGGCAAAACCGCACTCAACCAGCATGCAGATGAAAAGGGGAATATTGTAGGTAGCCAATTTCAGGTTGCCGAGGACTATACCACACTCCAAAAAGTAAATAATGACCTGTATTACGTGATACCGCTCGACTACCGGAGCTGGGGCGCATACAATGGGGCGCCGGGAGTGCCGGGCTACGTAATGGTGAATGCTGAGGATCAGCACGCAAGCCCGAAATACATCAATGGCTACAAAATGCTCTATACGCCGGGTTCATATTTCGGTACCGACCTGGAGCGCTATCTTTATACCAACGGTTACTCCATAAAAGTGCTTACAGACTATTCATTTGAAGTGGACGACAGCCTAAAACCCTATTGGGTGGTCACCGTATGCCACCACACCATTGGTATGTTTAGCGGATTAGTGGTAGATGGCGTGGTAATTGTGGACCCATGCAATGGCGTTGTAAATTATTATCCGAAGGACAAGGTGCCTAAATGGGTGGACAGAGTGACGCCCATAGACCTGGTGCATAGTTATCTGGGCTGGTGGGGGTCATATCTCAACGGTTACTGGAACAGCACCTTCCTCGGCGCGGCGACGAACCTCAGAAAACCCGAATCTACGCTACTGAATTATGGCAGTGATGGCACCTGCTGGTATGTGACACCGCTTACCTCCAATAATAACAACGATAACACGATGACCGACCTGGTTTATACCAATTCAAGAACGGGGGAATCGCACAGGTATGTCGTATCCGGTGCTACCGAAGACGCCATAATGGCAACCGTGGACGCAACCGTGAAATTCCAGAACCTCCACGCGGCGTCTGTCGTGTATGAAAACGTTTCTGACCGGCTTACCGCACTCGTGCCTATACTCGCTGAGGACCATTCCATCCGGGGTTTGGCGCTTGTAGATGTAATGACAAAAAATATGGCGTGGGATGCGGATCCCGCGACCGCGTTGATGAAATACCAAAATAGCCTTGGCTCCTTAGGCTCGGCGCTCGGCACCGATATTGCTACGGTTGAAAAGGTATATGACGGTAAGGTAGCCCGTATACATGAAAGTTTTACATCAACTGGCAGCGTGTTTTATCTATATTTCAAAGGGAACACACATATATATACGGTTCCACAAACTTTTCATAAAATACTGGTGACGGAGCCGGGTGACTCTGTTGAAATAAAGTTTCTGGAAAGTGACGCGGACCTTATAGGTGTAAATTATTTCGATAATATGAGCCTTCCTGTTTCGCTGTCGAAAAATGAACGTGATGCTTTGCAATCAAGTGGGAGGCGGTAAAGACTAGTGAACAATGCCTGTTGGAATGAAGATCGGTAGTAGTTGAGAAAATCACTTGGTTAGACAAGAAAACCATTGCCAAACAGAAAATAAAATTATTTCGCAGCAATTCTTATACCCCATTGAATCTAGTCACCCAGATGATGAGCTGTGAATTTTTCCGGGGCAAACCCTTAGTCAGTCAAAAGATGAATATGCGCCAGCAACAGTTGGCCGCTTGGTCGCTATTGTTGCCTTTACAAGGAAGTTGTAGGATGAACCCGGACAGGTGGATGCAAATCCATCAACAGTCAAGTATACATGCTGCCAGGTATTACTTGGATAAAAGCCCCCTGAATAATATGCCGATGACTCAAATGAAGCCCATGCTAATACCCGAATCGACATTAAAAAAAATCGTACCTTTACCCCCGCTTACAAAGCGGTTATCATTCAAAATGCGAAAAAGTTCAGCTCATTCTTCCCGTGGTTCAGGGACCGGCCCTAAAAGTTCATTTAAAAAAAGCGATAGCTTCAAGGCTGCTCCTAAAGATGCCCGGCCATTCAAAAAGAAGAATTATGACGGCAGGCCTCCCGCCGCTGGCCCAGCCAGCGATGGCGGAAGGGTACGCGGTGCAAAGCCCTATTCCGGTAGGGTCACGGACAGCGACCGGCCTAAGCGCGCCTATGGCAGCGATAGGCCCGACCGTGACGGCTCGGGGAGCAGGCCTTCAAAGCCCTACGACAAGCCGCGCGAAGACCGTAGTGACCGCAAACCATTCAGCGACCGCCCAAAACGTACTTTTGACAAGCCCCGGGAAGAAAGGGGTGAGCGCAAGTCTTTTGAAGATCGCCCAAAACGCACTTTTGACAAACCAAGTTTCGGGAAAGGTGATAATAAGGAAGGGGGAAGTTTCAAGCCCCGGGAAGATCGCGGCGACCGCAAACCATTTAGCGATCGTCCAAAGCGCACTTTTGACAAGTCAGGCACCGGTTCTGACGGTCCCCGCGATGGCAAGGAACGCAAACCCCGCTTCAATAAGGAGGGCGGCAGTGGCCCCCGCGATTTCGACAAGCCTCGTAAATCCACTGATAGCCGTCCATTCCGTGATCGCCCCAAACGCCCCGCCGACAAAGCAGGTTTTGGCAAGCCACGCGCAGCTAAAGACTTCGACACAATAGGAGGACCGGAAATAGAAAAGCCAACCTTTGGCGATGTACTGGATCGTGCCTTCAAAACCCCGAAAGTCAGGAAACCTGACGATCACCCCGGCAAGCGCCAGGTGTTTGAAGACAAGGTATTTGGCGAGCTGGCAGAACCAGATCCCGAAAGCAGGCCCAAGAAGCCGTTTGAGAAAAAGAAAAGCGAAGCGCCGGGCAAGAAAAAGTTCATCCACGATCATTCCGAGGGTCGGAAAAAAAAATATAAAGACGACGAAGACGAAGACGACTTCGACGAAGAAGACAAGGAGATAAACCAGAAGAGCGGGCCGCGTCTGGAAATGCCCTTGAATAAATACATCTCCCATAGCGGCGAATGTAGCCGCCGTGATGCGGCAGAACTCGTGCGTCAGGGAAAGGTAAAGGTAAATGCCGAATTGGTGCTCGATCCTGGTTATAAGGTAAAGCATGACGATAAAGTCACCCTCAGCGGCAAGAAGCTCACGCCGCAAAAAGGGAATGTGTACATACTCCTCAATAAGCCCAAGGGCTTCATTACCACCAACGACGACCCACAGGGCCGCCGCACAGTAATGGACCTCGTGGGTAATTCAGGCGTGGAGCGTTTGTTCCCCGTTGGCCGCCTCGATCGCGACACTTCCGGGCTGCTCCTCATCACTAATGATGGCGATCTTACCCAGAAATTATGTCACCCTGCCTACGAGGTCAAGAAGGTATACCAGGTCACCCTCGACAAGGCGGTCACCAAGGCCGATTTTGAAAAGATCATAGCCGGTGTGGATCTTGAAGATGGTATAGCCAAGGTAGACGAACTCGCCTATCTGGAAAAAAAGAACGAACTCGGCCTTGAAATACACAGCGGTAAGAACCGTATTGTCCGCCGCATTTTTGAATCCCTCGGTTATGTAGTTGAAAAGCTGGACCGTGTTATGTATGCCGGCCTCACTAAGAAAAACCTCCCGCGTAGCAAGTGGCGCTATCTTGACGAGCGCGAGGTTGTACTGTTAAAACATTTTAAAAGTTAATTCATTTATTCAATGCCTCATAGTTGCGCCGGTCTTTCTGTAAGAAAAACCGGCGTACTTTTGCCTGTAAGTTTTTTTCTGATCATTCTCTTTCCGGTATGCCTTTTTTATCTGCATCGCGAATACACAATGGCCTGGGATGGCTGCCTGAAGGCGCCGTCATAAAAGTGTCTGGCACTGGCGAAATTCTTTCTATTTTGTCAGGCCCTCACCCAGATGCGGTATATTACGAGGGTATTCTCGCGCCGGGGTTTGTGAATGTGCATTGTCACCTTGAGCTCTCGCACATGAAGGGTGTGGTGCCAGAGCATACCAGTCTCATTCCCTTCTTGAAAACAATCCCTATCCATCGTAACGACTTTACAGACGACCAGAAAAAAACTGCACGCCGCGAAGCACGGCAAGAGCTCATCGATAATGGCGTAGTTGCAGTAGGGGACATTGCCAACACTACCGATACCCTCGATGTCCGCGCATTAGGCGGACTGCATGTCCACACCTTCGTAGAGTCAATCGGTTTTACGGAAGCCAAAGCGCCAAAATCATTCAGCCGTTCCGAAGCAACGTACAATGAATTTGCCGCCCAGCAACCTGCCGATAAAATAATACGGCAATCCATTACCCCGCATGCCCCTTACTCCGTTTCTTCCGCGCTCTTCGGCCTCATCAGTGGTCATACCGCCGATGGCCTGCTCTCCATTCATAATCAGGAAAGCCAGGCGGAAGATGAGTTTTATGTCAACAAACAAGGCGCTGTCCGTGATCTCCTGCAAACCCTCGGCATCGACGACACACCCTTCATACCCACCGGCCGCTCATCCCTGCAATCTTACCTGCCATGGATATCCCCGGCACATCCCATGATTTTCGTGCACAACACCTACTCCTCACCGACCGATATTCAATTTGCCGAAAGCCGCTCCGGCGAAGCCTGGTGGTGTCTGTGCCCCAATGCCAATTTATACATTGAGAATACGCTGCCCGATATCGATACCCTCCTGCGTGAAACAGCTAATATTTGCTTCGGCACAGATAGCCTCGCTTCAAACCATCAGCTTTGCATCTTATCAGAGCTATACACCATCCGTCAACACTATCCAAACATTGGCTGGGAAACGTTACTTACATGGGGTACCCTGAATGGCGCAAAAGCCCTTCAAATGCAGGGCGCCATTGGTACAATAGAAGTCGGGAAAAAGCCCGGCATTGTAAATATCACCGGTCTTGAAAGTAATGTTGAAAAGCCAAAAGTCAGGCGTGTTTTATAGAGGGCCGTCCGCGTACATCATATTCAATTTGGCAAAATAAGGGTGGTCTGGCTGCTAGATCAATTCCTGTCTCGTAGGGTGTATCAGCACATCCATATCCTCTACTGGGATCGCCCCAGGCAACGGCTCAGGATCTCCCGGTACTACGATTGCATTGCACCACGTGTATCAGTTCTTAAACCTTACTCCCACCTGCGACGCAACATTTTATTCAGCAATGGGGCTATCCGCCACTTGCACTTTTCTTTTTTCTACAATGGGAAGCTGTACCTGTTTCTGTAAACCGTAACCGATCGTCAGCCGCTATTTTTGATCGTCGGGCCGTTTTCAGGTCAAAACAATTCATCAGCACTATTTCGGCATATATGGGTCCCACTTCGCATTCTTTAGCGGTAAAATCTAGGGACATTGGAGGTAGTACTGAAATAAGAAAACAGCCTACTTCTGTAGCTCCACAGCTCGCTTGCGCTTGCTGATTTGATATTTCAGGCCAGCGTTAAAGACATAAGCATAGTCATACCCAAACCCCGGCTGGGTAGTGACGGGTTTAAGCATGTGCTGCATATTCGGCCCGGCGAGTATGCTCCATTTATCGTTGAGTTTCCACCCACATTCCAGGCTATATAACAAAGCTGGCGTTACCGTTTTGAAGTGATCGTAAGTATTGGCGACATCCGTAAAAGCTTCATTACTGACATTCCTCGTTTCAGTAGCGTAATTGTATAACCATTCTATGCCCAACCCCGGCACTACTGATAAGCGTTTACCCATTAAGATGTTATACCTCACACTCAAAGGCGCTAAAATATGCCTGTTGATCGTTGTAGCTGTGTATGCAGGCGGAGGGGTAAACAGTAGAACGCCGCCCCAATAGCCGACAGACCTCCATAGGTACCCAACGCCATGTGCCCCCGTTGTAGCATATCCCAGCCCCGTTTCCAGTTGCCAGTTGCGAAAGGAATATCCCAGCCTCACCTGATATTCCTGGGCATAAATAGGCGATTTCGGGTTAGCTGAAAGCAGAAAACCTGCACCACTCGAACTGGAAATCCCTCCGCCAGCCATTGGCGCTAAATAAAACCCAGCCTGCGCATACCCGCTCAATCCATAAAATCCGATCAAACCCGCGAGGAATATTTTTTTCATTACTGAAGCCCATTTTTAAAACTGTTACAGAATGTATGTGTTACCCTATAATTACATTTTTCCGCTTGTCCGTACCCATTTCATTCAAATAATTCATCCGCATCTGAAAAACCCGTAATTTCGAAAGGCTAAACACAACGACCGCCCAGCCAGATGAAACGGATACTGTTTTTATTATTATTTACGGGGATTATAGACAGCGGCTATTGCCAGAATGGTTGGGTATACAATGGCAATTTCAACTTCGGCTGCAACTACACCATCAATTACAGCAGGGGCAGCACTGCCTTCCCTGGGCTCAAACTGTTTTGTGGTTTCGTGGCCAACGGAGTTTACAAAGATCATTTTATTCTCAACTACGGCCCCTCTCTTTCGTTCTATACCAAGTCCATCGGCGCCAATCTCAATCCGCTCGTATCCGACCTCCAGATAGACCTCACCAACTCCTTTTCCTTTGGGGCCGGCGCCAACGATCTGCCGTATTTCAAGTTTTTCCGCACATTCGACAATGGTTCCTACTACAATGTAATGCTCAATAAGGATTACGCGTTCCTGCTCTCCAGCAATTTTATCCTCAACAATCACCATCGCAACCAGGTCAACGGTTCCATCTCCCTATCCACGCCCGATGTTACGCTCAATTATTACAACGATGGTGGCGCGCCCTTCTACCGCATACCCATTGCCGATAACCTCGACCGTTACTGGACCGGCGGCATAGCCCTCTTCGTGCACAACCAGCAAAACTACAACAGCGTAGAGCTGAGTTTCGATCAGTTTACAGGCTACAGTCCTTTATTGTTTGAGGCGTGCAACATGCTCGGCATCTACATCCCTAATTACAACCTCGAATACGACGAGAGCACACACGGCCCCAAGCCCACCAACTACAATACCTCCATGTACGATATGAAGGTATTTTTCATGAAGGGCTACGGCATAGACGTTGGCGCTATGGGTGCGCTCAAGGCCACGTCTTACAAAAAATTGCGCGAAATGTACTTCGGCCTGCAAGACATCATTCATCTAAAAGGGGGCTTCTCGCTGCATCCCAACAACGACATCCAGCACTTTTTCATCGGTGGGGTATACAACAATATAAACAATGTCACACTTAAATAAAATATTGTTCTTCGTCCTGTGCTGCGCCCTCACCGGGTGCACGCCTAAGTATATCCCGTTCAGCACAGACAATTTTGCTAATCGGTCTTTTTACCAGAACATGCCCGATTTTCTCGGTAAAAACCTGCGCATTGATTCCTTTGTTATGTACCAGACCACATTTGCAGAGAAGCCCTACGAGGGGTACTATGTCATTGACTATTCCGAAGTAAATGCCCTGAACGACAAGAACATCCTCCACTACAAGCCCTTCAAAGGAAATTACCAAAAGCTTTATCTCCTGCGCCTCGTCACCGAGCCAAAGGATTCTATCGTCATCTATTTTTCCATGAAGTTCAATGCCTTTGACCAGTGCATGGGCTTCGGCCCCTCCTACATCGGAAAGATGGATGAAGCGCACAAACTTCTTTACTTCAATGGCGAGCTTTACACCCGTCACAAAAAGAACGTTTTCAGCCTTCGCAAGCGCAATCTCCCCCTCGAGCTCTATATGACTGCCAACGAAATGATTCCCGGCCACGAGATCAATATAGAGAAAATGATCGTTGAGAAATCCTTTGAGATCGGCAACAATGTCGTCATCGATATCCCCCGCATCTTCCGCGACTCCTTTGCCCTCCGTTTTCAATACAACGACCGCCAGGCTATTAAATGACACCGCGGGGGAAACTGATCGGATCGGTCTCCCTAGCCAAGTCTGTACTTTATGCCAAAAGGTGGTGTTGCCCCTGCAGTTCGCTTATTGTTCTTTCATAATTGCAAGCCCGTCTTTTGCGTCGGCCTTTACACTTATTATTTGGCTCAGCCGGCGATTTAGAGCTAAACTCAAATTCTTATGTTCCTTGCCTTTTGAGTAACATTTTACATCAGGTTCATGCAGACTGTACACTTTGTTGTTGTCATCCCTTTGTTGGCTTAGTACCTGTTGATAGCGTTTCAATTTTGGAAGATAAACCCCTAAAACATCAAGCGATAGCTTGCGGGCAAGTTCCCGTAACTTCCAGTTTATCTTTCCTGCCAGCATGTACAAAGGATGCTGGTGGTTCAATTGGTCGGCAAAACCGAGAAAAAATCCCAGCTGAGCGCTGTTCCTACCCCTGTTTAACATATACAAATTGCAAGGCTTTTAAAAACTTACTACAAATCCTTGCAACTTAAATATACATACTATAAGCCGTATTGTATACCAATAAAGGCTTTGAACTATTTTTGAGGCCCGGCTAACTAGACGAACAACATGTACTCATCCTGAGCCCGTGCCGAAGGTGCCCAGACACGAAAGGGCATCACCCCCAGACCTCCGAATCGTGCGACAATGATCGACAATGATTGCCCCTTCAATTCCGCGATTTATTCGAATAATGACGCACAAAAATCGGGTGAGAACCGGGCGATATCGGGCGATACAAAACGAGTAATTAATTGATAATCAATATTTTAAAATCTATGCTACCAAAATTTGCCATTTACCGGTCACTACTACTTTGCTGCCCAATCTAGATATATAGGAATGAATAGGATCCGAGCCGCAAGATTATTGCGCTTTTTTTGTCAACGAACCTTTAACTCAAGCCGCCGATTGACAAAAATCATCGCCTATTATAACAAAATCTTCACTATCTTACAACCAAAATATTTCCCCTATGAAACGAATATGCTACTTCATTCTTGCGCTTTATCTTTTTAATACTGGCTGCATTAAGAAAGGTGACCTTGATTTTAAAAACGTGCAGGTGGACAACTGGACGCCCGACTGGGCCCTTCCCCTCATCAGCTCCAATCTCACCCTCCAGTCCCTGGCGAAGTCCAGCGATATGATTTCAATAGATCCCACCACGGGCCTGTACACATTACATTATACCGCGCCCTTATTTTCAATAAGCGCTGCGGACTACATCAAAATTCCGAACCAAAATTTCAGTACCCCAGCCTTTACCCTCCATAATCCAGTCACGTCTGCGTCCTTTACCGGTACCATCAGCGATTCCGCGTCCAGCTCATCTTCGTTTGTGGATACCAATGGGGCTTTGCTCAACCATGTTGCCATTCAAAGTGGGAACATTCAGTTACAGGTCTTCAATACCTTCAATCAAAACGTTTCCATTAGCGTTGTGTTCCCTAATATTACTAAGGGTGGCGTTCCGCTGTCGCTTAGTTCCTCCATTACTTATCCCGCTACGTCGTCTACCTTCAATACCATCATAGCTGGCTATACGATAGACCTCACTAACGGGGGTACCACCAGCAATTATATGGCCTACAAACTGTACTATACCCTCACTGGCACCGGGCAGCCAATTGCAGCCACAAATACGATTTCGGCCAGCATGTCCTTCTCCAATCTCAACTACACCTATATCGATGGTTTTCTCGGGCATTATTCCATTCGTATCCCTTACGATACCATCGGTGTAAATATCTTTAATAACAACATCAGTGCGAACGTCTTCCTGCTCAATCCCAGCGTAAGCCTCACATTTACCAATTCCTTCGGACTCAGTGTATCAGCCGATCTCGACAGTGTGTTTGGCCTCACAAACAAAAACCAGGAAAGGAACTTTACCATGCCGCCAATTGTGCTTAATGGGGCACCCTCATTAGGAGCCACAGCAATTACGAACTTTACCATTGATAGTGCAAACAGTTCCATACAATACATTTTTAACCCCGGCCCTAACAGGCTTGCATATCAGGGCTATCTCGATTTTAATCCGGGTGTTTCCAGTGGATACAATTTCATCACTGATACCAGTAGTATCTCGGTAAGTGCAGTGGCTAATTTACCGGCAGATCTCAAGATCATCACGTTAGCGCTGGCAGACACAGTAAAGCTCTCGCTGCCGCAGGACACAAGTATCCTGCAAAGCGCTGATTTTAAATTGCTTATGGTCAATGGCTTGCCCCTGTACGGTACGCTACAGTTTTACTTTGCCGACTCTAATTACGTCGCATTGGACTCGCTTATATTGCCAACCAACAACGTCCTCCAACAAGCTCCCGTCAATGCCAGCGGTATAGTCACCGCCAGTACATCTGCCGCTACCGAGTTTATCATGCAGCAGGGCCGCTACAATAAAATGGCTTCGAAAGTCCGTTATGCCATTGTGGAGGCCAACTTGAACACCAGCGGCACCAGCACCGTGCAGATACTTAATACCAACTATTTAAATGTAAAACTGGCCTGCCGCTTTACATTGAACGTAACCCAAAATAGCTTGTGATATGAATACTATGAAAAAAATCATCCTGGCCGTATTGGGTATTTGGCCACTTTTTGCCCACAGTCAGGAAATATATACCATGAAATTCCTGCCCCAGTTGGCGCAGTCGCAATGGAGTAATGCCACCAATGAATCGGACAATAATTTGTCGATAGGGTTGCCTGTTATTTCCGGTACTTCGTTTTATTTCTACAATTCCGGGTTTACGTACAACGACCTGTTCAAAAAAGTCAATGACTCCACTACAGCCATCCATCCCGGGCAGTTTATTAACGGTCTTAAAACCAATAATTATTTAAGCCTTGGCGTCAACGTCTCATTGTTTTCCATCAGCATGAAATTGCCTAAGGGGTTTACGGCAGGCTTTTCCGTCAATGACCGCGCAGACGTGATGTTTAGTTACCCTAAGGCATTTTTAAGCCTTTTATGGTACGGCAATGGTCCCGACATCGGCAAATCTGTAGACGTGGGCAATTTTGGGCTTAATGCCACCTGGTACCGGGAATATGCAGTCCATATCAATAAGCAATACGGAAAATGGACTTTCGGCGCGAGCCCTAAATTACTGTTCGGGAAAACGAACATTAACACTAAGGAGTCGTCGTTCAAGCTATACACAGACACCGGGTACTATGCCCTCACCGGAACTGCCAATATGAATGTCCAGACCAGCGGTATGCACGACAGTGATAACCAAAATCAGTTCAATTCCGCGTCCAATTATATCTTCAATTCACAAAACAAGGGGCTTGCCATCGACCTCGGCGCGAAGTACGAGATCAACGATAAATTCAGTGTTGCCGCCGGCGTCAACGACCTCGGGTACATCCATTGGAAGAGTGCCATCTATAACTACACCGCCAATTCTTCCTTTACCTTCAATGGCTTCGATGCTTCCGGTTACTTTCAGGGCGACAGCAATATCATCTCGTCTCAGAAACTTACCGATTCTGTTTCTAATCTCGTCAAGTTCAACAATAATGTGAGTTCCTATACCACTTACCTGCCATACAATCTCTATGGCATGGGCTTTTTCAAGCTCCGAAAGCAAGTGATAGGCCTGGAACTAAGCGCCGAGCGATTTAATAAAACTTATTTATACGCCGCGACCGCTTCGTACCAGATAAATCTCGGCAGGCACTTCACCGCCGATCTCACCTACACCGCCAAGACCGCAACACCCTTTAACATAGGAGGCGCGCTGATATTTCAGTTCCTTCATCTGCAACTCTACTTCGTAACAGACAATTGGTGGGCCCCCATTGATCCGCTTAATAGCAAAAATGTAAACCTGCAATTTGGTATGAACCTCGTGTTCGGTCACAAGAAGAAACCTGCAACTACGGAGACGACCAATGGCGGGGATACCAACGCGAATGCAGGCGGTGAGGCAAAATAGGAATATTTACTAATGGGTGAGCGAAATTTTGATGCTTCAGTGTGTTGATTTTTATATTAATACAATGATTTATAAATCATAATGCATTAAATTCGGATGACGTTTCTAATTTAGCCTAAATGAGTTAGTTTCGCACAAAAAATTAAATTTCATGTTACAACCAGGAGATGAGTTCAGGCACAAGTTCAGTTATACGCAAGATGATGTGGATACCTACGCCCGCGCCAGCGGTGACACAAACCCACTGCACATAGACCCCGCAGCCGGAAAGGCCAGCATGTTCGGGCGCAATATTATACACGGATTTCTAGGCGCCAGCGTGTTCACAAAGATATTCGGCACGCTTTGGTATGCAGATGGCCACATATATATGTCGCAAAATATTAAGTGGCTGCGGCCCATGTTTGTGGATACCGAATATGAGGCGGTGGTAAAAGTAAAGGAGATATTCCCGGAGAAGAACCGCATCCTATATGAATGTGCGGTGTATGACGCCAAGACCAATGAGCAGACTATAGCTGGCGAGGCAATGCTGGTAAATAAGAAGCAATATATCTGGTAGGATACTCCAGTTGATTTGAAGGAACCAATTACTCATAATAGGGTAGTGGTTCCTTTTCTTTTGCCTGCCATCGAAAGCCTCTCCAGGAGCGATATGCGGACAACTCTTCACGCGGTAAAAATGAAAAAGCCGCCGGATGGTCCGGCGGCTCTTCACTTTATCTTAAAGTAAGCTTACTTGATGATCTCAGTAACCTGACCTGCACCTACAGTACGGCCACCTTCACGGATAGCGAACTTAAGGCCCTTGTCCATCGCGATCGGAGCGATGAGCTTTACTGTCAGGTTTACGTTATCGCCTGGCATTACCATTTCCACGCCAGCCGGCAATTCACATTCTCCTGTTACGTCAGTAGTACGGAAATAGAACTGTGGGCGGTATTTGTTGAAGAACGGCGTGTGACGGCCACCTTCATCCTTGCTCAGTACATAAACTTCACCTTTGAAATCAGTGTGTGGAGTGATGCTCTTAGGAGCACAGATCACCATACCGCGCTTGATATCTTTCTTTTCGATACCACGGAGCAGGATACCTGCGTTATCACCAGCTTCACCACGATCCAATAATTTCTTGAACATTTCAACCCCGGTACAAGTAGAAGTAAGTGGAGCTTCGTTAAAACCTACGATTTCAACGTTTTCACCTACCTTGATCACACCGCGCTCGATACGTCCTGTAGCTACCGTTCCACGACCAGTGATCGTAAACACGTCTTCTACAGACATAAGGAATGGCTGATCTATAGGGCGGGGAGGCAATGGGATGTATGCATCAACAGCATCCATCAGCTTTTCTACTGCCGCAACCCATTTTGGATCACCTGCGAGAGCGCCGGTAGCCGAACCCTGTATGATAGGAGTGTTGTCGCCATCATAGCCGTTCTTGGTCAGCAATTCACGGATTTCCATTTCTACCAGTTCCAGTATTTCTGCATCATCAACCAGGTCAACCTTGTTCATGAAAACAACCATACGTGGCACACCTACCTGGCGGGCCAGAAGGATATGTTCCCTTGTCTGTGGCATAGGGCCATCAGTAGCGGCAACCACCAATATCGCACCGTCCATTTGTGCTGCACCGGTGATCATGTTCTTTACATAGTCGGCGTGACCTGGACAGTCAACGTGTGCATAGTGGCGTGTTGCTGTAGCATATTCCACGTGCGCAGTGTTGATCGTGATACCGCGTTCTTTTTCTTCAGGAGCTGCATCAATTTCATCATATCCTTTCTTTTCAGCTAATCCTTTGCTGGACAGAATGGTAGTAATCGCTGCTGTCAATGTGGTCTTTCCATGGTCAACGTGGCCGATGGTACCAATGTTTACGTGGGGTTTGTCCCGCTTAAAGGTCTCTTTTGCCATTGTATTTTGTTTAAAACTGTTTAAATTGTTGTTTGTTTATTATAGACGCCAATATGGCGTTGTTTATTTATTAATGATCAATGGGGTTGCCTAGCCATTGATTTCATTGTTAACCTGCACATTCGCACATTACCGCATTTGCACATTAATAAAAATGAGCTGTTAGGCAGGATTGAACTGCCGACCTCTTCCTTACCAAGGAAGTGCTCTACCACTGAGCTACAACAGCTAACTCAATATCTTAAAGAACTACTGCTTAGAGAGCGGGAGACGAGGCTCGAACCCGCGACCTACAGCTTGGAAGGCTGTCGCTCTACCAACTGAGCTACTCCCGCTTACTTAATTCCTTTCCTTGTTAAAAGACACAAATGGACAAATTCAAATATTTTGCTGTTGCCAGAAAAATATTTGAATTGAACACCTGTACATTGCACCCGGTTGCCCGGGGCGTTATGTGGGCAGAGAAGGATTCGAACCTCCGTACTCGTGAGAGAACAGATTTACAGTCTGTCGCCTTTAGCCACTCGGCCATCTACCCATCTTCCAAATCAAAAACTAAAATTCAGCATTCAAAAACAACCACAACTCAATTTTATTTTCATTTTTCTCCTTTGAAATAATTCCAAAAAATCATAAACCCAAACGCCAATTGATTGTCAGCAATTTTTTCTTTCTTATTTTACTTTTTGCTTTTTCAGGAGCCACTTGCCGGAATCGAACCAGCGACCTACTGATTACAAATCAGTTGCTCTACCAGCTGAGCTAAAGTGGCTTGAATGTAAAAGAACTTCTTGCCTTTTTATAAAAGGGATTGCAAAAGTAGGACAACAAAATTGCTTTTACAAATAATTTTGCGGTTTCTTAAAAAAAATGATTTTTAACGCTGATCAAGGCCCAAATTTCTGTGATAATGCGACTTTTTCCGTCTTCAATAGATGGAACTGATATTCGCGAAATAATAGTATCTCGTTTGAAGAAGGATATTTTTATTTCCAACGTCTAAACTAACGACAGTTTTTAATGTCCATGTACCGCGCTAAACCGCGATACTCCGTTAGCGGATACCGTGGGTTAACGAGGTGTATCAGAAATATTGCCAACAGTTAATAAATGTGGTAGATTGATGATATAAGAAAATACTAACGCCGGCGTCGAATTTATTAAACAGAAGTTTAAATACCTTTGCGAAATATTTATAAATAAAAAATTATGAGAAGGTTATCACTACAAGCTATCATTTTTATGCTTTTTTTAGGCGGCTATTACAGTCTTAGCGCCCAGAACATTTACACATTTGCCGGGATAAGTGGCGCAAGGGGCTACACCGGCGATGGCGGTTATGCAACGTTAGCGCATTTGGCCAGCCCCCGAGGGGTGGCAACCGATGCTACAGGCAATGTATATTTTTGCGATGCGGCAAATGACGTTATCCGTAAAGTGAACACTGCCGGTATCATCAGCACGGTGGCCGGTACCGGCGCTGCGGGTTATAGTGGTGACGGTGGCGCTGCGTCGGCGGCCCAACTGAGCAGCCCGCTCGGCATTGCGATAGATGCCACAGGTAATATCTACATCGCAGATCAGAATAATGACTGCATCCGGAAAATAAATACTTCAGGTATAATAAGTACCATAGCTGGTGTTGGTGGAACAGCAGGTTTTGCCGGAGATGGCGGGGCGGCGTCAACAGCGCTTCTCAGCCGTCCTAATAGCGTGATGGTGAGCCCTGCCGGTAATATATATATTTCTGACGCAGGCAGCGCAGTAGTTCGCATGATCAATACTTCCGGTATAATTTCTACGTTTGCGGGCGATACTGTTATCGGCTACAGTGGAGATGGCGGCCCTGCTACAGCGGCTTCTATCGACCGTCCTGTCGGACTGGCAATGGATGCCTCCGGAAATGTGTATATCGCTGATGCGTCTGACGACGTTGTCCGTAAGGTCAATACTTCCGGCGTTATTTCCACATTCGCAGGCACAGGCATCGCCGGGTATAGCGGAGATGGTGGCGCCGCTGTGTCGGCACAGTTGAGCGCGCCAACGGGCCTTGTTTTCGATGGGTCCGGCAACCTCTATATAGCCGACTATACAAACAATGTGATCCGCAAGGTAAATACCTCAGGGGTCATATCTACTTATGCTGGCAATGGCAGAAGGGGATACTACGGCGATGGTGGCGCGGCTACATCTGCTGAGTTGAATACGCCATTTGGGCTTGCTATTTTTGGCACGACTAATTTTTATATCGCAGACTATGGCAACAATGTTATACGCAGGATTGGATCTCCGGTAATGAGCATAACAATAGCTACAGCAACCGGTGATACGGTATGCGGAGGTGGCCCGGTTCATTTCAGCGCTACCGCTTACGCCGATGCACATCCCAACTACCAGTGGCAGGTAAATGGCGCCAACGTAGGCACCGATAGTTCTGGCTACACTTATACCCCTTTAACAGGTGATAGGGTTGTGTGTATGCTTGAGGATTCAGCAGGGACAACAGAAATAGCGATCTCTGAAACACTTAGGGTTGATTCTTTTCCAAATGCGGGTTTTATTTTGGGGCCATCATCAATTTGCGTTGGGTCTGCTATTCCATTGCGTGATTCTATTACCGGCGCTGCCGGTGGCCCTCCGACGGGCACGTGGTTGAGCACTGATACCGCAGTCGCTTCATTGACCAGGCCAAGTTTGTTGACTGGCTTGTCATTGGGTACAGACGTAATTTACTATATCGCTACCAATGTTTGTGGGTCAGATTCTGCCAGTCTGGTGGTAAATGTGGTTACCAATACCTTCGGCCCCATTTCCGGCCCTGCAAGTATTTGTGCTAATGACACAGCTACCTTTACTGATCCTACTGCCGGTGGCGCGTGGACGATTGCCGGCGCTGGCGGCGGCGGTGGAGGAGGAAACAATATCAACAATGCTTCGGGCTTGTTTACTGCTGGCAGAAGGCCAGGCGTGGTGCATATTGCTTATGGCACACCTGGTTGCGTCGTTATAGATTCGGTTACCGTTATCGCTGCTCCTCGCGTGGCTCCTATTACCGGGCTTAACAGCGTTTATGATGGCCTTTCTATTACATTATCTGATACGTCATCTGGTGGCGTTTGGAGCGCCTCTGATACTACCATCGGTAAAGTAGACGGCACAGGTGACGTGACAGGGGTTACTTCCGGGATCGTCGTTATTACCTATTCAGTGACCAACATCGCCGGATGTTCAGCGTTCCGCGTGGACTCTGTGTATGTCCTTGGTACCAATGGGGTAGCTACAGTGCAGAACAATACGTCATTCAGCGTATTCCCTAATCCCGCTTCAGGCAGCGTAACCATCAGGTGGAATGGCCAAAATATGGGTAACTGTAGTGTTGTTATTTCTGACGTTACCGGCAGGGAAGTGCTAAAGACAACGCTAAATATAAATAAGACCAGTGGGCAGTTGCCTATGGATATTTCAACATTAAAGACCGGGGTTTACATGATCACTGTCAGATCTGACAATGGTAATTATACCAACAAACTGATCGTCGAATAGTGGAGTGCATATTGTTTAATTAAAGGGTATTGTTGGCTTATGCCATCAGTACCCTTTGATTTTTTCCGAAAGCCGTATCGCAATTACTATCAGAATTGCCACAGCGATGTTCCCTCCATTATTCATCTTCTTTACCGCCGTATGCTGGCAAAAGCGATAAAAAAGATAAGGGCACACTTATTCCATAGGCGGAAATACTGTCTTTGAAAAGGCGATGATAGATTGATGTTTTTTTCCAGTGGAGCTGCGGATACCGACGAGCTTTATTACATGGGCACTTCCCCCTTATTCACTTGCACTGTACCCTTTGGGTGCATGATGTGGTACCAGGTAAAATCCCTGTTTGCCTCCATGCCTTCGCCAAACAAAACTTCCTGTGGAGTAGTGATCTTCACGGGTTTTTCAGTGAAGAATTTTTGGATGCTTTCATTCCATATCAGTTCCGAGGTTTCGAGGGTGCCCTTCGGCCCCACCACCTTTACGCTATCCCATACAAGGATGTTGCCCTGTGCCTCATAATACCGCGACGAGTCCGCTGTAAGCACATTTTCTACAACGCCACTATCATTATAGAATTCCGCTTTGATAGCGCTATTCATATCAATGTACGGAGGTTTCGCATAATCGTTCCTGACAAAATCATGGGCAAACAGCCTCATTACCGTTTTGCCTTCCTTGCTGTAAATTATCGTCACGTCCGTAGCATGATCGGCCTGTTTTGTACCGCCTCCTGTAAGGGCCCTTACCATCTCAGGGTCGTTCTTACAAGCCCCGATAGTTAAAAACAAAATACCCGGAATGATCATCCGGGTTAAGTTATTGATGCGGAACAGTGACATTTGCTTAGTCATACTTCCTTGGAATAAACCACTTGTCGTTAAATGAGAAGCCTAAAGTAAACCGGACGTACGTTTCCTGCAGCAGGCCGCTTGCTGTCGTTCCCAAACTACCCACAACAAGCGCCGCGTGTAGTTGTGAAGTGGACCTCCTGAACGGCAAGCTCGCGCCAATAGTGGCCCCGAAATCCGGCAATACAGTGTTAGACAGGTCTAGATAACTGGTACCATAATAAAGCCCAAAACGATAGGTGCAACGCGAAAAATAACTCCGGTAATTATTTACATCGGGGGTATAGTCGCCACCTAAAGACACCTTGTAAGCCTTGTTTGCTATGCCGTAATTCATAAAGGCATCCTGCGCACTATTGAAGCCGCTCCATTGTGTGGCAGCATAATCAACCCCGATGTCCCAATGGTCGTTCTTGCACAACATAGCGCCAATGCTGTAAGACATGGGCAAAGTAAGTTTGCCACGTTGTTCGCCTGCATTGGCCATTGTATCGTTTACTACAGTATCGCCAAAATTGTAAGTACTGATCTGGAAGGCACTATAGCGCTCTTCAATATTCTGCTTCATCGTTATGGTACCACCTATCCGTATGGTGTAACCGGAGTCGATTTTATGCTCATACATCACGCCGCCCTTCCATTGCAGGCCACCTATACGGTTGGAACTGGTATACTCGGCGGTGTTAGCCCCAACTGTATCTATAGGCACAGTAGCTGTGGTATTACCAATGGTGCCAAACAGATAGCCGAGATTGGCCCCGAAACTGAAATCCCCAAATTTGAATGCAGCACCCGCGTAAACATAACTGAGCGACCCGCTGCCGCTATAGGAGTTTACAACACTACCAATAGACGAATTTGCGGTGTCAGCGAGGTTATAATATACTTTGGAATAAGGCTTAAACCCCAGACAGATTCCACTGTGCTTGCTGACGGGAACACCAAGGGTTAAATAATCAAGACTGAAAGTACCGGTGTTATAAGAAGATCCGACGCCATCTACCGTTCCACTCACACTACGAAAGCTACCTGTAGCGCCTGCTTCAAACGTAACCTTTTGCAGGAAAGCATAAGACGCCGGATTGTCTGAATTGATTTGGTATGGATTTTCGTAAGCCGACGTGATACTTCCCATACCTTTGAGCACGGCATTGTTGCCATCCCACAATTCACCTATGCCATACTTGGAGTAAGGGTTGTTTTCTCGCTCGGATAGTGGGTTACTTGTGTTAGTTCCTGAAGATGCCGTAGTTTGGGCGAGTGCCCCCAGGCTGCCAACAAGGAACCCGGATAATAGTAAAAACCTAGCGAGGGAATGACACATTATAATTGACAATTAAATTTAATCCCTTCAACAATAAGTCAGGGTCGGCAAATATCTTACTTTTAATCTTGCTTGCAAAGTAAGCAGCGTCCCCACCCGTTAATATGGCGTTAAATTCAGGATATTGCTTTTCGTAATTACTGATCATGCCATCTATTTCTGCCGCCATCCCAAAAATGGCGCCACTCCTCATACACGAATGTGTGTCATATCCCAGTAGTAGTAAATCCCCGTCTACACCTACCTCCGGTAACTTATCGGTGAAGGTGTGCATGGCCTTAAGCCGCATGTGCATACCGGGGGAAATAGCCCCTCCCCTGAATGTCTTGTTTTTCTGCATCAGGTTGTAAGTGATGCAGGTGCCGAGGCTTATCACAAGGTTATTCTTATCGGGGAAAGCGGCATGGGCGCCACATACGAGTGCCAGCCTGTCTGGCCCCAATGTGTCCGACGAAAGATAGGCGTTGTTGATAGGCACGCGGGTATAACCGTCCAGTGTTATGAATGATTTGATCCTTGATTTTACCATTTGTGCCAGCTCATCACTGTGCTCTACTACGGAGCACATGATCGCCTTTACTGGCTTGAAAGCATCCATCAGTTCAGCTACTTTCACCGGCGCAGCTTCAGGGGACAAAGAAAATTGCTTTTGCAGAGTATCATTATCAAAAATTGCGGCTTTAACGTGGGTGTTACCCCAATCTATGCAGAGATTAACGGACATCGCCAATGATTTTTAATTAAGGGGTGGAAAATTAATAAAAAATCCCACTTCACCATCAGGTAATTTTTATTTATCGATGAAATTAGGGCTAACGGGCTGTAATTCAGGTAGAAAATTTTTGCACCCAGGGGTTGTTGCCCTTAGCAATCCCACACAAGGCAAAGTTTCCTTTGATGAACGTTCTGTCAACAAAAAAACCGTCCCGGAAAAACCGGGACGGTGCGAAAGCATTTTGGCGGTCCACTCATCAATGCCACCATTCCCGGTTCCGGGATGTGACTTTGTAGTAGAATACGATTGAAATAGTAGAGTAGGAATCTTTAAACCCTTCTGTGCCCCTGAGCGTGCCAGGGGTATTGGGTTGCGATAATCCAGTATAAACGCTCTTGGATTCAACCTGCTCGGCGAGTATGGCCTGCGAAGGGCTTAAATGCGCCTGGAATGCGGCATTACTAATGTATGGGCCGCTAACGCCATCAAGATAGGGAGTGAATGTTTTGCGCCAAAGCCATTCCAGACCTAAATTAAGATGCTGCCCAAGGTCCCAGCGATAGCCTAGCCCCAAAGGAATAGCAAATTGCCACAACTTGTATGCCTTAGGATAGCCTGCGCCCCATCCCTGGCCTTCGAGATCCAGGTTGTAGGTTTGTACCCATGTGGGGCTTGCGGCTACTGTGCTGTAAGGGGTGAAGTGGTAGTAGGTTACGCCCAATTCCAGATAAGGCTGCCCGCGTTTATGCGCCAGACGGCTTTCCGGGTTCATACGCAATGGGGTCACTTCCATAAGCAGAGAACTTTCAAAAACAATATCTTTTGCGTCCTGCGCGCGCGCATAACGCTGGTATGCGTCTTGTCCCTGAGTTGTATTTTTCTTGGCGAGGTCATAATTCCACGCGTCAGTGGCAAATAATGAGCCGTAGTTAAGCATTCCCCTGAGGGCGAAAGCAGGATGAATGGTGTACCGGCCAAACATGCCACCCATAAAGGTAACCTTGTTGAAATATTTACTGTTGATATAATGCTCAATGGGTGACTGTGTGCCAACATTTCCCCACAGATCGCTCAAACCGCACTGTGTGCCGATGGACCAACCGGTGGGTTCAATATAAATTCTCGATGCTTGTTGCGCCCTAGTGCCAGTCGTTAACACCAAGCACATACAAAGTATAAATAAATTACGGTTACACCTGGCCTGCATGTACTAATTTTTTTTGAGGTTGAAGTTATAAATAATTTACTTAAAATCCGTTTTTTTATTTTCCTGTGAATACCGGTTTTCTTTTTTCTAAAAAGGCGGTGGTCCCTTCCTTCATATCCTGCGTGTCGAAAGACGCCCCAAAGCGGGTGTTTTCTTTCTCAAAACCATGGTGGTCGCCATTTGCGGCTTCGTTTACACAAGTAATGATATGCGATATTGCCAGTGGCGCTTTAGACTGTATTTTTTGAAGTAATTCCTTCGCCTTGGTGAGTAGGTCTTCCGGCGCCACCACGTGGTTTACAAGGCCATACGCCTTAGCTTCATCCGCGCCTATCATGTCGCCTGTCATCAGCAATTCCATAGCGCGCCCCTGGCCCACCAGCCTTGTAAGGCGCTGGGTGCCACCGTAGCCCGGGATCAAGCCGAGGTTCACTTCCGGCTGGCCAAATTTTGCATTTACCGACGCCATGCGGAAATGGCAGGCCATAGCGAGTTCACAACCGCCGCCAAGGGAAAATCCATTTACGGCAGCAATCACAGGTTTTGGGCAGTTCTCAATTTTATTAAAAACGAGGTCATTTCCCCTTTGGGCAAGCGCAGAGCCACCGTCCTTACCAAGGGCCAGAAATTCTGTGATGTCGGCCCCGGCAACAAATGCTTTTTGTCCGGACCCGGTAATGATGGCCGATTTGATTTCGGGATTATGGTAAACTTCATCCAGTGCGTAACCCAGTTCTGTGATCACGTCTTTGTTTAAGGCATTCATTTTATCCGGTCTGTTGATCGTAATAACGAGGGTGCCTTGCGTTAGTTCTGTAAGTAAAGTAGTATACATTTTAGCTGTTGAATTGTTGATTATTAGAGGTCGTTAGTTGATATTAATGGTGGCTCAAATTAAATTATATGAGGTCGGGCCGGTGTTCCAAAACCCATTCTGAGATATACGACGCGATAGCTGCAGTGTGGGCGCTGGGTGGGAATAATTTGCCTACCCCCATCGTTTCCAAAGCGGCCATATCTTCGTCCGGGATGATACCACCGCCAGTCAGGAGCACATTTTGGAGTCCTTTTTCTTTCATTAGCTGCCATACTTTCGGGAACACGGTCATGTGGGCGCCGCTTAAGATGCTGATGCCGATTGCGTCAACATCCTCCTGAAGTGCGGTGCTCACGACCATTTCAGGTGTCTGTCTCAGCCCAGTATATATCACCTCCATTCCTGCGTCCCTGAGCGCTGTAGCTACTACCTTCGCCCCCCTGTCGTGCCCGTCCAAGCCTACCTTTGCTACCAACACACGCACCGGGCGTTTCATAATATTGCTCATCCGGTTGATTTAGCGCGCAAAAATAGGGTTTTATATTTCCGTAACATAGCGCGAACGCCTGAAAATGAAGAAAGTGGGCAAAAAAAGCAAAATCAGGCGGGTCTCAAGTCGCAAAACGAAAGAATTCTACTTTAGAATATCGATCGAAAAGGGTTTTCCGTGTTGATCCTGGCATTGCAACTATGCACATCAAATACACAACCTATACATGGGTTCTATTCCCGAAATAAAAAAAGATTTGACGGTACCCATAAGGCCATGTCAAATCTTTTCAAATATATTTCAAGAAAAGGATTAAGCGAGTGCGCTTACTCTTTTCACGATACCAGACTTAATATTACTCGCTTTGTTCTTGTGGATCACATTACGCTTTGCAAGTTTGTCAATCATCGAAATAACCTTGCTGAGGCCTTCCTGCGCAGTTGCCTTATCAGTGGTAGCTAGCAGGGTACGGATAGCATTACGTGTGGTCTTGCCGTAGTAACGGTTTTGTTCCCGGCGCTTTTCACTTTGGCGAATATCTTTTTTGGTTGCTTTATGGTTTGCCATTAAATTCTGTTTTTTTTATCTAAAGGATTGCAAAGGTAAGGAAAAATAAAAATAAAAAGTAAAAAATTAAAAAAAAATTAAAGGGCGCACCAATGAGTAGCACAAACAGTGGCGAATATAGTATCCAGCGTGGCCCGCTTATTTATTTGCAGCGAAAATGGCGCTTGATTTCTTCGTCAACTGGTCTTTCTTCTGCACAAAAATATCCAGCTTATCTTTAGGAATGCGGAAATTGTAAAACGGCGTAGGGTAGTTTTTGGCTACAAACGATGCCATGTCGTAATTCCAGCGCTGCAGCATATTTTTATCGATACCTAATTCTGTTGCTACATATTCTACATCAAGTGGTTCTGTGATCCTCACTATCTTCATGTTCGCCTTCTCTTCGTCTGTTATCGTTGTGGCGCTATTTTTAACAATGAGCGCTACGGGCTTTTCCGTCTTCGGTGTATTAGCAGGTGCTGATGCCACAGGCATTGGCGCTGGCGCAGCATCTTCTTCCTTGCCAAATTGAAAGTCAACAGGCACGCTGCCCAGGCTGATGAATTTATTCAGGTTTTCAAAAATGCTTGCCGTGGCTATGAAGGCAAGTACATACCCTTGGGTTTCCTGAGGCAGATATTGCTTGATGTCCCAGAAATTGCGGCTGCCGGTGAGCGCTATTGCTTTCTCTACAGGGGTAGGGCCGCTATTGTATGCTGCGGCAACAAGTAGCCAGTCATTGAGCTCGGAATACAATATTTCCAGGTACTTAGTAGCGGCGTTTGTGGACTTTACAAGGTCCCGGCGTTCGTCCTTATGACGGTTTACAGCCAGGCCCAGCATACGAGCGGTTGCATCCATCAGTTGCCAGGTACCCACAGCACCCGCACTTGACACCGCATTGTGGTTCAAAGCTGATTCTATTACTGCAATGTATTTAAGTTCCTTAGGTAATTTTTTTTCTTCGAGTACCTTATCAATCTCCGAGAAAGGCGCAGCGCTATTGGTCTGCACGTTGAACAATGTGCGATTGTGCGTTTCCAGGTACTTTGCAGTAAAATCCTTTACATAATCATTCCGTTCACCGAAGTATGACTTATCGCCGGCGAGCGGCACCGGGCTGTAACCCTTTTTATCAGCGGCCACAGGTACGTTACCGGCGATCAATGAAGTAGACGGACTCAAAACGGAATCGGCCTTAGCAAGATGGGCCGCCTTTTTTGGAGCAACGGCCTTGTGCTGTGCCATTGCCGGCAAAGTAAAAAGCGAAATAAATAGTATTGATATAATATGTTTGTATTGCATGTTTTTTCGTTGTTGAAGCGTTTAAGCATGCAACCCTGCAAGAGAGGGAAGCTATTAAATAATAATTTGGGTAAAAACGGTAGATGATAAAGTATAATGCGCTAATTGCCCAAGAGTGCACTCAGGCAACTTTCATGCGCTGCATGATATTAGGCGTTGTTAACGGTGTTGGACGTATTCGGCGATTGTATTTTTTCCTTGTCCCTCATGCCGTTTTCAATCTCGCTTTTTATTCCGTCCTTCGCTTCGTTGAACTCACGGATACCCTTACCAAGGCCCTTTGCCAGTTCCGGTATTTTTTTACCACCGAAAAACACAATAATAATCAGTAAAGTGATTATTAATTCACTCGCATTGGGCATTCCCATTAGCAACACAGGACTGAGATTTAATACTGACATCTGAAAAATGTTTTAAACAATCATTAAATAATTAAGTATAGGGCTTCACAAAGGTAAGGTTTTTGGTTCAGAATGTGGAACTATTTTTGAATTTGACATGTGATTTTAACAGAATCGTAAAAGGCAGATCGCAATTTTGTACCCGCGATGAAGGGCTGCTGTGACCCTAGCCCTGGCCATCACCGCTGTTTCCCGGGTTTCTGGCTACGAAGAAATAGCACGATTGTTGGATTGGCCACCTTCTTCACTTCCCCCTGAAAGGCAAACGATGCCTTGACAAGCATATATACTTCGGCAATAAACCTTACATTTACAATTATATATTAAGATTTTCTTTCCGCAACACCATATCCCGCTGAGTTTCTAAAACGAATAAGATGACGACAACTAATAAGATTGCAGTATTAATAGATGGAGATAATGCCGAAAGCGCCCTTGTAGAACAGATATTGGGCGAGGCCGGGCGTTATGGGAAGGTGACGGTGAAGCGCATTTATGCCGACTGGACAGATATCCGGATGAAGAGCTGGAAGGACAAAATAAATGCCTACGCCATACGGCCGATCCAGAAATTCGCATACACTACCGGTAAAAATTCCACCGATTCGGCATTGATCATAGATGCAATGGACCTGCTGCACTCAAAAAATGTAGATGGCTTTTGTATTGTTTCCAGCGACAGCGACTACACCGGCATCGCGCACCGCATCAGGGAAGAGGGTTTGTTTGTGATGGGGATAGGCCGCTCGCATACACCGGAGGCATTTGTAAAGGCTTGTGAGAACTTTACCTATTCCGAGATCCTCGTGCCGCCACAAGAAGTGAGGGAGGTCCGGGAAAGCCGCCAGCCACAGCATAGTGATAAAAAAGACCGCAGGCCGGATAAGGGTTCGAAGACGATCAAGGATACAAAGCCCGTTGTGGCAGAGAAAATAGATCTGAAACTTATTGGCTCGCTCAAAGAATCAGGTCTGAAGCCAATTGATTTCAACCAGATCGATACAGCATTCAACATGGTGGTGAACGAAGACACTGGCCTGGCGCTATTGTCGACTTTCGGCCCCGCGCTAAGAAAGATAGACCCTACTTTTGACCCCAGGAATTTTGGGTTTGCTACGTTCCGTAAGTTTTGCGAATCACTTTCTGCAAATTTTGAGATGATAAAGCACAAGGATGGGTCAACACTTTCGTTGAAAAAGAGAGATTGATCCCCTAATGATCGTAATATATAAAAAAAGGCTAACAGGCTGGTCGCCGGTTAGCCTTTTTCATTTTATATACAGCCATTTTACCCCAGCATTGTTTCGCTGAGTTCCAGGCCATGTTTTATAAGTTCTATATTGAAATTTTCTGCTACTCCGTGCATGTTGCAGTCGTTGTTGCCCAGCGATATCAGGAACGCATCAATACCAAGCACGTTCTTAAAATCAGCTACTACGGGGATACCGCCACCTACGTTTTTTATCACCGGTTTTACCCCATATATTTTCTCCTGGTTGTCCATTATTTTCAGTATCTCCGGATCGGTCACGTTCACCTTTACCGGGTACGTCATCTTATCTATTGATATTTCATAATCAATATAGGACGGCACGTGCTCGGCTACATATTTTTTGAAACTTTCTGCAAACGCTTCCGGTGTTTGAGATGCCACCAACCGGAAATTGATCTTGGCAAATGCACTAGCGGGAATTATATTTTTATACCCTTCGCCTGTATACCCGGCCTGTATCCCACTTACTTCAATGGCCGGCCAGATGCCCACCATGGTATGGAAATCATATTTACCGATTGTCGCCTTTACACCGCCTGTCTTTATGGGGTCGTCTATTTTTAGTAAGGCGAGGTTACGTTCTATCTGCTCTGGCTTGATCTTATCTACGGCATCATAAAACCCGGGGATCGTAACCGTGCCGTCTGGCAACAGCATTTTAGCCAGGAAGGCGATAAGCTCCTTAGTGGCGCTGGGCACCCCGCTTCCGAATAGGCCTGAGTGAAGATCGTTCTTACCCGAAATAAATTTTAAGGTGAGATTGCCACCACCACGCAGCGATTCTTCAATGGTTGGCGTAAAACCAAGGATTTCTCCGTCAGAGATGATGATCTGGTCGCATTTCAGCTTGTCCGCATTCGCACTAACCAAATCTGCCATGTCGGGGTTGCTCGTTTCTTCGTTCCCCTCGATCATGAATTTTAGGTTACACCCCAGTTTGCCAGCCTTGATCAGGTTGATCGCAGTATAGATATGAATGAAATTCTGTCCTTTATTGTCTACGATGCCACGCGCAACAAACCGCCCGTCTTCCTCGTGTAGCACGAATGGGTCGGTTTTCCATCCATCTTCGATGGAAGCAGGTTGCACATCATAATGGCCGTAGATCAGCTTTGTCTTAAGATTATCGGAGGTGTGGTACGTCGCTAAAACGACTGGATTTGTTTTCGGCCCCTTCAGGATGTCGACCTTGAATCCATTATTTTCAAATAATTCCGTGAGCCATTTTACCTGGCCTGCGATACCCGAAGCGAACGCCGGATCGGTGGATACACTTTTGAAGCCGATATACTCGGTGAGTAAACGGGTAAATTCTTTTAGGTCCCGGTCTTTCGGGCTCGTGCCAACTTGCTGCATATTGCTGTTTTAGGATCCTTAAATTATTTATGAGTTTTCTGTTCTGAAGGCCAAAGATAGTCGTAACGGCTAAGATTTGGTAACGACAAATTTTGGAATGAACATAAATAATTGTGCGGAAGACACTGAAACAGCAGACGTTTTCTGATAGCATCTTTTTGGGCTATCGCTGTCCCATTAATTCCGGGAACCGAAGATTGAATTTCTGATCGCCCGGAGCATACCCACGATTTCGCGGGTTACTACTGTTGCTGATTCGTTGTTGAGGCTGAGCATAAAATTTGTTTTTAGAAGTTGAAGATGTTTTTTTAAGTGTTGTCCTGTCCTTTTTTATTTCGTTGCTTTGAATGCGTTCTTGATTGCCTGGAATATGCCGGTGATCTCGAGCATTACTACTGTTGCTGATTCGTTGTTGAGGCTGAGCATAAAATTTGTTTTTAGAAGTTGAAGATGTTTTTTTAAGTGTTGTCTTGTCCTTTGTTACTTCGTTGCTTTGAATGCGTTCTTGATTGTCTGGAATAAGCTCGTGATCTGGAGCATTACCACTGTTGCTGATTCGTTGTTGAGGCTGAGCATAAAATTTGTTTTTAGAAGTTGAAGATGTTTTTTTAAGTTTTTTACTGTTTGTTTCGTTTCTGATGCAATGATAGAACGAAATAAAAGGCGCCAGGGTCGGTATTCGGTTACGCGCATGGAATACCGGATGAGTGGCAAAAAATACCCGATAAGCTGAAAACCGTTTTTGGGAAAAATGAGGGTGTGCCAAGACGACAAAGAAATTTGTACCTGCGTTTTTTCGCCACAATATCCCTGACATAAAATCACACCTAACGAAGATCAACCGACACCTTGTCTAAAATGCGTAACTTTACATGACAAATTTTCAGCATAGTTAAATTGGAATGATTTTTATGGTTATCAATCAACGAAATACACTATTATGAACTTAAATAATTTTACCATCAAGGCGCAGGAAATCGTGCAGCAGGCACAGCAACTCGCCTTTAATAACCAAAACCCAAGTATTGAAACCGCACACTTATTACAAGCGTTGATTAATGATAAGGAAGGCCCTGTTTCCTACTTGCTGAAAAAGAATAATGTAAATATCAGCTTCGTAGATAATAAATTACAGGAACTGATAAAAAGATTGCCGGTGCTGCAAGGTGGCGAGCCCGCACAAAATATCAGCCGGGAGGTAAATAATGTAGTGCTGCGCACCGCAAGCGTCTTAAAGACATTCGGCGATGAGTTTGTCACACCGGAGCACTTGTTGGTAGCCATACTCCAGGTAAATGATGAAGCGGGCAAAATATTGAAGGACGCTGGCCTTACGGAAAAGGGGCTGGAATCAGCAATAAAGGAGCTACGCAAGGGTAGCACCGTGAATTCACAGACGAATGACCAGCAATATAATTCCCTGCAACGATACGCCAAAAACCTCAATGAACTGGCCCGCAGCGGAAAACTGGACCCCGTTATTGGCAGGGACGAAGAGATCCGCCGCACTTTGCACATACTGTCACGGAGATCTAAGAATAATCCTATATTGGTAGGGGAGCCGGGCGTTGGTAAGACAGCCATTGTAGAAGGCCTCGCGCATCGTATCATCAACGGAGACGTGCCGGACACCCTGAAATCAAAAATAATTTTTGCACTGGATATGGGAGCGCTTATGGCTGGCGCCAAGTACCGTGGCGAGTTTGAAGAAAGGCTCAAGGCTGTGATCAAGGAAGTAGCTGAAAGCGATGGGAACATCATCCTCTTTATAGACGAGATACACACGCTCATCGGCGCCGGTGCTATGGAAGGCGCCATGGACGCAGCAAACATTTTAAAACCGGCGCTCGCCCGCGGCGAACTCCGGGCCATAGGCGCAACAACACTTAATGAATATCAAAAGTATTTTGAAAAGGATAAAGCCCTCGAACGCCGTTTTCAGAAAGTGTTTGTCGACGAGCCAAGTGCTGAGGACGCCGTTTCCATTTTACGCGGACTAAAAGACCGTTATGAAAGCCATCACCAGGTGCGGATAAAGGACGAAGCCATTATAGCAGCGGTTGAACTCTCCCAGCGTTATATCACCGATAGGTTCTTGCCCGATAAGGCCATTGACCTGATAGATGAAAGTGCAGCGAAGCTGAAACTGGAAATGAACAGCATGCCGGAGGAACTCGACGAGTTGGAGCGCCGCATACGCCAGCTTGAAATAGAACGGGAAGCCATAAAGCGTGAAAATGATGAAGAAAAACTTAAAGAGCTGAAACTGGATATTTCCATGCTCTCCACTCAGCGCGATACACTGAAGGCAAAATGGCTTGAAGAAAAATCGATAGTAGATAAGATAAATAAAGCCAAGGGCGCTATAGAGCACCTGAAGCAGGAGGCAGAACAAGCCGAGCGCGAGGGCAACTATGGCCGGGTTGCAGAGATCCGTTATGGAAAAGTGCAGCAGGAGGAGGCAAAAATTGAGGTGCTGGCGCGGCAACTCACAGAGATGGATACCCATCACAAAAGGTTGCTGAAAGAAGAGGTAGACGCCGAAGACATTGCCGCCAATGTGGCCAAGGCAACAGGTATACCCGTGCAGCGGATGCTACAGGGCGAACGGGCTAAACTCCTGCACCTGGAAGACGAACTGCATAAGCGTGTTGTAGGCCAGGAGGAAGCAATAGTTGCTGTGTCTGACGCTATACGCCGGGGCAGGGCTGGTTTGCAGGACCCCCGGAAGCCGATTGGTTCATTTATCTTCCTCGGGACTACTGGCGTTGGTAAAACAGAGCTTGCAAAAGCACTTGCAGAGATCCTCTTTGATGACGAAAGCATGATGACCCGTATAGATATGAGTGAATACCAGGAGAAGCACAGTGTGAGCCGCCTGGTAGGTGCGCCTCCGGGCTATGTAGGTTACGAGGAAGGTGGACAGCTCACCGAAGCGGTGCGCCGTAAACCATACTCTGTTGTACTGCTCGATGAAATAGAGAAAGCCCATCCGGATGTGTTCAATATCCTGTTACAGGTTCTTGATGATGGTCGCCTTACAGATAATAAGGGCAGGGTGGTGAATTTTAAAAATACCATCATCATTATGACCAGCAACATGGGCAGCCACATCATCCAGGAAAACTTCGCAGAACTGAAAGATAAAGATATAGATCAGGTCGTAGATTCAACGAAGGAACAGGTAATGGATGTGCTGCGGCAGGCGCTCAGACCGGAATTTCTGAACCGCATTGATGATGTGATCATGTTCCGCCCATTGATGAAGAAGGAAATAAAGGGCATCATCAGGATTCAGTTGGAGCAATTACAGAAGCAATTGCTGGCGCAGGCCATAGATCTGCAGTTCACCGACTATGCGCTTGATTACTTGGTAGCCCGTGGCTTCGATCCGCAATACGGTGCACGGCCATTAAAGCGCGTTATCCAGAAGGACATTATCAATATGCTCAGTAAAAAGATAATAGGCGGTGAAATTGACAAGTCCAAGCCTGTATTGATCGATGTATTTGACGGGGTAGTGGTGATGCGGAATGAGAACGGGAAATAACTAAGTACGTGATATGGGATACCTTAAGGCGCAAGGCTCAGGCTTTGCGCCTTTTAATTGAGAGTGTTTGAAAGTGTATTGAAGCGATGCTTCCCCCAATGCGTTATCGGGGCAGCCTATTGCCACATTTTCCCTCCCCGTTGACTTTACTTCCTTTTAATCCCTACCTTTGCCCCGACAATGAACCTGGAAGTACTGCAGGCTTTATACGATAATGACATCCGTCTAAAACAAATAGCGGCCGGGATCGCATTGCCCGGACATAAGCTTAGGGTCTACTTAGACAATCTCCGGGGTTCCTCCATCAACTTTGTTGCCTCTGCCGTTTGGCGCCTCACGGATGCCAATCACGTATTTATTTTGAGCGATAAGGAGGATGCCGCCTATTTTCATAACGACATGGAGCACCTCACCAAGGGGCTTGACATTTTCTTTTTTCCGGACTCCTTCAAACGTACCGGCTTCTTCAATGAGCTCAACAGCAGCCATGTAATGCTGCGCACGGAGGCGCTGACCAAATTCTCAGGAAAGAAGGTGAACAAAAAAGTGCTTGTTACCTACCCCGAAGCATTGTTCGAACGCGTAGTAAATTCGTCATCTCTCGCGGGTAACATGATCTCTATAAAAGTAGGGGAGACCTTGCAGCTTGATGCTATGCTGGAGCGCTTTGTTTCCCTCGGTTTCAAACGGGAGGATTTTGTGTATGAGCCAGGCCAGTTTGCTATGCGTGGCGGCATACTGGATATTTATTCATTCGGCAATGAACACCCGTACCGCATAGAGCTTTTTGACACCGAAGTGGACAGCATACGCATTTTCAATCCGGAAACACAGCTATCCGAGCGTAAACTCATGCAGGTATCTATATTGCCTAATATTGAGACGAAATTTGAGTCGCAAGACAAAGTCTCCTTGCTTGACTACCTTCCGGAAAATACCGTGATATGGGCTAAGGATCTATCATTCACGTTAGGGCGCCTTGCAAAAATGGCCGCAGACCTTCCCGAAAAAATGGAGGTGGGCCAGGTAGCGATTGACCATGAAGAAGAATGGCTCAAAGAATTTTCCCGCGCCGATTTTGAAACCGGCAACGACTGGCAGGAGAAGATTATATCCCGGCACCTGATAGAGTTCTACAACCATTCCTTGGAGAAGATAACTGGCGATAAGGTTGATGCCACTTTCCAATTTGCTACCGAAGAGCAACCAGTCTTCAATCGCCAGTTCAATATGCTGATTGGCGATCTTCAAAAGCGGTCGACACAAAAATATGTACCGTACATCTTCGCGGAGAACCCCAAGCAATTGGAACGGCTGCGCAGCATCTTTGACGATGTGAATGCGGAGATCATGTTCGTGCCGGTGCCTACAGCCATTAGCAAGGGATTTATTGACCACGATAAGAAGGCCATCTGCTACACAGACCACCAGATATTTCAGCGGTACCATAAGTATAATGTAAAGCAGGCATATTCCAAGGGAAAGGCCCTGACCCTGCGCGCCCTCCGCGAACTATCGCCAGGCGACTATGTAACACACATAGACCATGGAGTGGGGGTATACAGCGGCTTGCAGAAAATAGAAGTGAACGGATCAATGCAGGAGGCAATACGCATAATTTATAAAGACAATGATGTCCTGTATGTCAATATCAATTCACTGCACAAGATCACGCGTTTTACAGGGAAGGAAGGCGCCGTGCCGCGGGTAAACAAACTGGGTAGCGATGCATGGCAGAAGTTAAAAAATAAAACAAAGAAGCAGGTCAAGGACATAGCTTCCGACCTGATAAAATTATATGCTAAGCGGAAGGCATCTGAGGGATTTGCGTTTACTACGGACAGCTATATGCAAACCGAGCTTGAAGCGTCTTTCTTTTATGAAGACACGCCTGATCAGGGTAAGGCTACAGCAGATGTAAAGCGGGACATGGAATCACCTGCGCCAATGGACCGCCTCATTTGCGGCGATGTAGGATTTGGTAAAACAGAGATCGCTGTGCGTGCTGCGTTCAAAGCCGTAGCCGACAACAAACAAGCTGCGATACTCGTGCCCACAACCATCCTTGCGTTTCAGCACTACAATACATTCAAAGAGCGTCTTAAAGATTTTCCATGCACCGTTGATTATATCAATCGGTTTAAGTCCGCAAAGGAGAAGAAAGAAACACTGAAGAGACTCGAGGAAGGAAAAGTAGACATCATCATAGGCACGCACGCTATATTGGGGAAAGAGGTGGTCTTCAAAGACCTCGGCATCCTGATCATTGATGAGGAGCAGAAATTTGGGGTAACTTCTAAAGAGAAGATCCGGACGATGAAGGCGAATGTTGATACCCTCACGCTTACTGCTACCCCCATACCTCGCACATTACAGTTTTCCTTGATGAACGCCAGGGATCTCAGCATCATCAACACGCCACCCCCCAACCGGCAGCCAGTGCAAACGGAGATTTTGGTTTTTGATGAGTACGCGATCCGGGATGCAATATATTATGAAGCGGAAAGGGGCGGGCAGGTGTTCTTCATCCATAACAGGGTACAAAGCCTTCCCGAGATGACTACACTGTTGCGCAACCTTTGTCCCGACCTAAGCATAGGTACCGCGCATGGTCAAATGGAAGGGCACCATCTTGAGGAAGCGCTTTTTAAGTTTATAGAAAAGGAATACGACGTGCTCTGCTGCACTAACATAGTGGAAAGCGGGGTGGATATAGCTAATGCGAATACCATTATTATCAACAATGCCCATCAGTTCGGCCTTAGCGATCTGCACCAGTTGCGCGGTAGGGTGGGCCGTAGTAATAAAAAGGCGTTTTGCTACCTCGTGGCCCCGCCCATGAGCCTGCTTCCGGACAACAGCCGTAAACGTCTGCAAACCCTAGAGCAGTTTAATGAATTGGGCAGTGGCTTCCAGATAGCCATGCGCGACCTGGACATCCGTGGTGCAGGAAATTTGTTGGGCGGCGAGCAGAGCGGTTTTATTGCGGAAATTGGCTTTGAGATGTATCAAAAGATCCTTGCCGAAGCCATGCGTGAACTAAGGACGAGCGACTTTAAAGACGTGTTCGCGGACGAACTGAACCGTAAAAAAGACTATGTTACCGATTGTACTATCGACACAGACCTTGAGATCCTGATCCCGGACAGCTACGTCGAAAACATTACCGAACGGCTTTCTCTTTACACGCAGCTCGACGATATGGAGACAGAGGAAGAGATCAATAAATTTGCCGCCGAATTACAAGACAGGTTCGGCCCCATCCCATCGCAAGTTCAAGACCTTTTCACGACGCTGCGCTGCCGCCAGGTGGCCTGCGACCTCGGCTTTGAGAAGCTCATTCTCAAAAATCGACAAATGCGCTTGTATTTTGTGAGTAATCCAGAGTCGCCATATTTTGAGTCAGATACCTTTAATCACATCCTCAAATACATTCAAACCCAGACGAAAAATGCACGCCTGAAGCAGGTGGGTAAAAACTTCTTATTAGTTGTGGAAAACATGAAGAAGATGAAGGATGTATTGTGGTTCCTTGAGGGCATGGTGGTAAAGCAAGTGCCTGTGGAAAAATGATCAGGTCCCTAGCCTCGAAATGCCATTCAAATTCGCAACAATCATGGGTCCAAACTATTTTGTTCGCAGCGAAAATATTACGAATATACAATAATAATATAATTAGACAATATGCCTAAACTAATTTATTGTCAATATATTTGCTCAAATGTTGAGGTTGATCACAAAGATTGTCAACGCAGGCGTTACCGCCGATAAAGACGTAAGTGAAGCCAATGCGCTGAAAGGATTAAATGGCGGCGCGCTCATATCCATTTTGGGCGCTGTTGCATCCATGTTTTTCTGCCGTGACTCTATTCCTTACGAGCTGCATTTGTTAGCGCTGGTGTGCTTTCTTTCTGTTGCCGTCCTGCTTAATTTTCGGCATTTGACAAGGGTGTCAAGGGTGTTTTTTATTATCGCAAATTTCTGCTGGATAACCGTTACCTCAGTGGACTTCGGGGGACAGATGGCCGTTGAAAACTATTTTTACGTGACGCTTGTTTGCTTCCTGATTTTTGAAGCCCGTGATTCATGGCGGTTTTTCAATGCTGCGCTTAGTGTCGTTTTGCTTGTAGCAGTAAAATTATATCAGGCCACACATATACCGTATTTTCCGCTACCCAGGTTTGCGTTCTTCTTTTATATCAACAACATCATTTTTCCTTGCGCAATGATATCCATGTTGTGTGGCAGCATGGTTATAGACATGAAGCAATACCAGGCGAAACTCATCAATAACAAGAAATTGTTGAAAAGCTCCAATGAGCTTAAAGACAAGATACTTTCCATAATCGGGCATGACATGCGGAGCCCTTTGAATAGTTTACGGGCTTCGTTAGAACTATTGTCTGAAGCCGAATTAACTAAGGCCGATCAGGCTGTTATTATTAACGGGTTGAAGGAAAGCTTGTCAAAATCGGAAAGGACGCTAAACGAACTACTGGAATGGTCGTCGCGTAATTTTCTGAAAACAACTGACGGCATGCAAGGCATCGAACAACCGCAGGATGTGCATGCGATTTGTAATACTGTGCTGCATTTCTATAGTGAAATGGCCGAAAAGAAAAACGTAACATTTGTTAACCAGTTACCCCCCGGTACATTTGTGCTCGCGGACCATGACCACCTCATATTTTTGTTCCGCAACCTGATCGGAAATGCGCTGAAATTCAGCCATGGTAATGGCACTGCACTTATCACCATTTGGCTGGCCGAGCATAACGGAATTGTAGAGATATCTATAACTGACAATGGTGTCGGGATCCCCGAAGAAATATTGAAAAACTTGTTTAAACCAGAGAAAAGGATCACAACTGATGGGACTTTTAGCGAAAAAGGAACGGGGTTGGGGTTGCTTTATTGTCGGGAATTTGCCCAAAGCAATGGAGGTGAACTGAAGGTGTCCAGTGAACACGGGAAGGGCAGCACCTTCACTTTTACCGCCCGCCCCGCGAAGCCTGAATTCCGGGAAATTGACCCCTCCAATAATTGACCGGGCGATAGATGTAAATTGTTTTTTTACTTATTTTTGCGTTGAGTTATTTGTCATTCAATAATTAAGGTATGGTAAATAAAAATACTTTTCGGAAGTTCAACAGGGCAGTTCACCGCAATTTCCTCACAATATTTGCATTTAACGTAGTGCTTTGGTGTGTCGTCACATCATGTTTTGAATCGGGTCGTAGTATAAAGTACATATTATTGCGGACGCTGTTCATGGCTTTTTTTATGTCTGTTGTTTCGTGGTTTAGCCCCCGGGGTGAATACACGGACGGGTGATATTTGCTCCAGAAGTAGGTAAAATAGTAATTTACGGCCAAGTGCCGCTTCACAAAAAAAGCACTGATATCTTTTTAGATATCAGTGCTTTTTGTATTAATAAAATATTGTTTATTGCTTGATGATCTTCTGGGTAGACAAAGTATTGCCCTTGTCATCCTGAACCTGTAAAATATAGATGCCCGGTGCTATGCCCGTTAGTGGCAGTGATTGTGTTGCGGCTGTCCATGGCAGTGTTTTTGAGATCACTGTCTGGCCTATAATGTTGGTGAGTCGCAGGGAGGTGTTTGCTCCGTTGGTTATATCCGTGATAGTAACATTGAGTATGTTGCTGGCAGGGTTAGGATATACGGTCACGGTAGGCGTCGGTGCGTTCACTTTCGCCACTGCGGCAGCAATATAGTTCTGGTAATAGTAATGGTCGATCTCATCTGCAGTTGTATCGTAATACCCCGTGCCCACCGTCATATCGGTCACAGTGTAGTAGTATTGCCGGTCGGTTGTCGGATTATTGTAGCTATCGTAGCTATAAGCAACTTTCTCAGCATACACGTAGTTGTTTGTATAAGATGAATTTGATCCGGTTACCATTACTGAAAAACTATCGGGCATAAAACTACTATTCACGTGTTTCGTTTCAATTTCTGTTTCCCATTGTGCCCCGTATGCGAAATTTGAATAGAGCGCTGTCCAATAATCAGCACCAGTTACATAACCAAAAGTATCAATTTCATAGTTGATCCACGCGGAGCCGGTATTGACCGACACAGTGTCAAATTTGAGTTCGTTTTCGGAGTTATAACCGAAGTTCACATGCACCTGATCACCCCATGCACCTGTACTGTAAGCAGAATCATCAACACGGATTACATATCCATGCGAATTGTAGTAGTATGCATCCAGATTGGTAGGCCCCCAAGTACCCGTATAAGTCGCGGTGCTGTCCTTTACAAGCTCGCCTGCTGTATTGTAATAAAAGAATACATAGGTGTTTGAGTCCCATGCGAAGCCAGACCATTGGAGGTCCAACGAACTCGCAATGTTGCCGTCCGATCCATAAACATTGATGACCGAATCCCATTGGAAAGCATTGGTGTTGTCATTTGAGTCGGTGCAAGAGATCACATTATTGTTAGCGTCATAAATATCGTGTACGTATTCATTGTAATCGAAATAATTGTTGCCAGAGGTATTTGTATTATTTGAGTTCCACAGCAGCGTAGTATCAGCGAGCACAGAAGCTATATTTACGTTTGGCGTAAACTGGAGTGTAATTCCGCTAAAATAGTTGTTAATGCTATTTCCCGTAGCAAAGATATTTGCGGATGGACTCATAAAGCTCAGACTGTTGGCGTCAAAAGTTGAGCCTCGTTGCCCGGTGTAAGCGTAGTAGGCCGAATCAACGATACCCACCGGGTAATTCGGGGTATCTGTATAATCTTCATTGTAATTACTAGTCGCAATGAGCCTTTCCGATGGATAACTTGCCGTTCTTTCGGCGCTGTTTTTCTGAGCAAAAAGTGCGTCCTGTTGTTTCTTCGCAATTGAAAAAGCCAACGACTTGTTCTTTATAGGGCATTGAACAGCAAGTGTGGGGCGGTTGCCTGAGGTATGTTGCGCTCTGGTTTTTGCGTCTGATCCGATCGCGGAAAACAGCAAAAGACTTGATGCTGTTGATAAAAGTAGGATTTTTTTCATCTTGGGTGGTGTTTTGAACATCGAAAGTACTTGTTTGCCAAATAACGAACAAAGAAACAACACCGGCGCTGCGAAATTTAACAAATGTTTTCTATATGTAATTAAAATCCGAAATGGTTTGTGCATGGACGTTTCAGACATCACCGAACAATTTATGCGAGTGCCTTAACTGCAAAATGCACCGGTATCTTGCGGGATTCCAACGCATTTTGCAGTTAAAACATAAGACTACTGTTTGATGATCTTTTGCGTTGATATGGTGTTCCCTTTATCGTCCTGGAGTTGTAATACATAGATTCCCGGCGCTATGCCTGAAAGCGACAGGGATTGTGTTTGAGTAGTCCACGGAAGAGTTGTGGAGATCACGGCCTGGCCGACAATGTTTACTAACCGCAATGTAGTGTATGCGCCACCGGGTAAGTCTGTGATGCTGATATTCAGCATGTCATTAGTGGGGTTGGGGAAAGCAGTGACTTTCGGCATTGGGGCATTCACGCTAGTTACTGCCGCGGCAATGAAATCCTGATAGTAGTAGTGGTTTATAAAATCGGCTGTGGTGTCATAAGCCCAGGCGCCGGTGACGGTATCGGTAACTGTGGCATAATACCTGTAAGATGTAGTGGGGTTGTTATAGGCGTCGTAAATATAACCCACTTTTTGAGCGTAGGCGAGCTTGTTGGTATAGGTTGAGAAAGAGCCGGTTATTTTCTCGTACAGCGTATCGGGCATCAGGCTGCTGTTTACGTGTTTGGATTCGCGGACCGTTTCCCATTGAGCGCCAAACGTAATTTGTGAGGTGAATGCGGTCCAATAGTCAGCGCCAGTTGTATACCCAAACGAGTCCGCTTCCTCAGTCATCCACACCCCTCCACTATGTACTTTTACAGTATCTAATTGTAATTGATTGCTGGAATTATAATCAAAATAGACCTTCACTTGATCTGTCCAGGCGCCTGCGTTAAAGACAGAGTCATTGGCAAAACTCAGTAAGCCTGATGAGGTATAGTAATACGAGTCTTTGTTTGAGGGCCCCCATGTACCTGTATAGGTGGACGTGCTGTCGTGAATGAGCTGCCCAGACGAGTTGTACGTGTATACAATGCATGCGCTTGAATCCCATGCCGAGCCGGACCACTGAAGGCCCAGCGCCACAGCTATATTGCCGTCAGACCCATAGGTATTGATCACTGAATCCCACTCATAGGATTGTGCATTATCGTTGGAGTCTGCACAGGTGAGTACATTATTGTTTGCATCGTAGGTGTCGTGCACATACTCGGCATACGAGAAAAAGTAATTACCCGCGGTATCCGTGGTATTAGAGTTCCATATCAGCGTAGTGTCGGCCAGGATGCTTGCAACGTTGGCATTTGAAGTGAACTGCATCGTAGTGCCGGCAAAAAAGTAATTGACGGGAGTTGCCGTGCTGAAAATACTGGCTGACGGGGTGATAAAGTCAAGATAGTTGGGGTCGTATGTGGAGCCCCTCTGGCCGGTATAAACGTAGTTGGCCGAATCATAGATGCCTACAGGGTAGGAAGGCGTATCCGCGTATGAAGACGTATACGTACTCGATGCTATAAGCCGTTCAGATGGATAACTTGAAACGCGCTCCGTTTGTTGTTTTTGCGCGCGGATTGCATCTTGCTGTTTCTTAACAATGGCAAATGCCCGCGAGTTGTTCTTTATAGGGCATTCTATGGCATTTCCGGGGTTGGCACGCAGCCCGTGGGTCAATCTTGTTTTGGCATTTGCGGGATTGGCGGATAACGATAGCATGCACAAAGCTGAGGCTAAAAGTAGTAGTTTTCTCATTTGGGAGGTTTTTGAACTATGAAGATAGTAGCTTTGGAGAGAAATAACAATAAAACTCATGCCATAGTGGGGAAATTTAACAAATGTTTTCTATGGATAAAAATAGCCAGAAGTGAGGTCAGCAGGGATTTTAAGAATCTCAGCCATTCTATGTTTGAGCTATGCTTGAGGTCATTTCATAAAAAAAGTGCTGGTATTTTACAGTATACCAGTACTTTTTATATTATTAAATATCCTATTGTTTTATAACCTTTTTCGTTGAAATCATATTCCCTTTGTCGTCCTGAACCTGTAAAACATACATGCCGGGCGCTATCCCGGACAATGATAAAGATTGTGTAGCGACAGTCCAGGGTAGCGTTTTGGACATTACAGTTTGCCCCATCATATTTTCGAGGCGAAGCGTTGTATTTGCACTGTTAGTTATATCGGCGATAGTAACATTGAGCGTATTGCCGGCAGGGTTCGGGTATATCGTCACGTTAGGTGTTGGCACATTCACTTTTGTCACTGCGGCAGCAATATAGTTTTGGTAGTAGAAGTAATCGGTTTCATCCGCAGTGGTGTCGTAATAGCCCGTGCCTGCGATCGTATCTGTTACTGTATAGTGGTATTGCATATCAACTGTCGGATTATTATAGCCGTCGTATGTAAAAGCAAATTTCTCGGCATATAATAGGTGGTTGGCATAAGCATTTGGATTCATTGACGGAGAGGCAGTTTCCCAGATTGAAAGGCTATCTGGCATAAAGCTGCTGTTCACATGTTTTGTTTCTACTGCAATCTGCCAATTTGTGCCAAAAATGATGCGTGAGTAAAGCGATGTCCAATAGTTCGCACCGGGAACATAACCAAATGTGTCATTTTCAACAGACGCCCATGACGTGCCCGTATTTTCATAAACGGTATCGAACCTGAGCTCATCCTCTGAATTATAGGAAAAATTAATATGTGCCTCATCAGCCCATACACCTGAGCTGTAAGCGGAATCATCAACATGGATTACGTATCCATGCGAATTATAGTAGTATGCATCCCGATATTGTGGTACCCACGAGCCCGTATAGGTTACGGTGCTGTCTTTGACGAGTAGCCCGGTTGTGTTATAGAAGTAGTATATGTAGGTGTTTGAGTCCCATGCGAAGCCAGACCACTGGAGGTCTAATGAACTGGCAATATTGCCATCGGCGCCATACACATTAATAACTGAGTCCCATTGGAATGACCCGGGGTTATCGTCGGAGTCGTTACATGAGATCACATTGTTGTTGGAGTCGTAGACTTCGAAAACATATTCATTCAAGGCAAAATAATAATTGCCTGCACTATCGGCATTGTCGGAATTCCAGAGCAATGTGGTGTCAGCTAGGACGCTTGCAATATTTACATTTGATGTAAACTGCATTGTGTTGCCGTAAAAATAATAGTTTAGACTATTCGCAGTAGTAAAAAGGTTCGCTGACGGACTGATAAAACTTAATGAGTTGCCATCGAACGTTGAGCCTCTTTGGCCCGTATACGCGTAATGTGCCGAGTCAATGAGTCCGCCGGGATAATAGGGCGTGTCTGTATAATCAGAACTGTACCCACTCGTTGCTATCAATCGTTCTGATGGGTAGTCGGTGGTCCTTTCAGCGTTATTTTTTTGTGCAAACAGTGCATCCTGTTGTTTGTGTGCAATCGCGAACGCGAGTGACCTGTACCTGACCGGGGGCAAGTACTTCCGAGCCTACGGAAACAAATCCCTGACCGCCATATACGGCGACATCGACAAAATGGAAAAAACCAGAGTAGATATTACTTCCTATAAGCACTATGCAGAATTGTTTTTCCCATTCGCGTTGATCGCAGTCGTCTGCATCGCGCTTGAAATGCTGTTGAGGTATACCGTATTTAAGAGTATTACATAACCAGCAAATCAATTTTTTGGGTAAGCCCAGGCCGATTAATTTATCGACCTCTGTCCCTTGTTTGCT
>Ga0364866_10065_pt2 | contig 66665 bp, 52 predicted proteins | sample ExccelAu500001D3_3_FD_206913 | JGI IMG/M metagenome (GOLD analysis project Ga0364866, IMG submission 206913) | Enriched cells from Trout Bog Lake Hypolimnion, Wisconsin, USA - BchlTB.Aug13.5000.01.D3 | ecosystem: Environmental > Aquatic > Freshwater > Lake > Hypolimnion/Profundal zone | place...
GGTCTAGCCAGCCCGTTGCTAATTTCTGAAATTTTGTCTGACGACCGTTTTGGGGGCGGAGGTCAAAACGACCGTGATCCCCAGGCGATTGAATTCTTTCGCGTAAAAGTTCCGAATGAATTCGCAACCACCTGGGCATCCTGTTACAAGGGGATATTTCGGGCAAACACCCTCATCGCTTCGATAAATAAACCCAAATGGGATAATGCAGCCCAACGTGAAAAGATCTTTGGGGAAGCCAGTTTTTTAAGGGCTTATTACTATTTTGATTTAGCCCGTTTATTTGGACGTGTTCCATTAGTGATTGACCCGACGCCGGCAAATAATCCAAAAGCTTCTGCTGATTCCCTTTTTGCTCAGATTGGTCAGGATTTGAAGAATGCGATTGATTCATTGCCTGCCACTCCAATTAGCACAGGCTGGAAAGCTGCGAATATGGGAAGAGCCACTAAATGGGCCGCTGAAGGGATTATGGCAAGGGCATTCCTTTTTTATACGGGATACTATCAGAAAACCGAAATGCCTTTGGCAGGTGGAGGTAGTTTAACCAAGGATAAGGTAATAGCCTATGTTGATGATTGTATCGCAAACAGTGGTGCAAGCCTGGTTCCGGATTTCAGGAATATGTGGCCGTATGCACTTAAGGATTCAACCAATTATGGATATGCCAAAGCAAACGGATTACAATGGGTGATGGATGCCGGAAATACGGAAAGTATCTTCGAAATCGTTTTTTGTGGCCTTTCAGGGGCTAATTGGGGTACCGATAATGTTTATAACAATACCGTTGATCTGTTTTGCGGACACAGGGATCCTACTGCACAAAAACTTCCTTTTGGACACGGTTGGGGATTTGCACCGGTTAATCCGAATTTTTATAATTCATGGCCTTCGGGTGACCTGAGAAAACAAGGTTCCATCTGGAATGAGGATGATACCTCTGAAGGTACAGACAGTTATGTTTTTGGGGCGGATATGCAATGGCAGGAAACAAAACTGATGGGTAAGAAATACATTCCGATCAATATTAATGTAGGTACATCCAGCAGCCCCGTAATCGAAGGTTATGGAATGAAATATTACGGAGCTAAAAACGACATGCAGCTCTGGAATACTCAGAATATCGTATTGCTTCGCCTTGCTGATGTCCTTTTGATGGGCGCTGAGCTTGGAGGTCCCAATGCCCAGTCTTATATGGATCAGGTTAGAGCACGGGTTAAATTACCTTCTGTTCCGGCAACTCTTGACAACATCAAAAATGAACGCCATTGGGAACTAGCCTTTGAAGGACTTCGTTATTTTGATCTGTTGCGCTGGTACGGAAAAACCGCCGGTGCTGTTATAAAGAGTAATGAAGCAAACGCTACCATTTACAATATGACCGTTCTCTCCTCGCTTGAAGCTACTCCAGGCGGCGTATTTAGTGATATCGATAAACGGGTCAACGATACCGGAGGTTTCCTCATGATCCCGGATGACCAGATCCAGTTGTCGAATGGCAAATTGGTTCAGAATCCGGGTTGGACCAACTCATCCGAAACAATGTATTAATATTAAATTCTTAAAACTGAATAATATGAAGCGTATTATATATAGTCTGATGGGGCTGCTGATATTTTTGGCAGCATGCAACACGCTCGAGGACAGACCTTCGGATGGGGCCATTTTATCAGCAAGTCAATTAAAAGTATCTGTAGTTCAAAGTCCGGCAGGTTCAAACAGCGTTAAGCTGGTAAACATCACCAAAGATGTCATCATGTTTTGGGACTGGGGATCGGGCACAGGACACAGTGCCAGTTCTAAAGATACAGTAGCCGCGTATTTGCCATTTAAAGGAACTTATACCTTAAGATTCACCGCATTTTGTGCCGGTGGTACTGTTACAGACTCCACCACTTTCACCATTGCCCAGAATGATGATGCTTATTTTGATACCGACCCCGCATGGAAAGGGTTAACAGCAGGAGGTACCGGTCAAACATGGGTATGGGCATTGGATATTCCCGGAGGAATTATTGGAGGTAACGGACCCGAAAACTGTCCTTCACCGGCATGGTGGACCATGGATGCATCATCAGGTAATTCCTGGCTCAACTTCAACGATGCAGTTTATATGGATTTGAACGGAGCCGCAAATTTCTCCCATATATCCGGAGATGGCAGCGTCAAAAAGGGATTCTTTACCGTAATTGCCCCCTATGTTAACGGAGGAGTTAGTTATAGTGCAATCCAGGTATTGAATGGTCCTTCATTCCCATGGCCTACCGGCACGGGTGGTTATAGTGGTGTCAGATACCATTTTACCGTAATGACCGCCGATAAGTTAAGCGTCCACGATTATGGCCAATACAATATCGGGATGTTTAAACGCAAAGGATTTAATTATTAAGGTTTATTTTAATTGAATTGTAGCAAAGGTCTGGAAACCGTCTCTTAATTTAGGAGGCGGTTTCTTATATTTTCGAATTGAGTTTAATGCGTTTAGAATCAATGTTTTATATAAAATGAATAAATCTTTCATCCTGATAATCATTTCAATTGCACAACTGTTAAGCTCATGTCAGGAGAATTCCGGTAATATAAACAATGAGCGGAATGAATGGAAATTAAACGGAGCAATCAAGTCGATCTTAGAGATTGATTATTCAAAAACCGGAAAATATAAGGCCTGGTTGCTGTTTAACCCGGCCGGATTTATTCAGGAACAAACGACCTACAATCCTGATGGCACGTTGATCCGAAGGTGGAGCTATACCTATAATTCCTTAAATCAAAAGCTTACACGCCATTGTTATGTTTTGAAGGACAGTCTGTCAGGAATTTTGCATTATACCTATAATCAGAACGGAAAAATTACGAAGGAAAAATTGGTTACTCCGGCAGGTCTTCCAATTTCCGACGTCGAATATCAATACGATAAGAACCAGAATGTGGTTGAAAAACGATTCATTGATGCTCATGGTAAAATCATTGTTCAAGTCAAAAGTAATTTTGAAAGCAATAAACTAATAGAAGAACTTCAGCTTGATTCTATGGCTCACCAAATCGGGAAGATCAGGTATTCTTACAACAAAGATGGCTTAAATATTGAAATGACCTCGTATTCCCCTCAGGATAAAATGGTCAAAAGAACCCGGTATAGCTACCTGGCCAACAGACAGGTAGGTCAGACGAGTTTGTATAACGAACACGATGAGCTTAGCTCAAAGATCATATATAAGTATGATAATCAAGGAAATATGATTCTTAAACAAACTTTAAACCAGCCTGGTGAAATCACAGAAAAACGCACCTTCAATTACAAGTACGATAATCGGCATAACTGGATTTTCAGGTATGAGTATTTAAATGACCGGGTCGAAGACATTCTATCGCGGAAACTGGAATATTATAAATAAGCAGATGAATCTCCAGGATAAGTTATTAGTCGTAATTCTTTGCATTGGCCTGGTATTGTCAACAGTAGGCTGCATGAAAAAATCGGCAGTCATTCCAATCACACCTCCCGTGATTGTGACCATTGAAACTCCGAATGAAGTTCCGGATTTACCGTTCGGTTCCTGGGCTTCAAAAAGCATTTTAATTCCTGTCAGTTACGATGATATACCTCAGTCAACAGATTCAAAGACCGTGGATGTGACCGTCAATTTTTCAAATCATATCACCAAAGTTTCGAAATATGTTTATGGAAATAATGCCAATTGTTTTACAGGATGGATGCAGGATAACTTGTCCCTGATGCAAAATATGAATAAATTGAATATGGGGGTGATGCGTATTCCCGGCGGGAGCATCTCTGATGTTTTCTTCTGGGACCGGAAAGCGGTTTATGATAATAATTATGCGGTTTCTGCATACGATCCGCCAATTACCGATATTCCTTCAACAATCACGCCATGGGTTGGACGACGGATTCAGGCTTTCGAGAACTGGTCAATGGGGATTGATCAGTATTATCAGATGATGCAGACTACCGCAACCACAGGTATTGTAACGGTAAATTACGGATATGCCCGTTATGGCACAAGTGCTGATCCGGTAGCTGAAGCTGCCCATTTGGCTGCCAACTGGGTCCGGCACGATAATGGCAGGAGTAAGTTCTGGGAGATTGGAAATGAGGTATATGGTTCCTGGGAAGCCGGTTATGAAATTGATCCGGCGCTCAATCAGGATGGTCAACCCCCAATAATTACGGGTGATCTTTATGGCAGACATGCCCTTGTCTTTATAGATTCAATGCGACAGGCAGCCAGAGAAATCGGGAAAGAGATTTATATCGGAGCTGTTTGTCTCGAAGCTGCCGGCTCCGGAATGGCCAACTGGAACAAAGATGTGATTGCCCGGGTTGCAAGTAAAGCTGATTTCTATATAATCCACTCATATTTCACGAATTACCAGGAGAACTCGACTACTTCAGTAATTCTTGATTCACCCTTAAAGATAGGTGGTTACAAGTCATATATTCTCAATGAACTGGCCGCCCAGGGTAAGGCTGTTGCACCTGTTTTTCTTACCGAATGGAACATATTTTCCCAGGGATCCCAGCAGCAGGTCTCTTTTATCAATGGAATGCATGCCTCCCTCGTCCTGGGTGAACTGATTAAAAACAAATACGCAATGGCTTCCCGCTGGGATTTGGCAAACGGCTGGAATGGCGGGGATGACATGGGATTGTTTTCTTATGGCAATGAGCCGGGAGTAGCCCAATATGCCGCACGACCCGCGTTTTATTATCTCTATTATTTTCAAAAATATTTTGGGGATTTGATGGTGGATGCCACTTCAACAATGAACGATGTTTTAGTATACGCCTCGCAATTCACTTCCGGACAAGGGGGTATCGTCCTTGTAAATAAAAGTAACACCAAACAGATTGTCGAACTGGCTCTTAAGAATTTCAATCCTGGCAAGCGATATTACACCTTTACCCTGACCGGGGGCAACGATAACGGAAGTTTTTCCCGGAAAGTATATGTCAACGGAAATACAACCACCGCTGTGGCCGGCGGACCTGAAAATTACGAATCAATCAAACCGAAATCTTCAGTCCTAAATGGCCATATTAAAATTGCCGTGCCTGAATATGCAGTTGTTCATTTATTGGTTGAAAGCACACCATGATCATTTTCCGGAAACGGAAAAAAACGGATAGAAATAGATATCTTTAGCGAAAATACTTTTCACCATTAATTTATAAGTCAAATGATTAGGATTTCATTGTTGATTATCATGATTTTTAGTTGCTTCGGATCAGTTTCCTATGCTGAAAATCATTTTGATTTAACCTGGAAATTGGGTTATTCCAAAACAAAAAGTGAGGAACCGGAAAAATACATATCTGCAACAGTACCGGGCGCAGTCCAACTGGACATTGCACACAATGAAAAGTATCCCCCATATATTTTTGATGATAATTTTAAAAAATTCAGCTGGATGGAGGATATGTTTTACACCTATGAAACCTCGTTTAAAAAACCATTGCTTCATCCAGATGAAAGATTGTTTTTTATTTCCAAGGGAATTGATTATCAGTTTGAAATTTATATTAATGGGACAAAGGTTTTTGCCCAGGAAGGGATGTTTACCTATGTGAATGTCGATCTGACCGATAATCTGAAGGATAACAACATATTGAAGATTCGGGTATTCCCTGCTCCGAAGAGATTTCCCTTTCCGGTAGACAGAACTCAGGCCTCAAACGTAGTGAAGCCCGCTGTAAGTTATGAGTGGGACTGGCACCCGCGGTTAATTCCGTTGGGAATATGGGACGAAACAGGACTTGAAGTCCGGAATCGTTCGTATGTCGACGATGTTTATCTTAATTACGAATTGTCTTCCGATTATAAAAAATCATCGATCTCAATTGTAGCTGCAGGAAAAGGGACTGCAGGTTTCAGATATCGTTGGAAATTGGCCGATGCCAACGGGAACGGTGTTCTGAATAGTGAAGGTGAGATGCAGGATCAGCTTTCCGTTTCCGGAATTTCACTGGAGAATCCCAGATTATGGTGGCCTCATGACCAGGGAACACCCTACCTCTATTTATTCACATTTTCACTTCTAAATCCTTCAGGAGAAGTGATCCAAACCATAACCCAGAAAATAGGGTTCAAAAGGGTCAGGTTGGTTATGAATGAAGGTGCCTGGGCTCAACCTGAAGATTTTCCAAAAACCAGAAGCGTACCTCCGGCACAGTTTGAGATCAACGGGCGAAAGATCTTTGCCAAAGGTTCCAATTGGGTCAATCCTGAGATTTTTCCCGGCATTATCACCAAAGCTCGTTACAAGGAGCTTATAGATCTTGCAGTAAATGCCAACCTGAATATTTTCAGGATCTGGGGCGGCGGAATTATCAACAAGGAATCTTTTTTTGAACAGTGTGATGAAAAAGGGATGTTGGTCTGGGAAGAGTTCCCCCTGGCATGTAATGAATATCCGGATGAACCCCATTATTTATCCATTTTAAAACAGGAGGCAACTTCAATCATAAAAAGACTGAGAAAACATGCCAGTCTGGCCCTTTGGTGCGGCGGCAATGAATTATTCAATAACTGGTCCGGGATGACCGATCAGGCATTGCCCTTAAGGCTGCTGAACAGTCTTTGCCTGGAATATACTCCGTTTATTCCGTTTAATCCAACTTCACCAATGATGGGGATGGCTCATGGAAATTACATCTTTAAAACCCCTCAGGGTGAAGAGGTATTCCAGGAGATGAAACGGTCCCATTATACAGCCTATACCGAGTTTGGAATGCCCGGTATGTCTCCGGTTGAAGTCCTGAAACAGATTATTCCGGAAAAGGATCTGTTTCCACCCAAACCAAAGACCGCCTGGGAAACCCATCACGCCTTTGGAGCATGGATGGGAAGTACCTGGTTATGCCCTGAAATTCTGGAGGATTATTTTGGGAAAGCCTCTTCGCTCGAAGAGTTAATGCAGCAAAGCCAGTTGATGCAATGTGAAGGTTACAAGGCGATATTTGAGGAGGCAAGGAGGCAAAAGCCATATTGCGCTATGGCCCTGAACTGGTGCTACGATGAACCATGGCCGGCTGCAGTCAATAATTCGCTGGTCGTTTATCCTGCAATATGTAAACCAGCTTATTTTGCAGTTAAAAACTCATGCCGGCCTTTTCTGGCCAGCGCCAGTATCAGTAAGTTCCGATGGAAGGAGGGAGAGGACTTCTTTGCCGGGTTATGGTTGCTAAACGACAGCTTTGAACAGAAGAGTGTTCAGACGGTCACTATGAAAATCGTATCGGGTGATGACACGTTCGATCTGCTTACCTGGCATCCGGGTAAAATTAAGGACAACACCAATATTGCCGGACCAACCGGTCGGTTAAAACTTCCTCACCTCGAACAACGTCAGTTTAAATTAATCGTTGAAGTTGAAGGTCATCCGGAATATAATTCGGATTATACCCTGGTATATATTCCTAACGTTCAGCTGGAAAAGGATAAAACGCCGGTTTTAAACGCCAATTAAGAGAAGGAAACCGGCAGGCGGTGAGGAGTTTGCACGACATTTCAGTCCGCAGGAAACTCCCTAAAGACCTCATGACAATCACGATGCCCTACGAATTGCTGACCGAAATCAATAATGATATCGACCGGAGTTTTGTCATTACGGATCATTGGAAGGAGCTAAAGGAACGGAATATCAAACCATTGCAAGGTGTGTAGAGACGCACAATCATGTAGAGACGTACAATGATGTGGTGACGCACAGCTGTGCGTCTCTACAATTAAACCATGTCGTTAATCATTGATTTTCGATCTGTTAAAGAGAAACCGCAGCAAAACCCGGTCTGCAAACAGGATAAAATTAAGCAGTAAGAAACCAAAAGCCACCTGCACGATATTGTTTGAAATAAAGGTAATGATTTGAATCAGCAGATTTTTGTCGATAAAGAAGTAGACAAGGGTAAGGACCGACATAATCACCAATAAAAACGCAGTAATATACAGATATTCATACAGATCTGCTTTCCATTGGGAACGTTTGACCAATTCAGATGTAATCCTCAGGGCAAAATCATCTCTCAATTTAAAGTCCGGTTCAACACCGAAAGATTCCGCAATAATCCTGTCCAGTTCACTATTATTCATTACTTATCTCCTTCACAATTTTTAAACTGTTTTCGTCAACCACAAATTTAAGTTTTTCCTTTAAAATAGCCTTTGCCCTGAAAAGATAGCTTTTCACAGTCCCCTCCGGCATACCCGTGATCTGTTCAATTTCCTGGTAAGAAAACTCTTCCAGGTGAAACAAGGTAATCACCGAGCGGTAATGAACAGGCAGGAGTTCGATCTGATCCCGGATATACCGATGCAGGTCAATCTGTTCGTAGTCAGTGGTTTTAAAGTCTGTCAATGACCGGAGTATTGCAGAGTCATCCTGACTTGTCAGCTCTGTTTTTTTGAATTTCCGCAAGTAATTGATACTGACATTATACGCGATGGTGGCAATCCAGGTCGACAATTTACATTCATTCCGGTACTTTCCCAGATTCTGGTATACCTTCATGAAAACCTCCTGCGAAACATCCTCAATCTCATCCTGACGCTGAATTAAACGCCCGGTGATATGAACCACCAGTTTCCGGTAACGATTGACCAAAAACGTAAAGGCATTCATATTCCCGCTTAAAATCCGGCTAATTAATTCCCTGTCCTCCATACTTCAGGTTTGACAACCAATCATGGTTAAATGTTGCATAAGGTACCAATAATTTTTTTGAAAATAAAAATGAATCCTTTTGCAACATTTTCCTGACTCGGGGTGTCACATCTTACAAACACTTTAAAACTGAAAATTATGGATATTCATGATGTATTAATGGCTGCAGTTGTATTTTATGCAATTTACTCAATTCTAAAAAATTTTACCGATTTCTTATTAAAACGGAAGATTATCAGAGCCGGCCATTTTGAGAATGCTGGAATACTGGACCAGAAGGTTTCTTCATTAGAACCTGAAAACCGGGAAGCCAATAAGTACCCTTCATTGAAGTGGGGTTTGGTCGCATTCTTTGGTGGTCTGGGATTTATCTTAATTGATCAGATGGGTCCAGGTTTGGCAAATCAGGATTATTATCAGAATTTCATGCACAACAGCATGCTGCCATTTGGTATTGAGTTGGTTTCTATTTCATTGGGTTTCATTGTTTATTTTCTGATTGTGAATTTCAGCAAGAAAAAATGATTGGATGGTTTTAAAACTGGAGGGGTGGGAAATCTTTCACTCCTCCAGGTATGATTATTTTCACTATGACGTTTTCCGGTACCTAAAAATTGCCAGACCAAATATGGAGGCGGCAAATGCCGAGAGGGCCAGAAACTCATTGAAGATATCTGCAAAATTAGAGCCCTTTAAAAGAACACTCCGCATAATCTTTACGAAATAGTAAAGCGGATTAATGAAGTCGAGCTTTTGAGCCCAGTCCGGCATACTCTCGACAGGGGTGAATAGCCCGCTCATCATGATAAAGACAATCAGTGAAAAGAAGGCGACAAACGTGGCCTGTTGCTGTGTATCACTGATCGTTGAGATAAATAATCCCCAGGACAATACCAGGATCAGGTAAATGGATGCGAGGCTGAAGAGCAATAATAAACTTCCTCGGATGGGAATATTAAAGGCCAGCCGTGCCACCAGCAATCCAAACCCAAGATCAAAAAGGCCGATAACAAGGAAGGGCAGGAGTTTCCCGGCAATAAACTGCCACTTTTTGAGTGGAGTGACATTGATCTGTTCAATGGTTCCGAGCTCTTTTTCCCGGACAAGGTTCATTCCACCAAGCAACATCCCGACCACGGTAATTAAAACCACGAGAATCCCCGGCGCCATATAGTATTTATAATTGAGTTCCGGATTAAACCAGTAAGTCGGTTTTATATCGACGGTTTTCATAGGCCGGAATGAGGGTTTAACCCCGCTGTTCAACACTCCTGCGCTGTATGATCCGATGACTGTTGAAAGGTATCCCAAAGAAAGCTGCGCGGCATTTCCGTTAACTGCATCTACAAGTACTTGCACATCAGCATGTTTATTCGTTTTTAGATCTTTGTCGAAATACCGTGGAATCACCAGGGCAAGATCAATTTTATTCCCGATCAGCAGATTTTCGGCATCTGTCGTATTTTCAGGATTCTGCCTCACCTTAAAAAACGGATTTCCCTGGATTCCGGCCACCATCTCCCGTGAAGAGACCGAATGATCAAAATCGACGATTGCCAGATCAACTTGTCGCAGTTCGTTGGTCGCTGCAAAAACCAGGACGAGCATTTGCACCAGTGGCATTACAAAAATGATGGGCAACATCGATTTGTTGCGAAAGATCTGGATAAACTCTTTCTGTAGTATATAAAATAGTGTTCGCATAATCGGTTATTGAAGACGGATTTTAAATTTCCGGATACTGATAAAAATAAAAAGAACGGACATTCCCAGGAGGATCAGGGTGTTCGGCCAGATTGCTTCAAGTCCGCCCCCCTTGAGCATCACTGTCCGGTTAATTTCGATAAACCACCGCGGAGGGATCACATTTGATAATATCTGCAGTGGCACCGGCATATTCTTTACAGGAAAGATAAATCCGGAAAGGAGGATGCTGGGCAACATCAGTACGAATCCCGACATGGCCAGCGCTGTTACCTGATTGTCTACAAATGTTGAAATCAGAATACCCAGGGAGAGAGCCAGGAAGATGAAGAGGAGAATTTCGCCTAACAATAAGGCCAGGCTTCCCACGACAGGGACTTCGAAAACAAAATATCCCAAAAGAAGGACAACCAGAGCATTGACTATGGAGAGAATCATATAAGGAACGACCTTCCCGAGAATAATCTGGATGGGTTTTAACGGTGAAGCGAGCAGGATCTCCATGGTCCCGGTCTCCTTTTCCCGGGTAATTGTGATTGCAGTCATCATGGCAGAGATGAGCATCAGGATTACCGCGATTAACCCGGGTATAAAATTGTAGGCATCGCGCATATCCTCATTGAAAAGCATCCTTACCTTGATATCCACCCCCGGGAGTTTCTGGTTCTGACTGAATTCATCCTTGACAAATCCATTGGCTATGGCAGTGGTATAATTCACAATAAGTTGTGCTGCATTGGGTTCCGAGGCATCGGCAATTAACTGAATTCCGGCTTTCCCTTCCTTCATGATCCGCCGCCCAAAATCAGGCTCAAATACGATAATTTCCTTCACCTTGCCGCTTCTGAATAAGCCCTCGTATTCGCTTTCCGAAGATGGGGTGGCTGCCAGCTGAAAAAATCCGGAAGATAATAACCGTTGAGTCATGCGTATGCTGAGGTAATCTTTTGAATGGTCTACCACTGCAATTTTAACATTACGTACTTCATTGGTCAGTACAAAACCGAACAGCAAAAGCTGGGCTATCGGGATTCCGAACAAAATGACCAGTGTTCGCGGATCGCGGAAAATATGGTGAAACTCCTTTTGGAGAAAGGCAAGAAATCTGTTCATCCGTTTAATTTATATTTTTTGGCTCAATGAAACTCCCCGTTTACCGGGGTACCCTTCACCGGGCAATTTTTAAAAACACTTCATCCATATTGCGGGCATTATACTGCTCTTTAAGTTTTTGAGGAGTGTCCAGCGCAACAATTTTCCCGTCAGCCATGATCGATACCCGGTCACAATATTCAGCCTCGTCCATATAATGGGTCGTAACGAAGACGGTGATCCCCTTCTCAACAGCTTCATAGATCAGGTTCCAGAATTGGCGCCGGGTAATTGGATCGACTCCACCGGTCGGTTCATCAAGAAAAACAATTTTGGGATTGTGTAATATCGCAATTGAAAAGGCTAGTTTTTGTTTCCAACCTAAGGGCAAGTCCCCGATTTTCCGGTTTTCGTACTCCGTAAGCTCAAGTCTTTCAAGCATTTCTGTAGTTCTTGCCTTGCGTTCAGCCATATTCATCCCATACACACCACCGTAAAACCGGATATTTTCATAAATGGTCAAATCTTCGTAAAGTGAGAACTTCTGGCTCATATAACCGATGTTCTGTTTGATCTTTTCGGTTTGCCGGTAAATGTCATATCCGGCCACCTTCATTACCCCGGAAGTGGGAGTGGAGAGACCGCACAGAATACGGATGGCTGTGGTTTTACCGGCTCCGTTTGCGCCAATAAACCCAAAGATCTCACCTTTGTAAACCTCAAAATTGAGATGGTCATTTGCAACGAAGTCTCCGAACTTCTTTACCATATTTTTAACGGTAATAACGGGTTCTCTCGTAATCATTGTCTGTGTTTATGGTGATTCATTAACAGGATAAAAACATCTTCAATGGTTGCTTCCATCGGTGTCACCGAAATTTCCAGTTCATCCTGATCCGACAAAAATTGTTGAACCGATCCGGAAGTGTGCATCCCTTTTTGAGTGACCAGGTGTAAAACCTGTCCAAAACTATTTACCGAAATTACTGACGGGAGTTTCTCCAGGAACTTTGAAGTGTCGTAAATCTTCCGGGTCTGGACTGCCCAAAGATCCTCGGGAAATGAACTGGTCATCTCTTTAGGTGTGGCTACAGACATCAGACTTCCCTGCTGAATAAGGGCAATCCTGTCGCACAGGGAAGCCTCGTCCATGTAAGGGGTTGACACAAGGATCGTTATTCCCATATTGTTCAACCTTTTAAGCATTTCCCAGAACTCTTTCCGCGATACTGCATCCACACCTGTTGTAGGCTCATCAAGGATAAGAATCTCGGGTTTATGAATCAGGGCACACGAAAGAGCAAGTTTTTGCTTCATCCCGCCCGAGAGTTTTCCGGCCCTGCGTGTTTTGAACGGCTCAATCTGCTGATAAATATCCTTAATTAAATAATAGTTCTCCTCAATGGTTGTACCAAACACCGTTGCAAAAAATTTCAGGTTCTCTTCAACAGTCAGATCCGGATAGAGCGAAAATCTTCCCGGCATGTAGCCGGTTATCAGCCTGATTTTTTTATAATCCGCTACAACATCAAGGCCGCTCATGGTGGCTTTACCGCTATCGGGTAGCAACAAAGACATCAGAATGCGCATCAACGATGTTTTGCCGGCACCGTCAGGACCTATCAATCCGAAAAGTTCACCTTTCCCGACTGAAAGTGAAATCTTGTCAAGTGCAACAATATCACCGTACTGCTTATGTAAATCTTTTACCTCAATCATTTCCAAGGCCACTGTTAGAATTTAATTTCCCCGGGCATCCCGATTTTCAGTGATCCGTCATTGGGTACCCTGACTTTCACTGCATAAACCAGTTTAACGCGTTCTTCGCGGGTTTCAATAATTTTCGGGGTAAACTCAGCATCAGACGATACCCACTCAACCTTTCCGGAGAGTTCTTTTATGCCGCTTGTGCTGTCAATTAATACTTTAACCTGTTTTCCCGTTTTTACCTGGGTTAATTGCGGACCGCTGACATAAACCCTGAGAATCAGGCTGTCGATATTGGCCATTTTATAGAGCGGTTTTCCAGGTGTGGCCAATTCACCGGTAAGTGAATATTTCTCAAGAATAGTACCTGAAATAGGGGCTTTCACAACGGATACCCCGATTCGTTCGTTTAGCACCGATATCTGAGCTTCAATGGCTTCACCTCGTCTTTCCGTGGCCATGATTTGCGCAGCATACGCTTTCTTTTGTTTTTCGGCCAGGGCAATCTGCCCGTCAACATCATCCATTTGTTTGGGAGTTGCGGCGCCGTCCGTAATCATTTTCCGGATTCTGGACTGATCCTTCTGTACATTTAAAATGAGCTGATCTGAAACAGCTATCTGGGCAAAAAGGCCCGCTTTTTCAGCCAAAACCGATGCTTTCTGGGCCATCAGCTGATCCCGCTGAAGCACCATGTTGACCGTGTCGGTAACTGCCATGATCGCACCCTTTGCAACCTTTTCACCCTCTACAAAGGCGGTCATCAGGATTTTCCCGCTATTTTCTGAAGAGATAATGACTTCATCTGTTTCGAAATTCCCAAATGCATCGGACTTGGTTTGATTTGTCGAACAAGCTCCGAGAATTAATATCAATGACAAAAATAAAAGTGTTTTCATTTTTCGGATGGTTATCATTTTATACGATTTTTGGTTTTGAATATTTTATGTAATTTACGGTCTGATTTATTGTCAGTTACTTATTTCCACTGATGGTTTGGTAATTCACTGAAGCTTGCACCAACTGCACTTTATGGGTTTCCAGATTTGCCTTGGCCTGTAGAGCTGCGTTCAGATCGCGGATATAATCGGCCGATGTGATCACCCCGTTTTTAAGCGATGAGGCGGAACGGTTGGTTATTTGATCCTTAATAGCCACCAGTTGCTCATCTGTATCAATCAGCTTTTTATACTTTTGAGCATTATTGGCTTCCTGGTCGAGAGACATTTTCAAAGAGCGGTTGAAATTTTCAAGGTTTGTATTTATGATATCCTTCTGAAGCAGCAGCGTTGACCTGTCGCGGCGGTTCTTATGCCAGTCCCAGAGGTTCCAGGACAATCCGGCTCCAAACATATACCAGTCGGTAAAACTGTTATCCAGCATATTGAGTCCCGGACGGCCATACCCGGCCTGACCGAATGCGTAAAGGAAAGGTTTGTGGGTATCCTTGAGAAGCTCCTCATTTTTATCGATTTTTGCTTTCTGAAGGTTAAACTGGGTGATTTCAGGCCTTCCGGAATCTGCATTGCTGTTGATGGCTAAAGACTTAGGTACCGAAAAAATTGTTTGATCAGGGATCGAAGTGCCCGTTACTATTTCGAGCAGAGCACAGGTGGTATGAAAGGTCGAATTCAATTCCTCATCCTGCTGGTCAGTTAACAATCTTTCGGCCCTAAGCTGGTCAAGTTCGTTGGGTAATGCCACCCCATTGGTCACTGCTGATCCCACCGTTTTAATCTGTTCGTCCAGGGTATTTTTTTTGAGGTCAACAATTTTTAGATTTTCCCGGATGACCAGGGCATTAAAATAGAGGGCATTGACGGTTTCTTTAATTTTGTAAAGCTCGGTTTCATTCTGCTGATTCGAAACCAGACGGTCGGCTTCCTCCAGTTCTTTATTCTTTTTGGCAACCCCTCCGTCATAAATTTTCTGCCGAATATCGAGATAGGCCTTGTACTGATCCTGTGACGGCATCTTTGGCATCGTGATACTGGCTGGTAATTTGATGGCCAGTTTGGTCACATCCGATTGCCACGAAGCTCTTCCCGTCAGGTCAAATTGCGGAAGGTTTAAGGTCTGGATGTTCTGCTGCCGGAGTTCTGATATCTGGTTTATGATTCCGGCTTGTCGCAATAAAGGATGATTCCTTCGCGCCATTGCCTGGCAGCTGTCCAGACTTAAGGTCTGTCCATACGACCATGAAACTACAATGGTGAAAAACAAAAATAACAGTGATCTTCTCATACTTCTATAAATTTTAACATCATATTTTTAACTATCTCTTTTCGCTCACTCAAAAATTGGTCATAGGCCTTCAGGTCGTCATTAAAATATACCAATTGCAATAAGGGCCGTCCGGCAAAGGGAAATACAAGCATCCCTAACAAACTGACCACAATATGTCGGGGATCAATGTTCGATTGGCTATTTATTTGAACTTCATTCAGAAATATTTCAAGAAGCTGCTGAGGTCCGATCCCCGATTCAAATATCATCGCTTTAAGTCCCTTTGGATCGCGATTGATTTCATTGATTATAAACAGAGGAACATAAGGGTTGGCTGCGATCAGGTCGATGTAGTTATCTATAAAAATAATTAGTTTCTCTTTGAGTGCGAGATCGGAGGCAAAAGCGCCCCTTAGTTTGGTGAAAAATTTGGTGAAGATATCTTTAAAAACCGCTTCAAAGAGGTTTTCCTTGCATCGGAAATAGTAATGGAGTAGTGCCTTGTTCATTCCTGCTTCATCGGCGATCTCCTGCATCCGGGCACCCTCCATTCCCTTCAACACAAATATCCTTCGCGCTGCTTCGTAAATTTTCTCTTCCGTTGAACTGTCCATGTTTATTATCCTTTTGGTTTAACCAAATGGTTAAGACTTGACAAAGGAATAACATTTATTCGAATCAACCAAATAGTTTAACCCAAAAAATTAACCGGATGGTTAAATTAATTAATCACGATTGATTGTGATAGGATTTTAGCAATAGGGAAATAGATGAAATTTGTTGAAATATAGGGCAGGCTGGCACCGCAAAAAAATAATTGACAGGTAATTGGAATGGCTTAGGGAGGCGTCGAAACGAAACTGTCCATATCGTTAAAAATCAACCCCCCCGGAATGCATTTGCTTTCCGGGGGGGGTGATTTTATAATAGGAGTAATCGGTTAATACAAGGTCGCTTGTTTGTAAGCCGGTTTCCTGTTGAACAGATTATCCCAAAAAGACTTTGGTTCTGTCTTGTTTTCCTGGTTATCCGTTGGAATAACAGGTGTCTCCTTAACTACCAGCTGACTGTTTTCTGTACTTTTGGAATTCACAGAATCAACCTTTGGGCTCCAGAAAGAGGTAATTTCCAGGAAACGCTGATACGCTTGTTTGTGTTGGCTAAGCAACCACTTGTAAATATTCTGGTCAGAATAAACTTTCTGAATTCCGTGTCCTTGTCCTTTAAGAACCGAAAATATTGGTTTTGATCCAACTTCCTGCAGGGCTTCAACCATCTCTTCAGAACGGCCGATCTTCACCTTGCGATCTACTTCACCATGGAAAACCCATGTTGGAATATCTTTCAAAGTCTCAACCATATTTGGTCTTCCACCGCCACAAAGAGGCATAATGGCCGCAAAGTATTCAGGATAGCGTGAAGCGATATCCCAGGTACCAAATCCGCCAAGACTCATTCCTGTCAGATAAACCCTGGACTCATCAATGTTATATTTATCCTTCAACTCCTGATAAAAAGACTCAAACCATTTTCCGGCAGTCCAGTTTTTGTTTGAAGGACATTGGGGAGAGATGACAATGGCGTCAACATCCATTCCTCTTTCGAGGTAAAATGGAGGGCCGTATTTTTTTAACCGTTCAAGATTATTTCCCTTACATGAGCTGCCATGAAGGTAAATTATTAATGGCCAGGCTTTTGCATTTGTTTTGTCATATCCGTCAGGAAGGTATGCGAGGTATGAGTAAGTTTTTGATTTTTGAGCCAACAGCGGGGAGTTTCCTCCTGGTGTTTTAGCTGAAAGGGTGATTGCAAAACTTAAAAATGTAATCAGGGCTATTATTTTCATATGTTGTCCTGTTAGTGAATAAAGTACAAAAATAACTTTTTAATCGGTTAAAAACCCAAAAAAACGCATTTTTTAAATTTTTTAACATTAAATTCGAAAAAATAAACTCATTAACTAATTGTAATAATGATTGTTATGAGTTATTTTTCAAATATGACTTTTTCTATTTTCATCGTTAAATGGGCTGCAAATTCATTGTGAAAATGCTATTTTCAACGTTTTTGACCACCTCTTTTATGGAAGGTCTGCCTGGATTACAGCAGTCCTTTGATTTTCAGCAATTCGAACATCTCATCCCTAGTCTTCCGGGCACTTTCACCAGCCATAACCGCGAAATCTTCTTCTTTGGAAGCATAGATAATCGCCCTCGAAGAGTTTACGAGCAAACCACATTGTTCGTTTAAACCATATCTTGCCACTTCCTGAAGGCTTCCTCCCTGGGCTCCTACGCCCGGAACCAAAAGGAAGTGGGAGGGTGCAATCTTGCGGATACCTTCAAGCTCTTCAGCCTTTGTAGCTCCGATGACGTACATGATAGTTTCGGAGCTACCCCAATCCTGGGATATTCGGAGCACTTTTTCGAATAGCTTTTCACCGGTAGTCACATCCTTGCCAAATTGGAAATCGTAAGCTCCTTTGTTAGAGGTTAATGCAAGGAGAACCACGCGTTTTCCATCGTAACTCAGGAAAGGTTTGACTGAATCTTCACCCATGTATGGAGCAACCGTAACGGCATCGAATGACATCTTTTCGAAAAATGCCCGGGCATACATCGCGGAAGTGTTCCCAATATCTCCCCGTTTAGCATCTGCTATCAGATAAATTTCGGGGTAATTTTCATGCAGGTAATGGACGGTTTTTTCGAGACTACGCCATCCTTCGAGACCTTCAGATTCATAAAAGGCCAGATTTGGTTTATAGGCTACTGTAAATGGAGCTGTTGCATCAATGATTTCCTTGTTGAAGGCAAAAATGGGATCGGTCGTATCCAGCAAAAAAGCAGGTATTTTACGGATATCAGTGTCAAGTCCCACACAGAGGAAGGACCCTTTTTTTTGAATGTTTTCGAAAAGTTGCTGATTATTCATCGATTATATCTATTTAAATTTTGCAATGATTTCTTCCTCTAACCCAATTTTATGCCAAAAACACCATCTTTAATTAAAGGACCTTAAAATCAAATAATTCTAACAGCCTAATAGTCTAAAGCCTAATAGCCTAAAGCCTACAATTCTGTCTCCTTCAGTCGCTCAGTATTCTCCTCAACCCTCAATTTATCGATAATTTCCTCGATATCACCGTCCATAATGGCAGGAAGGTTATAAACGGTGAGTCCGATACGGTGGTCAGTCATCCGTCCCTGCGGATAATTGTAGGTACGGATTTTAGCGGAACGGTCACCAGTAGAGACCATCGTTTTTCTTCGGGAGGCAATTTCATCGATATATTTCTGGTACTCCATATTATACAACCGGGTGCGTAGTTCACCCATAGCCTTGGATAGATTTTTGATCTGAGATTTCTCATCCTGGCACGTCACAACAATTCCTGTGGGAATATGCGTAAGCCTGATTGCTGAATAGGTGGTATTTACACTCTGACCGCCCGGACCTGATGAACAATAGGTATCCTTCCGGATATCGGTTTCACGCAGGTCGATATCGAATTCTTCAGCCTCCGGCAAAACAGCCACCGTTGACGCGGAGGTATGAATACGCCCCTGAGTTTCGGTTTGCGGGACCCGTTGAACCCTGTGAACACCCGATTCAAATTTGAGAACTCCATAGACATTTTCACCGGTTACCTTGGCCACAATCTCTTTAAAACCACCTGAAGTCCCTTCGGTAGAGTTTGTCACCTCCAATTTCCAGCCTTTTCGGTCACAAAATTTAGAGTACATTCTGAAGAGGTCACCGGCGAATATGGCCGCCTCATCACCACCTGTTCCCCCTCTGATTTCCAGGATTGCATTTTTGCTGTCCTCCGGATCCTCTGGGACCAGGAGAAAACGGATCTCATTTTCGTGTTCCCGGATCTGGTTTTCACTGTTCTCGAGCTCCTCACGCGCCATTTCCCGTAACTCTTCATCTGTTTCGGTATCCAATATTTCGCGGGCATCCGAGAAATTCTTTAACAGATTTTGATAACGTTGAAACGATTTCACCAAAGAATCAAGTTGCTTGTAATCCTGATTCAATTTGACATACCGTTTCATATCCTTCATAATATCCGGATCGGATATCTGCTGGCTGACTTCGTCAAAGCGAATCCTGATTCCTTCGTATTTTTCTATGAGTGAATTATCTGACATACAATATTTTTTAATGCTGAATTTTTAAATGGAAAATGCTGAATACCGAATAAGTATTGCTTAGCTAATACTCAAAAGTACCAAAATTGGTGTGAATGGTTACTTTTTTGCCATCAAAGGGTTCAACACGACCGATGATCTGTGCCTCAATATTAAAAGATTTTGCAATGGAAATAATTTCGTCTGCAACATGCCGGTCGGCATAGATTTCGAACCGGTGACCCATATTAAACACCTTATACATTTCATGCCAGGTGGTTCCGCTTTGTGCTTGAATCAGTTTGAACAACGGGGGAATTTCAAAAAGATTATCTTTGATAACATTAACATTATCAATGAAATGAAGCACCTTAGTTTGAGCTCCACCAGAGCAGTGGATCATCCCTGAAATAGAATCCCTGAATTGTTCAAGCACCACTTTAATTATCGGGGCATAAGTTCTTGTTGGTGAAAGAACAAGCTTTCCTGCATCCAGACCGGTTCCGTTCACGGGATCGGTCAGTTTGCATAGTCCTGAAAAAACCAGCGATTCAGGAACAGCAGGATCATAACTTTCGGGATACTTTTCGGCGAGGTATTTGGCAAACACATCGTGCCGGGCTGAAGTGAGACCGTTACTGCCCATACCTCCATTATACGTTTTTTCGTATGAAGATTTTCCGGATGAGGATAATCCGATGATACAATTCCCCGCTTTGATCCGGTCGGCAGAAATCACTTCACTCCGTTTCATCCGGCAGGTTACCGTTGAATCTACAATTATTGTCCGGACAAGATCGCCGACATCGGCTGTTTCGCCCCCGGTAGCCTGGATATTGACTCCCAGTTCCCTCAGTTCTGCGCAAAGCTCTTCGGTTCCCGAAATGAGTGCAGCAATCACTTCGCCAGGTATGTTATTTTTGTTTCTTCCGATTGTAGAGGAAAGGAGGATATTGTCGGTAGCACCAACGCAAATCAGGTCGTCGAGATTCATGACGATCGCGTCCTGGGCAATCCCTTTCCAAACCGATAAATCGCCGGTCTCTTTCCAGTAAAGGTATGCCAGGGAGGATTTTGTTCCGGCCCCGTCAGCATGCATGATATTGCAATAATCGGGATCTCCTCCCAGATAATCGGGCACGATTTTACAAAAAGCCTTTGGAAACAGCCCTTTATCGATGTTCTTAATCGCATTATGGACATCCTCCTTAGAAGCTGAAACACCTCTGAGATCGTATCTGTTTTCGGAACCCATATTGATAATCAATGGTTTGCAAGAATCAAAAAACTAATTTGATAGTTCAAATCAGGTGGCGCAAAAGTAATAATATTTACTGATTAAACCTTTTGTCAGGTGCGAATCTTAGCCTGATAATCATAGGAATGTTGCTAATAACATCAGCTTACAGTTGGAAACTGGCTGGTTATCCCTCAATAGGTATGTCATTCCTGGATTAACATTGAAAAGCCAATTTTGAAAATGTTCTCTATTCAGAACCATTATTTTTCAAACTTCTCCCGGTAATCTGACGATAATACGCGGAATTCGGTGCGCCGGTTAATCTGATGACAAATCTCCCGCTCCTTATCATCGGCAAGTCGCTGGATGAAATCACACGTAAGATCTGTGCCAGGTTTTAAAAACGGGTAAGTTTTGGAGAGTTTTTTAGTAACCCGTTTAGGGGCGGTTTTCCCGTATCCTTTAGCAACCAGTCTGGCCGGTTGTATCCCTTTAGCAATCAGATAGGAAACTACCGATTGGGCCCGTTTCTGGGAAATTTCTGAATTCAGGGCATCATCACCCCTGCAGTCCGTATGGGCCATTAATTCAATGACAGTTGTAGGATTAAGTACCAGTAATTCAGATAAACTATCAAGCGCAGCAACCGATTCGGGTAACAGGTCCCATTTCCCGAAAGCGTAATATATATTGTCTACACTAATCGGAGCATCTGATGGGGTAAGCTCCATCCGCAGCTGAAACTCTTTTCCTTCCTCCATTCCCATCGTGGAAGCCATGATCTTGGCATTTAAAAAGCCTTTCCGATAAGCGGCAACAATATATTCGACCTGCGGTTTGAGTTTAAACCGAAATTTACCGTTTTCAGCCTTTAGTTTGAGCATAGTCCCATCCGTTCCGATCAACTTAACTGTTGCATCCGAGATTCTCATTCCGGTCTCCTTATTGAAAACATCACCCTCCATCTCATAAACTTTAGGTGGCAGCATGAAGGTGTAAATGTCATCATTCAGGCTTCCATCACGGTTACTGCTGAATAATCCCCTTTCTTCACCCTGGTAAAATGAGATTGCAAAATCGTCTCCCGTTGAATTGATCGGTGACTTCATGTTTTCAACGATCCACTTCCCGTTATCCCCTTTATGCGCCATAAATATATCCAAACCGCCCATTCCAACGTGGGCATTGGATGAGAAATAGAGGTTTCCGTTATCGCGGATGAACGGGAACATTTCGTCACCTGAAGTATTGATCTCTGGTCCGGCATTAATCGGTTTATCCCAGACATCTCCTTTTTTCCGCTTTGCATACCAGATATCTTTCCCTCCATATCCACCGGGACGATCTGAAACAAAATAGAGCGTGTTGCCATCGGCAGAAAGCGAAGGGTGAGCAGCCATCAGCGTGTCCCCACCAATTTTCACCTTAACGGGATCACCCCATAATCCTGAAAGTTGCTTGGAGGTAAAGATCTCGGCACCGCGTTGGTCCGATTTCTGGTACCGGCAGCGGGTAAAATACATTGTGTTTCCTGAGGCATTAAATGATGGTGCTCCTTCCTCATCCGGCGTATCAATTACCTTTAAATCATCAACCAGTTTGGGCTTGTCCCATTTGTTCTTTTGCAGGTTATAAGTACTTTTGAATATATCTGCATTATATTCGCCGGTGATGGCACTCTTGGCTGTTCCTGTTGCCCCTTTTCTGGAAGAGGTAAAGTAAATTTCATTATCATGCAATCCTGCATATGAAGCGGAATAATCATTTGCCCCGGAATTTATATCTTTCAGATTTTCAATATTATAACGGGTAGGCTTATTCAGCCATTCCTGGGTTTTCTGACACGATTCAATTCCATTAAGGGCCATTTGACTTTTAGGTACAGAATCAAGGTAGGCTTTGTAACTTTTTATTGCTTCGTCATATTTTCCGTTGGCGCGCAGAACTTCGGCATAATGAAGCCAGGTTATTGCCCCGCCCGGGTTATGGATTGAGGCACTTTTAAAATAACTTTCTGCATAACGATACTGACCGATTTTGTAATAAGCCTCAGCTATTTTAAAATGGATCATTGCTTTTTGCTGCCTGTCTTTGGTTTTTGTGTAAACTTTCCGGAGGGATGAAATACTTTTATAATATTCACCGATCTCATAGGTGGTCAGAGCTGTTTGATAATGGTTTGAAACAGTGCACGAACAGGTGATTCCCAAAATAAACAACAGGCAGAAATAACGTATTTTAAAATAATCCATGCTCGTAATCAATTAATCTATTTGCCCCATTTTGTACCAGGTTAATGGCAAAGATAACCTAATGAAAGATTATTCTAATGCTGGTTTGTAAAAATCAGCGCAATTTGAACGAAAGATTGTACCTTTGACGTTTTAAATTTAATATTTATGATTCAAGCTGAAATTCATACCGTAAAAGGGGTGATGAAGGTTAATTTCTTCGAAAAAGATGCCCCGGGAGCAGTCGCTAACTTTGTGAAACTTTCGAAGGAGGGGTTCTACGACGGACTGACCTTTCACCGCGTTATCCCCAACTTTGTCATTCAGGGGGGGTGCCCGAAAGGTACAGGCGCAGGAGGTCCGGGCTATACGATCAAATGTGAATTAACCGGAGATAACCAATACCACGATCGCGGTGTTTTGTCGATGGCACATGCGGGTAAAGATACCGGAGGATCGCAGTTTTTTATTTGCCATAGCCGCACAAATACCAGTCATCTCGATCGAAAACATACCTGTTTTGGAAAAGTTTATGAGGGATTGGAAGTCATAGACGCAATTCGTCAGGGTGATAAAATCGAGAAAATTGTAATTATCGAATCTTAATCCTCACGCGATCGGGCATTCTTTTTGAAAACCGTCTCTGAATGAATTTCAGGGACGGTTTTTTTATGCCTCCCTCTGTGCCTAAGAAATTCTGCCTAATTTAATTAATCGCCTCATAATGAATCAAAATCGCCAATAGGTTATTTTCAAAATAGAATAATTCATTTAATAATAATTTGACCATAACTGAAAAATTATTGCTATATTAGAGCAAACAAATAGGACCATGAATCGCCCGGTTTTCTTGTGCAACCCTGATGGGTCAGACTTGCGAAACATTAGCTTCCCAAAGGTAAAGTCGATTAATACTGCCCTTTTTATTCCGGGATTTTGCACACATTTTGGCTGTCAGGGTTATAGCAACATAATAAAGGCCGAAAATAAGGTTGAATTCTATTCCCACTGAAAATGGGGAGAGTACTGATGAATAAGATTATTAACAATCGCATAAAAAGTAAAGAAAATGGAAAACTCATTTGATGTTGTACTTACTCCTGAGAATAAGAAATCTGTTTTTCAGGAAATTATGAATGCCAGAACTGGCATGCCCTATTTGATCAAATTATCGGATGATGATCGCAAATCGTTACCCAAAATGGATGACGGATGTAAACAGTTTGTTCAGAAAAGCTTTGAGTTTGCCAGTAAGAATGAGGCACTTGATCCGGGATCCAATTTATTGAAGAGTGGTCCTATCGACATGGATCTCTATTCATTCCTGGCAAGTGTGGAAACCCAACTCAGGGAATTGCTGGAGATGGTTAAGGATACCAAGCAAATTGCTGGATCTGAGGCTTATGAGATTGCCAGGTTTATTTTCATGAAGGCCAAGATGAATGTCAAATTAAATGTTCCCGGATCGCAGGCAATTGTTGAGGATCTCGGCAAGCTTTTCAGACCAAATTGTACACAGCACACTCACCTTATTTCGTTGCATTAATTCAATTAACCTTCAATTGTCGAATCGAAGGTTATTTGGATCAGAATTCCGGAAAGGGTAGAAATAGTGAGCGGATGACTATTCAGGTTCTAAACAGTTTTTCGCTCACTTTAAATTTGTTTATTTTCGGATGAACTCCCGGGAATTACAGATAATTCCTGCTAAACAATAAATTGATCAAATTATCGTCTTAGGTCTTGATGGCCTGAAAATATTCCGTTAATTTCGGGAAATTATTGGCTGACCGGAATTCGTTCGTCTGAATTAAGATGATTTTGAAAATTGCACTATCGGTACCGACAGAAAAGATTTTATTTTCCGGGATCGTTGCCCCGGATATATTCTGCAGCAGTAAGATTGAATTAAACGTTTACCAAAAACTACCAACAAATGAAAAATCAATTAAACCCTTTATTTATTGGTCTGATGATCATTTTTTTGATTTCGTGTTCCAAGTCCGGAAAGCAGGATCCCATCACATTGTACGGTCAGATAGATCGTTCGCCGGCAATGAATACTCTGACTGCCAGGGAGAAAGATAATGGATGGGTGCTTCTGTTTGACGGCAAAAACACCAGTGGCTGGCATGGTTTCAATTTAAAGATTTTTCCTGATAGTTGGGTGATTGAAAACGGGGTCTTCACAACCACCACGAAAGGTGGTCATGAAGACCTGGATCTGGTCACTGACAAAGAATACAGTAATTTTGCCCTAAGTCTCGATTTCAAAATGATGAAAGGTACCAACAGCGGTGTCATTTTCCAGATCCATGAAGATCCCAAATACAAATTTCCTTACGAGACAGGACCTGAATTTCAGATAATAGATCAGGCAGGATGGCCCGATCCTTTGCAGGACTGGCAGATCTGCGGAGCCAATTATGCCATGTATCCGCCCAAATCATTGCCCTGTAATCCAACCGGCGAGTGGAATCACCTTCTGCTCGTTGTTGATGGAAACCATGTAACCCAAATTATAAATGGGGTAATTGTTGTCCAATATGAAAAATATACCGATGAATGGAAGAAACTGAGGGCCAGCGGAAAATGGGCCAACTTCCCGGACTACGGGAAATTTGACAAAGGGCATATTTCACTTCAAAACCATGGAACACAGGTTTGGTTTCGTAATATTAAGTTAACGGAATTCAGTAAATTTTAATAATTTTTCAGATGGAAAATAACCTTTATTCAAGAAGAAATTTCTTAAAAAACAGTGCTGTTGCGACTGCCGGAATCTCTATTGTTCCTTCCTTTTCTGTTAGTGGTTTGGGGCATCGTGCACCCAGCGACAAAATGAACATCGTTGGCGTGGGTATCGGAGGGAAGGGGCATCCTAACCTTGTGGGAATGTCGAAGGAAAACATTATTGGATTATGCGATGTGGACCTGAAATATAGTGAAACCTGTTTTAAAGAGTTTCCTTCGGCAAAACGATACACCGACTGGCGCAAAATGTTCGATGAAATGGGAACATCAATCGATGGCGTAATGGTTGCAACTGCCGATCATTCGCATGCTATAATTTCTGCAACAGCCCTTACGCTTGGAAAACATGTTTATTGTCAGAAGCCCTTGACCCATTCGATTTATGAATCGCGATTACTTACACGGCTGGCGGCAAAATATAAGGTAGCCACCCAAATGGGGAACCAGGCTAATTCCGGTGATGGGGTCAGGCAGTTGTGCGAGTGGATTTGGAACGGAGAAATTGGTGAAATCAAAGAGGTTCATGCCTGGACTGACCGGCCCATCTGGCCACAGGGACTTCAGCGTCCGACTCAACTGATGAAGACTCCAAAAACCCTGGATTGGGATCTTTTTATTGGTCCTGCACCCATGCGACCCTATCATGATATTTATACCCCCTGGAATTGGAGAGGTTGGTGGGATTTCGGAACCGGCGCTTTTGGTGACATGGCCTGCCATGTTTTAGACCCTGTTTACCAATCGCTTAAATTGGGATATCCCGATAAAGTCCGCGGAAGTTCAACTTCTATTAATACAGAATCGCCTCCAATGGCCGAAACTGTTGAATTCTCCTTCCCCGCCCGCGAGAATCTTCCCAAAGTGGCCATGCCGGCGGTTAAAGTATACTGGTATGACGGTGGTCTCCTTCCGAACATTTCGGAACTTTTGCCCGAAGGTGAAAACCTGATGGCTGACGGCCTGGGCGGCTGTATTTTTGTGGGTTCCAAAGACACTCTAATTTGCCGTTGCGGCGGTTTTAAATCGAGGCTGGTTTCCGGCCGGATTCCACAAGTATCGCCCTATCTTCGTCGAATACCTGGCGTAATGGGATATGTTGACGGTCCACATGAACAGGACTGGATACGGGCGTGTAAGGAATCACCTGAAAACCGAACCGAAGGAACTTCAAATTTTGCCTATTCCGGGCCATTCAATGAGATGGTTCTTCTGGGCGTCCTGGCTATCAGGCTGCAAGGATTAAACAAATCATTGAAATGGGATGCTGAAAAGATGCAGATTACCAACATATCTCCGAATGAGGAACTGAAAATTATCACTTCAAATGAGTTTAAAGTGATTGACGGCCACCCCCATTTCAATAAACAATCGATGAAATTTAATGCCCTGGAACGTGCTAATGAATACATCCGTCACACCTATCGGGACGGATGGAATTTGCCGGCAATGGTTTAAGCGATTATTGACTAAATTGTTGAACTGATCTGAAAATCAATGAATAGTAGGGAAAATCTAAAAAAAACACTGAATCATCAGCAGCCTGACCATTTGGTTGTTGATTTTGGCGGTACGGCAGTCACAGGAATCCATTGTCTTGCAGTGAAGAACCTTCGGAATTATTTCCACCTTGACGACCATCCCGTGAAAGTAGTGGAACCTTTTCAGATGTTGGGCGAAATTGAAGAAGATTTACAGGAAGCAATGGGCATTGATGTAGTGGGTGCTTATGGCAAAAATAATATGTTTGGATTTGCAAACAACGAATGTGAATGGAAACCTTTCACCTCCAATTGGGGTCAGCAATTGCTTGTTCCTGTTGATTTTAATTTTGTCAGAGCTCAGGATGGAAGTTTGCTGATCTATCCTGAAGGGGATGAAATGATTGCTCCAAGCGCCAGAATGCCTCAGAGCGGATTTTTCTTTGATGCTGTAATCCGTCAGGAACCTATTGATGATGAAAGACTTAATCCGAATGATAATCTTGAGGAGTTCACTCCTGTTGATGGAGCAAATCTGGATTATTGGGAACGGACTATCAATCATCAGTTCACTTCGGGCAAAGGTGTTATTGCCAGCCTCGGGGGGACTGCTTTAGGGGATATTGCCCTTGTTCCGGGAATGCAACTTAAAAATCCAAAGGGAATTCGCGATGTGGCAGAATGGTACATGAGCACAGTATCACGGCCTGATTATATCCATTCGGTCTTTGAGAAACAAACCGAAATTGCCATCGAAAATTTTAAAAGAATTTACGAAAGAATAGGTAATCAGATAGATGCTGTTTTTATCTGTGGTACCGATTTTGGAACTCAGGACTCAACATTTTGTTCTCCGGACCAGTTTTCAGAAATGTATCTTCCTTATTATAAGAGAATTAATGACTGGATGCATCAGAATACAGCGTGGAAAAGTTTTAAACATTCGTGCGGTGCTGTCGAAACATTTATGCCACTTTTTATTGAGGCAGGGTTCGATATCATTAACCCGGTGCAGATTAATGCCAAAGGGATGGATCCCCGTCATTTAAAGAATACCTATGGTAAGGAGCTGGTTTTCTGGGGTGGAGGAGTGGATACCCAAAAGATGCTCTCGTTCGGAACTCCTGCAGCAGTGAAAAAACAGGTACTTGAAAATTGCGATATTTTTGCATCGGACGGAGGATTCGTCTTTAATACAGTTCACAATGTCCAGGCCAATGTTCCAATAGAAAATCTGGTTGCCATGCTCGAGGCTGTTCATGAATTTAATGGATTTTGATCGGATCATGGAGAGAAGAACCTTTCTTAGAAACAGTGGATTTTCAGCTGCCGGAGCTTTGTTGTTTCCCCTGAATTTTGGGTGCACAGGGAACCATCCGAATGATTTGATCAATATCGGGATGATAGGCGTAGGTTTGCAAGGCATTGAGCGAAATTTAAAACATTACCTGAAGTATCCGGAATTATGCCGGGTGGTTGCTGTTTGTGATGTCAGCCTGACGCGTGCAATGAGTGCCAGAAACCTGGTTAACAACACTTATAAATCAAAAGATTGTATGGTATACCAGGATTTCAGGGAGCTTCTGGATAACAAATCGGTTGATGCCGTGCAGATTTCAACGCCCGACCATTGGCATGTTCCAATATCCATTATGGCGGCTTTAAGAGGAAAACATATCTGTTGCGAAAAGCCCACCCTGACGATTGCTGAAGGACGGTTGCTATGCGATGTGATCAAAAAAACCGGGGTTGTCTACCAGGTCTCCGTTGAAGACCGGTTTTTGGGAGTTTACCAAAAAATGGCGGAAGTGGCCTCAAACGGTCGCCTGGGAACGATAAAAAAGATCAATATCTCCCTTCCAGTAGGACAATTACCTAAAAGTGATCTCGAAATATCTACCCCGCCAAAAGATCTTAATTATGATTTGTGGCTGGGACCCGCTCAGGAAATACCATTTATATATTCACGGACTTTCTATCATTTCAGGTGGCACGATGCCTTTAGCGGCGGGCTGCTAACCGATTGGGGTGCCCACTTTTGTGATACCGCACAACTTGCTTCTGGAAATGAGTTCTCCGGCCCGGCCAAGGTGACTCCGGTAGGTGAAACACTCTTTTACAGGGATGGTATATTCAATACCGCTTACCAGTTTAACCTTCAATATGAATATGGTAATAATTTGATTATGAGGGTTAAAAGTGGCGATGCTTCAATCCGGATTGAAGGCGAGGAAGCATGGATTGAATCGGTGGGATGGAATGGCAGATTGGGGACCAGCAACGATAAAATACTTGAAACGCCTAAAAAGGAGGTCTTACCCACTGTAAATAATGAGTTTATCGATTTTCTGCAGGCTATAAAGTCAGGACACAAACCATCTGCCACCGCCGAGTCAGGACATCGGACCAGTAGTTTACTTCATTGTGGAAACATCGCCTTGAAACTTAACCGGAAAGTAACCTGGAATTGCCGGGATGAACATTTTGAAAATGACCCTGAAGCAGACAAATTCAGAAAAAGGGAGATGAGGGATCCGTGGAGCTATGCCAATATTTGTCCTGGTTTTAATTATCAGTAAGATCAATGATACAAAGATTAAACATTTTACCAATAGCCCGAATCATGACCCCAAAGGAATATTTACAACAACTGTGTAAAGGAAATATTTTGCCCGGAAAAACGATGTTTGTGCCTATATTAATGCACTTTATCGCGAGATATGCCGGCGGAAATTATGCCCGGTTTGCGTCCGATTACCGGTTTCTGGTTGAAGCAAACCTTCGGGCACTTGAAAATTTCGACATTGACATGGTCGGATTAATCTCTGATCCTTATCGTGAGACCAGCGCTTTCGGAGCAGATATTGAGTATATTCCTGAAGGAGTTCCACGATGCCTGAACCTGGTAATCAATTCACCGGAAGATGTCCTGAGTCTGGGAAGACCTGATGTCTATAAGTACGAACGGACCCGGGACAGGATTTTGGGGGCAGAATTATTGTCCAAACTGACTAAGGGAGAGGTCCCCGTTTTCGGCTGGATTGAAGGACCTATGGCAGAAGCATGTGATCTTGCAGGAATTGAGCAGTTTATGATTATGACTATGATGAATCCCGACTCGGCTAATATCCTGCTCGACAAATGTGTTCTGATGGCCTTGGATTTTGCGAAAGCTCAGGTAGAAGCTGGTTGTGATATCATCGGCATGGGTGATGCCATTTGTTCCCAGATAGATCCGCAGACCTATGAGACTTTTATAAAGGAGCGCCATCGTGAAATCATTGATTTTATTCATGCAAATGGGGCTTTGGTCAAAGTGCATATTTGCGGCGATATTTCTCACCTGCTTCCATTAATGAAAGATCTCCGGATCGATATTCTGGATATCGACTGGCAGGTTGATCTTCAGCAGGCATTCGAAATTATGGGACCGGATGTTATCCGCTGCGGAAACATCGATCCCCGCTTTGTTTTAAATAAATCTCCGGAAGAGATTTTCTCTGCTTGTAAACTGCTGTGCGATCATGAAAAAGGACGAAAGTTTATCTTGTCGGCAGGATGTGAAATCATCGTAAACACACCGGTTGAAAATCTGATGGCTATGAGAAAGGCTGCTCATTAATCAAAATTGTTAATTTTAAACTTAATAATACTACAATATGGGAAAAATTACGGATCGGCTTAAACAGGGTGAGATCCTGGTTTCGGATGGAGCCTGGGGAACGTTTCTGCATTCAAAGGGATTAAAACCGGGTCAATGTCCGGAGTTATGGAATATTGAACATTCAGAAGAGGTCTTTGATATCGCTAAAAGTTATACCGATGCCGGTGCCGATATGGTCGAAACCAACAGCTTTGGAGGAAGTAGTTTTAAATTAGCCCACTACGGTCTATCTTCGCGTGCTTCAGAGTTTAATGAGGCAGCGGCTGCGATTTCGCGGAAGGCTGCAGGAGATAAGCTGGTGCTCGGTTCTGTCGGACCAACAGGAAAAATCCTGATGATGGGAGAATTAACTCCTGAAGAGATGTATGAATCGTTTAAAGAACAGGTTATTGCACTTGAAAAAGGGGGAGTTGATGCGATTATTGTTGAAACGATGACCGACCTCGAGGAGGCTGTTTTGGCTGTGAAAGCGGCAAAAGAAAATACCTCGCGCGAGGTGATCTGTACCATGACTTTCCAACAGACTCCGGAAGGGGAATTCCGTTCGATGATGGGTGTTTCTCCGACAGAAATGGTTGCCGGATTGATTCCCGAAGGAGTTGATATTATTGGTGCAAATTGCGGAAATGGAATAGAAGGTATGATACAGATTGTGAGAGAGATACGAGCCTGTAATCCGGACATTCCGGTCCTCGTTCATGCCAATGCCGGTATGCCGGTATTCAGGGATGGGGTGACTCTGTTTCCTGAAACACCCGAACAAACTGCAGGATTTGTAAAGGCGATAATTGATGCAGGAGTAAATATTATTGGCGGATGCTGTGGTACGACACCCGAGCATATTCGTCAAATCACAAAGGCAGTAAATGAATTGTAAGCAATTATCAAATTGTAATTTAAATATTTATGGAACCTGAAATCAGGAATTTTTCGTTCTCATTTGATGAGCTGGATCTCAGCGTTGAACTCGTTGAGGAGGCAATGGGTTATGAAAAAGGACTATCACCTGAACCTTTTCCGGATATGATCTCACTCGCACTTTCTCAAAGTGTTGATTTAACAGACATTAAAGGAAGCTTGCGAATTTCGGATCATATTTTATTAAATCGTTCAGGATACGTTGAAATTGAATTAGTTACATTTGGAATTGGGAGAAAAATAGCCCGTCAACTGAGAAATGCGGAAGGTGGAGCTCTGTTTATCTGTACCGCAGGCGCGGGAATTGGAGAGAAAAGTAAAGAATTAATGACTGCAGGCGATTTTATGGAAGGGTATATTCTTGACATAATCGGATCATTGACAGTCGAATCAGCGGTCGAGAAGATTCAGAAAAGCTTTGAAAATGAATTGCTAAAAGTCGGAAAAAAAATCGCCAACCGATATAGTCCGGGATATTGCGGCTGGGCTTTAACAGAACAAAAACTATTTTTCGACCTGTTTCCTGATAATTATTGCGGAATTACCCTTACCGAATCATGTCTCATGGAACCGTTTAAATCGGTCAGCGGAATAATTGGATTCGGGGAAAATGTCAGAAAAACAGCTTATGAATGTGATTTGTGTGAACTTAAAACCTGTATGTATCGGAAGATTAGACTTGCCAGGATAAATAAAGCAGGCTATCCTGTATAATTTAATATAACGAGGTAATGGCAAAAACTACCCATTATTACAAAAATATGGAAAATTACGTGGTTGTATTTCATCGATTTCCGTTGGTAAAACAAGGCTCCGATGGTATAAAACAGACCTCCCGCCACAAGCCATATCAATCCTGGCAGAACCATGCTTTTTACCAAAGGTTTAATTGCAACTACAATCACCCAACCCATCAGGACATAGGTAGTCGTTGAGATTTTGGGATATCGTCCTGTAAAATAGAGCTTTAATGCGATTCCAGCAATGGCGGTTATCCAAACAATACTAAGAATTACCATACCGGAAATTCCCTTAATTGTAAGCAATGTGATGGGAGTATATGTTCCGGCAATAAGCAGGTATATAGCCGAATGGTCGAATATATTTAGTTTTCTTTTCCTCTGCGGATCCTTTGCCGAGTGATACAAGGTGGAAGCAAGATAAAGCGTAAGCAATCCGATACAATAAATAAAATAGCTGGCAAACCTTAGATGAATACCCTCTTTAAGGCTGCTTTTTAAAAGGAAAAATGAAGCAATTAATGCGAGCATAAAACCAAAGGCATGAGTGATTGCGTTCAACTGCTCTTCTTCAGGGGTTTGCAATTTTTCCTTATTCATCGAGTTTAATTCAAAATAATAACTTTTTAACAAAGTATGGTTGATAAAAATAGAATATTATAAACAATAATCACCTTTTATTTTCTAATTATGGTATACTTTTATAACAAAATCATAACTTACTAATACATAGTATTTTCTACGTATTATATTAATATATTTATTTTATTGTTTTTGCTTAGCTGAAAGTTATTGATTTATTGATTGTTAATGGTTTTTTTACTGTTTTGGTTATCGCTGGAAATATTCGGACTAATAGGGTGAGGTGATTCCTAAAAGTGTTATCATGGAAAGAATTATTTTTTGAAATATGGCAATGAATTGAAATATAGATGTTTCTGATATTATAATTTTTTTTTATTGACCATTGGTATGCTATTCGGTTAATTGTTAAAATTAGTGAAAAAATAGTCAATATTATTGTACAAAGTTTCTCTAATATAAGTATATTTGCAACATAAAGCGTAATTAAATTGTTTACTGTGTATCTATCGTTGTTAAGTCAAAAATTAAAAAATAAAATTATTATGAAAAAACTAATTCTCATTATTGTAGTTATATTTTCCTACTGCAATTTAACTTTTGCTCAAGATCAGGCAAAACCGGTTACCACAAAACAGGATCAGACAAAACCAGTTACCACCAAACAGGATCAGGCAAATACAGAACCATTCAATAAGTGGGAAATTGGTGTGAATGGAGGAGTCAGTAATTTCTCTGCTGAGTACAATATGCATAATTGGTCTCCGTATGCTGACTGGGACAGCCAGGGTGCTTTTGGTTTTGGAGCATTCGTAAAAAAGAATTTTTCACACGTGTTTGCCCTTGAATTAGGTTGGAATAATAATACTCTTAAGGGTAGTGTATATCATGGTTTTGGTCCCGTTTATACCCCCTCTTCTTCGTACAATACATCAACCAACGAATTTGACCTGAATACAGTATGGAACATTAATAATTTGCTTTCAAAGAACAAATTTGACCGTAGATTTTATTTGTTTGCAAAGGTTGGGGTTGGCGCAACTTCAATAAATAATAAAGTTGCAGCTAACTATAGTGGCAGCTCTACTGCGTTTACGATACCTGCAGGTGGTGGACTAGGTATTAAACTCAGTGACAAGGTGAGAATTAATTTAGGTACCCAATGGAGTTGGATGCCTACAGACAGACTTAATGGCGTTGCTGGTGAAAATTTGGCACCTGCAAGTTCATCTATTTCGGGTGCTAAACTTTATACCTATGCTGGTATATCTATTATGCTAGGGAAAAAGAAAAAACCGGCACCGGTAGTCGAGCAACCAAAACCACAGCCAAAACCGGAACCAAAACCGGAACCAAAACCGGAACCAAAACCAGTTGTTAAAGTTGTTAAACCGGCCGTTATCGGAAATGCCTATAAAGTATACTTTGCTTTTGACAAATGGAATCTTGATTCCAAGGCAACAGCTGATTTGGATCGTTTGGCCAAGGATATGAATGAAAACCCAACGGTAAATGTCAGTCTTAAATCACATACCGACAGCAGAGGTCCTGCAAGCTATAACATGAAGCTTTCTGAAAAACGTGGTAAATCAGTTATCGATTACCTGGTTAGCAAAGGAATAAGTACTTCAAGGATTAATGCCCAGGCATTTGGTGAAACTCAGCCGGTAAATAAATGCAAAGATGGTGTTCCTTGCACAAAAGCTGAATATGCACTTAATCGCAGAACAGAAACCATTATTATTGAGTAATCAGATTTTCACCTGAATCAGGTGATTGTAAAAATAGAGGAGAGATTGTCATGGTTGGCAATCTCTCTTTTTTTAATATCATTTGTAATTGCCTGGTTTTGAATAGTAGGTCTATGAAAAGAATTGGCTTATTGTCGGATACACACGGTTACCTCGATGACCGGATTTTGGAGTATTTAAGCGAGTGTGATGAAATCTGGCATGCCGGTGATATTGGAAATGTGGAAACAGCCCAAAAGCTTACTGGCACAAAACCACTAAGAGCAGTTTGCGGTAATATTGATGGAACTGAATTGCGTCATGACTTTCCGGAAAGACAGAGCTTTTGCTGTGAGGGGGTCAGGGTCCTGATCATTCATATCGGCGGATACCCGGGACATTATACTCCGGAGGCTCGCAAAGAGATCATTTCCTCTAATCCAAAATTGTTTATTTCCGGCCATTCCCATATTTTGAAGGTGATTTATGACCCAAAATATCAATTATTGCATATCAATCCGGGTGCCGCCGGCATTCAGGGTTTTCATCAGATCCGCACGCTGATCCGCTTTACGATCGATAAGGAGCTTATAAAGGATCTTGAAGTGATCGAACTTGGCCGTAAGGGAGTTATTTCAATGTAAATACTGCTGCCACCCACCTGTCATTTTCTGAATATCTTAAAAATTGCAAACCAAGCTCAGCTGCCCGGCCTTTGATTGTTTCCAGATCTTCAGTATAGAATCCACTCATTATCAATTCTCCACCATTCTTCAACGCCTTAATATACAGGTGCATATCATTCAAAAGGATATTTCGCTGGATATTGGCACAGATCAAGTCAAATTTTCCGGGAGGAATAACTTCTGCACCCCCTCGGATAATTTCCAGATTTGAAACTTTGTTAAGTGCAGCATTTTCGACGGAGCTGTTGACTGCCCATTGGTCGATGTCTATTCCTAAAATCTGCTCTGCCCCTTTTTGAGATGCAAGTATGCTCAAAATACCTGTCCCGCATCCCATATCCAGTACGGTTTTTCCAACCAGGTTCTGCTCCAGAATCTCAGATATCATCAGGCTTGTAGTTTCATGATTTCCAGTTCCAAAGGCCATCCCGGGCTCAATAACGACTTCATACTCGGCCGTCGGATAATCCTCATGAAAAGGTGCCCTGATTACACACCTGTTTTCTATGACCAAGGGCTTGAAATAATTTTTCTCCCAGACTTCATTCCAATTCTGGTCAGGTATTGTTTCATGTGTGAAGGTGACCTTAATGTCCTGAAAATCAAATATTGAAAGTTGTAATAGCGCATCTTCTGAAAAACAGTCAGCTACAATATACCCTTCAAGACATTCCTCTGTTTCTGTAAAGCTCTCATATCCAATATTTCCCAGTTCTGCAACCAGAATTTCACGATTTATTTCAGTATCAGGTAGTAAGGTGCAACTCGTCTTCATGTATTCCATCTCAGATTAATTTAATATGATATTCTAAAAGCTAGGTTTACCCCAATATTGCTAAATTTACCATCATCAAAACCAACATGGGTTCCAATATTTGCAGATAATAATACCTCCAGCAGGGTATATCCGACTTCGACATAATTGCGCGTGACCGGCGATGAATAATAGCTGCACCAAACCATTTCGCGCCATAAGGTATTACTGAGGCCGGGCAGATATTTCAATGCGATGTAGGGAGCCCTGACCGAAAGATGGGCTTCGATGTATTTGTCTGAAGTACTGAGTGAATAATAGCCGGGAAGAAAGAATGCATGACGATATTCACTCAAAAGCACCGGACTTGTTTGGGTTTGGGCATGTGCATATTCCGAAAAATGAATATTGCGGTTGTTTGGAAACCATCCGCCATGCAGATCCATGGCAATACTCGAAGTTGGACTCCATTCACGACTGTATTGAAGACCGGCACTCAAATAATCAAAATCAGACACACTGGAAAAAAGATCCTTTATCCCTTTTTTATACTCGAGATAGAAAGTCGGATAGTCTGCATGTGACATGACTTTGACACCATGGTTGATTCTGTAAAAATAGCGGGGTGTATATTCGATTCTCAGTCCGGCAACCGTATTAATCTGATCTTCAACCGATCCAACGGTCATCTCTTTGTTTGTGGGCAGATTCGGCTTATAATCATTGGCTTTCCAGAAAAAGGAGAAGTTCGTTGAATTTTGTAACTGCCTGATATCGCTCCACTTAAGGAGGGCCTTCAGTACCAGGCCATTGTCGATATCGATGATATTCGATAAATTGATATAACGGCTCTCATAAAACCTGCCATAATTCTCCTTGTAAAAAAGCGATGCAACCGAATTGATAAAAGGATGAACCACTGTCGTTGCGGGATTAAAATCAACTGTATTTCTACCACCTGAAAGTACAAAAGTTCCCCTTTGGAGCGGAGCATAGGTGTAGACGACGGTTCCTGTCGCCAAAATAGCCCTTCTGTCGATTGCATAGGCTATAAATGGAGTGATTAGCAGTGATTTGCCGGGTTTGTAAATTTTAGTGAGATCAATACTTTGAGCGATTTTCCAACCATCAACTGCATTGAAACTGATCCGTTTGGTGGAAACCAGGCCATCGTATTTTAGGGTCCATGTTGAATCAATTACCGGTCGTTTGATTCCAAAAAACAGGGGATTTAATACACCGTAATTTCTTTTGTGATTTACTACAGAGGTGGTGTCGGGAGCCTTCTTTTTCTGGACTGCCAATATTGAATCACGTTGTCTGAAACTTTTTAATTCATCATTTGATAGCGGAACCGGACGAGTCAGTGACCAATAGCCAGATTCACGGTTTTCAGCCTCTTTTTCAACGGTTACCTTCACCTTATCTTTGATTTCCAACGATTTCAAGGAATCGGGCTTGCGGGCATAATCTTCCTGTGCCATTAATCTGGATAGTTTTGACATATCCCGGTTGGTCAGCTTATCCTTTTCGAGAATATGACTGATCCTGGAATCCTTTTTCTTTCCCGGTTGAACTCTTGGTATTTTGGTTGATTGGGCTGATTGGCTGGTCACTTTATTCACGATATCGGGTTTCGCAGGCTGAATACCAATCATAGCCAGCACCTGATCATTCGCCTTAAGTTTGTTATACTTAATGGATGCCAGGAACTTCGCACTTCCTTTAACTCCCATCATTCCGCCGTTAAAGGTATAATTGTGATCAACGGGTAGCCAGACTCCCGGAAGTACCTCATCAAAAACAAGGCGAAAACTAACAGCACCAAACGGGGTGTCAAAGCTTAAATCGGCCCTGTTGAGACACCACAGGTCTTCAATGATATAGATATATCCTTCAAAAAGTTGTTTGCTTTTTCTTCTGGGAATTACTTTAATTTTATTAACCGTATATTTTCCTTCCTGCTGGAAACCTTCATATCTGAAATTATAGTAGGTGAATGCATTCTTGCTGAGAGGAGTAAAAAGGATATCAATATTGTCCTGGTAAAGACTTGCCCCCAGAAATTCATCAACCGAGAAGTCTACTACTTTGGGGAATGTCGAATTTACAGAGACTATTTTCTGTTCATATTTATCGGGCGCAAGGTAATTGATCTGACTGACCGTTTCGTTTACCAGGATATCTCCAGATTTTATGTCGATATCCTTTTTCTTGAGCTGGTTACGGATCAATCCGGGCACATTCTCAAATTTCACAGTCCCCCGCAGGTACACGTCGGCTGAAAAGGAGCTCACCTGATTGAGATGTACATAGGACAAACCAATTACTTTTCGCATAATACCATAAGCGGGATCCTCATCACCGGAATGAACATCGATCTGGTTGATTTGTATGATTTGCTCCTCAAGGATCACACCAATTTCCGTCAATTTTTTGGTTAAAGTAATGGTTTGAACCTTTGGGATATAGCCAAGACTTCTGAAGTTGGCAGTGTAAACCCCCGGACGTAAATCAAGTTCAAATTTTCCCTCTTCATTGGTTGATGTACCTAAAGATACCTCCTTAATAAATACGGTTGCATAAGGAATCGGGGAGCCGTCCTTGCTTTTAATCGTCCCTTTAAGGTTATGGGCATACGAAACCAGGCTACTAAATAATAGTAATGTAACGATGAGGGCTGAATGAAAGCGAAAGATCATAACTATTATCCTTTGGTATTACTATTTGTATTTAAAGTTAACAAACTTCAGGCAATAATTGATCATATCTATTGAAAAAGAGTGGAAATGGGAACCCATATCCACTCTTTAAATTATGAAAAACAATATGTAAGCTATTGATTAATAGGCATTAATAATAGCCAGAAAATCTTCTGATTTCAAAGAAGCACCTCCAATTAACCCGCCGTCAATATCTGGTTGGCTGAACAGATCATTGGCGTTGCTGGGGCTGCATGAGCCACCGTAGAGAATTGAAATTTCTTCGGCAACTTCTTTACTATATTTGGCAGAGATCAAACCTCTGATAAAAGCAAGCATGTCCTGAGCCTGCTGTGTTGAGGCAGTAACACCTGTACCGATAGCCCAGATTGGTTCGTAGGCAATAACTAATTTGAGTAATTGTTCAGCTGGTAAAAGGAAGATTGTCTCGTCAAGTTGTTGTTTAACAAACTGATTCTGAGTTCCGGCTTCACGAACCGCCAGAGCTTCACCACAGCAGTAGATCGGTGTTAAACCTTGTTCGAGTGTTAAGGCCAGTTTTTTATTCAATATCTCACTGGTTTCGTGGTAATATTCGCGACGTTCGGAATGACCGATTATCACGTAGGTCGCGCCCGTTGATTTAATCATTGAGACTGAAACCTCTCCGGTATAAGCCCCTTTTGCTACCGCCGCACAGTTTTGTGATGCAACATTTACCCGGGTGGCATCCACAACATCGGCCACACTGGTCAGGTGAGTGAAAGGTGTGCCAAGAACGACAACTACATCTTTTGCACCTTTTGTCAATACGAGTTCATTTACACTTTTTGCCAGTTCAACACCTTCTTTTACCGTTGTGTTACATTTCCAGTTTCCGGCTACAATTTTCTTTCTCATTACCCTGCTATTTTAAATAATTATAAATTAAAAGCTTAATTGGAATAATTAAGTTACAAAGATAAGACTTAATGGGATAGTCTGAAACAGAGCTTTAACTCAAATCAATGATTTAACTTTTTATTCACTTCAGACCTGATAAATGCTTCGGCTTTTTCAATATCCGGGAAATCGGCATTAGCCCATTTGGCCAGAATGGTCCCCTTATCCAGAAGAATCAACCCCGGATTGGAACGGATAATCGTTTTTAAGGTTGTCTGGTCGGAAAACAGAAATTCATAAGCAGGATGTTGCTTCTGCTGAAATTTAAGAAGCGCAGTTCCTGTAGTTGAAGTGAGTCCAATGAAACGGTAACCCTTATGTCTGGCCCAATTTGCCAGTAAATTGAGCTTTTCCTGCCCGGAATCTGAAGATTTCTCGAGATTAAAGGAAATTACGACGAAGGTAAGCACTGAATCCTTGAGGTAAATGTCCGTAACATTTTGCTGGTCTGAATTTTGAATGGAGAAATCATGAATCGGAGGCCGGTACCCTTTTTTTAACAGCAAGGGGGGATCCATGGACTCGAATTTCCAGTTAATGGTGTCCTGCCACGGATAATCGTGATCTCCGAATTTTTTTAATTCATGGGTATGCCGGTTCCGGTAGTGATAGGTATTCTGATAAACATCGGCAGGGGCACCTGCAGGAATTGACATTCCGTCACTGATGTTGACTCCAACCCGGTAAGGCCTGAAATCCAGCAAAGGTTCATGGATATCGGACCAATAAACCAATGAAAAATAGCTTATCAGCAAGATGGAAAAGAAGATCTTTCGGATTTTAGGACTAGTGATATATAGCAGGTTCTTCCAGTTGATCAGCAAAAAAACGACCAAAATAATCAGAAAAACGTTTTTGTAAAAAGTTTCCCAGTTGCTGATAACCAGAGCATCACCGAAGCAACCGCAGTCAGTGACCGGATTCTTCAGCGCGAGATAAAAGGTTAGCGGGGTAAAAAACAGCATAAAGGCAAAGGCCAGTTTTGTTGAAAGCCTGACCAGTATACCGGTCAAAAGGGTTATGCCAATAGCAAATTCTGCAAAGGGAAGCAAAAATGAACCGGGTATCACTAAAAATCCCAAAATCTGAAGATGGAGTGCCTCGAGATAATCTTCCAGTTTATATTGAAAACCTGCCGGGTCAATCCCCTTTACGAAACCTGAAAAAACGAACAAAACTCCGACTAACCAACGAGAGAATACAAGTCCTATTTGCTTCATCCTATTCACATTCAAGTTTGATAAGTCCGAAAATAGCATAGTTAATCATGTCGAGATAATTGGCATCAACGCCCTCCGAAACAATTGTAAGGCCTTGATTATCTTCTATCTGTTTGGTTCTCTTGATCTTCATTAAAATGAGGTCGGTATAGGAACTGATTCTCATCTGGCGCCACGCCTCTCCATAATCATGGTTTTTTTCCATCATCAGGTTTTTGGCCTTCAACAGGTTCTCCATATATTTTTGCTCAGTAATATCGGGAGGAAGTTCATCATCTGAAGGCCCTAATTCCAACTGGATCAGGGCCATGGCACAATAATTAATAATCCCGATAAACTCATCACGTGCATCTTCAGCTATTTTTGAGACACCCTTTTCTTCTATACTCCTGATTCGTTGGGCTTTGATATAGATCTGGTCGGTCATAGATTTAGGTCTCACTATTCGCCACGCAGTTCCGTAATCTTTCATTTTTTTCACAAAAACTGCCCTGCAGATGTCAATGACATGATCAAACTGTTGATTTGTATTATTCATAATTAAATATTGAACCATAAAAGTATTAAAAATTAGGGAATGGATGTGACATTTATTCTTATTTTTGTATCTAATCCGAATGGAGAGTAATCTGTTATTTTGTGTTATTGATTTGATAATTAAATTTTTACAGCCATCATTTCTGTGACACCCCAAATTGAAAAATCGAATATGTTATTTACCCAAAACGATAAAAGTTTTTACAGAAAAAAAAGCACCCTAAATCTGAACGGGCATTTAATTGAATTAAATTCCCCTTTGGTTATGGGAATTTTGAATATTACTCCTGATTCCTTTTATGATGGCGGCCGTTACACCACTGATCTTACAATCTTAAAGCGTGCTGCTCAGATTATTGAAGAGGGAGGCCATTTCATCGATATCGGTGGAATGTCTACACGACCCGGGGCTCAGGAGATCTCCCCTGAAGAGGAAATTGGTCGTTTGCTCCCCGCAGTAAAGATTATTAAAAGGGAATTTCCGGATATCTCACTCTCCGTCGATACTTACCGGTCAGAGGTTGTCCAGGAGGTTTATGATGAAATCGGTGATTTTGCCGTTAATGACGTATCCGGTGGAACCTTTGATATTCAGATGTTTGCAAAAGTGGCAGATTTGAATCTTCCATACATTTTAATGCATACCAAAGGGAAAAGCGCTACGATGCAAAATAATCCTCGTTATACTGATGTGGTTAAGGAGGTGATCCTTTTTTTATCGGCCCAGGTACAAAAGCTGAAACAATCGGGTGTTTGCGATATTCTCATAGATCCGGGTTTTGGATTTGGAAAGAGCGCCGATCATAATTATGAATTGCTGAACCGACTTGATGCCTTTCGCATCTTTGAGCTGCCGATACTGGTGGGTTTGTCGCGCAAGGCAATGATATGGAAGGAGTTAAATCTGACCCCGGATCAGAGTTTGAATGGCACAACGGTCCTCAATACGCTTGCTCTGATGGGGGGGTGTGATATTTTAAGGGTTCACGATGTGAAGGAGGCAATTGAAACAATAAAATTAGTTGGCAAAATTAAAAACAGTGGTCAATGATCGATTTATTCATCCAGGTCAGGTTTCTCGATGTAATTGATATATTTCTCGTAGCGATAATTTTCTATGAGATCTATCGGTTGGTAAAAGGGACCGTCGCCCTGAGTATTTTTATGGGAATCTTTTTCATCTTTATCGTATGGCTGGTGGTCAAGTCATTGAAAATGGAGTTGTTGGGATCCATACTGGGGCAGCTTTTTGGTGTTGGGTCGATTGCAATTATCATCGTATTTCAGCAGGAAGTGCGCAGATTCTTACTAATGCTCGGTAGCCGGTACCGTACCAACCGCCGGTTTTCGCTTGAAAACCTCTTCTCAAATCAATTTAAATTTGCTTCCAAGGCCAGTTTACATACCATAGTGGAGGCATGCCGTCAAATGTCGGAAAGTCATACCGGAGCATTGATTGTCCTTGCCAGGGAAAGTGAATTGCAGGAGTATGTTGAAACGGGAAAAAACATCGATGCGGATATCACCTCGGAACTCATTAAGAGTATATTTTTCAAAAATTCGCCGCTACATGACGGGGCCATGATTATATCGCTAAACCGGATTAAATCTGCCCGGTGTATCTTACCCATCTCTCAGAAACTCGAAATTAGTCCCGTCCTGGGATTGAGGCACCGGGCTGCCATCGGACTTTCGGAACAAACCGATGCATTTGTCATTGTTGTCAGCGAGGAGAGCGGCCATATTTCGATCTCCAGCAATGGGGATCTTATGGACAATGTTCCGGCATATGAACTCTTAAAAATCCTTGAATCGAACTATAAGTAAAAGATATAGAACGAGCAAGGGTCAATAATCATTGACCCTTACCCGTTTCCTACTTCCCATTGACCCTTTGCAGATCAGTTATTTATAGGCATCTGTGTGAACACTTTTCATTGATCTTCCCGATGGATCGGCATTATTGCGGAACGATGCGTCCCAGGCGAGTGCTTCAGGAGTACTGCACGCAATTGAAGGAACCGAGGGGACACAGCTGGCAGCTGCATCGGAAGGGAAATGCTCAGTAAAGATTGAACGGTAGAAATACTCTTCTTTGGACATCGGGGTATTGATCGGGAAACGGAACATGGCATTCGCCATTTGTTCATCTGAAATCTTTTCAGCCGTCATCGCTTTGAGCGAGTCTATCCAGTTGTATCCTACTCCGTCTGAAAATTGCTCCTTCTGGCGCCATACGACGCTCTCGGGCAGATAATCTTCAAAAGCTTTCCGGAGGATCCATTTTTCCATTTTTCCATCCTTTGCCATCTTATCCTCAGGATTCAGGGTCATAGCGACATCCATAAACTCTTTGTCCAGGAAAGGAACACGACCTTCAACACCCCAGGCAGCAAGCGACTTGTTCGCCCTTAAGCAGTCATAAAGATGCAATTTACTGATTTTCCGGACAGTCTCTTCGTGAAATGCCTGTGCGTTGGGCGCTTTGTGGAAATACAAATAACCTCCGAAGAGTTCATCAGCCCCTTCACCGGATAAGACCATTTTTACCCCCATAGATTTGATTACCCGGGAAAGAAGATACATCGGAGTGGATGCCCGAACGGTTGTAACATCATATGTTTCAAGATGATAAATTACATCACGCAATGCGTCCAAACCTTCCTGAACCGTAAAATGGACTTCATGATGGATCGTTCCAATATGATCGGCAACTTTTTGAGCAGCGGCCAAATCTGGCGAGCCAACAAGACCTACTGCAAAGGAATGAAGCTGTGGCCACCACGCTTCATGGGTATTATCGTCTTCAATTCTGCGACCGGCATATTTTTTGGCAATAGCTGAAATAACCGATGAATCAAGTCCTCCGGAAAGAAGAACACCATAAGGTACATCAGACATCAGTTGGCGGTGAACCGCATCCTCAAGGGCCTTCCGCAGAACATCAATATCGGACTTGTTATTTTTTACGGTTTCAAAATCATTCCAGTCACGGTTATACCATTTGGTCATGACACCCTCTTTACTGTAGAGATAATGTCCGGGAAGAAATTCTTCAATCTTTTTGCAGGTTCCTTCCAGTGCTTTGAGTTCTGAGGCAAAGTAGACATTTCCGAAGGTATCCCATCCCATATACAATGGAATGATTCCAATATGATCACGTGCTACGAGATAACAATCATTTTCTTCATCATAGAGAACGAAAGCAAAGATACCGTTAAGCTCCTCCAGAAAATTGATCCCTTTTTCACGGTATAACGCCAGAATAATTTCGCAATCAGATTCTGTAAGGAAATCATAATGATCCTCAAGTGGTTTTCTCAATTCACGGTGGTTGTAAATTTCACCGTTAACCCCTAACACAAGCTTTTTGTCTTTACTGTAAAGAGGCTGCCCTCCTGATGAAGGATCGACAATAGCGAGTCGCTCATGGGCAATAATAGCTTTAGAACCGCAATAAATCCCCGACCAATCCGGTCCGCGATGGCGAATTCTTTTTGACATCTTCAGGACCTGAACCCTTAAATCCTCTGCTTTTACCTTTAAATCAAATACTCCGACAATACCACACATATATTTTCTGATTAGAATCGTTTTCCCTTATACGGCAACAATAAGAACAAATATTGGTCGCCAAAAATACAAAAATCTTTTATAGAATGAAGATTCGAACCAAAAAGGTAACAAAAATCATTCTTTCTTCTTTAAGGCATCTTTTATCTTTTTCCAGATGTTTGTTTTAGGCTCCTCTTCCTTCGGAGCTTCTGCCTTTACATCCGGTTGATTATTAGTTTCTTTGGCTCTTGCCTGATGGTCTGCTTTATGTTCATCCTGTTTTCTGGAATCTCCGCCAAAAAGGTTCCAGATGCTTGATTTCTTTTTCTCCCGGTAGGTTTCTCTAAAATGGGGAATATCCAGCATGGCCAGTGTTGACTCGTCCAGAACGGGGAATGGATGATTTTTATAATCTCTGAATGCAGGATCATGATATAGTTTATTGAAGAATTTCCCGGTAATGGGAAGTGCCATATAACCGCCCCGACCCAATGCAATATTTCGGAAGTGGATGGAAGGCTCTTCTCCACCAACCCAGCAACCGGTCACAAGATCAGGTGTATAACCCATAAACCATCCGTCGGCAAAATTTTGGGTGGTCCCTGTTTTTCCTGCAAATGGCCCTTCAATTTTATAAAGGGATCTGATTTCAGAGCCGGTCCCTTCATTGACCACCGATTCCAGGAAATGGGTGATTATTTTGGCAGTTTCGGGTGACATTGCCTCCTGCTCCTGGTTTTCAGGGGTATATCTCTGGAGCACCTTCCCATGACCATCCTCAATCCGGATCAGGTAATTGGGAGTTATGGTTTTCCCGAGATTATCGAGGCAGGCATAGGCCTGTGCCAGCTGTAGCAGCGGAATATCTGCAGATCCCAAAGCCAGTGAAGGGACCTCGGGCAAATCGGATTTAATTCCCATTTTACGGGCAAGTGAAATAGCTTCAGAGATACCTGAATCCATGATCACCTGAACGGAAACCGTATTCACCGATTTACAAAGTGCCCCTTCAAGCGAATAATATCCGCCATATTCATCATTCGAATTCCCGGGTGACCAATCCTGGTATTCGGAATAGGTATTCTTTTCGTTGGGGTAATATTTATCCGGAGGTATTCCATGTTCAATGGCAGAGGCATAAAGAATCGGTTTAAAGGTTGATCCTACCTGGCGCGGTGCCATCATATGATCAAACTGGAAATGCCTGAAATCATTCCCCCCAATCCAAACCTTAATATCGCCCGAACCGGGATCCATGGCAATAAATGCGCTGTGGAGAAGTTTCAGACTGTATCTCACCGAATCGAGAGGAGTCATACGTACCTGCTTATCCCCGTCCCAGGAAAAGAGCTTCATATTTACCGGCACTTTAAAGGCTTCAGTGATCTCAGCTGCAGATTTGCCTCCCTCCTTCATCTTGTGATATCTTTCCGATCTTTTCATCGCCCGGAGAACAACAGCATTGTTTTTTCCCCAGGGATCTTTTCCATCCCAATGCTTCTCGAAGGTAGCCTGCAACTCTTTCATCTTTTCCTGTTGCGCCATCTCTGCATAACGCTGCATCCTGAAATCAATGGTTGTTACAATCTTTAAACCGTCGGTATAAAGATTATAGGGATTTCCATCGGCCTTGGCATTCTCAGCACACCACTCCTCGAGCTGAGGTCTGATCAGCTCCCTGAAATAGGCAGCAGGACCTGTATTGTAAACAAGATAATTGTATTTTAATCCCAGAGGTTCACTGCTGTACCTTCTGGCCTGATCCGATGTAATATACTTATATTTAGCCATTTGAGAAATAACTGTATTTCTCCTTTGGATAGAGCGGTCCGGATTCGTTCGCGGATTGTAATAATTATTGGCCTTTAACATCCCTACAAGTGTAGCTGCCTGGGCAACGGTGAGCTTATTGGGCCTCACACTGAAAAAACGCTCCGCGGCCAGTTCAATTCCATAGGTATTCTCGCCGAAGGGAACCGTGTTCAGGTATAAGGTGAGGATCTCCTCCTTGGTATATAAACGTTCAAGACGATAGGCAATGATCGATTCCCGGATCTTGCTTACCGGTAAAGTCAAAGGTCCGTAATTTTTTCGTCCAAAAATATTCTTGACAATCTGTTGCGAGAGGGTAGACCCCCCTCCGGAGCTGTGATCGGTCAAAATAAACGTTTTGACAACCACCCTTAATAATGCCCATTCATCGATCCCCCGGTGTTCATAAAACCGGTTGTCTTCAGTTGCAATCAATGCGTTGATCAGCATGGGAGAGATCTCTTTGAAACTGACATTGCTGCGGTCCTCGATGTAATATCGCCCAAGTAATTTGTTATCTTTGGAATAAACTTCCGAGGCAACAGGTTCTTTGATTTTAATCAGTGTATTTGCATCCGGCAATTGTCCAAAGGTTCCAACGTAAACCAGAGCAAAAAGGACCAGCAGCAGAAACAATCCAAAGAGCATTAGCTTTAATCCCCAGATCAGAACTCTTTTGAAAATCGATTGTTTAGAAGTTGAAGAACTTCGGGTAAAGAATCCTTTCGACTTTTTCCTGGTTTCGGATCCCTTATTTTTTTTTAATGACATATTTTTGAATCTTATCATCTCTGTTTGATATCCAGATAAACTCAATAAAGCATGAAAATCGCGATCTCCGGCAGTACAGGATTTATTGGAAAACAACTGACTGGCTATTTGTTCCAACGTGGCCATGAAATTAGTGTGATTTCACGTAACGATTTTACCGCAACAAATAATCAGCTTGCAAAGTTAATCATTTCTGCTGATGTAATCCTAAATCTTGCAGGTTCATCGGTTTTATGCAGGTGGAATCAGCAAAATAAACAACAAATTCTTTCCAGCCGCATTGATACAACAAGGTTATTGGTTGATGCCGTACGCAAAAATGCAGCGGTTCATCTTCCTGAGATTTTTTTAAATGCATCAGCAATCGGAATTTATCAGGAAGCGGGTATTCACGATGAATCATCGGATGCATTAAACACCGATTTTCTGGCCTCTGTCTGCAACGCCTGGGAAAATGAAACTGCCCCGCTGAAACAGCTAAATCTTAGAACATGTATTTTAAGGACCGGAATAGTGCTTGGAACCACCGGTGGCTCATTTGCAAAGATGTTTCCCTTGTTTAAATTTGGATTGGGCGGAAAAATAGGATCAGGTATGCAATCATTCTCCTTTATACATATAGCCGATTATTGCCGGGCAATCCTTCACCTGATTGATAACCCCCAAAGTTCCGGCATTTATAACATGGTAAGCCCGGAACCAACAACCAATGAGTCATTTACCCGGACCCTGGCTGGTCATCTGCATCGTCCTGCCTTTTTTACAGTTCCGGAATTTGCTTTAAGATTGTTTTACGGACAGGCTGCAGAATTATTGACTAAGGGGGTCAATGTGAGGCCGGCCCGGCTTCTCAATGAAGGTTTTCAGTTTAATTATCCGGATATATCATCTGCTCTCTTGGAACTGGTTCAAATAAAATTAAGTAACTGAAAGTTAATATATGATACATTTTAATAATAAAATATTTAGTCCTTTCAAAAAAGCAGGATTAAACAAGCCACTTATGCACCAAAACACTAAGTTTCACAAAGTATAGATAGTTAATATAATAGCCTTAGCGTAGCCTTGAGCCTTAGTGACTTTGTTGCGTTTTTTTTTTGCCAATCCACTCCAACCTTCTATGATTTGAAGACGATATATAACTTTTCTCAATTACTGATCAGACTAGTATTTTAGTATGAATAAAAATAATTCAGACAAAAAAATTCCTCCGATTTATATTGTTTCAGGGGGGAAAGGACTCGCAGGTGATGCGGTTGTTCAATCGGTATTGATTCAATTCCCGAATAACAAAGTTCCGGTTATCATTGTCCCTGACGTGCTGAACCAATCAAAAATCGATGAATTAATCAAAACCGTACAGGCAACCAAGGGGGTGATTGTGCACACGATGGTAGATCCCGAAATCAGGCAATTGCTTATTCAGTCGTGTACTCAGCACATGGTTAACCATATTGATCTGGTGGGAGATCTTTCAGATTATTTGTCCGGCTTATTAAATACCAGGCCAATAAGCAAACCGGGATTATACAGGCTAAGTCATATTGATTATTTCAGACGCGTTGAAGCGATCGATTTTACCCTCAAAGTGGATGATGGTCAGAATCCTGAAAAAATATCGCATGCAGATCTTATCTTAACCGGTGTCTCAAGGACAGGAAAGACACCATTGAGTGTTTATCTGGCAATGTTTGGCTGGAAGGTTGCCAATGTTCCGATTGTACCCGGGATTGATCCTCCTGTTGAATTGTTCAAGGCAGATCCCGGAAGGGTTTTTGGTTTGAACATTTCTCCTGTCTATCTCATTGCCCAGCGGGCAAACCGGGTCAGAAGTCTACATATGGATGAGTCTACCGATTACATAAACAAGCGAAAAGTGGTAGAGGAGCTCGAATATGCCCGACGGATTTTCGAGGGAGGGGGATTCACCGAAATTCAGATAACCAATAAACCCATAGAGTCGTCAGCAAATGAGATCCTAACCATCTTAACCAGTCGTTTTAATCAGGATAAGTGGAAACAGGAAACTGAATAAAGGATTAATTGCCTAACTGAAAGCGTAAACGTTTCAATTCTATTTCAGCTATTTTGGCTGCATAATTGAGGTTGACTAATTGATAACCTGTTGTTTCATAGCTTGCCTGGGCTGCTTTAACATCCAGGATAGTTGCCTGATTTACCTTGAATTGCCGAAGTACGACATTAATGAGTTTAGCCGATAATTCTACTGAATTTAGCTGTGAATCCAACTGTTGCAATGATGAACTGTATGCCTGAAAAGTTGTTACAGCTCCAGCAGTGAGGCTGTTCAGCAGACTTTCCATTTGTAATTTTGCAATATCGACATTAAACACAGCTGTTTCCTTCTGAATTTTATAAGTATTGCCATTGTATATCGGAACCTGAACCGTCACCCCGGCATAAGGACCTAAATTTTGATTAATAAGGGTCAGGCCAGCGGTGCTTTGGCTCCGATTGTAATTGAGCCCGGTGTTAAGGCGCAGGGAAGGAAAACGTAAGGTGGAGACCTCCTTAACAACCTGTTCATTTATTCTGACCTGCTGTTCCGAGGAGAGATATTGCGGGTTTCGGTTCAGGTATCCGAGAACCGAATTGAGTTCGATCGATTTATCCACCACAATACTGTCTTTCACTGTAAAAGGGTAATATCTCTTAATGCTCATCAGAAGAAGAAGCTGTGTCTTTGTCTGGTCAACAACCAGTTCCTGACTTTTGAGGTTCTGGGACATCGTATTTACATCGATCAGAGCCTGCAAATAATCGGCATCATTGGCCATACCTACCCGCTTCCGGTCAGAAACTATTTCCAGTTTCTTCTGTGATACATCCAGTGAAGTTTGCATGATCTTCAAATAGCCCTGTTGCCTGACAACATCATAGTACTTTGCCATTACGGCGGCAATACTGTTCTGAATCTGGAGGTTTAATTGCAGTTCGCTTTGTTTTTGAAGGTCACGAAGTCGCTCGCGCGTAGCATATACCCTAAATCCGTTAAAAAGTAATACCCCGGCTGTTAAACTTGAAGTCAGGGTGTTTCCGGTGGCGCTGTTACTCTGAATCTCGGAACCGCTGTTTAATTTCTGAAGAATGGTGGTTTCTGACTCGTTATCGACCAAACTCCCGCTCACACCCGGAAGTGCACCCGCCATTCCTGCTGTATTATTGATTTTATTGATCTTAACACTCGTCACAGCAATCCGGATATCAAAATTGTTTTTCAGGGTGGTATCAATGGCACTCTTCAGGGTTAATGAAGTCTGACCGGCAGCCATAAATGGCAGGATCAGGATCAGGAGTGAACAGAACAGCTTCATTTTGGATTATTTAAACTGATTATCAATTTCTTCCGCACTCTTATGCCGTCCTGAAACGAATGTATAAATAGCCGGAATAACGAACAAGGTAAGGATAAGGGAGAACAGGATCCCTCCGACAATGACAACTCCCAACGGAACCCGGCTCGATGCCGCTTCTCCAAGACTGAGTGCAATAGGTAATGCTCCTAATGAAGTAGCCAGACTGGTCATCAGAATGGGGCGTAATCGTTGGCTTGCAGCCTCCACAACTGCTTCGAATTTCGATAATCCCAGCGCCCGTTTCTTATTGGCAAATTCGACAATCAAAATTCCGTTTTTGGTAACCAGCCCGATTAACGTGATCATTCCAATTTCTGAAAATATATTCAGCGTTTGTCGGAATATCCAAAGGCTCAGAATGGCACCCGCAATTGCTAAAGGTACGGTAAGCATGATAATGAACGGATCCCTAAAACTTTCAAACTGTGCCGCCAGGACAAGGTAAATAAGCAGCAGGGCGAGGATAAAGGCGAACCCTACATTCGAAGAGCTCTCGGCATAATCACGCGAAGGACCACTCAGTGAAGTCTGGAAACTCTCATCCAGCATTTTCTCGCTGATCTTTTGCATGGCAGTTACCCCGTCACCAATCGTTTTTCCTTCGGCCAGTGAGGCAGAAAGTGTTGCTGATTTATAGCGGTTAAAATGGTAGAGCGATGGTGGATTCGCGTTGGGTGACATATCGAGCACTTCAGTCAGTGCAATAGTATTGCCAAGGTTATTCCGCACGTATAACTTGGTAATATCCGTTGGCTGCTGTCTGTCCGGCAGGCCAACCTGACTGATTACCTGGTATTGCCGGCCATTCATGATAAAATAAGCCAACCGTCTTCCGCTGAAGGCACTCTCCAGGACTGCAGAAATATCGGTTACGGTAAGCCCCAGTTCACGTGCCTTGATCCGGTCAATAATAATATCGACCTCAGGTTTGTTGAATTTAAGATTCACATCCACATTCTGGAAGGTCTTATCATTTCGGGCCGCATCCAGAAATTTGGGAATGACCGATTTCAGCTTTTCGAAATCGAGATTCTGGATTACAAACTGAACCGGCAAAGCTCCCCTGGAACTCAGGCCAACTGCGATGGTTTGTTCTTCAACAGGGAAAATTCGAAGGTTGTTAAACTGGGTGATTCTTTTGGTTAAATCCCTCACCACATCACTCTGAGACCTTTTACGTTCCGAGGCAGGAAGAAGGGCAAGTCTGCCGCTTCCTGCATTCATCCCTGTACCGCTGAAACCGGGTATAGCCAAAAATGAAAATGATCTTTCAGGAAATGAATCGATTAGAAAATTAGAGAAACCGGTCCCTGAATCCATCATGAACTTGTAGCTTGTGCCCTCGACTGCGCTGAGCTGGAACCTGATCATCCCTTTATCTTCCAGTGGAGCCAATTCACTTTGGAGATTCCGGCCAATAAAATAGGTGATCAGCAGACATGCCAAAACAATATACCAGGCAAATCCCCTCCGTTTAATGAATTGATGAAGGGTCTTCTTGTACCCGTTTTCCATCCCGGTGAAAAAGGGTTCCGTTTTCCGGTAGAGCCAGCCATGTTGTGACTTTGGCCGATTCAGGTAAACATTAAGAACCGGGGTGATCGTGAGCGATACAAACGCTGATATTAAAACGGCGGATGCTACAACGACCGCAAACTCCCGGAACAGACTCCCGACAAATCCCTGAAGAAACAATACCGGTAAAAAAACGATTGCCAGCGTGAGCGAAGTGGAAATCACGGCAAAGAAAATTTCAATACTCCCTTCGAGTGCTGCCTTTCGGATATGCATCCCGTTTTCAAATTTCCGGAAGATATTCTCAGTCACAACAATCCCGTCGTCTACAACCAGTCCGGTTGCCAGAATAATTCCAAGCAGGGAGAGTATATTGATGGAATACCCGGCAAGATACATCACGAAAAAGGTGGCAATCAGTGAAATCGGGATATCGATCAATGGCCGTATCGCAATCAGCCAGTTTCTGAAAAATGCAAAAATAACAAGGATTACCAGCAAAAATGCGATTAACAAGGTCTGCTTGACTTCAGTGAGTGACTTGCGGACATTGGTGGTGTTGTCAATCAGGGTTGTGAACTCAATGTCACTCTTAGTCGATTTCTTAATCTCATCGAGTCGCTTATTAAATTCATCGGAAATATTGATGTAATTTGCCCCCGGCTGCGGCATGATGGCCAGTCCTACCGCGTTAACCCCATTTAATTTCCAGCTTTGCTCATAGCTTTCAGGGCCGATCTCAACCTTTGCCACATCACTTAAACGGACAATCCCCGTATTATCTTCATGGATAATCAGGTCCCTGAAATCTTTTTCAGTGGTAAGCCGCCCCAGTGCCCGTATCGTCAGTTCGGTCTTTTCGCCATATATTTTTCCGGATGGAATTTCAACATTTTCCTTGTTTAATACCGTTTCAACATCATTAAAACTGATATTGAAGGCATTCAGTTTGTCCGGATCGACCCATAGACGCATTGCCGGGCGTTTCTGACCAATAATACTCACTCCACTGACCTCCGGGATGGTCTGAAATTTATTCTGAAGAACATTTTCAGCATAATCACTCAGTTCCATTAATCCCTTACTCCGGCTTTGCAGGGCAATAAGAATAATGAAATCACTGTTGGCATCGGCTTTTGTCACAACCGGCGGCGCATCAATATCCTGGGGCAGGTTGCGCACTGCCTGACTCACTTTATCGCGTACATCGTTGGCTGCGGCTTCGAGATTCGTGCTTAATGTAAACTCAACACTGATATAACTGCTGCCAATCGAGCTCGAGGAGGTGATTGTACGAATGCCTGGGATACCATTGATAGACTTTTCAAGGGGCTCGGTTATCTGACTCTCTATAATGTCGGAGTTGGCACCGGTATAGACTGTACTTACGGTAATTACGGGTGGATCGATAGCCGGATAATCGCGGATCCCTAAAAATTTGAAGCCAATCAATCCAAACAGAATCAGCCCCAAACTCATTACGGTTGCGAAAACGGGTCTCTTTAGCGATAGTTCTGAAATGTTCACGTTATCAGTTCAATAAGGTTATAACCTGAAAAGGGTAGGATTAAATGAGCTCTTTCAGGCTCTTAACCTGTTTGATTTTTACCTTCGTATTCGGGCGAACATAGAGCATACCGCTCACCACAATACTGTCTCCGGGATCTATTCCCTTTGTAATCTCAATGATATTCCCGTTTCTTAAATTGGTTTCCACAGTTTTGAAAATGGCTTTGCTGTTTTTGATGATTACCACCTGACTTGAAAATGCTTCTGGAATAATGGAGTTCGTAGGGATGATCATCGCCTTCCTGTTTTTATCCAGTAAAACCTTTACAAAAGCCCCGGGAGGAATCATTCCGCCAGTAAGAACAGCCCTGACCTTAATATTGCGTGTGACTGAATTGATCTGGGGATCGATGGCTGTTATGATTGCAGTAAGACTTTCACTTGAGTTATTCATTTGAACCTTCACCTTATTCCCCTTCAATAGCAGCGAGATATAGGTTTCAGGAACAGAAAAATCAATTTTCACCTTGTCATTCTGACCCAAGGTTCCGAGTAGCGTCTGAGGGGTAACATAGGCCCCGGGACTAACCAGCCTTAAGCCCAGCTGACCTGAAAACGGGGCTCTGATTACCGTTTTATCCAGTTGGGCATCCACATACTTCAGATTAGCCTCCAGTGTACTCACTTGGTTTACAGCGCTATCATAATCTGCTTCATTTACTCCGTTCACATTGAGCAGATCGTGGAGTCGTTTTTCAGTTTTAATCGCCAAATCGAGCTGAGATTTGTACTGCTCTCGCTGAGCCTGCAAATCTGCATCATTAATCTTGGCCAAAATAGTTCCCTGCGTTACGATTCCCCCGTCCGGAACATTCAAATAAATCAGCCGTCCGCTCACCTCCGGATGAAGGTCCACGAGTTCATTGGACAAAACGGTTCCGTTAACTTCCAGATTACTGGCAAAATCTTCGTTCCCCGCAATGATCACATCAACAAAAACAGGTGGCTTTTCCTTTGATTTTTGCTCTTTATTGTTCAGCGTGCAGGAAAAGAGTAAAGACAATAAAAAGAAGGTCCTGATGGAAATTAAAATCTTCATATGCGATTGATAAATTCAATATCACTGGAATTAAAAAGGCGAGTCCTGGTTCGGAAAATATGCAGCCGTATTTTTAAAATTACCGCAAATGTAATTTAAATTTTAGTACAGTTCTCTTTTAATTATTTGATAATTTAAATCACTATTTTTAGGGGTCAAACCGGATTCTATATCCGGATATAAGGCTATATTTGCGGCTCGTATAACCGGTTTTAGGTAGAACAAATTCTGTAATTTGAAATTTCTATCATGTTTGGAAAAGTAGACTTCTTCAATAAAATCAAAAAGGGTATTTTAATATCACTATTTCTGGGAGTACCCGGTTTTTTGATTGCACAAACTGTTCGCGATACCCTGCCTTCCAAAGTTACGTTATCACAGTGCAGAGTATATGCCATAACCAATCACTCGCTGATTAAGCAATCTGTTCTTGATGAAGAAATCACGCGCAGAGATATCCGGATTGCCTTATCGGGATGGTATCCCCAACTTGAATTTAATGCCAATATGCAGCATTATCTTCAGGTTCCGCTGGCCTCCTATCCGAATCTGTTTAATCCCTCTGCCCCGAATATTTCCTTCCCCTCAACCACGACCAACACTTCAGCCGGGATTTTTTCTGCCAGCCAGACCTTGTACAGCAATAACCTGTTTTATGCGGCCAGAACCTCTAAGGAACTGCGCAATCAGGCTGCTGAAAACACCGTGAACTCGAAGATTAATATCTATGTGGATGTCACCAAGGCTTTTTTTGATGTGCTATTGACCGAGGAGCAGTTGGATGTCCTGGCTGAGGACATCCTTCGCCTGCAGCGCAATTACAAGGATGCATTCAGCCTTTATAAAAATGGTCTGACAGACAAGATCGACTACCAGCGCACCGAAATATCCCTGAGCAATATGCAGGCTCAAAGAAGAACTACGGAAGAATCGCTTAAGTCTAAATATGCTGTTCTAAAGCAACTTATGGGAGTGGTTCCTGAAAAGCAACTGACTGTATCCTTCGATTCCTCCAAATATGAGAATGAAATTCTGATTGATACGACAAGCTTGCTGGATTTTAATAAACGGATTGAATATCAGTTGCTCCAGACTAAACTAAAATTGCAGAATTCTGAAATCAGTTATTATAACTGGTCATTTCTTCCCACTTTTTCTGCTTTTTATGAAAATAGTCCGGCATATTCAAGCGACCAATTTTCAACATTGTATAATAAAAACAATCCAACTTCGCTGTTTGGTTTGAAACTGACCCTTCCCCTGTTCCAGGGAATGAACCGGATCGAGAACCTGAACAAGGCTAAACTTCAGTACCATCGGCTCGAACTTGGGATTGATTATCTGAAAAGTATGATCAATACTGAATATACCCAGGCTCTTTCAGGGTATACCAGCAATCTGAACGAACTGAAAATTGCAAAAAACAATATCTCACTGGCCCGGAATATCTTCAACACGGTAAAACTTCAGTATACCAAAGGAATTAAGGCCTATCTTGAAGTGATCGTGTCCGAAACCGATCTCCGTACGGCCGAGCTTAATTATTTAAATATTCTTTTCCGGGTTCTTTCGAGCAAGGTCGACCTTGAAAAGGCGTTAGGAATTATAAAAATCGATGAGTATCGAATCCGAAATAATTAGTGTGTAGTGATAGCTGAATTTCAAATTTGTAAAATATGTCCAGAATATCTTGCCTTATAAAATATTTTGCGCTGATTGCAGGGCTCCTTTCCTGCAGTGGAAATGGAGAAACTAAAAAACCTGGGGAATCTGCCACTCCTGTTACGGTCACGCTTGTTCATCAGGAAAGAGCGGTATTCTACAATTCCTACCCGGCGAATATCGTAGCCTTAAAGGAAGTGGAGGTTCGGGGTCAGGTTAGCGGCGTCATCACGGGCATCTATTTTATGGAGGGAAAGGAGGTTCATTCCGGTGATAAATTGTACGAGATCGATCGGCGTAAATATCAGGCAGCTTTCGAGGAAGCACAGTCAAATGTGAAGATTGCTGAAGATAACCTTGAGAAAGTTCAGCGTGATGCAAACCGGTACACGGATCTTGCAAAACAGGATGCAATAGCGGAACAGCTGCTTGACCATGCCCTGACCGATCTTAAAAATGCCAGACAGCAGCTAAACGCGGCAAATTCGGAACTTACAAAAGCCAAAACCGATTTTGAATACTCCTTAATCAAGGCTCCCTTTGATGGCACGATCGGTTTTTCGAATGTAAAACTGGGAGCCCTCATTACCCCGGGACAGACACTGCTGAATGTGATATCCTCTGACAATCCCATAGGCGTTGATTTTGAAATTACCGAAAATGAACTTGGCCGCTTTCAACACCTGGACAACGCCTTAATATCAAATAACGATTCCACATTCCGGATTACGCTTCCCAATAATGCCATCTATCCATATTCCGGAAAGATCAGCGTCATCGACAGGGCAGTGGACCCCCAAACCGGATCAATAAGGGTTAGGATTACAGTTGTAAATAACGACAAAATACTGAAACCGGGAATGAGTTGTAAAGTCATGGTTTTAAATGATAATTCGGGTCAGCAATTACTTGTCCCCTTCAAGGCAGTGCTCGAGCAGCTCGGAGAATATTTTGTCTTTGTCGTGAAAGAGAATAAAGTTAGTCAGTTAAAGATCTCACTTGGTCCCCGGGTTCTTTCGGATGTGATTGTTTTAAAGGGACTTGAAGGGGGAGAGACCATTGTTGTTGATGGCATTCAAAAACTGCATGATGGCTCACCGGTTACCACTGAAACATCACAAAAGTCCCGGCTTAAATAATTTTGGAAGCGAAATAAATTGAATCTTATTTTATGATAGCTGATACCTTCATCAGACGCCCCATCACAGCCATTGTCATTTCTTTGGTCCTGGTCATTGTGGGGACTTTATCGATAATTAACCTGCCGGTCAGTCAGTATCCCGATATTACACCTCCGGTTGTCCAGGTGCTAAGCCAGTTTACGGGGGCCGATGCCACAACGGTTGAGCAAACTGTTACAACGCCAATCGAGATCCAGGTCAATGGGGCTCCAAACATGGATTTTATCCAGAGCAACAGCACCAATGATGGCCGTTCGTCGCTGAATGTCTATTTTGATATTGGAACCAATGTCGATAACGCAACCACTGAAGTTCAGAACCGCGTGAATATTGCAACCCCGATTCTGCCTGACGAAGTGAAGAGACTGGGCATTACCGTCCGCAGACGAAATCCAAGCGGACTGCTGAATGTGGCGATCTATTCTCCCAAAGGGACCCATAACATTCAGTTTCTGGATAATTATACGAATATATTTGTCAGGGATGCCCTTTTAAGGGTGAAAGGGGTAGGCGATATCTATGCCAGGACCGATGAATTCAGTATGCGTATCTGGTTGCGGCCCGATAAAATGGCCAGTCTGGGTTTGTCAGCTTCTGAAGTTCTGAGTGCGATCCAGGAGCAAAATGTTCAGGTAGCCGCCGGTTCAATCGGAACCTCCCCGCAGCCTGCCGGCCAGCCTTTTGAGTACTCTGCAGTGGTCAACGGAAGACTCAGCAGTGTCGATGATTTCAATAAGATCGTAGTGCGGTCTAATCCTAAAATCGGTTCAATCGTTTATTTGAAGGATGTAGGACGTGTGGAACTGGGTAAATTCAACTATTCAGGAAGGGCGTTTGTGGATAAGCGTCCCTCATCTTACCTGATCGTCTACCAGACCCCGGGCAGCAATGCCATCGATGTGGCCAATGGTATTTACAAGGTCATGGACAAGTTGAGCCAATCCTTTCCGAGTGATGTGGCTTATGTAGTCCCGTTCGAATCGGTTTCGGTGGTCAAGGTGTCGATCAGCGAAGTCGTAAAAACGCTGCTCGAAGCTTTGGCACTTGTTGTGCTCGTAGTGTTTATTTTTCTGCAGGACTGGCGCTCCACGATAATTCCGGTACTGGCAATCCCGGTATCAATCATAGGAACTTTCATCTTTTTTATACCGTTGGGATTTACCATTAACAAGCTGACCCTTTTTGGATTTGTGCTGGCCATCGGTATTGTGGTGGATGATGCGATTATTGTGGTCGAAGCGGTGCGACGATATATGGAAGAGCAGCACTTATCGCCACGTGAAGCGGCCCACAAAGCCATGGCCGATATTTCAGGTCCTGTTGTTGCCATTGCCCTTGTGCTGGCAGCGGTATTTGTCCCTGCAGGTTTCCTGCCCGGAATCGTAGGACGGTTGTATCAGCAGTTTGCGATTACAATTGCCATTTCGGTGCTTATCTCAGCCTTTGTGGCACTCTCTCTGACCCCGGCATTGTGTTCGCTGTTTCTGAAACCACACCATATCACAAAATCTTCCACTGGTCTTAATTACTTCTTTTTCCGTTTTAACGAATGGTTTTCCAGGCGAACCGAGGGTTACACCAAAAACGTCAGAACGGCCATTAAACATTCGCGGTATATCGTGATCCTGCTGGTTGCGATCATGTTTGGAACCTATATCATGCTTGTTAAAAAGCCAACCGGATTCATCCCGTTGGAGGATGAAGGGCGCGTGTATATCACCTTTGAACTGCCGGAGGCATCTTCCACCTACCGCACCGTTGAGGTGATGCATAAATTAATGGATATCCTGAGCCAGATCAAAGGGATCCAGCATTATTCGGCCATTGGAGGGCTAAACGTGATTACCGGAGCCTCCAAGAGTAACGGTGGAACGGTGTTTTGTATGTTAAAAACATGGGATGAGCGAACCAGTAAGGAAGATCAGCTAAACGGGATAATGGCCCAGATGCAGGCGAAATTTGCAGCCATCCGGGAGGCAAACATTGTGGTGATACCTCCTCCGGCAATACCCGGACTGGGTGCGACCGGTGGTTTTACGTTCGAACTTCAGCAGCGCGAAAGCAACGATGATATCAAAACCTTCGAAAAGAACGTAAATACCTTTATGGCGGCAGTCAATAAGCGTCCCGAAATAGCCCGCGCTATCACCTTCTTTAATGCCCGGACACCCGGATATCAGCTGACCGTTGACCGTGAGAAATGCAAAAAGATGGGGGTCAGTATCGCAGAAGTCTTTAATACGATTCAAACCTATCTTGGCAGCTCCTATATCAATGACTTCACGATTTACAACCGGGAATTCCACGTGATCGTTCAGGCCGACACGCTGTTCAGAAATGATATCGTCTCGATGGATAAGTATTATGTCCGGAATTACCAGGGAAACATGCTGCCGCTAAGCGCCGTAATGAGCTACAAAGTCAGCGAAAACGCCTCGATGCTTACCCATTATAACCTGTATCGCATGGCTGAATTTGTGGGTAATTCCAAAGCCGGATACAGTTCAGGTCAGGCGCTTAAGGCTTTGCAGGAAACTGCCGACCAGGTACTGCCCAAAGGATATGGCTATGAATTTTCCGGTTTGAGCCGCGAAGAGGTGAAGGCGGGCAACACTTCAACCTATATCTTTATCTTATCCTTGTTATTTGTATTTCTGTTTCTCTCGGCGCTTTATGAAAGCTGGACGGTACCATTTACAATACTTCTTGGTGTGCCGCTGGCAGCTTTTGGGGCCATTTTAGCCTTAACACTGCTACCGAATCTTTCCAATAATGTCTATGCCCAAATAGGATTGATCACCCTGATCGGTCTAGCTGCCAAAAATTCCATCCTTATTGTTGAATTTGCCAAAGAGCGCGTTGACCAGGGATTTGAAATTGTAGCTGCTACCATTGAGGCAGTCCGTCTGCGCTTGCGACCTATCCTGATGACCTCGTTTGCCTTTATCTTTGGAGTATCGCCGCTCGTTTTGGCTACCGGGGCAGGCGCAATAGGACGGCAAACCATTGGCTGGTCGGTACTTGGGGGAATGCTCGCAGCAACTTCATTAGGCGTTTTCATCATCCCGGTATTGTTTATCCTGATCATCCGCCTCACCTATGGGAAGCAAAAACTGGCCGAACTTCAGGCAAGACGCAATGCATCCGGTGACAGTCTCGTGGAAGATAGCATTTAGGTTGCTTAAAAACAGGTAATTTGGATGATTTAGAAAGATTGCTTCGTCGCCATTAAAATATTCCCGGGCCATTAGGTGTACAAATACCGTTTGATATTGCGCTTGGGCGTTTTTTCAAACTCCTTTTCGACCAGGATAATTGAACTGAGCTGGGCAAATTTGGGGAGTTCCTTGTTGACCTGTTTGCAATTCTCCGCCATAATCTCTTTTAACCGCTCCGGATCAGGCTTTTCAGCTTCAATCAACTCCGGATCGGGGTAAACAAAGGCGATCATCTTCCCACCTCTTTCGGTAATCACACACTCAAGCACATAAGGATAGTTGCTGAGTTTGGCCTCCATCTCTTCAGGATAAATATTCTGCCCGGATGGTCCAAGCAACATATTTTTGCATCGTCCGCGGATATAAATAAAATCTTTAGAATCGGTTATTCCAAGATCACCCGTGTGAAGCCACCCTTCGTTGTCAATGGCGTCTGCTGTAGCTTGCTCATTTTTATAATAGCCAAGCATAACGTTAGGCCCCTTTACAAGTATTTCACCTACCTCCCGATAAGGATCTTTCGAATCGATGCGTACCTCCATCCGGTCCACGAGCCTTCCTGCCGAAGAGGGTCGGAAACTGTTCCAGGGCTCGTACGAGATCAGCGGTCCGCATTCGGTCATTCCATACCCGATGGTAAATGGAAATCTGATTTTCCGGAAGAAGGTCTCAACCTCATGATTCAGGGGCGCACCGCCAATCACGATTTCATGGAAATTTCCCCCAAAAGTTTCTATGAGCGTAGCCCTGACTTTTTTGTGCAAAATCAGCCGGATCCCCGGGATCTCAAGCATGAATTTCACGACCGGTTTTTCCAGCGCCGGAAGAATCCGTTTCTTGTATATTTTTTCGATGACCAGTGGCACCGAAAGGATCAGTCTTGGTTTTACCTCCTGAAAGGCCTTGATAATCAGCTGCGGAGTGGGAGCCTTGGAGAGGAAACTAACATGGCACCCAACCGATACGGGGAATAAAAACTCGAAGAGTAACCCGAACACATGGGCCATGGGGAGGAACGAAACAATCCGTTCCCCGGCTTGTAAAGGCATGTGATCCTGGGCATAGATAATATTCGAGAGTAAACTTCGCGCAGGAATCATCACCCCCTTGGTAAATCCGGATGTGCCGCTGGTATATGAAATGATACTCAGCTCATCACCTTCATTCCCGGTCAATTCAAAATTTTCGGGTGAAGACTCGCCGGCATGTTCAACCGTAAAACACTTCTGCCAAAGTTCTTTTGCTTCAGAAGCACTAAAAGCAAGTGGGGAAAAGTCGGTAAGACTCACCACCCCTTTAACTCCGGGAATCTTTTTAGGGTCCAGTTTGTCGAAAAGATTATCGGCAGCAAACAGGAATACCGATTCGGAATGGTTCAGAATGTGCAGGATATCATCCGGATTAAAGTCGGGCAAGATAGGAACAATCACCCCGCCGTAACCGGAAATTGCCAGGAATGTGATCGCCCAATTGGATGAGTTACGGCCAAGAATAGCCATTTTATCCCCTTTCCGGAAACCCCTTTCCCGGAAGAAGTGATGGATCTGCCGGATCTTTTGTGCCGCCTCACCATAGGTCGTGGTTGATCCCTGAAAATCGGAAAAAGCGGGTAAGGACCAATTCTTACGGAAACATTGGGTATAGATGCTGTTCAGGTTATCGCACTCCATCTGTTCTAAATATTTCAGGGTTTGCTGCAAAAGTAAAACATTCAAAATTAGTCAAACCTTTGAAAGAGGTCTAATATTTAAAAAACTTCTGATGGAAAATAATTAATTAAAATGAATCACCTTTTGCTTGTCAGTAAGCGCCCCACCCATCCCTGAAAGGTGAAACGCTTAGACAATCGCTCAAACAGGCACAACTACCTTTGGTTTGGCTGCCCTGTGACCCGCATAATCGACAATGGAGCGGGCATTCCGGTAGGCATTGAAAAAATCGGGCTGCGAAAAACGGAACAACTGCATATATACATCGATCTGCTCCTTTAACAGCTCATCCAACCCCCTAAAGACTTCCCGGATGTTAACCGTTGAAGTCTTTGACCTTGAGGTTGCTGCCCGTCGTTGCGGAATGGAAAGCCTGAAGGCTGCCAGCAGCTTGTCCATCGCCTGGAGTTCCGTTTCACCAATAAAATAGTTGGTCAATCCCCCGTTTAACGGAGCCGTCAACCCCAGTAGTAAAACACCGATGTCATACAATCTCGGATCGGGACATCTGTTCAGATCGGAATCCGAATAGTCGCTCTTTGCCTTTAACTCATTGTTTTTGTTTGCTATGGCATAAGACTTTAAAGCGGCCGAAAACTGCAGAATACTTTTGATCAGATCCGAACGCAACTGAACCTTCTCTTTGGTCAGACCGGTAGTATTGGCCTCCTGAACCTGCCGGTAATCGCCGATTGAGAGAATCCCTCTCTTTAATTCCTGTTGGGCATCAACAAATGGCTGAAGTTGCGCAAAAAGTGGAGCATGCTGGTCAAGTATCAGATCGACCGAACCATACATGCGTGATTTATTAATCTGATTCCTGTTCATGGTAATTTTTTTATCTCAAAATAAAAACATTTTACATCAAAACGGGTAGAATCGATTCGATGAAACCGCCTTTGCTCCGGTCAGGGACTTCGCCAAAACCGTGGCGAACCGAAAGAAAAACAGTGCACAAAACCAATGGGAAGCGTCATTTGGAAAAACATCCAAATTTGAGTTAAGATACGAAAAATTTTTGGATTTATTGGAAGTCATCTATAGCGATCTTATGCAATTTAAATATTCCATGCAAAGTGATCGGGAGTTGTGAAATTTCAACCTCAAAACAGATCATCTAAACCATACCTTCACATGAATCACACTTTGCACCGGCTTAAAACCATTTTGCTTGAACTTAAAACCATATTGCTTCAGGTAAAAACCATTTTGATCGACCTTATAACCATTTTGATTGAGGTAAAAACCATTATGATTGAGGTGAATCTGACAATGCGACATCTTATAACCATTTTGATTGAGGTGAATCGGACAATGCGTCAGGTTAAAACCATTTTGATTGAGGTGAACCGACCGCTGAGGCATATCTCTTAAAGGTTTCGATGACACTGAACTGCCAGAGCACTGAAGTTCTGCACCATTTATTTAAGTTTATTTTTTCCGCCCTGATCTGAATTATATTGCTAATTTTGAAAGTCTCTGGTTCGTAATTAGCCTAAATAACTACTAGCAGTTTCATGTCCGGACCGAAAATAAACAATTAAACCAGACTGGTTAAGTTAAATAATTTATAACATTCTTATTCAACTTGTTAAAGTAATTTGATACAATTAAAATAAAAATTTACCGATGAGAAATCCAGGGGAAAACAATTGGAATAAAGAGAAACATCTGGCTATTCGAACGTTATTAATTCTATTAATTACGATCAATTTTATTCACTTCCTGTCGGACCATTTAATAACAGAGTTTCATATTGAGCCGAAATTCGCCGAATTATTAGATTCATTCCTGAATATAATTCTGACTTTTCCGCTCCTTTATATATTTGTTTTTAAACCAATCACAAACTACACCCTAAGGCTCCGACAAGCTATTGATGACTTGAAAATAGCCAGGAAAATAGCAGAAGAGAACGAAGCAAACTTTCGGTCCATCTTTGAAAATAATTCAACGGCTATGGCAATCGTCGAACCGGACCAGACCGTCGCGTATATAAATGATGAATATTGTAAAATGAGCGGATATGAGCGGCAAGAGTTGATTGGCATGCATTGGGATAAACTGATCTCCCCCAAAGACCTCGGCCGGTTATTGGAGTATAGCCGGAACAGGGAAATTAACCATGGTTACGCTCCCGATAAATATGAATTCTCCTATTATCATAAAGACGGGAAAGAGCGGCAGGGGTTTATGTCTGTATACATGCTCCTGAATAAAAGGATCATTGCATCCATAACTGATATTACCGAACGGAGGATTATGGAAGGGAAACTCAAGGCTGAGCGCGATCGCGGCATCGATATTCTGGAAAAGATGAGTGATGCATTTGTCTCCTTGGATCGGAATTGGTGCTATACCTATATGAATGAGAAAGCCGGAAAAATTGAAGGAAGCGATCCAAAGGAGATGATTGGCCGGAATATCTGGATTGAACATCCGGAAGCAATCGGGTTTCCATTCCAATTGAATTATCAAAAAGCGATGAATGAAAAAGTTTTTATCCGGATGGAAGAATATTACCCTCCCTTCGATACCTGGTATGAAAACAGAATTAATCCTACAGATGATGGAATTGCGATCTTTTATAATGATATTACTGAGCGAAAACACACCGAGGAGGCCTTAAAAGAAAGTGAGGAAAGATTAACCCGGGCGATTGCCGGATCTCCCGTTCCAATCATGATTTATGACGAAGAGTTTGAGGTACTGCAACTTAGCATGGGTTGGACTAAATTTTCGGGATATACGATTGAAGATATTCCTACCATTCGGGACTGGACTGAAAAGGCATATGGAGTAAGAAACGAAACGAACAATGAATTTGTTAAAAATCTGTTCTCAATTGACTCAACAGTGGATACCGGGGAATGGATTATCAAAACAAAAGATGGATCCCAACGGATTTGGAATTTCCAGGCGACCCCTTTAGGGAAAATCCATAAAGGGAAACGGGTAATGCATAGCATGGCAGTGGACATCACTGAACAAAAGAGGGCCGAGCAAGAGTTAATCATTGCAAAGGAAAAAACCGAAGAGAGCCAAAAACAACTGATTCTCCGCAATGAAGAGCTAATCAAAAACAACACCTTTATTCAAACAATTCTGGATAACCTTCCGATTGGATTGGCTCTGAATCAGATTGATTGTGGCGAAGCAATTTATATGAATAAGAAATTTGAAGAGATTTACGGATGGAAATTTGGAGAGATTACTTCGGTTACTACATTTTTTGAAAAGGTTTATCCCGATGAAAATTATCGCAAACATATCATCGAAAGGATCATGAACGACATCAATTCGGGTGACAGTGACCAAATGCATTGGGAAAATGTTCGAATTACAAATAAAGACGGATCTCACAGGATTGTAGATGCAGTCAATATTCCATTGATCCATCAAAATATAATGGTATCCACTGTAATGGATATTACACGGATGCACCAAATCCAAAACGATTTAATTTTAGCCAAGGAGCATGCTGAAGAAAGTGACCGATTGAAATCGGCCTTTCTGGCTAATATGAGTC
>Ga0364866_10075_pt1 | contig 66408 bp, 65 predicted proteins | sample ExccelAu500001D3_3_FD_206913 | JGI IMG/M metagenome (GOLD analysis project Ga0364866, IMG submission 206913) | Enriched cells from Trout Bog Lake Hypolimnion, Wisconsin, USA - BchlTB.Aug13.5000.01.D3 | ecosystem: Environmental > Aquatic > Freshwater > Lake > Hypolimnion/Profundal zone | place...
ATTGATTGATCGGCTTGCCACCATGACGTTTACTGATGCCGCTGAGAATGTAGTCTTGGTCGGTGGTTCTGGTACAGGTAAATCACATTTAGCCACGGCATTGGGCGTCGCCGGAATTCAATATCACGCCAAGCGTGTGCGTTTCTATTCTGTCGTGGAGTTAGTCAATAACCTGGAACGCGAGAAAGCCGCAGGCAAACAAGGCAAGTTAGCCTTAAGTTTGATGCAGATGGATCTGGTGATTCTGGATGAACTGGGTTACTTGCCGTTCTCTCAAGCAGGTGGTGCGTTGTTGTTTCATTTACTGTCACGTTTATATGAACGCACCAGTGTGATTATTACGACCAATTTAAGTTTCTCGGAATGGAGTAGCGTGTTTGGTGATGCCAAGCTCACTACTGCATTATTGGATCGACTCACACATCATTGCCATATTGTTGAAACAGGCAATGAGTCTTATCGTTTCAAGCACAGCAGCACACAAGCGAAAGGTCGTATCAAGGCACGGGAGATTGAGCGGAAGGAGTTTGTAATACCAGAAAACGCAGACTTCTAATCAAATATTAAAAAAAGGAGCTTAAGACCCAGTCAGTTTGGTCGACTTATCCACAGCGGTGTAGTAATCTACACCTATTAAACGCCTGGTCAAAATTCAACGCGCACGGGTGGTCATTTTTAAACGCGCGTCAACACTCTGACATTTTCAACAATTGCATCACCAGTAGCACGATCATAATGTTTTTCAATCATTCCAACAGAGTTACCTAATTGCTTAGATAAGTCACGGATTGGCACTTGATCTAGATTCATCACCGCGGTGGTGTGTGTGCTGCGTAAACTATAGAAAACTCTCTTTTTGCCAGAGTTCCTATCAATTAATAAATTGTGTTCTTCTAAATAACGATCAAATAAATGATTAAAACTACTAGGTGCTTTATTAGATCTCGTTCGGAATACATAACCCTCATTATTCGATGTTGTGAGCGATTTAAGCGTTATTTTATCGTTGCGATAGTTACGATCAATGATTTCATTTAAAACCTTGTAGGTAACGTCAAATCCATTTGCTACGCGATCTTTAGTTTTGCCATAAACTGACAATGAAACTGTTGGTTCCCACTTGGTTAATTCCAGCGCCTCACCACGATCATCATAATCTTCGTGCGTGACAACTGTTCTATTGCCCTCTTCATCAATCTCTACTCGCGTGTCGTTTCTCACAATCATGCGATAACGGATATTCTTCCACTGCAAATCAAGTAGCTCTTTGCCTGGTCGTGCACCTGTATCAATTAATACCCGAACATAATCAAAAAGCAGTTCTCTTTGTTCACGCTTTTCTTTATTGCTAGTGCCAGCAATCCAAGGAGGAAAATTTGCTAATAGTGCGTTTATCTCACCAATATCAAAGGTCGCATACTTTTCAGACTTGCTACCTTTAGTATCAAGTTTTGGCCTGTTTGAGTTAGTGAGATAGTTCTTCTCTACAGCCTTATCAAAAACACGATTCAATGTGACATTATGCTTTCGCATTGTGCTGTAGGCAGGACTTCTGCCCATCTTGACCTTTAGGTCTTCATGGTATACATCTAGCTCTTCATAGGTGATCGTATCAATATTTTTGTTACCAAAGAATGGCATCAAATAATCATCAATAATTTTCACATATTGATTAAATGAAACTGGCGCCTTCATTTTGGGATTTGCTAATTCATCAACCATCTGTTGCTTGGTCAACTTTGCGATATCACGGAATTTCTTAGTGACTACGGGTAGGTTAGATTCTTTGCGAAGCTGAGCTTCAAAGAACATGCGCTTTGCACGGTCAATCGCTTTATCTAAATCACGTTCTTTGGTAGTTCTTGCCATCCACTTGTTATCAATTTTGAGACGGCATTGCCAGACATCACTATCACCGCGCTGATAAACAATTAGCTCTCGCGGGAGTATTACATTAGTGGTTTCGACTTTTTCAGGCATACAAGTAATTTAAGTTCTTGTGCTGAAAAAAGCAACGGATTTTGTGGAACCAATCAGAAATTCATTAGCACCTGTCATCAACAATTCTTAAAAGATGGCTTGCTAACATCACCATTTCTTGAGCCTCGGAAGGATCTCTTATCTGAACCGTTCTATGACTATGGGGATTTTTATATGAGCCAATAGCTCCTGCAAAAAGGTCGGATAAAGCTTGTCTTTCAGCACTGTTCTGATTCATATCTGACAAAACTCCATTATTCACATCAAATGCAGTTCGCATTAACTTTATACCAACATCTAAATCTGAAAATCTACCAGCCGCACGAACACTTATCTCAACTTCTTTGAATGCCGCAAATACTGCATCATCTAAATCACCTTGCGACAACCTCAACATAACTTTATCTCTTATCTTAGGATGCAATAGCTCCCTAGGAAATGCTGCTGCTGCTTTGAATGCTTCAAAGCTTTTTTGATCTGTAATACTTTTAGCTTTTCTACCTAAAACGCACCAACCATTAGAGCCATTCGTTCCTGGCGCTTGCAAGACAAGCATATTAATTGTGAGCCAAGCCCAAGCTTCTTGCATTGCAGAATCAACTTCGTTATGCCGATTCGGAGGGTACCAATCATCTAATGAATTTAATGGTCTACCAACACTAGATGGGTGAAACATCCCATTTTGATTTTGATGGGGGTGAACCAAGCTCAGCAAAATCCTTCCTAGCTCATCAGGAGCCATTGAGAGAAGTGTATCTGCATCTGGAATTAAATTAGCGAGCGAAGTCATAAGTTCATCTTACATAAAAGACAAAACCCCTGCCATCTCTGACAAGGGTTTTATTTTTTGGTGGCCCCTCTGTGAGTCGAACACAGCACCAACGGATTCTGGTTTGTGTGGCTTTCACCACTCCCTGGACTATGCCTTCACCATGGCTTGCGCTTTAGGTGGGTGCCGTCTAGTCTCTACACGTTCCTGGTATTTCTACTAGGCTTCGCTCGGCATTGCCTTGTGCATTTTACTGCCGTCAGGTTTCACCGAATTTGACACCATCCCATACGCAGTTTCCAAACGTATGGCACAATTTTTATGAGTCCGCTGCTCTAACCAAGCATGAGCTAAGGGGCCGAAACTTTTAAATTACTTCCACAGTTTTGTTATTTTACTTCCACAGAAAGTGTGGAAGCACTGTGGAAGCAAATTTCACTACTTTTTACAAACCTAAGTTACTGATTAATATATACTTTGTTACCTAATCTCAACTTCTTAAATAGATTATGAGTCCTCTGCTCTAACCAACTGAGCTATGGGCCCGTTAATCTTTACATGCTGTTTTGCACTACTTAACTACTTCAAAACCACACTAAAACCGCATTTACTACACACCTCGGTTTTTGCTTCGGTGTGTAAGCGGTGTGTAGTGAATTTATACCGCCTAATTCACCACTAACCTCTTGAATCTATTGAGGTCTTTGTTACAAGACCCCTAGGGCTTCTTTCTTATGAGTCCGCTGCTCTAACCAAGCATGAGCTAGGGGGCCGAAACCTTTAATTAAAACATAATTAATTAAACAATCAATCCTGACCCGTTTCTAAGAAACTGCGCAGACGTTCTGATCGCGTTGGATGTCGTAATTTACGTAACGCCTTCGCCTCAATTTGACGGATACGTTCACGTGTTACATCAAACTGCTTACCTACTTCTTCCAAGGTATGATCTGTATTCATTTCAATACCAAAGCGCATACGTAACACTTTAGCTTCTCTTGGCGTCAATGACTCTAACACTTCACTGGTTGCATCACGCAAACTAGCATATACAGCTGCATCGACTGGCGCTAGCGTTGTACTGTCTTCAATAAAGTCGCCTAAGTGCGAATCCTCATCGTCACCAATGGGTGTTTCCATTGAAATTGGCTCTTTACTGATTTTCAAGATTTTACGAATCTTGTCTTCAGGCATTTCCATTTTCTCAGCTAGTAATGCTGGATCTGGCTCTACTCCAGTTTCCTGTAGAATTTGACGGCTGATACGATTCATTTTATTAATCGTTTCAATCATATGAACAGGGATACGAATGGTACGCGCCTGATCTGCAATAGAACGTGTAATCGCCTGACGAATCCACCAAGTAGCATAGGTTGAGAATTTGAAACCACGACGGTATTCAAATTTATCTACCGCTTTCATCAAGCCAATATTTCCTTCTTGAATCAAATCTAAGAATTGCAAACCACGGTTGGTATATTTTTTAGCAATCGAAATGACCAAACGTAAGTTGGCTTCAATCATCTCGCGCTTAGCACGACGGGCACGCGCCTCGCCAGTGGTCATTTGCTTATTAATTTCTTTAAGCTCTTTGATTGGCAAACCAACTCTAGCCTCTAAATCAATCAAACGCTGCTGTTGATCTAACACTGAGTGGTTATAGCGAATCAGTTTTGAAATATAAGGCTTGTCTGCTTTTAACTCTTCCGCTAACCAGTTTAAATTACTTTCATTACCTGGAAATGATTTAATAAAGTGTAGACGTGGCATACCAGATTTTTCTACACAGAAATCTAGCACTTTACGCTCGTGTCCTCGCACAGTTTCAACTAATTCGCGTACTTGATCACATAGACCTTCAACTTGCTTTGGTGAAAAGCGGAATACAGTAAGTTCAACCAGAATCTCTGCCAATAACGCTTGGTACTCTGGATCTTGAGAACCATTGGTTGCCAAAATTACCGTCATTTTTTCATGTGCAATACGCACTACAGCAAAACGTCTAAGCACTTCTTCTTTAAGCTTAGCTAATGCTTCCGCAGAGATAGCAGCAGCTTTGGCACCATCTTCATCTGCATTTTCATCTTCATCTTCGACTTCTTCAACCCCATCGTCAGCAACGACTTCTGGAGGCATGGCATCATCTAAGCCAACATCAGCATCAATTAAACCATCAACTAAATCATCAACGCTTAACTCATCTTTTTCAACTTTATCTATCATCACCAATAAAGCTGCAATCGTCGTAGGACAAGCGGCAATCGCTTGAACCATGTGCTTTAGACCATCTTCAATACGGCGTGCAATTTCAATTTCACTTTCCCGCGTCAGTAAATCAACTGTTCCCATCTCACGCATATACATACGCACAGGGTCAGTGGTCCGGCCAAAATCAGAATCTACAGTCGCTAACGCTTGCTCGGCCTCGGCCACGGCATCTTCGTCTGTCACAGCTGGCGGAGAATCTGACATTAACAACACTTCAGCATCAGGCGCTTCTTCGTAGACCTGAATACCCATGTCATTAATCATGCCGATAATGCCATCTATTTGCTCAGACCCTTGTACATCATCAGGCAAGTGATCGTTAATTTCAGCGTAAGTTAAATAGCCGCGCTCTTTACCCAAAATTATTAGGGTTTTTAATCGGGTGCGGCGTTCCTCAGCATTAGCTTCTTGAAGCTCCGGGCTGACGAACTCCAAGTTCTTTTTTTCAGCTAACTGATCACTTTTCTTTGGTCTTGCCATGGCTTACCTCTAAATTTATGCAATTACTATGATCAACACACATTTCTAACCATAGCGAATAGATTTTACTGCAACCCTCGATTATAGCAGAATTAAACCCTATTTTGACTGGGCTTACTGCCTAAACTTTTAAGCAACAACCGTTCGTTTTCCGTTAATGAACTTAAGGGCTTCTCACTTACATGCAAGAGCAATGCCGCCTCTATTTTTTGCGCATAAGCATCTTGAAGTTGACTACGGGCACCAGAAATCTCCAATGAAAAATCAATGGTGTCATCTAATACGTTCAACTCGCGGCCCAACTCCAAGAACACTTTCTCGTTAACTTTTTGCTCAAGTTCACGCATTATAACTACCGGTTTAGAGTTGGGGTGCTTTAAGCAAGTTTCAATAGTCTGTTGCAATAATAAATCTTCATCTGTATTACCAATAGCCCATGCAAGATCTTCTTTATTGACTAAAGAGGGCTGCATCAGCAACATCAAGCAAAAACGCCTTTGCATTGACAAAGTCGTGCGTGTTAGCTTCGGCTTAGCTTGGACTGGCGCCCTATTAAGATTGGGCAACTTTAGCAACCCATGCATTTCTTCAATTGAAATTTGCGCTAATTCCGCTACTTTTTTTCGCAAAAACATGGCACTACGAGGCGCATTAATTTGCTGCAGAATTGGCTCGGCCTCGTTCAGAAATCGCACGCGATCTTCTTGGCTTTGTAAGGCATTATCTTCACTGAGATGCTTTAATATATATTGAGACAATGGCATAGCAGATTGAATTTCTAACTCGAATTTCTCTTTACCGAATTCACGTACATAAGAATCTGGATCATGCTCTTTCGGTAAAAATAAGAATGAAAGCCTTAAGCTATCAGTCAACGCTGGCAGCGCGTTCATCGCAGCTCTCCAAGCCGCAGTCAGTCCCGCATTATCGCCATCAAAGCAAAATACCACCTCATCCGCTTGTCGCATTAGCTTGGTGATGTGATAAGGCGTAGTCGCCGTTCCCAGCGCAGCGACCGCATACTCAATTCCATACTGCGCGAGTGCGACCACATCCATATATCCTTCGACTACCAAAGCACGACCTGCATCGCGTATAGCACGCCGAGCTAAAAACAGCCCATATAGCTCATGACCTTTTTGAAAAACTGGCGTTTCTGGAGAGTTGTAATACTTGGGGGTATCTTCTGGATTGATTACGCGACCACCAAAGCCTATTACCTGGCCTTTTTGATCATGAATTGGGAACATAATACGGTCACGAAATCGATCATATCGACGTCCTTGCTCATTCTCAACCACCAACCCTGCTACGCCTAAGGCCTCATTTTCATATTGAGGGAATACGCTCTTTAAATTCTGCCAACCGGCTGGAGCATAACCAATCTGAAATTTTGCGGCTACTTTTCCGCTGAGTCCTCGCGCTTTCAAGTACTCAATCGCACGCGGTGTATTTTTTAGTTCAGATTTATAAAAATTTGCTGCTTGTTGTAACGCATCCTGCAAACCTAATACTATTTTTGCTGATGGCTGATCGACATCTCTAGACTCTTGTGGCACTGTTAGACCCGCCATTTTAGCAAGCTCTTGGATAGCCTCAACAAAACTTAGACCTTGGTACTCCATGACAAATCCTATAGCGGTCCCATGCGCACCACATCCAAAGCAGTGATAAAACTGCTTGCTGGGACTTACAGTAAAGCTAGGAGATTTCTCATTGTGAAACGGACAGCAGGCAGAGTAGTTCGCACCTGCTTTTTTTAGTGGCACCGACTTATCAATAACGTCAACGACATCAACGCGATTTAATAGCTCTTGTATAAAACTTTCAGGTATCAAAATTTATCTGCAATCACCAAGTAAGTCTGAATTTATAAGATTTTTTTGATAATTTTAGCTTAATTTAGAGAACAAAAAAGGAGCTTATCGCTCCTATTTGATTGACCACTCTGAGCTTTAAGTTACTTAAGCTAAGATTTAAACTAAACGCGCTTTTATCAAACCTGATATTTGACCCATATCTGCACGGCCAGCAACTAGCGGCTTGATTGCTGCCATCACCTTGCTCATATCTTTAATTCCAGTGGCACCAGTATCTACAACCACTTTTTCTAAAATAACTTTAACTTCATCTTCGCTTAGTTGCTGAGGCAAATACGTTTGCAACACAGTTACTTCAAACTTTTCTATGTCAGCAAGATCATTGCGATTTGCCGATTCATACGCCGCAATTGAGTCACGACGTTGTTTAAGCATTTTCTCAATCACAGCAATCACATTGCCGTCATCTAATTCCACTCGTTCATCCACTTCTCTCTGCTTAATAGCAGAGAGCAACAAACGAATCGCACCTAAACGCACACTATCTTTAGCGCGCATTGCTGTTTTCATGTCCTCAGAAATCTGAGCTTTTAGTGACATGAAAAAGCCTTAGAATAATTTTGCTGGAAGTGTTTGTTTAAGCAAACGGCGATATTGACGCTTAACCGCAGCTGCAGCTTTACGTTTACGTTCCCATGTTGGCTTCTCATAGAACTCGCGTGCGCGAAGATCATTTAACAAACCAGTTTTTTCAATTAAGCGTTTAAAACGGCGAAGGGCAACGTCAAACGGCTCATTTTCTTTTACACGTACACTAGACATTCGTTCTCTCTTATCGGTAATAATGCTCAAGTTCTTGCGAACAGCGATGACTTCTATAAATCATCTGCTTTCTAAACTTGAGAAAAGTCCGCTATTTTAATCGTATAATTGTTTTTATTCAATTACTTTGTGCATTTGTACTTTAAATGCATGTAATTAAATGATTGCTGCGGTTAATTTTATTATATTTGGAACACAAATCAATGTTGGTATTAGGAGTTGAATCATCCTGCGATGAAACTGGAATCGCATTATACGATACCGATCATGGTTTATTGGCACATGCATTATATTCGCAAGTTGAAATGCATGCCGAATATGGTGGCGTAGTGCCCGAACTCGCATCGCGCGATCATATTCGACGCGTGCTACCACTCACGGAATCAACCTTAAAAGATGCTAATAAAACCTTGCAGGACATTGATGCCATTGCCTACACCCAAGGCCCAGGCTTATCGGGCGCACTGTTAGTAGGCACTAGTTTCGCTGAATCCTTGGCCTTTAGTTTACAAATTCCTACCATTAGCGTGCATCATCTTGAGGGGCATTTACTTGCGCCGTTACTAGAGAAAAATCCACCAGAATTTCCTTTTGTCGCACTACTGGTCTCTGGTGGTCATAGCCAGCTAATGCGGGTGGGTGGGGTTGGTGAGTACCTACTTCTAGGCGATACCTTAGATGATGCAGCCGGTGAGGCCTTCGATAAAACGGCTAAATTATTGGGTTTAGGTTACCCTGGTGGACCTGCTTTGGCGAAAATAGCTGAGAATGGCAAGCCACGCTTTAAGCTACCACGGCCACTATTAAATAGTGGTGATTTAAATTTTAGCTTTAGTGGTTTAAAAACTGCCGTACTGACGCTTGTCAATAAACATCAACCTCTAGATGATGTGACGAAAGCCGATATTGCTTGGGAGTTTCAAGAAGCCGTCACTGAGCTTTTAACGACTAAATGTATGAGCGCGTTGCGTGAATCGGGTCTAGATAGTTTAGTCGTTTCAGGGGGGGTAGGCGCTAACGCCAAATTACGTGAAAAACTTAATGCAGCCACAAAGCGTAAAATGTGTAAAGTGAGCTATCCCCGTTTAGAGTTTTGTACAGATAATGGCGCCATGATAGCTTTTGCTGGCGCTATGCGTCTAAAGTCCCTGCAGAGTCTAACTCAGCAGGACTATCACTTTAGTGTAAAACCACGCTGGAATTTAGCTGAACTTCAAAAGCCTTAACGTTTACCAAAACCAGACTCAGTGCCATTCAGCAGTTTTTTAATGTTGCTTTTATGACGCCAGATTAAAAGTACAACCATCACCAATATCGTCAGCACGTAATCTGAGAGGCCAATTAAGTTATCAGCATGCGGCAATAAATACCAGGCATAGGCTGGTGCTAGTCCTGCCGCAACAATTGCACTTAAGGATGAATAGCGCGTTAACACAAAAACAATGGTCCAAGTTAATATCACGATTAAAGCTAACATTGGCGATATCGCCAACATAATGCCAAGCGCGGTAGCCACGCCTTTACCTCCCTTAAATTGGTGATAAATGGGGTATAGATGCCCTAAAAAAGCCGACAAACCAACAGCACTGATTACCCACATCGGCATATCACATTGCAACGCCAACCATACGGGAAACCAACCTTTTAAAGCATCGCCTAATAAAGTAAGAGCTGCAGCCAATTTCTTCCCGCTTCGTAATACATTTGTCGCGCCAAGATTCCCAGAGCCGATAGTGCGCGGGTCAGGCAAACTAAACCCACGGCTAATTATGATGCCAAAAGAAATTGATCCTAGCAGATAGCTACTGCCTATCCATATAATGGGGATTAAGGTGACAGGGATAAAACCTAATTCATTCATCTTATTTAATCAACTTGCTGATTGTTCGCAAGATGCTCTAAAATCCATAAGCACTAATTCTAAACCATATAGGCACTACTTTAATTCATGGACATCATATTTTTAAGTGAAGTCAAAGCACAAACTAAATTGGGTGTGCCAGCTTGGGAGCGTTTACTGCCGCAAACCATCATTCTTGATATTGAGATTGGCTACGACTTAAGTCGCGCCTGCAATAGTGATGCCATAGCCGACACCATAGACTATGGAGCGGTGGTAGCGAGTATCCGTGAGAGCTTAAATACGCATAGCTTTAAGCTGGTAGAAGCCCTCGCTCAACACATATGTCAGCTAATACTCGAAGAATTCAATGCCTTAAGCGTCAAAATTAAAGTGGCTAAACCCGGAATACTTTTCGGACTAAAAGCCTTGGGCGTTATAATTGAAAGGTCTCGGGCCTAAATTTTACTAGCCTCTAGGATGGTGCATACTATGCAGCTTCTTTAATCGCTCACGAGCAACATGGGTATATATTTGTGTCGTAGAAATATCAGCATGCCCCAATAACATCTGAACAACGCGCAAATCAGCACCATGATTTAGCAAATGTGTTGCAAAAGCATGGCGTAATATATGAGGCGACATTGTTTTATTGATACCAGCCAATAATGCATAGCGCTTAATTAGGTACCAGAATGCTTGCCGCGTCATCCCGGCGCCTCGACTAGTCACGAATAATGCATCGCATAAACGGTGCTCTAAGATCGCAGGCCTAGCGTCACGCAGATAGCGTGAGATCCAATCGACGGCCTCTTCACCCATCGGCACTAAGCGCGTCTTATTACCCTTACCAGTGACACGCACGACACCATCACTCAGGCTAATCTCAGTCGCTTTAATCCCAACCAACTCAGATACGCGCAGACCGCAAGCATAGAGCAGCTCCAACATAGCACGATCGCGTAATCCAACAGACTCTGCATCGTTAGGCGCTTTAAGTAAAGATAGAACTTCATCTTCGCTTAAGCTCTTGGGTAGACTGCGCGGCAATTTCGGTGATTGAATTTGGATGGTTGGATCTATACTAATTCTATTTTCTCTTAATAGAAATCGGTAAAAACGCCTCATACTTGCAATCAATCGACTAATACTACGTGGCTTGCACTGCGGAAACCTCACTGCTAGGTATTGCTGAATATCTGCTTGATCTACCATCAATAAAGCTTTTTTTTGTTGCGATAACCATACTGCGAATACACTTAAATCTAAACGATAACTCGCTAGCGTATTTTTAGATAAACCATCCTCCAACCAAAGATGATCAATAAAAGCGTCTAGCTCTGCCGCCTCAGCATCTAGTAGCTGAGGCTCAATCATCATCACGACCAGTTAACAGAATACCTTCATGACGCAACAGCCATTGCTTTACCGATACACCACATGTCTTGCCTTGCATAAAGCCGCCAATACCATTTATTGCCACTACTCGGTGACAAGGAATAATAATGGGGTAAGGATTGGCACCACACGCATTAGCTACCGCACGTGGCCCGGAGGATATTTGATCTGCTAGCTGGCCATAGGTTAGCGTTTCTCCAAATGGAATCGCATAAATTGCCCGCCATACCCGTTGCTGAAATTGGGTGCCAGGTAACGAGGGCAAGTCACATCTAAAACTAGGTAAAGTTAGGTATCGAATAATTTGATTATAAATCTTGGCTGCTAACGGATTAGCGTCTAACTGATACGTCCCTAATAATGACTCTGACAACAAATCGATACGCTGCAACTGACTATTCATAGCAATAGCCACAGTACCAAATGGAACATCTACCCAAGCGTCGTAGTTTCTATTCATGCCTTAATGTTAAAGCAATGTCTGGTTTGTGCAAACCTTATGTCAGAAATTTGTAATTATCAATAAAAAAGCCCCGAGCAACTTACGTTTGCTTGGGGCTGTTTTAGCGCTTGAAAGCAACTAGATGTTAAACATTTAGTCTGCTACAGGTGCCAATACTTCTTTCTCACGTGAGAATAATTTCTCTTTAATACGTGCAGATTTACCTGAACGCTCACGTAAGTAATAAAGTTTTGCACGGCGAACATCACCACGACGCTTCACTTCAATACTCGCAATTAATGGTGAGTATGATTGGAATGTACGCTCAACACCTTCACCAGATGAGATTTTACGTACAATGAATGATGAGTTTAAGCCACGGTTACGCTTAGCAATTACTACACCTTCATATAACTGCACACGTTTACGCGTACCTTCAACTACGTTCACGCCGATGACCACAGTGTCGCCTGGTGCAAAGCTAGGAATCTTTTTGCCTAAACGGGCAATTTCTTCCTCTTCCAGCATTTTAATAATATCTGCCATTTTCTTATCCCTTGCGGGTTCCTTTTATTTATAAAGAAACTTGTTCCTGCTACTTAATCTTGCTGTAGCAGCCGTGCCTCTTCTTTCGTCAACGGCCTTGCGGCCAATAAATCGGGACGTTGATCCCGAGTTCTGTGCAATGACATTTTTAAACGCCACTGCTTAATCTTTGCATGATTACCTGAGAGTAATATCTCCGGCACGTTCACGCTTTTATATTGTTCCGGCCTAGTGTAATGCGGGCAGTCTAACAAACCATCTACAAATGAATCTTCGATGGCAGAATCACTATCCCCTAAGCTTCCTGGCAATTGTCTTACGATGGCATCAATTAAAGCCATAGCGGGTAATTCACCGCCAGATAAAACATAATCACCTATCGATATTTCTTCATCCACTTCAGCATCTATTAATCGCTGATCTACACCTTCATAACGGCTAGTCAGTAGGATTAAACCTGCCTTTTTGCTTAACTCCATCACTTTGTCATGGGTCAACGTGTTACCCACCGGCGAAAGATGAATCACCCAAGGTTCAATCTTAGTTGCAGCTTGCAAATCCTTTGCCGCCTGTATCGCTTGCTCTAATGGCTCGGCCAGCATCACCATGCCAGGTCCACCGCCGTATGGCCTATCATCCACTGTCTTATGATTGTCTGTGGTGAAATCACGCGGATTCCAGAACTGCAATGCATAAATATTTTGCTGTAGCGCCCTACTGGTAATGCCATGCTTAGCAATCGCATCAAACATTTCCGGAAACAGCGTGACTACATCAAACTTAAAACTCATTGAAAACCAACATACTTAAAAATCAGCATCCCAATCTACCAACATGGTCTTAGCTTTAATATCAACTTCAAGCACGACCGCTGCGGTAAATGGCAATAGTCTCTCTTGTTGTTTTTCTTTCAAAGTATCCTGGGTGGCTGCAACGGCTTCTACAAGATCAGGCTTTAATACCAGCACATCATTAGCGCCAGTTTCAAACACATCGACAATTAAGCCGAAATCAATCTCTTGCAAATTCTTCACGCGCACCCCGATCAAATCAGACCAGTAATACTCATTCTCTTCTGCTTCAGGCAGTTGTGACCTTGGCACTGCAATTTGCTTACCTTTACAGGCTAGCGCAGCATCCCTATCATCAATTCCTTTTAGCTTTACTACAATAACATCATTGTGCACTTTGGCAGTTTCAACCACCATTTCACGCCAATCGTCACCTTTACCCAGCCACCAGTTGTCGTAATCGAACAGTCCGTCAAATGCTTCCGTGTCTGGCACTATTTTTAGCCAGCCAAAAACGCCGTAGGGCGCAACAATGCGCCCCATGACTACCATATTATTGACTGCCAACATTACTCACTAGCTAGAATCTACTTTTATCGCTCAAACAATTGCTGCAAAAAGCAGCAACTTAAGCTAAATAAAATTAAGCTTCTGGAGTTTCAGCGTCTACAGCAACTTCTGCTGGCGCTTCAACTGCAACTTCCACTGGCGCCTCAACAGCAACTTCTGCAGCGGCTTCAACAGCTTCAGCTTCTTTTGCAGCTAATGCATCTGCTTTTACTTGCTCTGCATCTGCAGCAGCTTTAGCATCTGCATCTGCTTTTGCAGCATCAGCGATTGCTTTTGCTTTTGCTGCTTCAACCGCAGCAATTTTTGCTTTAGCAGCATCTGCTTTTGCAACATCTTTAGCTTTAGAAGCAATTGCGTGATCAGGGCCTTTAGCGTGAAATTTAACTAAACGAGCTACTGTATCTGATAGTTGTGCGCCTTGGCCTTGCCAATGAGCTACACGAACTTGATCTACACGTAGGGCTTCTGCGCCTGCTTTAGCGGATGGATTGTAAAAACCAACACGCTCAATAAATCGGCCATCACGACGGTTGCGTGAATCAGCAACTACTAAGTTGTAAAAAGGAGTTTTTTTCGCGCCACCACGAGCTAAACGAATAATAACCATAATCTGTGTTCTCTTTATTGAAAATATATTGCAGAAAGCCGCGGATTATACGTAATTTGTAGATGTTTTGGCAAGAAGTTTATGTAGTAACTATTGATTTATAGCTAATATTTATTCTTAGGTACATTCTACGGCTGTTTTTTATAGCGTGTAGGGTCGGTTAATCCTGCAGCAATAAATCCTTCAAGCCTTAAACGACAGGAGTCACATAAGCCACAAGCCTCGCCATGACTATCTGCCTGATAACAAGATACTGTCATCGCATAATCCACACCCAATGAAGTACCTAAACCAATAATTTCTGCTTTAGTCATATCAATTAGTGGTGCGTGTATCGTGATGGTGTGACCCTCTACTGCACTTTTTGTGGCCAAATTAGCCATATCCTGAAATGCTTTCACATATTCACCACGGCAATCTGGATAACCAGAGTAGTCAAGCGCGTTAACACCAATGAAAATATCTTGGCTCTGCAACACTTCTGCCCAAGCTAATGCTAAAGACAGCATAATAGTATTGCGTGCGGGCACATAAGTGACCGGAATACCCTGAGTTTCCATTTCTGGCACTGCAATTGCATCATCAGTCAGTGCAGACCCACCAAATAAAGATAAATCTAACTGTACGGTTTTATGCAAGGTAGCCCCCATCAGGTTCGCTACATTTTTAGCGGCATACAATTCCGCAATATGGCGCTGGTGATAATCTAAGCTTAGACAATAACATTCAAAACCTAGCTTACGAGCATAAGCCAATACTGTCGCTGAATCTAGCCCACCTGAAAGTAATACCACCGCTTTAGGTTTTTCAGTATGTGTCATAGTTCTTTGATTGAGATTCCATTGATCATTCATTTAAACACCTGGCTTTTCGCCCCACAATATTTTGTGTAATTGCACTTGCATACGCACTGAAAGCTTGTCGGCTAAAACCCACTCGGCTAATTGCGTTGGGTTGACTTGACTGTATACTGGAGAGAATAAGACTGGGCATTTAGCGGTCAAACTATGCTTCAATAACATCTGCTTTGCCCACTCATAATCCGCGTAATCACACAACACAAACTTAACTTCATCAGTAGCCTTTAGATGAGCCAGATTGCCCCAAAGATTATTTTTATCTTCTCCCGATCCTGGCGTTTTTACATCTAAGATCACTGAAACACGCTTATCGACTGGGCCTATATCAATGGCGCCGCCCGTTTCCAAGGAAACGCTATACCCTAAATCACACAAGTCTTTTAGTAGGACTAAACAATTTCTTTGTGCCAGCGGCTCCCCGCCGGTAACCGTCACATAAGGTGTACCAAACTTAGCCACTTTGGCTAAAATATCTGCAATCTCTATGTTAGAGCCACCACTAAACGCATAAGCAGTGTCGCAATACACACAGCGCATCGGGCATCCTGTCAGGCGCACGAATACCGTAGGCAGCCCCACGCGCGTGGACTCGCCTTGCAGTGAGTGGAATATTTCGTGAATTTTTAGTTTCATTTTGAGTTACAAAGCTATCAAAATAGCGTCTACTTTTTTTAGGGCGCTATTTTAACTTAGATCAGCTTAAGTTGCTGTTTTTAATATAAGTCTTACTTAATAGCTTCTAATGCCTTTAAGCGCTTTTGCGCACTGGGAGTGACTTCGTTATTCGGAAACTTGGCGATTAAATCATGTAAAGTCTTTTTAGCATTAGGGAGTAAGCCTAGTTGAATTTGGCTATTAGCCAGATTAAACATAGCAGCTGGCACTTTAGGACTATCGGGATTCTGGTCGATGAGTTTTTGTTGGGTGGCGATTGCCGATTTATAGTTTTTTAATTCAAACTGTGAATAACCTAAGCCATACTTCGCCTCAGCGGCTAAAGCACTATTCGGATACTCTTTTAAAAACTTATCAAAAGCATTAAAGGCCTCTTTAAACTTAGCATCTTTCATTAAGCCATTAGCGAGCTCCAATAACTGAGACTCTTGTGTGTTTTTAGTTGGTGCCTCAGCAACAACTTCAGTTGAAGCCGCTGCCACAGGAGCTGGCGTCGGTACTGGACTCACTTCAAGTTTGCGTAACCGTGCATCCGTATCTGTGTATAAATCCTTTTGTCGCTGCTGTGTAGCCTCCACATTATGACTTGCGACTTCAATCTCACCTTTCAGTCTTGCCACTTCTTGATTGAGCGCTTCTATTTGATTTAGCATATCACTTAATACTTGACCCTTGGTGATGGCTTCAATCGCTAATATCCTCTGCTCAAGAGCTTGCTGGCTTTGTAACAACTTAGCTAAATTCGCTTGTGATGCCTGATTCTGGCTTTGCATAACAGCCTCTACTTCTAGAATTTTCTTGCGCGCTTCCGCATCGTCAAATAGGGCTGCATGCGCGCTTGCAGCAAAAAATTGAGCGCTTAAAACAAGGCAAACCAGAATCAGCTTTTTCATTATTTCCAACTTATTTATACTTTTAAAAATTGCACTACTCAATTAATCGCTCTCGTAAGCAATATCCACACGACGATTTAGTTTATAACAAGCATCATTAGTACAGCCAACTGTCGCTTTTTCTTTGCCATAGCTTACAGTTTCAATTTGCTTATCTTGCACACCTAGCAAGTTAAGTGATTTTTTAACCGCGACAGAACGACGTTGACCTAATGCTAAATTGTACTCACGGGTACCGCGCTCATCTGCATTACCTTGTAAAGACACTTTAGCGTCAGCATGTGCCAATAGGTATTTAGCATGCGCTTCAATGAGAGGGCGGAACTCTGCCTTCACCGCATCACTATCAAAATCAAAATAGATATTGCGTTTTGATAATATATTGCTTGGATCTTTTAAAGCACTATTACTATTATTGCTATTAATTACCACTTCTTTGATAGCGGAGGTATCTGCGCCATTGGCTGGCAATTTTGGCGCTGATTGAGTGGCAGCGGTTCTATCTTCAACTGCTGCCGGTTTTTCTGCCATCGGCGCACTCTTACAAGCAGTCAATACCAAAGCTAACATTAAGCTACCTAATAACTTCTTATTCAACATGATTTTATTCATACCGTTCTCCTTTAAATACTCCATTTAACAAACCTAAATCAATCTATTTCAATACTAATATTACAAACACTTTAGTTAAGTAGCGGCCCCCAAGTTGGCTCGCGTACATCACCACCAGACTCGCTTAATCTTTGCTTCACTCTTCCATCCGATGAAACTGCCGCTAATGTGCCACGGACACCTATGCGTGTTGCATAAAGAATCATACGGCCATTAGGTGCAAAGCTTGGTGATTCGTCTTGTGCGCCCTCACTTAATAATTGCACTTGACCACTAGTTAAATCTTGCAAAGCCACACGAAATTTTCCGCCATCATTGCGTATCATCGCGAGCAATTTACCATCGGGTGAAAAATGCGGGCTTAAGTTATAGTTGCCTTCAAAGGTGACGCGTTGAGCCTCACCACCTAAAGCAGAAACCTTATAAATTTGTGGAGAACCTCCACGATCAGAACTAAAGTAAATCCACTTGGCATCAGGTGACCAGGTCGGCTCAGTATCAATGGCATTGCTCTTGGTCAGCAACTTCAAAGCCGTGCCATCTGCATTGATGGTATAGACCTGAGAGTTAGCAGCATAAGTAAGAACAATGGCTAACTTATTGCCATCCGGCGACCATGATGGCGCACTATTATTACCCTTAAAGTTAGCTAAAACTATGCGTTGGCCAGTCATTAAAGACTGTATGTAAATAATCGGTTTTTTCTTTTCAAATGACACATACGCAATCTTGGTGCCATCCGGCGACCAGCTAGGTGAAATAATAGGCTCTCCTGAATACACCACCGTTTGTGGATTTTCACCATCAGCATCAGCCACTTGCAAAGCATAGTGGCCTTTTGCTTTATTTATATAAGCAATTCGACTCGCTGCATTACCTATTTCACCCGTTAGTTTTTCATAGATAACATCGGCTATCTTATGTGCTGTTAAACGCAATTGATTGGGTGCAATATTGTATTCCATACCGACTAGCTGATTTTGTTTAAGCACATCGGCCAATTTAAAGCTTACTTTAAGTCGATTGCCTGGTAATACTTCAATTCTGCCAACAGCAATGGCCTGCGCCTGCAGTGCTGCCCACTCGGCATATTTAATTTGCGTAACATCTGTCGGTCGGCTCACTATACCACCGGTTTCCAACACCCGAAACATGCCACTACGACGCAAATCTGCCCCGATAATATTGGCTATATTTTCTTGAACATCACCTTGCGCAAACGGCACGATGGCAATAGGTACTTGCTGTGCACCGCCCCCACTAATTTCTATCTCTAAAGCGGCATTTGCCCATGAAGAAACGAGTAATAATGAGCACCATATGGTCAATTTTAATCTGTACATAAGTGGCTTAATGTCTTTTTTAGGGTTAGTGTAAATATTAAGTGCAAATTCTACTTCAAACACCTGTTGATGCCCTAGCAATTACATTTTATTACATTTTTCCGTTTGATAATGATAGATTAATCTAACTTGGATCATTGGGACGAAAAGTTAATTTAAGGTTTCTGAACTGGTCAAATAAAGTTTTATCTTGCGGTAAAGGCAATGGATCAGAGGCCATAATAGCTCGCTCTACCGCACTATCACAAGCCGCAATGCCGCTTGATTTAATTAATTTAGGGCCACCATTGAGCTGACCCGTTGGCTGTAAACCGATCTCAAATTTAAGTTCTGGATTACCACTTCCACATAAAGATTTATTAACGTTACTACGAATCTTGTTGCGTATTTTAGTTTGAAATTCGTCAATAATACCCGCGCTTGCTGCTGACTTAGCCGCATTAGCTTGCGCAGCGCCAGCTGCATTATCCTCATTCAACATGGCTTGTGCTAGCCTCTTAATAGCATCACTTTGCTGCTTCTGTTTTTGATCTTTTAATAACTTCTCTTTTTCCAACTGGTCATCTTTAAGCATCTCCTGCTTCAGCATTGCCAATTTTTTACTTTCTTCTAATTTAAGCTTGTCATCACTCTTTTTTTGTTCCAGTGCTTTTAGTTTTTTTTCTAGCGCAATATCTACCACGGGCTCCTTTACTGGCGCCTCTTCGACTTTTGGTAACGGCTCCTGCTTCACTACTGGTTGAGGTTTTTGCGCTTCTTTGACCACGACTACTGGTTCTGGTGGCGGGGGCGGGGCAGCTAATGTGGGTAGGCTATCCCATAACTCAACTTCAGCAATGGTTGCTACTTGCTTAGTTTTCCAGTTCACTGAAACCAAAAGAATGGCTATCAGCACACCATGCACACCAATAGATAGGGCGCCAGCTTGCCATGAAACGGTTTTTTCACGTTGACGCAACATAACGTTTATTTAGCAGGCGCTAATAGAAGGCCCACTTTATCCACTTTATTTTGTTTCAGTAAATCCATCACACTAATCACATCATCATATTTCACATTCTTATCAGCCGCTATGACCACCGCACGGTCAGGTGTTTTAGTCAACGCCTGCCTGACGGCGAGTAATAGCTCATCACGCGCTAGGGCTTTATTATCGAGCTCAATTTTATTGTTGAGCTTGATGGTCAGCACCACTGGCGGCAGCTTAGGTTGGCTGAGCGCTTGGCCGACCTTGGGCAGATCTACCACACCCGGATTAGTCATCGGTGCAGTCACCATAAAAATAACCAACAATACCAAGGTCACATCAATATAAGGCACGACATTGATTTGATTCATCAAACGGCGTTTACGTGTACGTGACATCGCCGACTATCCTTAAGACTTACGTTGCAAAATATTAGTAAATTCTTCCATAAAGCTTTCATACCTAACCGATAGGCGATCAACACTGGAAGCAAAGCGGTTATATGCCACCACGGCTGGAATAGCTGCAAACAAACCAATGGCGGTCGCTACCAACGCCTCTGCAATACCAGGGGCGACTTGGGTTAATGTGGCCTGTGCTACATTGGACAAACCTCGAAATGCATTCATAATGCCCCATACCGTGCCAAACAAGCCAATATAAGGGCTAACCGAACCCACTGATGCCAGGAATGGCAGATGCGCATCCAGATCGTCCAGTTCGCGGTTATAGGCAGCACGCATCGCGCGTTGTGAACCTTCCATCACATCGGACATTTCCATTCGTGATTGTTGCTTATGCCTCGCACACTCCCTAAAACCAGCTTCGAATATGCTCGCCATTCCCTGTACTTTGCGGCGGCTAGCACTTAAGCTTTCAAATAACTTATTAAGATCTCCTCCAGACCAAAATGCATTCTCAAAATCAACCGCATCTTTTTCCGCACGCTTAATAGTGGACACTTTAATAAATATATACCACCACGAAAATAAAGAGGTGATCAGTAAAATCGCTATCACTAATTGCACTGGCAGGCTTGCTCCAGAGATTAGTGTAAAAATTGACATATCGTTACCTAAATTCATCATTGCTCCATTGGCTTTATTGCTTGTTTAATTACTTTAGGTATTCCTACCGGCTTAAAGATCGCTGTATCAACACACGCAAGCTTTACATTGGCCTCTATCAACAACTGGTCGTCACGGTAAATCTTTTGTATAAATTCTATACTGCCATGGCCCATTTTAAGAAAATGGGTCCTAATTTCCAGCAAATCATTAAAGCAGGCTGGGCTTTTATAGGCTATCGATATGCTATGCACCACAAACATAATACCTAAGTCACTTTTTAGGGAAGTCTGTTCAAAACCTAAAGCGCGTAGCCATTCGGTTCTGGCGCGCTCCATAAAATTTAAATAGTTCGAATGATAGACAACACCTCCGCTGTCAGTATCTTCATAATAAACCCGTAACGGCCAATTAAACTGACTCAATCCTGCCAAACCTCACCGCTCAAATGCTTAGGCATTGGTAAATCAAAATGCTGATAAGCTAAACTGGTGGCGATACGACCTCGAGGTGTGCGCATCAGATAGCCCTGCTGAATTAAATACGGCTCTAGAACATCTTCAATAGTGTCACGCTCTTCGCCTATAGCAGCTGCTAGATTGTCTAAACCGACTGGTCCACCCCCGAACTTTTCTAATACAGCCAGTAGTAACTTTCTATCCATTACATCAAAACCCAGCTTATCTACATCCAACATTTTTAATGCGGCATCAGCCACCGAGGCTGAAACAGAGCCATCACCTTTCACTTGTGCATAGTCGCGCACTCGGCGCAATAGCCGATTAGCAATACGTGGTGTGCCACGTGAACGTTTAGCAATTTCAAAAGCGCCCATATCGACCATTTCCACCTCTAATAAACCAGCGCTTCTATGCACAATCCTACTTAGTTCTTCTGAAGTATAAAATTCCAATCGTGACACAATGCCGAAACGATCTCGTAATGGGTTAGTCAACATACCAGCCCGTGTAGTCGCCCCCACTAGCGTAAATGGCGGCAAATCTAAGCGTACGCTTCGTGCGGATGGGCCTTCACCAATCATGATGTCCAGGCGATAATCTTCCATAGCTGGATATAGGATCTCTTCCACTACCGGTGAAAGTCGATGAATTTCATCAATGAACAATACATCATTAGGTTCTAAATTGGTCAGTAGCGCCGCCAAGTCTCCGGCCCGCTCCAAGACGGGGCCTGAGGTTTGGCGCATATTTACACCCATCTCTTTAGCAATAATATGTGCTAAGGTAGTTTTGCCTAATCCCGGCGGGCCAAATAACAATACATGATCGAGCGCTTCATTACGACCGCGGGCTGCATTGATAAAGATCTCCAATTGCTCACGCGCTTTTTCCTGACCAATATACTCATCAAGCACTTTAGGGCGCAGCGCACGCTCTAGAACTTCCTCTTGGCTATCTTCATTCTCAGGCGCTATTAAACGATCGTTTTCTATCATGGGATTAGTGGGCTTTCTGATTATGCAATGCGAACCAGTGTTTTAAAAGCGTCAATGCGATGGCAAGTAAGGTTGGTCCAAGGAAAATACCTATAAAGCCAAATGCAACGATACCACCCAACACCCCCAACACTGCTAATAATATGGGTAGGTTCGAGGAACGGCTAATCAGTAAGGGTTTTAATACATTATCGACACTACTAATAACCAGAAAGCCATATAAAACGAGAAACAGCGTCAAGCCATGCTCACCTTGGCTGTACAACCATAATGATGCACCACCCCAAACCAAGGGAGGGCCTACTGGAATGACCGATAAACAAAATGTCATGGCTGCCAGCAGAAGTGGCATTGGCACCCCAGCAATTTCAAAACCAATGAAAGCGACTAAACCCTGCGCCAAGGCTGTGCCAAAAATTCCCAGCATGACCCCTTGCACTGTATCGCGTGACATATTCAAAATTTCTACACCTAATTCACCACCAATCTTCCGCGCCATCCCCATCAATCCCTTAGCAAGACGGGATCCATCACGATAAAAGAAAAATGCAATGAATACCACCAACACGAGTTGAAGCAATCCCTCCAACACAATCTGGACTGCTTGCAGGCTGAATCTGCGCATAGGCTCATAATACTGACTAATCATCTTTATCAGCTCTTCGTGGCTGACAGCAACGCGATCCCAAGAGTCACTCACTTGAGTACCAATAATCGGCAAACTTCTCATCCAGTCAGGGGCTTTAGGCTCCATATTTTGCAAAAGCGGCTGCAATTGATGAACTAAAGTTGCAGTGAAATCGGCAAAATTAGCCGCTAAAAAAGTCATCGGTAAAATTAGGGATACGAGCAAAAGGAGCGTCATAGTGATAGCAGCCAAAGTGTCACGATGACCAAGTCGTCTCAATAGAAAAAAATAAAGCGGCCAAGTAAATATACAGATAATTGCGGCAAATAGGATAGCCGCCATAAACGGAAGTAGCACAAAAAAACAGCCCATTACAAGCATCACTACTAGTGCGATACGAGTCAGTTGCGCTGTATTAACCATAGGGATCATGCTTTGGATAAGCCTTTTAATGATTGACGTATGCCATCTGATACAGTGACATCAGCAGGTAATTGCTTAACTGCAGCCAAGGCTTCTCGCTCGTTGTAGCCTAATGCTAGTAGTGCATTAAGAACATCACCGCTAGCAGATTTTGCCTTATTAGAACTCATGGCCGCCACACCATCAACAGTAAATTTATCTTTTAACTCCAACAATAAACGTTCTGCTGTTTTTTTGCCAACGCCAGGTACACGCGTAAGCATAGTCGCTTCTTGCAAGGCCACGGCCTGCACCAACTCATCGATGGACAAGCCACTTAATATAGAAAGTGCTGACTTAGCTCCAATGCCATTAACTTTAAGTAATTGCCTAAAAGTAGCACGCTCTTGGTTGCTACCAAAACCATACAATAATTGGGCATCTTCTCGCACAACAAAATGCGTTAGCATCACCACTTTTTCACCGATAGATGGCAGGTTATAAAAAGTGCTCATCGGCACTTCACACTCATAACCAACACCATTGCAATCAATTAGCACCAATGGCGGTGTTTTTTCCAATAAAATTCCGTGTAGCCTACCTATCATAGAGTTCGCCTCATCATATTAATCTGCCACCTTTAACTCTAAAACCTGTCGTTGCCAGCTTACCCAAACCTTGGCCGCCGTGTGCATGACAGATAGCACAAGCTAAAGCATCAGCTGAATCGGCTTTCGGCGCAGCTGGTAATTTCAATAACCGCTTTACCATTTCCTGCACCTGCTCTTTTTGAGCGTGCCCATTACCAACTACGGCTTGCTTAACCTGTAAGGCAGTATATTCAGCCACAACTAAATTACGGATTACTGCCGCGCTGATTGCCGCACCACGCGCCTGACCTAGCAACAAAGTAGACTGCGGATTTACATTTACAAAGACTTTTTCTATAGCCACCTGCTCAGGCTTATAGGTATCAATAACTTCAAAAAGTCCTTCGAGAATCACCTTTAGGCGCGCTGGAAGTTCCTCTCTGTCGTCTTCACCTTCTACTTTATTTTTCTTAGCACTCGCTGTTTTAATTGTACCGCTGGCAATATAAGTAATTTTTTCGCCTATCTTTTCTATCACGCCAAACCCTGTCATACGCAGCCCGGGGTCGATGCCTAAAATTCTAACCCCAGTCAATTGGGTCCCACCATACTTCGAGTTTGGTTAGCGCAGGCAGATAATTTTTCTTGATCGGCTGAAGATGCACTGAACATAGTTATTCTTCAATGACAGCCGTAGTGTAAACATCCTGTACATCATCCAGATCTTCAAGCGCATCTAGAATTTTCTGCATTCTTACGGCATCATCCCCAATGAACACTGTTTCTATACTTGGCTTCATAGTAACCTCAGCCAATACCGCCTTCAAACCTGAGGCTTCCATAGCTTCCTTGATACCTAAAAAATCCTGGGGCGCCGTAATCACTTCGATACTACCATCCTCATCACTCACTACATCTTCAGCGCCCGCTTCTAGCGCAACTTCCATCACTTTATCCTCAGAGGTACCTGGCGCATATAACAAACTACCGCAGTGCTTAAACATAAACGCGACCGAACCATCGGTACCTAAATTACCACCAAACTTGGTCAGAGCATGACGCACATCGGCCACCGCACGCTGTTTATTATCAGTTAAGCAATCGATAATAATCGCTGCGCCATTGATGCCATAGCCCTCATAACGAATTTCTTCATAGTTAACACCCTCCAACTCACCCGTTCCTTTTTTAATGGCACGAGTGATATTGTCTGCGGGCATGTTCTCTTCTTTAGCCTCTGCCACAGCTGCACGTAAACGCGGGTTCATGTTCACATCACCGCCACCTAGGCGAGCTGCCACTGTAATTTCTTTAATAATTTTGGTGAATATTTTTCCGCGCTTGGCGTCTTGACGACCTTTTCTATGCTGAATATTCGCCCATTTACTGTGCCCTGCCATATCACTAACCCTTAATTCTTTTAGATGAATGCAATTTTATCACAGGCAGCAGAGTGAGCTCACTAATCGTTAAAGCGTGGTGTTCTTATTGCATATACTTAATCTTGGCCCATAGCCGGATCTATAGAGGTATGTTTACGGATACTAATAATAGAGATAATTGCGAGCGATAGGGCAATCAGCGTCATGCCAATAAACTCTGTTCTACTTGGCACCTCATGCAACTGCGCCCATGCAGCCATGACTCCTATCACTGGCGCCAACATAGACGACATACTGGCAACCCCTGCACTTAGGCGATGCAAGGCATATAGCCATAACATCCAAGCTAAAGCATTGCAAAATACAGAGTTAAAAATAACAGCACCGATAAAATAGGGTGTCCATTGTATGGCTGGTGCAGGCGCTAATATGGCGGCGATGACGATTGGAATTGATCCAAATAACATTTGCCAAGCGGTTAATGATAGTAAATCTAAATCTGGGACACGGTGATGTAGTTTCTTAGCCACAATCACAGATAAAGCCCAACAAACCCCAGACAACAAAGCCAGAATCATACTAAAAGTATCGGCACCTAAATGTAATGGATCTAAAATAAACAACATCCCCATGGTAGAAAGTAAGGCGGCCGGCCATTGCAAACCGCGGATTTTTTCACCCAATAACGGCCAAGCCAATACCATCACCCAAAATGGCATGGTGTAAGTGAGCACCGCCGTTTTTCCAGCACCACCTTGCACTAAAGCCCAGATCAACAATCCTGTAAAACCACTGGTTTGCAATAATCCAAGCAATATTAGCGTCGGCATTTCTCTAACACGAAATGGTTTACGCATCACCAATATCACAGCAAATAAACTCAAGGTACCTAATACTGTTCGCAAGGCAGCAAACTGAAACGCACTGGCGTAAACCAAAGCGTTTTTCATCACCACCCAGTTATAGCCCCAAATGAGGGTTAATGTTATCAGCGCGATAAAGGCGCGTATGGTGTTTTTGCGACTATGCATAGGCACTAAATTTTAGTTCCATATATGGTTAACAGCCAACCACTGACCATCAGCTTGCTTGCTGTAAACCAAATGGACATTGCCACCGAATGTTTGTCTTGCCCCTTGCGCATCGACCATTACGATTAAACCTGTAAAAAAATCTTCTACGGCCTGACGCCCTTTGACCATCGCACCTCCTGGCGCGGGCAATACAACTGCATTTTCTGCATATAAGTGGCCAATGTCTGATGCATTTTTTGTATTAAATGCCAAATCAAATTTTGCATTGATGGCTGAAATTGCAGTTTGAATATTGCTCATGGTAATAGTCCTATTGATTGAAATTGATACTCTAATTTTAAATATGCTTAAGTCAGGGCAGGAATGCCAAGATTTATTAAAGCTAAAATTTGCTGTAGTTGCTGCCGTTGTTTTTCATCTAACCCTTGCATACAAAGCCTTATACGTCTGTAATAATCAGGCATTACATCATCTAGCTTAATGACTCCAGCATCGGTTAATTTAATTAAAACCGTTCGCCTGTCGTCTTTTGCAAATTCTCGTGCGACCAAGCCACTTTGTTCCAATCCGTCCAACAATCCAGTCATGGTGGCGCGAGTTACGCCAGCTTTATCGGCCAAGATTGAGGGTTGTGAAGTTTTAGATTGTTCACGCATCAGCAAAATAAGCACCCACCAACGCCCTTGCAATAAGCCATGCTTACTTAAGCAAACGTCGAGTGCAATAGATAAATCAGTGGCGACTCGTAGTAGCTGAAGCACACTTGATACTGCGGTGACGTCAGCGTCTGGATAGCGCTTAGCGAACTTGGCTAACACTTCTGGAGTAGGGAGATCTTTAAGTTGCAGCATAATTAGCTTCATTATAGTTAGCTGGCTAACTAAGTCAACTCATTTAATAAAACATTTCTGCGCATATTGGATTAATAATATTTTGGTGTATATTAAAAAAACAAAAAGAAAGGAGATGGGGATGAAAAATTTACAACAATTACTAGATAGTAAAAAATATAAAGAGGTGATTTCTATTGCACCAAATCGCCCTGTTTTTGATGCTTTGGTGATCATGGCTGAGTATAAAATTGGTGCCTTAGTCGTATTGGAAGATGAAAAGCTGGTAGGTATTTTTTCTGAACGTGACTATGCCCGCGAAGTCATACTTAAAGGTCGATCATCAAAAACCACGCATATTAGCGAAGTAATGACACAGAAAGTGTTAAGTGCAAAGCCTACCGATAGTTTAGACCAAGGCATGACTTTGATGGCTGACCATCACATTCGTCACTTACCCGTGATTGAGAACGGAAGGGTCATTGGGATGCTTTCGATTGGCGATTTAGTCAAAGAAACCCTAAGCTACCAGCAAGCCTTGATTAAACAACTAGAAGGTTATATCAAGAGTTAAAATCATTGCGCGCCTGTCCTTTAGATGGGCGCGTGTTTTTCTTAAGCACCTTATAAATATCTAGCCACCATCGCGTTGCTTAAGTCTTGGGCAGCTATGGGCACTCGCACAAAATAGCCACTGCCTGAAGCCTCCTTTATTTCCTCACCCTTCTTATTAAACATATGTTCTACACGTATTTCTTGATTGCCACTGGGGTGAATAATTTGTAGGCGATCACCCACTCCGAATTTATTCCGCGCTTCGATATCGGCCAGTCCAGTGAGCGCATCATAAGCAACCACATCTCCTACATACAGGCTTTGATTTGAGATGGAAAAGCCTTGTTTATAGTTCTGATGCTCAGCTGTATGGTGACGCTGATAAAAACCATCGGTATAACCACGATTGGCTAGGTTCTCCAAATCGCCCAAAAGATTCCAATCAAAGGGAAGCCCAGCATCAGCATCATCAATTGCCTTGCGATAGTTTTGACAGGTACGTGCAACATAATAGCGGGACTTTGTACGTCCTTCAATTTTTAAAGAATTGACCCCCATCTTCACTAGCCGACCCACATGCTCTATCGCACGTAAATCCTTGCTGTTCATAATGTAAGTACCATACTCATCTTCTATTATTGGCAGTAACTCACCTGGACGACCCTTTTCTTCTATCAAATACACATTGTCTGCTAGCGGGTGGCGCGGCAGACTACCGCACGCGGATAAGCTGGACTTTTCCATCTCAGCTTTAAAGTCAAACTCATTGAGGCGAATCACCCCAGCCGCATCTTCTGTTGCATCGTGCACTTTATAGTCCCAACGACAGGAATTAGTGCAAGTACCCTGATTGGGGTCACGGTGATTAAAGTAGCCTGAAAGCAGGCAGCGTCCAGAATAAGCGATGCATAAAGCACCATGCACAAACACTTCCAACTCCATTTCTGGACACAGCTGACGAATTTCCTCAATTTCATCTAACGACAATTCACGCGATAAAATGACTCGCTTAAGACCCATAGCTTGCCAGAACTTAACCGTCGCAAAATTGACAGTGTTCGCTTGCACGGATAAATGAACAGGCATCTCAGGCCATTTTTCACGCACCATTAAAATGAGGCCTGGGTCAGACATAATCAGGGCGTCGGGTTGCATAGCGATAATAGGCGCCATATCTGCCATATAAGTTTTAACTTTGGCGTTATGAGGAGATATGTTACTGGCGACAAAAAACTTTTTGCCGCGAGCATGCGCCTCGTTGATACCAATGGCAATATTTTCTATGGAGAAATCATTATTACGCGCTCGCAAACTGTAACGTGGCTGACCCGCATAAATAGCATCGGCACCATAATCAAAAGCAGTGCGCATGCGATCAAGATCCCCAGCAGGGGCTAGAAGTTCTACAATACTCATACAGGTATCTCTATCAGTCTAATAGAGCGCAGGATAACAAACGCAGATCAAAACCTTTTTGATTTGCATCAGCTACTCACCGATAATTTTAACGAGTACCCTTTTTTTACGTCTACCATCGAACTCACCATAGAAGATTTGTTCCCATGGGCCAAAGTCCAGCCTACCCTCAGTAATCGCCACCACCACTTCGCGACCCATCAATTGACGCTTCATATGTGCATCAGCATTATCTTCACCCGTATCGTTATGCCGATAACTACTAACCGGCTCATGTGGAGCTAAGCGTTCCAACCACTGAGCATAGTCATGATGTAACCCACGCTCATCATCGTTAATAAATACGCTAGCTGTGATATGCATGGCATTAATCAATACCAAGCCTTCACGTACACCACTTTCACGCAAACACTCATTTACTTGCTCGGTAATGCGAATAAAAGCCACACGTGTGGGCGGGTTAAACCAGAGCTCTTTACGATACGATTTCATTTAATTCCTCATGATTCTAGAAATAGAACAGAAGCGAAGATTGCGCGTTATCTCAGTCTCAAATACAAAAAGTTCACTTAACAAGCTGTTTCAATACTACTTTTAAATGATTGAGTCATTAGCCTTTTACATCTACTTGCTGCTTAAAGATTTTACCTTCGTTATCTGTCGCTTGGACCTCTAAAGTACCCGATACGTCCGGAGTAAAATTAAACTTCATGTAAGGATCTTCACTAGTGCCTACCCCCACGTCAACTGACATAACTGGCTTACCATTGAAGTTAAAGCTCGCCTTATTAATGTAAAAAGCTGGGACGTAACCTTGTGACTGCAAATCACGTTGTAAACCTGTTCGCATTGGGTGTTTAATATTAAATATGACAGATACTGGCTCACCTAACTTCACAGGTGCCTCTACTTTCAATTTAATCTTGCCAGCTGACGCACGAATAGCTGCCTCATCTCCATCAACCGTGCCTCCACATCCTCCAGCAGCCCGAATTTCACGGGAGGCCATGTATAGTTTGCCATCCACGCTTTCGCCGATGATACGAACAAATGAATCAGTTTCAAATCGAATACGCGTCGCCAACTCAAAGTTACCAAGTATTGGATTAAGGTGGTAAGTTGATGCGAGTGGAATTGGATTAGCATCCACTAATAAATAGATTTTTTTAAGGACAACACCATTAGCCTTAGCATTATCCAAGGATAAAGTGACAGGTACTTGCGCGCCACTCTCAGCCCGACGCGGCGCTTCAATTTTCATAAACTCTACTGGTTGTATTGCACGATTTGAAAAAAAGGTTTCTTTCACTATAGGCCAAAGTTGAGGGTCAGGTTCTGCATAAGCCCTAAAGGATACAACTAGCGATAGAATTAAAGTTAATATAATTTTTATCAACAACTGATTCACTTCCACTTCCCCCTTAAACTAATACCAACAAGAAAAACCTGAAGTCTAGCTTTTAAATTTCGTTGCGCTTTAGGCATTATCCAAACAAAAATTAAGCTCAATACCATTACCTACTGGATCTTTTAAATTAAGTTGCTTTACATTAATCGCAGGGACCAGTCTAATGCTGTAAGGCACTTGGTTTAATTTGAGATGAGCCTCCATTGCAGCGAAATCAGTACAACTAAATGCAACATGATCAAAAGTGGTCAGAACGTTGAGCAATAGGTGACCATCCCCTTTATATTCAGCTATATGTAATACATCATTATTGCCGATATATAACCAAAAACCGTAGCTAGTAAAACCCTCACGCGGACCAACTTTCAGACCAATAATATCGCAATAAAAGTCTTTAAGCACATGCATAATTTCGCGTGGTGCACGTAAATTATAATGGTTAATTTCGGTGACTGGCATAATTCTTTATCTCAAAAAGTAGACTTATTTTAACATCTCTAGCCTTAGCCTAAGGATATGAAGGTGTGTAAACGTCCACTAATCGCCCTTAAATTGACATAGCGCAAAGCTGTTGAAACCTTGGCCTTGCAAAAGCTGCCTACCTCCTAAATCCGGGAGATCAATAACAAAGGCACATCCCATCACCACACCCCCAAGCCCCTTTATTAAGCTCACAGCTGCTAATGCTGTTCCCCCAGTGGCGATTAAATCATCCACTAATAATACTTGCTCGCCGAAGGCGATGGCATCGGTATGAATCTCCAACCGATCCATGCCGTATTCCAGAGCGTAGTCGTGACCGATGCTCGTTGCTGGCAGTTTTCCGGGCTTTCGCAACGGCACAAAACCCACACCCAGTCGATAGGCGAGTGCTGCACCTATAATAAAACCACGCGCCTCAATACCAGCAATCTTATCTATTTTTTGTGCACCCAACCGCTCCGCAAGGCCGTCAATTACTAAACCAAAACCAACGGGGTCTTTTAATAAGGTAGTGATATCACGAAACTGAATTCCAACTTTCGGATAATCTAAGATAGTGCGGATGAGGGATTTAATTGGCATTGCTAAGTTTCCATGACATTGCCAAGCTTAGCTAATGGACACTCAAATGATCGCGCCGTTCCCGACATAACAAACTTTTCGGCAACTAGGCGCAACGAATCAAGCCTAAAAGAAATGCAGACTAAGCGACATTATTTGGAGTGCGCACACGAATATGTAACTCCCTTAATTGTTTCTCATCCACCGCACTTGGTGCATTCGTCATTAAGCACTGGGCGCGCTGAGTCTTAGGGAATGCAATGACATCACGTATAGATTCTGCACCAGTCATTAAAGTCACCAAGCGATCTAAACCAAAAGCTAGTCCACCATGAGGTGGCGCGCCGTATTGCAAGGCATCTAGTAAGAAACCGAATTTCTCTTGTGCCTCTTCGTGACTGATTTTCAACGCATCAAACACTTTAGATTGTATATCTTGCTTATGGATACGCACAGAACCACCACCAACTTCCCAGCCATTAAGCACCATGTCATAGGCTTTAGACAAACAGGCCCCAGGGTTCGTCACCAACAGGTCTTCATGACCATCTTTAGGTGCGGTAAACGGATGATGAAGTGCAGCCCAGCGATCATTTTCTTCGTCATGTTCAAACATCGGGAAATCAACCACCCACAACGGAGCCCAAGCTCGGCCATCCACATGTCCTTTATCGTGACCTACCTTAAGACGCAAAGCACCCAAAGCTTCATTCACCACTTTAGTTTTGTCCGCGCCAAAAAAGATGATATCTCCATTTTGTGCGCCGGTACGATCAATAATTGCCTGTAGTGCGGTTACATGTATGTTTTTAACGATTGGGCTTTGTAGACCCTCTTCATTAAGCTTGGTTATATCGTTAATCTTAATGTAAGCTAAACCTTTAGCACCATAAATTTTCACAAATTCTGTATAGGCATCAATTTCACTTCGTGCAATAGCAGCACCATTAGGCACTCTTAATGCTGCCACACGGCCACCCGCCATATTGGCTGCACCTGAGAACACTTTAAAATCTACATCTTTCATTACATCTGAAAGCTCAGTGATTTCAAGTGTCACGCGCATATCAGGCTTATCTGAACCATAACGCATCATTGCCTCAGAAAAGCTCATGCGTGGGAATGCAGCTGGCAACTCTACGTTCTGCACTTTCTTCAGCATCTGACGAATCATTTCCTCCACCATATCCATGATCTGATTTTCAGTCATAAATGAGGTTTCAATGTCAACTTGCGTAAATTCAGGCTGACGGTCTGCACGAAGATCTTCATCACGGAAACATTTGGTGATTTGGAAGTAACGGTCAAAACCTGACACCATTAAGAGTTGCTTAAATAACTGAGGTGATTGTGGTAGCGCAAAAAATTCGCCGGCATGCACTCGGCTAGGTACCAAGTAATCACGAGCACCCTCTGGAGTTGAGCGTGTCAACATTGGCGTTTCAATTTCAATAAAACCGTTGGCATCTAAGTAGTCTCGGAGCGTTTTGGCTACGCGATAGCGCAACATCATATTTTTCTGCATGACTGGGCGACGCAAATCAATATAGCGATGCTGAAGACGTACGGTTTCCGTCAGACTCTCATCATCCAACATGAAGGGGGGGGTCAGTGATGCATTTAATATTTCTATTTCAGTGGCAATCATTTCCACTTCACCCGTTGCTAAGTTAGCATTTACTGCGCCTTCAGGGCGCGCACGCACTTCACACACAATCCTCAATACATATTCACTTCGAACAGTTTCTGCGAAAGCAAAAGCTTCTTTTGCATCAGGATTGATTACGATTTGCGCCATGCCTTCACGGTCACGCAAGTCGATAAAAATAACACCGCCATGGTCGCGACGGCGATGTGCCCAACCACATAAAGTAACTGTTTGGCCGATATGTTCGCGGTTTAAATGGCCGCAGTAATGTGTACGCATAATGTAAATTTCTTATTGAGTTTTGATTAAATTGATCTGTTACTTTTAGTCTTTTTTTAGTAATTGTGGAACAATCTTTTCTGTAGGAGCAACAACACCCATAGAAATAATATATTTAAGCGCTTCATCCACGCTCATATCCAACACAATCACTTCAGCACGTGGCATCATTAAAAAATAGCCGCCCGTCGGATTAGGAGTAGTGGGCACAAATACGCTGAGATAATCCCCTTGTAAATGATTTGCAACATCGCCACCTGGTTTACCCGTAACAAAAGCTATAGTCCATGAACCCTGATGCGGAAACTGCACTAATACAGCTTGCCGAAAGGCATTACCAGAATCTGAAAACAGAGTATCGGAAACTTGCTTAACACTGGCATAAATCGACTTCACCACTGGCACTTTGGCCAATAGCGCTTCCCACAACAAAATGAGTTGCCTCCCAAAGAAGTTGGTGGCGATTATACCGGTAAAAAAAACAATAAATAAGGTCAGCAATGCGCCAACACCAGGAACTTCCAAACCTAACTGTGCTTTCGGTCGCCAGTTTAACGGTAAGAGCAATAGGCTCTGATCCATCAACCCAATTAGGCTAGAAATAACCCACATTGTGATAAAAAATGGCACCAACACCAACAAACCCGTAATAAAATATTTTTTCATAGGATAGATATGCTTTAAAGATTACTTAATAGCTGCCGGGGTACTATCAGACTTCTTTTCAGCGCCAGAATCAGGCGTCGAAGTGTTGCTAGCGCCGGCATTAGGCGTGGTGGATGGTTCTGTTTTTACCTGATCATTAGTTTTAGTAGACACTGGGGTAGTCGTCGCCGCTTTATTCGACCCATTTTTAAAGTCAGTTGCATACCAACCGCTTCCAGTCAACTGAAAGCTAGGTGCAGACAATTGCTTACTAAATGTTTCAGCACTACATTGCGGGCATACTTCAGTACTAGCCGCACTGATTTTACGCATTACTTCGTCTTTAAAGCCACAGCTACTGCATTGAAAATCGTAAATTGGCATAGATAAAATAAACGCTAAATTCTAAAAGTGAAATTATACCCCACACACCTTATCAATGCGAAGTATCAGCTTTGCGCTACGCGCTCTGCTATATATGCTAACGCCTCTTCGACCTGATCAATCAAAATTAAACACAAGTCGCCTTCTTCCAGTCTGGCTAAAGCTGTATCGATGGCTAAAAACTCACCACGAATTTCATCTATTCGGCTAGCGCGCTTTGCATTTACTAATCCATCTTGCAACAACTTCAAGACTTCACCATCGGCGCGACCGCGCTGACACTGATCCTGATACAAAATAATCTCATCAAAAGCATCCCCCAAAATCTCACTCTGGCGGCTGATATCAATATCACGTCTATCTCCAGCACCGCTAATCACTACCATGCGCTTATTGGCTGGGATCGACTCAATCGCGGCTACCAAAGCCACAATCGCATCTGGATTATGCCCATAATCGGCAATCACACTGGCGCCCTTATAATCAAAAAAGTTAAAACGACCAGGTGCTGTCTTGGCATCGCTCACAAATGTTGATACCCCCTTACGAATAATATCCCAGTCCACGCCCAGAGCCCAAGCAGCGGCGATTGCCGCCATAGCATTTTCAACCTGAAAACCTATGCTGCCATTTCTAGTAATCGGTATTTGTACCAGCGGTATGTTTTGTTTAAATGGCTTTTGGTCATCTGTTTTCTGCGTTGCCACTATTTCACCATTTTCAACATAGACCACTCGTCTCCCTTGCGCGCCATGAGTTGCCATCACTGGATGCTGACGGTCTTTGGTAAAAAATGTTACAGAACCCGGGCAAGAAGCGGCCATTGAGGCCGTCATAGGATCAGCTGCATTAAGAACTGCAACACCATTGACTGCAATATTCTGCACGACCACGCGTTTAACTACGGCCAAGTCTTCTACCGTTGTAATATAGTTCAACCCTAAATGATCGCCCATTCCAATATTAGTGACTACCGCTACATCACAACGATCAAATGCTAATCCTTCTCTTAAAACGCCACCTCTTGCAGTTTCAAATACAGCGGCATCTACATCAGGATGTAACAGGACATTGCGCGCACTTCTAGGCCCACTACAATCTCCGCTATCAATACGCTGCCCATGAATGTAAACACCATCAGAATTGGTCATGCCAACACGAAAGCCTTGGCAGCCAAGAATATGAGCAATTAAACGTACCGTCGTGGTTTTACCATTAGTTCCAGCTACTGCCACTACCGGAATTCTTCCATTATCGTTAGGAGCAAACATAGTAGAAACGATTGCCTCACCTACAGCACGACCTTTACCGAATGAAGGCTGTAAATGCATACGCAATCCTGGTGCAGCATTCACTTCAACCACTCCCACGGCCTGCTCTTTCAACGAACGCTGCACACTATCGCAAACCAGATCAACACCACAAACATCTAAGCCGACCATTTGTGCTGCTGCAATCGCGCAAGCCGCTAATTCTGGATGCACATCATCGGTCACATCAGTAGCAGTTCCACCTGTACTTAAATTAGCATTATTACGAAGAATAACTCGGGCACCTTTTTGCGGTACGGAGTCAACACTAAAATTTTGCGCCGCTAGGCTAGATAAAGCAATATCATCAATACGCATCTTAGTCAAAGAAGTGGCATGACCTTCGCCACGTCGAGGATCCAAATTCACTTTTTCAACGAGCTCACTTACAGTCAGCACACCATCACCAATCACCAAAGGTGGATCACGTCTTGCGGCTGCTATCAACTTGTTGCCCACGACTAATAAACGAAAATCGCCACCAGGAATGAATCGTTCCACTAGCACTTCTGAGCTTATCTCAGCTGCTGCTGCATAAGCACCATCAAGTTGCGCACGTGTTGTAATATTGACGGTTACACCTTTACCTTGATTACCATCCTTAGGTTTCACAACGACTGAACCACCAATTTCCATCATCGCAGCCCAAGCATCCTCAACATCCACAGCTTCCCGTCCGTTAGGGACAGGCACGCCAGCAGCACTTAATAGCTTCTTGGTCAGTTGCTTATCTTGGGCGATTGCTTCAGCAATCGCGCTACTCAGATCAGTTTCTGCCGCCTGAATGCGACGCTGCTTGCTACCCCAGCCAAACTGCACCAGACTACCCGCGGTAAGGCGGCGAAATGGAATGCCGCGCTTAGTCGCCGCCTGAACAATCGCACCAGTGCTAGGTCCTAAGCGCACATCTTCATCAAGCGCCCTAATTTGCTCCATGGCTGCAGCCAGTGCAAATGGAGTATCAGACAGTGCTGAGTGACAAAGCTGTTCAGCTAATTCTAGGGCTAAACGGCCTACTTCTTCCTCACTATATTCAAATACCACCTGATAGATACCAGGCTCCACGGTTGACGCTGTTCGGCTGAATGTGACTGGACAGCCAGATTGTGCTTGAAGCGCAAGTGATGCTACCTCGAGCACATGTGCCATCGATACTGGTTCGTTACGACCTGCTATTTGCAACAGCCCTATGGCTGGGAATCTTGCGCGCAGACCAGACTCAAAGCCATTAATATTGTCTATATCACACTCCGCAGTCGTACAAGATACAATCACTTCAATAGCGGTATGCCTACTCCATAAGTTAGGCCCCCGCAGGGCTCGTATACGTGACACTTCCATCAAATAGCTTCCCTTAAATTAAAATAACCTAGGATTAGTGATTCAATTATGGTGACACTTGTCAGACTAAACATTCGTGTGTTCCGCGGTTAATAAATTCACATTAAAGTTTTTAATGCCCGCACGCATAAGCTCGGGCGAAATACCTAAGGCCCAACCAACGGCCACAGCAGCAAGTATGTGTTCTAGCTTTTTATCCTCTGGCAAAGACCCCTCCAACATTTTAATTGCCACTTGTCTTGCTACCGGCACTTGGGCGCTTCCAGTGGCAAGCACCAAACTGCCAACTGCTACCACCACAGCGCGTCCACCTCGTTTAAGATGTTCTTCCACAACCGGAAGTTTCGCATCGCGCGCAAAATAAATCACTTCACCATCACATAAGTCTGCCATTTGAGCTGCCAGAGGATCGTCCGCATTCAGCACTGCGACCCCACTCTCAAGTACCACATCAATTTGAGTGCGCATGACATTCCACACCTGCTCTGGAGTCTCAATATAATAATCACCATAATGTTGCTCAGGTACAATATTAGTAATAACGCCTACCTGACATCGGTCATAGCCTAAACCTTCAGATAAAATCGTGGTGAGACTGTTTTCAATAACAGCGGCATCTAGATTGCGGTTCATTAGTAACTTTTGTGCCGCAGCCCAATTCGCACAATCAGACTTTTCAACCTGCCGTTGCTCTAGAAATAATCCAGCACTACATGCCAAACCTACATACTTGCCACTTAAATGTAGCAGCCTAGAAACCATTTGCGCCACTAAAGTTTTGCCACTAGTGCCAGCCACTCCAATAATGGGAATTCGGCCATCGTCGCCATCTGCAAATAAACTATCAACAATGGCTTTTCCAACAGGGCGCGCCTCGCCTTCCGCTGGTTTTAGATGCATCAATAGTCCGGGGCCCGCATTAACCTCAACAATAGCTGCACTTTGTGCAGCCAAAGGGAGAGAAATATCCTCAGCCACCAAATCTACACCTGCAATATCAAGACCCACAATACGCGCTGCCAACGCAGCAGTAGCTGCGACTTCTGGGTGCACTAGATCAGTGACATCTAATGCCACATTGCCATTACGTTGAATTGTAATTTGCTTACCAACTACAGGTATCGCATCCGCATTAAAGCCCTGACGTTTAATTTCGAACATAGCCGATGCATTATTGTCGATGGAGATTATATCCAGTGGAAACTCTTCAGCTTCACCACGCCGAGGATCAGTGTTAATGTCTCGAGCAATTAACTCACGGATACTCAATTTTCCATCACCAGTCACTGATACTGACTCACCTCTAGCTGCTGCCGCCAGTTTGCCACCTACAATCAACAAACGGTGCTCACTTCCACGCACAAAGCGCTCTACCATAACACCATTACCTTCTTCATGGGCTAAGTGGTAGGCCGACTCAACCTCAGCACGTGTCATTAATTCCATAGAAACACCACGGCCATGATTGCCGTCACGTGGCTTAACGACCACCGGCAACCCTATATCTTCTGCCGCATCCCAAGCATCGTCAATGCTATCTACTAAACGACCTTCTGGTACAGGAACGCCACAAGCCTCTAACAGGCTTTTAGTTAAATCTTTATCACCCGAAATACTTTCAGCGATGGCACTAGTTTGATCGGTTTCTGCAGTCCAGATGCGATGTTGTTTAGCACCATAGCCCAATTGCACTAAGTTACCTGCCGTTAAACGAATAGAGGGGATATGTCGCTCAGTAGCAGCATCGACAATGCAGGCAGTACTAGGTCCTAAACATAGGTTGTCGACCATATCTCGCAATTGCGTGAGTGTTGCTTTTAAATCAAATGGACGATCTTCCATAGCCGCCAGCACTAAATCGCGGCCCGCATGGAGCGCGGCCCGGCTCACTTGTTCATTACGTGAGCGAACTACCACTTTATAAACACCACGAACATTAGTGCTCCGCGCCTTACCAAAGCCACCCTGCATTCCTGCCAAAGTCTGAAGCTCTAACGTGACATGCTCTAAAATATGACCTGGCCAGGTGCCTTCGCGAACTCGCTGTAAAAATCCACCACGCTCACCAATGCCGCACCGATGCTCTGCTAATGTTGGCAAGCAGTCGCTAAGTCGCTCGTAAAAACCAGGAATAGTATTAGAAGGGGAATCCTCTAAAGCTCCAATATCTAACCATACCTCTAATACTGGACGATAGGTCCATATATTCGGTCCACGCAGGGGTAAAATCTTTAAAAACTCCATCAGTCGGTCCAGATGAATTGAAGGTGAGAAATTTGCGAAGTTGGCTTACTGTTTTAAGTTTGCCAAAAAGCGTGTCATAACTGTTTATCAGCCTTATGGATTGTAGTACACTCAGCCGCTGTGAACAACCAATTACTCCCCACAACTCCAATAAATCAGGTGCTACCGAGACGCTGGCATGATTCTGTGCAGCTGCAACTCTCCCATGACGAAGTTATTATTGCATGGCTGGAGCTCAATCTAGACGCGGATTTAAATTTTAAAAAACAGTTGCTGGTGCTCACCAATCAACGCATCTTACATTATAAAGACCAATCATCTAGCGAGATAGCCTTCTCATTTGAAGCATCACTCCGCTGCGAACACCACGACCATGCAGGTGTTGGAACGATAGAATTATTTGATGACAATTTAAGGTTAGCACACTGGCATTACACATTAGCGCAAGATGCTGCAGTCGCCCTATTTAATAAACAAGTGACACAGCAAGTGATCAGCTTTGTTAGTGGTAAGCCTGCTGTAGCTGAAGACGTTCAGTATTGCCCAAACTGTCAAGCTGCACTTAAAACTGATGCATTGGAGTGCGCGCATTGCGATGGTGAGATTGATAAGCCACCCTCGACTTGGACTTTGCTTCGCTTATGGCGATTTGCAAAGCCCTACCAATGGCAACTGCTTGGAGGCTTCCTTCTAATGCTAGCATCCACTGCTGCAACCTTGGTGCCACCTTACTTGACCATACCGCTGATGGATAAGGTGCTGATTCCCTATCAAAATGGCGCACCTATTAATTATGAGATGGTGTCGTTATTGCTGGCTGGTCTTCTAGGCTCAGCATTGTTAGCCTGGAGCTTGGGTTGGGCACGCACTTATATTTTAGCCTTGGTAAGCGAACGGATAGGCGCAGACCTTCGCACAATCACCTATGAGCATTTGTTACGTCTGTCATTAGAATATTTTGGCGGGAAACGCACTGGCGATTTAATGTCCCGCATCGGTTCCGAGTCTGATCGTATCTGTGTTTTTCTGTCACTGCATCTTCTCGACTTTGCAACTGATGTGCTGATGATCATCATGACCGCTGCCATTCTAATCTCTATCAACGCTAAATTGGCTTTGATTACGCTACTGCCACTACCTATTATTGCGTGGATGATTCATATCGTGCGTGACCGATTACGCACTGGTTTTGAAAAAATTGATCGGGTATGGTCGCAAGTGAGTAATGTACTCGCTGACACCATTCCTGGCATACGTGTTGTGAAAGCGTTTGCTCAAGAAGGTCGTGAGGCATTGCGCTTTCGTGAAGCCAATCAGCATAACTTAATTGTAAATGATCGCATCAATAAAATATGGTCATTATTTTCACCCAGCGTGACCTTGCTAACAGAGATTGGTTTGCTTTTAGTTTGGGCATTTGGCATTTGGCAGGTGGCGCATAATGAAATCAGTGTTGGTATATTAACGGCTTTTCTTGCCTATATCAGCCGCTTTTATACCCGCTTAGATTCGATGAGCCGCATTGTTTCCGTAACGCAAAAAGCAGCCTCAGGCGCTAAGCGTATTTTTGATATTTTAGATCACGTTTCCAGCGTCCCCGAGCCGACTAACCCTGTGCATTTGGATCACGTCAGTGGTCGCATAGAAATTCGCGACGCTGGCTTTCGCTATGGAAATCGGTCAGTCATCAAAGAGTTAAATCTAGTAATAGAACCTGGAGAAATGATTGGCTTGGTCGGTCATAGCGGGTCTGGAAAAAGTACGCTCGTGAATTTAATGTGCCGCTTTTACGATGTTTCAGCTGGCTCAATTAGCTTAGACGGTGTGAATATTCGCTCCCTGCCAATTTCTGAATACAGACGCAATATCGGGCTGGTATTACAAGAACCTTTCTTGTTTTTTGGTAGCATTGCCGAGAATATCGCTTATGGAAAACCTGATGCTAGTCGTGCTGAAATTGTCGCTGCAGCCAGAGCCGCCCACGCCCATGAATTTATCTTGCGCCTACCGCACGGTTATGACTCTTTGGTTGGTGAACGCGGCCATGGCTTATCTGGTGGTGAACGCCAACGTATTTCCATCGCCCGCGCTTTATTGATAGATCCGCGCATACTGATCTTAGATGAAGCCACAGCCTCAGTCGATACCGAAACTGAAAAAGAAATTCAGAAGGCACTAGACAACCTAGTGCATGGCCGCACCACTATTGCCATTGCACATAGACTTTCTACCCTACACAAAGCAAGTCGTCTAGTCGTATTAGATCAAGGTCAAATTATAGAAGTAGGTAATCATGATGAGCTGATGGCGCGCGAGGGGGCTTACTATCGTTTATATAAAGCCCAAGCACGCAATGTGGACATAGAATTGGATGACCTGTCCAGCATTTCTGCTATTGCGAATAAAGAAGGCAGCCTATGAGCATGGAACAAATTCCACTGATTACTGATACCAAAGAACCATTCACGATTACGCGCAATAAAGCCGGTCGCCTAGAGTTCAATACTGCCGACGGCACTGTGCATATTGGTGTATATCCAGTACGCGCTTTTCCAATTAGCGCTTCGGACGAAGGACTATCGCTGGTCAGTGCAGATAGCCATGAATTGCTATGGATAGAACGCTTAAGTGACTTAGATCAATCAAGCCGCGAACTCATTACCGCAGAGCTTGCGCAGCGAGAATTTATGCCAGAAATACAAAGCATACTCAAAGTATCTGGCTTTGCCACACCAAGCACTTGGCTAGTCAAAACCAATCGCGGGGATGCAGAACTTTTACTCAAAGCCGAAGACCATATTCGCCGACTCACACAAATATCTCTTCTTATTACTGATGCGCATGGCATAAATTTCGTCATTCACGACCTAGAGCAACTGGATAAACATAGCCGTAAATTACTCGATCGATTTTTATAAACTAAATAAAAAAACCCCTGTGAACTCATCGTTTACAGGGGTTTTTTTACATTTTATTGCATGGTATTCGTCAAAAAGGAATGTCGTCTTCAAAATCATCAAACCCAGCATTCGACGTTGCAGATTTAGTACCAGTTGTAGGCGCTGCAGATACGCTTACAGGCGCTTGATTGTAATCAGCACTCGCACTACTCTGATCGACACCTCCATCATAACTAGTAGCATTACTACCACCCTCACGACCGCCTAGCATTTGCATTTGATCAGCAATAATTTCTGTAGTGTAGCGATCCTGACCTTCTTTAGTTTGCCATTTACGTGTTTGCAAACGTCCCTCAACATATACTGGACGCCCTTTTTTCAGATACTCGCCAGCAATTTCTGCTAATTTGCGATACATAACAATATTGTGCCATTCTGTCTTTTCTTGTTTAGCCCCTGATTTATCTTTCCAACTATCTGTAGTGGCTATACTAAAATTACAAACCGCTTCACCATTAGGCATGAAACGAACTTCTGGATCACGCCCCAAATTACCTACTAAAATTACTTTATTCACTGATGCCATTTTTATCCCCTCAATAATTTAAGCACCTGGGAATCATCCCAAGTTTGTAATTTATTCACCTTTAAAATCAGTGTCCGCTCTTGCGGTAACACTGCCACCTCAATCACACCGGCAATTTTCTCTAGCTTAGATTTGAGCTTGACTGCCGCTGCCTCCGTCATCAAATCCGCCTTATCACTCATTGTATACATTTTAGTTCTAATCGCAGCTGGTGACTGCATTGAATATGCTAATACTAGCCATATCAGCATCATAATGCTACAAAATATAAACACACTCGCAAAGCCAAACGCATGCGATAAATAGCCGCCGAAAGCGCCACCTACAAAAATACCGAGTGACTGTGCTGTATTGTAAACACCCATCGCAGTCCCCTTGGCTGCAGCAGGTGCTATTTTACTAATAATCGAGGGTAGTGATGCTTCGAGCACATTAAAAGCAATAAAGTAAATAGTAAGGGAAGTGACAATGCCCCAAAAATGTTGAATAGAGGCTGAAAACATCAGTTGCGCCAAGAGCATTAAAGCAATTGCGCTGACAAATACTAATTTAATTTTAGCTTGTTTTTCAGCATAAATAATTGCTGGTACCATCAATGCAAACGATACTAACAATACTGGCAGATAAATATGCCAATGCTGGTTCACCTCGATATGACTAGATTGGGTGATGGCAAATGGCACCACCACAAACATAGCCATTTGAGCAGCATGCAGGGCAAAAATGCCGTAATTTAAACGTAGTAACTGCGCATTTTTAAGCACATCTTTAAGCTTGGCAGGTGCTGCACTTGAGTCTGAATGGTAGTAGCTTTGCACTGGATCTGGCACTATAAATTTCACCACAAGCATTGCAGCTACAGTCAGAAAGGCAGTAACGGCAAAAATACCTGGTACACCTATCCATTGATTTAATAATGGGCCGCCTACTAGGGACAATGCGAACGCCACTCCTATGGTGGCACCTATAGTCGCCATTGCTTTGGTGCGGTGTTCATCACGGGTTAGATCTGCCAGCAAAGCAGTGACCACTGCTGACACTGCGCCCGCACCTTGAATCACACGTCCTAAAATGATTGTTTCTATATTTATGGCTAGTGCAGCTACGATGCTTCCTATAGCGAAAATCGTCAACCCTATATAAATAACAGGTTTGCGGCCAAAGCGATCTGATGCCATACCAAACGGCAACTGGAACAGGGCTTGCGTTAGCCCATAGGCACCTAACGCCAAGCCAATCATCAAACTACTAGGTTTTTCTGCCAGAGTAGATGCATAGATGGCGAAAATTGGCAGAATAGAGAACATCCCAAACATGCGCAAACCATAAATGGCGGCCAAACTAGTCGTGGCGCGCATTTCCTTTTTGGTCATTCTCTCTGTATTAGCTAACTCTAATGACGCTAATGCATCATCAGTAATGCCTTCAAAAAGATCATGCGTGGAAATATTGGGCTCTTTATTCGATGTTGTCATGAAAAATGATTGAATTAAAATCGTAAAAGTAGGTATATTAGCAGGTTGCCCTAATATTCGTTAAAGCATTATGGAATTCATTAAAATACGCGGTGCTCGCACGCACAATCTTAAAAATATATCGCTCGATATCCCTAGAAATAAGCTAGTCGTGATTACTGGTTTATCTGGCTCTGGCAAGTCATCATTGGCTTTTGATACACTTTACGCGGAAGGCCAACGTCGTTATGTAGAGTCCCTCTCTGCGTATGCACGTCAGTTTCTAGCGCGCATGGATAAACCAGATGTCGATTTGATTGAAGGCCTGTCACCAGCAATATCGATTGAGCAAAAGTCTACATCACATAATCCACGTTCCACGGTAGGCACCGTTACTGAAATTCATGATTATTTACGCCTGCTATACGCTCGCGCAGGCGATCCAGAATGTCCAGAGCATGGAATTAAGCTCGAAGCGCAAACCGTCAGCCAAATGGTGGATCATGTGCTTGCTTTGCCTGATGACACAAAGCTGATGATTTTAGCGCCTGTGGTGAGCAACCGAAAAGGTGAACAGCTTGATTTATTTGAACAATTAAAATCGCAAGGCTTTGTTCGCCTGCGGGTGGATGGCCAGATTTACGAAGTGGATGCTTTGCCACAACTCACCAAAACGACTAAACACAGTATTGATGTGGTCATTGATCGCATCAAGGTAAATGTGGACATGAAACAACGTATTGCTGAGTCATTTGAAACGGCCTTACGTCTGGCGGAAGGTAAGGCAATTGCCTTGGAGATGGACAGTAGCAAAGAACATATGTTTTCAGCTAAGTTCTCCTGCCCAGAGTGCGACTACTCATTAGCCGAACTAGAGCCAAGGTTATTCTCATTTAACAATCCAATGGGGGCTTGCCCGACTTGTGATGGTTTAGGCAATATCAGTTTTTTTGATCCAAAGCGTGTAGTAGCTTTTCCACACTTATCTCTTGCAGCCGGTGCAATTAAAGGCTGGGATAGACGCAACCAATTTTACTTCCAAATGTTATCGAGCTTAGCAACTCACTACGGTTTTGATTTAGACACCCCATTCGAACAATTGGCTGATCCTACCCAGCAAATTCTGCTGCATGGTAGTGGCAAAGAAATCATCATTTTTAAATACTTGAATGAGCGCGGTGCTTTCTTTAATAAATCGCATAGTTTCGAGGGTATTATCAACAATCTGAAACGCCGTTATCATGAAACTGACTCATCCACAGTTCGTGAAGAGCTGGCAAAATACCTCAATTCACAAAGCTGCCCTGAATGTGCCGGAACTCGCTTACGCAAAGAAGCACGTCACGTAAAAGTAGGTAACAAAAATATCCATGAAGTTTGCCAAGTACCTCTTAAGTTAGCGCTTACTTTCTTCGATACCCTACAATTGAGTGGATCTAAGCTTGCAATTGCCGATAAGATTGTAAAAGAAATAAGCAACCGTCTTAAATTTTTAACCAATGTAGGTTTAGAGTATTTATCCCTTTCTCGCTCAGCAGAAACGCTATCCGGAGGTGAAGCACAGCGCATCCGTTTAGCTAGCCAAATTGGCAGTGGCTTAACGGGTGTAATGTATGTGCTAGATGAACCCTCGATTGGCTTACATCAACGCGATAATGACCGTTTACTTGAAACTCTAAAACGTCTGCGCGATATCGGCAACAGCGTCATTGTCGTTGAGCATGATCAAGATGCCATTATAGCTGCCGATTATGTCATCGATATCGGACCGGGTGCAGGTGAGCATGGCGGACAAATTGTGGCAGAGGGCACCCCGACTGAAATTAAAGCAAATGTTAATTCACTGACGGGCGAATACCTCAGCGGAAAGCGCCAAATTACCTACAACAAAAAACGTACAGCTCCCGATCCAACACGCTGGCTTAAAATGAGCCATGCGACCGGCAATAATTTAAGAGATGTTACCCTGAAGTTGCCAGTCGGTTTACTCAGTTGTATTACCGGCGTTTCAGGTAGCGGAAAATCCACCCTCATTAATGATACGCTTTACCGCATTGTTGCCCAGCACTTATATGGCAGTACCACTGAACCAGCAGCGTTTGGTGAAATCGATGGTTTAGAGTTTTTTGATAAAGTCGTCGATGTCGATCAAAGCCCAATTGGTCGTACGCCGCGCTCTAACCCAGCAACTTATACTGGTTTATTTACGCCCATACGCGATTTGTTTGCTGGTGTACCTGAGAGTCGCGTGCGCGGTTATGGACCTGGTCGCTATTCATTTAATGTCAAAGGTGGTCGATGCGAAGCTTGCCAAGGTGATGGTGTAATTCGTGTAGAAATGCACTTCTTACCCGATGTCTACGTACCTTGTGACGTATGTAAAGGAGATCGCTACAACCGTGAAACGCTAGAAATACAGTTCAAAGGTAAAAATATACGCGAAGTGCTAGAGATGACGGTCGAGCAGGCGCATACATTTTTTAATGCTCAGCCAGTGATTGCACGTAAGTTAAAAACCTTACTTGATGTAGGCTTGGGTTATATTACGTTAGGGCAAAGTGCAACCACGCTTTCTGGGGGCGAAGCGCAGCGTGTGAAACTATCGCTAGAACTGAGTAAACGGGATACAGGGCGCACTCTATATATTTTAGACGAGCCCACCACTGGCCTGCATTTTGCAGATATTCAATTATTGCTTGATGTGATTCATCGCTTACGTGATGCTGGAAATACTATCGTCATTATTGAGCATAACTTGGATGTGATTAAAACTGCAGATTGGATTGTTGATATGGGACCAGAAGGAGGTGATGGCGGAGGCATGATTATCGCTGAGGGCACGCCTGAAGAAGTCGCACTGAGTAATGAAAGTTATACCGCTCAATACTTGAAATTAATGCTTTAACAAACAATCAATCAATTGCTTTGATTAACTCCACTCTTCGTGAGAAAAAGGGAGTGTTTGCCTAACAAAAGACTTATCGTGGCACTTGTACCGTGACCATGCGGGCTTCTATGGTCGCCATGCGGCGATATAAATAATTGGTCGCGTTATGTTGATCATAGAAACGTGGGTTGGGTATCATCACTGCCAACTTGGCAGCCTGTTCAGGATTTAAATTAGAGGCGCTAGTTTTGAAATAATGCCTTGCCGCTGCCTCCGCACCAAACACCCCGTTTCCCCACTCTATGCTATTCAAATAAATCTCTAAGATTCGTCGCTTACTCAGCACATTTTCCAGCATGACCGTGATCATCGCTTCTTCAGCTTTTCGCCACGGCGTCCGCTGGGTGGACAAAAACAAATTCTTGGCTAACTGCTGACTAATGGTAGAACCACCAGCAACAATCTTGCCTTTTTTGAGATCTTTTTCGTAGGCTTTTTGTATACCTTCCCAATCAAAACCTTCATGGACTAAGAATTTAGAATCCTCTGAAGCTATCACCGCGCGTTTTAAATGAATTGAGATTTGGTTATAACTTACCCAGCGATGTTTAAGTTCGGCATCTGGTAACTTTTCCTGAATCACATCTAAACGATCTTCCATAAACGCCGTAGTTGCTGGATTAAATTTCACCCACCAACAAATATGTAAGAATATCCAAAGTTGATACAGAAATAACAGAATAAAAAATAGTGCTAGGCAGCGGGTCACATATCCGCCAAAACCAATGCTCCCAGCATCTTCTTTACTATTAAGTAGCCACTGAATCATTCTTATTGCTTAATGCCTTCTTTAATAGCGCGCATGACAGACGGTGTAGCCGGACGAATACCGCGCCAAACGAAGAACGCCTCAGCGGCCTGTTCTACTAACATGCCCAAACCATCCACTACGCGCGCACCATGGGTTCGCGCTAGTGCCATAAATGGAGTTTCACGACCGTACATCATATCGTAAGCTAAGCAGCCTTGAGCAAAAATACTCGCTGGCAACGGAAGTGTTGTTTCACTCAGGCCAGTTGAAGTGGCATTAATTACAATATCAAAGCTTATTTTCTGCAACCCCTCTAGGGAAACAGCACAAACCGAAATGTCATCTTGTGCTTTAACCTTATTCACCATGGCCTCAGCTTTAGCTAAAGTACGATTAGTAATGACCAGTAAAGCTGGATGACGTGCCAACAAAGGATGTAAAACCCCTTCAGCAGCGCCGCCAGCACCGATGAGTAAAATGCGTTTACCGGTGATTGGAATGTTAAGATTAAGCTCAATATCGCGCACTAGACCTGCACCATCGGTGTTATCTCCTAGAATTTCAGCGCCATTAAAACTCAAAGTGTTGACTGCGCCAGCGTATTGCGCGCGTTGACTGAGCTTGGTAGCCAATTGAAATGCTTGCAACTTAAACGGGACGGTAATATTTACGCCTTTATAGCCTAACGCGATCAGCTCGTGAATTTTTGCCGCAAAACCATTTAGGGGCGCCAATATTTTCTCATAACTCAGGTCTTGTTCTGTTTGTTTGGCGAAAGCCTCTTGAATCAATGGTGATTGACTGTGCGCTATTGGGTTGCCAATCACAGCATATTTGTCGGTCACGGCTTAGTTAGTCCAAGGTAAGTTGGCGTGCCTCCAACCATTAATGGTTGTGCGTTGCTTCAGCTCATTAGACTCACCCTCGAAGCCCTCTAGCATATTGTAAGCTTGATTAAAGCCAAGCTGTTGCGCTATGACCGCAGCATTATGAGAACGCCCACCGGTACGGCACATAAATACGACAGGTCGGTCTTTATTCACCATTTCAGATAACTGCTGACCAAAGTCTGGATTAGGCACCATGCCTGGATAAAAGGCCCACTCAATATTTACTGCTCCTGGCACGCGACCCACTAATGCTAATTCAGCCTTCGTGCGCACATCAACTAATAAGGCTTGTGGTTCGGCTTGCAATAGTTCGAAGGCCTCAACGGGGGTCATTGCCCCGGCATAGGTGAAATTCTGCTCAATACTCCGACTTCGCGCTAACTGCAAAATTTCATTTGCTCTACTCATATGAATACCCTATTAATTTTTATCGTGCAATTTTTTATAATCGTATTCTAATAGCAACTGCATAAAACTTGAAAAATATTCACAATTCTTTACTTGGTCATTGTCGCACCAAATAAGTGCGTAGTTTTTTCTTATTGCACTATTTTTGACCTTAAACTTTCACTACTTCAATCTAATTGGTAAAAAAATCCACGTTTTGGGGTTCTCAAAATGGCACATTTCCTGCTACTCTGTCATGTTGAATTTTTATTGATTTTATCTTTAAGTTTTAGATGCAATCGATTGTCTAAAATACCCTCAAATAGGAGACGCAGATGTCAGTGGCTAATGTAATGAAAATGGTAAAAGAAAACGACATTAAATTTGTTGATTTTCGCTTTACAGATACTCGCGGTAAAGAGCAGCACGTAACGGTACCTGTTTCACACTTTGATGAAGCTAAATTTACTGAAGGTCATGCTTTTGATGGCTCTTCTATCAGTGGTTGGAAAGGTATTCAAGCCTCAGATATGCAATTAATGCCAGATCCATCAACGGCAAACATTGATCCATTCATGGATGAGCCAACATTAATCCTCACTTGTGACGTGGTTGACCCAACGGATGGCAAAGGCTACGATCGTTGTCCACGTAGCTTGGCGAAACGCGCTGAAGCCTACTTAAAATCAAGCGGCATTGGCGATACTGCTTACTTTGGCCCAGAACCAGAATTCTTTATTTTTGACTCTATCAACTGGTCTGTAGATATGAGTGGTAGTTCTGTACGTATCAACTCAGAAGAAGCAGCATGGTCTTCTGGCGAAAAATTTGAAGGCGGCAACACTGGTCATCGCCCAGGCATTAAAGGTGGTTATTTCCCAGTACCACCAGTCGATTCATTACAAGACGTGCGCTCAGCTATGTGTATTGCTTTAGAAGAAATGGGTGTGCCAGTTGAAGTGCATCACCATGAAGTAGCGACTGCTGGCCAATGTGAAATAGGTACTAAATTTAGTACATTAACGCAACGTGCTGACTGGACGCAGGTCCTTAAATACGTAGTGCTTAATACTGCGCATGCTTATGGTAAAACAGCTACGTTTATGCCTAAACCTTTTGCTGGAGATAACGGTTCTGGTATGCACGTGCATCAATCTATCTGGAAAGATGGCAAGAACTTGTTCGCTGGTAATGGCTATGCTGGTTTAAGTGATTTCGCTTTGTACTACATTGGTGGCATTATCAAACATGCTCGCGCATTGAATGCAATCACCAACCCAAGTACTAACTCATACAAACGCTTAGTCCCTCACTACGAAGCGCCAGTTAAGTTAGCTTACTCTGCTAAAAACCGTTCAGCAGCGATTCGTATTCCGTTTGTGCATTCTGAAAAATCACGCCGTGTTGAAGCGCGCTTCCCAGACCCAACTGCTAACCCATACCTAGCTTTCTCAGCTTTAATGATGGCTGGTCTTGATGGCGTTCAAAACAAAATTCATCCTGGTGAGCCAGCAACTAAAGACCTGTACCATCTTCCACCAGAGGAAGATGCTTTAATACCAACAGTTTGCTCATCATTAGAGCAGGCGCTTGAGCATCTTGATAAAGACCGTGAATTCTTAACTCGCGGTGGTGTATTTACTGAAGATTGGATTGATAGCTACATTGCGCTAAAGATGGAAGAAGTCAACAAACTACGTATGACACCTCACCCAGTTGAGTTTAGCTTGTACTACTCTTGCTAAGTGTTAATTAGGTAAAAGAATAAAAAAGGGCGAAACATTCGCCCTTTTTTATTGCCCGTGACGGAAGTTTGAGCCTATAGTCAGCATATACAGGCTAAAAAGTGTAGGAAAAAATAATAATAAGTGGGCGAAAGAAACTTGGTCTAAATTTTGCTTTAATCATAGTATCATCACTCATTAGATTACAAACCACTCTATTATGGTTCAACCCACACCCAATCACTTTGCTGGTTTAGAATATCTAGCTACGGCCATTATCTTGCTCGATGATAATCGTCATGTACTTTATGTGAATCCTGGTGCTGAGGTGATTTTCGCCTTCAGTGCAAAGAAGATTACTGGACTGCCAATTAGTGAGATATTTCCTGATTGCGAAATTCTGATGCTGGCGGTTCAAAATGCAATCACGCAACAAAGTCCTTTTCGTGAGCATGAATTTACAATCAGTACCAACCGTCATCATTCGTTTTCTGTCACGTGTACGGTGACACCGATTGACTCACCTAATGCTTCTTTGATCCTAGAGTTTCAGCCGATGGATACGCAGTTACGTGTTGCGCGTGAAGAGCGCATGTTAATTCAGCAACAAGCCAATGCAGAACTACTCCGTAATTTAGCACACGAAATACGTAATCCACTTGGTGGATTACGCGGTGCAGCACAGTTACTCGAGCACGAGCTCCCCTCACCGAGTTTACGAGAATATACCCAAGTCATCATTAAAGAAGCAGATAGACTGCAATCTTTGATGGATAGATTATTACTTCCGCATCGTGTTCCTAAGTACCAGCCTACCAACATTCATGAAGTATTGGAACGGGTCAGAAGTCTGTTGCTTGCAGAGTCCCCTAAAGGGGTGTTAATTAAACGTGATTACGACTTGAGTTTGCCTGAGATCATTGGCGACCGTGAAAAACTGATACAAGCTGTACTTAATATTATGCGCAACGCTGTGCAAGCGATGCAGGCACATAACACCTTAAATAGTCAGATTACTTTGCGTACACGCGCTGAACGCCAAGTAACCTTGGCTCGCAAGCGCTATCGCGTGGCGATTAAATTAGAGATTATCGACAATGGCCCAGGCATTCCTGCCGATATTCGTGACCGTATATTTTTTCCACTAGTTTCAGGTAGCGAAGGTGGATCAGGCTTAGGTTTAACCTTAGCACAAACCTTTATTACCCAGCATCATGGCATGATTGAATGTGAAAGTAAGCTGGGCCAAACTTGTTTTACTATTTTATTGCCCATAGAAACAACAGCGGTTAAACCAACAGTTAGTAAGTTATAGAGAACAAGATGAAACCAATTTGGATTATTGACGACGATAAATCAATCCGCTGGGTGTTTGAAAAAGCACTTGCACGGACTGATTTAGAATTTAAAACTTTTGCCTCTGTACCTGATGCGCTCGACGCACTAGAACATGAGCAGCCGCAGGTCGTGGTCAGCGATATACGCATGCCCAACGGCTCTGGCTTAGATTTCCTCGGTGTAATCAAACAAAAATATCCAGATATTCCTGTCATCATTATGACTGCATATTCAGACTTAGAAAGTGCTGTCGCGGCTTTTCAAGGTGGGGCCTTTGAATACCTAGCCAAGCCATTTGATGTTGATCAAGCCATTGATGTCATTAAACGTGCCGTTGATGAAAGTATCCGTGAAGTCGCTGAAACTGCATCGGCAGAAGAAACACCTGAGATCATCGGTCAAGCACCTGCCATGCAAGAGGTTTTTCGAGCAATAGGACGATTAAGTCGCTCACACGCTACTGTTCTCATCAACGGTGAATCTGGAAGCGGCAAAGAGCTAGTGGCGCGCGCCTTACATCGTCATAGCCCACGTGGGGACAAGCCATTTATTGCTATTAATACGGCCGCTATTCCTAAAGACCTCCTTGAATCTGAATTATTTGGCCATGAGCGTGGCGCTTTTACAGGTGCAGCCGCAGCTCGTCGCGGACGTTTTGAACAGGCAGATACCGGCACGTTATTTTTAGACGAAATTGGCGATATGCCAGCCGATCTTCAAACGCGCTTATTACGGGTACTCAGTGATGGTCAGTTTTATCGTGTGGGCGGTCATCAGCCTATTAAAGTCAATGTGCGTATTATTGCCGCCACTCACCAAGATTTAGAAGAGCGAGTCAAAGCTGGCTTATTTCGTGAAGACTTATTTCACCGCTTGAATGTTATTCGATTAAGGCTTCCCGCCCTGCGTGAGCGTCGCGAAGATATCCCACTTCTCATTAAACACTTTTTGCAACAAAGTGCCTTAGATTTAGGCGTAGAAACCAAGCAACCAACTGCCACGGCACTTAAATATCTAAGTGCCGTTAATTGGAGTGGTAATGTGCGCCAACTGGAGAATGTATGTCATTGGCTTACCGTTATGGCACCTGGACAAAATATTGATGTTGCCGACCTACCACCAGAACTTAAAGATGATAGTAGTAAATCAACAGCCACCTTATCTTGGCAAGAGGCGCTTGCGAATGAAGTCACGGATGCTTTAAACCGAGGCGAACAAAATATATTAGAAACACGCGCTCAACTATTTGAGCGTATTTTAATCACCAAAGCTTTAGAGCATACCAATGGTCGTCGCATTGAAGCCGCTAACCAGCTTGGCATGGGTCGTAATACGCTCACTCGTAAAATCCAAGAACTTAATATTGAAGGGTAGCTTTATTGGGTAGCATAGATGCTACCCAATTATCAACGATGTTTATTCTGACTTCAATGTGGCCATATCAATGACAAAGCGATATTTAACATCGCCTTTCAGCATACGTTCATAGGCTTCATTAATCTCCATAATCGGGATAATTTCCACATCAGAAGTGATGTTGTGTTCTGCACAGAAATCTAACATTTCCTGAGTTTCTTTAATGCCACCTATTAATGAACCAGCGAGTTGTCTTCGTTTAAAAATTAAGTTGCCGACACTTGGCGATGGATGTGGCTTTTCTGGAACACCATTCAAACACATCGTGCCATCACGTTTGAGTAATGCGGTAAATACATCCAAATTGTGATCTGCAGCCACTGTGTTGAGAATGAAATCTAAAGTTTTTGCATACGGCTTCATTTCATTGTCGTTCTTAGAAACGACTACCTCATGAGCCCCTAGTCGCTTTGCATCTATTGCCTTATCTGGGGACGTTGTAAACAGCACGACATGGGCACCCATGGCACGAGCCAATTTCACCGCCATATGACCTAATCCACCTAAACCAACAATGCCCACCCTCATACCAGGACCGACTTTCCAGTGTCTTAATGGTGAGTAAGTAGTAATGCCTGCACAAAGCAACGGTGCAACAGCTGCTAGCTCCAACTTATCTGAAATATGCAGCACAAAATGCTCATCCACTACAATTTCGTTTGAATAACCTCCATAGGTCATTTTACCCGTGTGTTTATCTGGGCTATTGTAGGTATAAGTACTGTTATCGCAATATTGCTCTAAATCATCAGCGCACTCTTCACATACTCGGCAAGAATCTACCAAACAACCAACGCCAGCCAGATCCCCAGCTTTAAAGCCCTTAACATCAGCCCCTACGCTAAGAACACGTCCCACAATTTCATGACCTGGCACCACTGGATACTTAGCGTTGTGCCACTCATTACGCACCGTATGTAAATCAGAATGACAGACCCCACAAAATAGAATCTCTATTTGAATGTCTTTAGCACCGACAGATCGGCGCTCGAAATTAAAATGTTTTAATGGCTCTGAAGCAGAGTGTGCTGCATATCCTATAACTTTACGCATTGATTAATCCTAGGGTTATTGTAAATAATAAATTCTTTCGTTCGAAGGCAAAGACTGTTTTAAAACAAGAATAGCATTTTTTGTATTGATACTGTTTGAGTGAGCACTAGGTTTTTACAAACCGAACACATTGAATGCACCTCCACCAGGTGCTGCATTATGTTCACTTAGTGCTTTGAGAGTAACCGCAGTGCCAGCACCATCTGACTCTTCTACTAGGCCTTGGTTTAGGGCAATACCAGCCCATCCACCAATACCTGAAAAAACACCAATGTATTGCTTTCCTCTATGGCTGTAAGTCATGGCATTACCTATTACACCCGATCCTACTTGAAATTTCCACAGCAAACTGCCCGTATTTGCATCGACTGCTTTAAACCAGCGATCTAATGTGCCATAAAAAACTAAATCTGCACGAGTTGCTAACACGCCACCCCAAACAGGAAATTTTTCTTTGTTATACCATTTTCTTTTACCCTGCAAACCATCCCACGCCAGAAAACCACCCATCAGACCCTCTGGTCCAGGAAACATGGTTAAGCTTGCACCAACCCATGGCTGACCTGAAACATATTTTGATTGTACCGCTTCATAATTCATACATAGATGACTAATAGGCACATAAAACAATTGAGTATGCTGCGAAAAGGCAGCAGGTTGCTGATCTTTAACGCCCAGTGCCGCAGGACAAATACCTTTGGTTTCATAATCTTCATGCGTTGAATAACGAGGATCTTTATTGGGGACCCCCGAGTTGAGGTCGATACTGGTGGCCCAATTGACAAAAGGATGAACTTTTTCAGCTACGAGTAAAGCTCCGTCCGTACGGTCGAATGTATAGCCAAATCCATTACGGTCAAAGTGGGTTGCTAGTTTCTGATGCTTTGATCTATCAGTATCCCACAAGATAATTTCATTAACACTGTCATAGTCCCATTCATCATGCGGGGTAAGCTGATACCCCCATTTAGCTTGACCAGTATCAAGATTGCGGGCAAATATAGTCATTGCCCATTTATTATCGCCAGGACGAACATCCGGATTCCAAACTGAAGGGTTACCAGTTCCATAATAGACAAGGTTAAGCTTAGGATCATACGAAAACCATCCCCATACAGGGCCTCCGCCATGCTCCCATCCATTTCCGGCTTCTTGTGGTTTAAGCCAAGTTCTTATCCCTAGCTCTGACACTGGAAACTTAAGCTGGTCTTTAGTCAATGATTGATAGGAGCCACCTTCTTTATTGCCTCCATTGATATCCGCATAAACTGTCAAAGCATTAAAATGGGGATTTGAAGCATTAAAGTCTGCTCCAATGAGCACATCAGCATCTGGTCCAGAACTAAAAGCTTTCCAAGCTAGCGCGCCATCATGGATGTTGTAAGCGGCAATAAAACAACGAATACCAAATTCTCCACCACTACAACCTGTGAGCACTTTATCCTTGAAGATATGCGGGGCATTGGTATTTGTCGCACCAGTTTTGGGGTCATTGACTTGAACATCCCATACTTTTACTCCCGTTTTGGCATCCAAAGCGACCAATTGACCATTATTCTGCTGCAACAATATCTTGTGATCACCATAGCCTAAACCGCGATTGACGTTATCACAACAAAGAATGGATTGAACTGATGAATCCTGTTTAGGAAAATAGGACCAGATAATTTTTTGGTTGTTATTAAGATCGAGCGCATAAACATTGTTCGGAAAAGGCGTGTGTATGTACATGATGTTGCCAACAACGAGTGGTGACCCCTCGTGACCTCGAGTAACACCTGTCGAGAACGTCCATGCTAGATGCAGGTCTTTAATGTTGTGTTTGTTAATCTGGCTAAGCCGACTGTAAGCTTGATTAGTGTAATCTTTTCTTGGGCTAACCCACTGCGCATCGTCTTTCATAATAGACAGCAGCTTATCTTGGCCAAAAGCCGGCGTGGCTAAACAAAGACTAAGTAAGACATTTAACGAAAATATATTTTTATTCATTGTGGGTTGCATTAACTAAACTGGCATTGCGCATGAAGCTGCCATTTTATTGCTAACACAAGTGCTACTCATCCTAAATTAATTTGAAGTTAAAACTGATGTGCCAAATCAGATTGAACACGTTGGCCGGAGCTGTATTGAAAATACATGGAGACATTGTTAATGAATAATGTCCCCATGATTTGATGAGTAAAAAATTTTCTTTCAATGCGAAAAAAAATGTCAATTAAATGTCAACAACCACTCGTTTTACATTTTGTTTTAATCTTTCGCACTTTCAAGAATTCTTCTTTGCTTAGCACTTTGACATTTAAATCTTTTTGTAACTCACTATCAACAACATTTTTTTGGTAATGGTTAAAATGGATTAAATATTTATCGTAGGCTCTGTCTTCACCCATGATCGCGGTAAACTTTCCCCACATCCATTTTTTAAACGTAAACATAGTAAGTTGACCTATTCTTTGTGGGTTACACCATAAGTTGCAATCAGCAAACATAAAAAATCAACTACTTACCTTAAAGCCAAACACCGTAAGTTGCAAGCCAATACTCCCATAAACTGCAAGTATCTTATTGAATTTACCCATAAGCTGCTATCGACCATAAATTAAGGGATTTACAGAATATATCTATTTCAGAAGAGCTCTTCTCAATACACTTTCAAGAGGGGGTAAGTGAAGTCAAACTGCCGTAGAGCAGACGTTGAAGTTCGGTGCTTCCGACCCATAGCAGTCATCCAATTTATCTATGCTGTGATAACTTTTATTGCAGGCGACTCTAATTGCCAACATAAATCCAAAAGCTGATTTACATCAAGCATATTTCTTGAAGTTCATAAGATAATCAGGTCTAAAGTTTTTGTCTCCGCCGTATATTTACAATCTGTGAAAGTTTAAAAATATGATTAATTTAGTCAAAATTTGGCAGACATTCACCTCCGCCCCCCATCGCGTGTTCTTTTTTTGGGGTGGCGTTCAATCGTTGCTGACAATCGTATGGTGGATGGCTGATTTAGCAGGACGCTTTGGCGGGTTGTATACCCCCATTTCATGGACGATTGCACCAACCGATGCGCACGCATTTTTGATGATCTATAGCTTTTTCCCGTTCTTTATTTTTGGCTTTTTAATGACGACTTTTCCGCGGTGGATGAATGGGGAAGAGGTCGCCCGTAAGGCTTACTTGCCGGCATTTTTATTATTGGCAACAGGATCAGTCTTATTTTATATAGGCCTTATTTTTAGTTTAATTATTTTAAAAATGGCATATGTACTATTTATGGGAGGCTGGGGTTTTGGTTTGTATGGATTATTGCGCGTCTATTTTCGCGCCAAGCACCCAGATAAACGCCATGCCGCTATTACTGGCGTGGTATTGGGATTAGGTTGGTTATTATTGGCTGGATTTGTTAGTAACGAGGTCCATTTTATTGCTATCGCTAAAGTAGGTGGCATCTGGTTGATATTGTTGCCGGTATTTTTTGCAGTAAGTCATAGGATGATTCCTTTTTTCTCAGCTAATGCCATTCCTAATTACGTAATTGTCCGACCTAATTGGGTGTTGGCACTCATCCCTAGCTTTGCGCTGATACATGGTATATTTGACCTTACAGGATTGCAGGCATGGACTTGGTTGGTAGACTTGCCGATGGCTGTCAGTGCGATTTATTTAACACGTGTTTGGAGATTGCGCGATAGTCTTAAAGTGCCTATATTAGGTATGTTGCATATAGGATTTTCTTGGCTTGGGGTTGCGCTTACGTTGTATACCTTGCAAAGTTTAACCTTACTCTTTACTGGACATTTGATATTGGCTAAGGCACCGTTGCACGCGCTAGTGATTGGTTACTTTACTTCTGTGCTAATAGCGATGGCCACACGCGTAACGTTAGGCCATTCTGGCCGCATGATGAAAGCTGACCGCTTAACCTGGGGTATTTTTCTAGCATTCCAGATGGTGGCCATGTTGCGGATTGTTTCCGAGTTGCCTGGTTTAGATATAATGGTACGCAGTCATTTATATCTTTGTGCGGCGGCAGTTTGGTTGCTATGCTTTGGGGTGTGGGTTCTTAAGTATGCCCCTATTTATTGGCAAGATAGAGTGGATTAGTAAAACGTAAGCAGCATATTCGCTGCTAATGGATTCCTAAAGTAAAAATACCCGTCAAACAAATCTAGCGGGAATTTTTACTTCATAAATGCCTTTAAAATGTATACATTACTGTTGCCATAAACTTGTCGCTATCAGGTTTTCTGCTTGTGTTACTGATGTAAATAGCATCTTCCTTAAAGCTAAAGTACTCTAATTTACCGCTCCAATTTTTGTCGTAATTATACCCGGCGACCAAGTCCAGTTCTTGACCATAATGGCTACTGGTGCCCCCGCCTGAAACGCTAAAGTCGCTGTCGGAATCAAGCCAGTGATACTCGGCAGATAGTTGCACATCCAGTAGCTTTCCGTTCAAGGTAATAAAAGTATCAGCGATGCCCTGTTTTGGCGTGGTTAAGAAAGAATCTCCTAAGCCTTGAAACAAGTGGCCGGTAGCTAGTGGAGTCTGAAAACCATATAGCCCATTATTGCTTGATAGAAGTTCGTGATCCAAGCGCGCAGACCAGTTGCCGAAACCGGCACCACCACCTAAACGCCAGTAGTGTGCATCAATGAGGCTGTTGCCACCTTGATAAGCATCTTGTTTGGCATATTCTGCTGTATACAGTAGCTTCCAATCAGCATTAACTTTATGACTGCCATCTGCACGGAGTCCAAAGGTTTGGCTTGAGTTATTACTGAATGTTGTGCCTCCAAATGATGCGGTAGAGGTGGAGTAAGGGTTAAATCCGTTAAGGGGCATATTTTGTAAATATCCGTAACCCGTTAGACTTTCAGTCGGCATGTAATTCCAAGTGGCATGCGCAATATCAACATTGCCATTATTAATATATTGACCAGTGATGCGTCTTAACCCCTCAAAGTGGGCCGCGTAAAATTCCACATCTTAATACTTTTATTCTCAAAAGCAACGCCGTCAAATACCTGCATAATTTGGCGATATTCCACATTGCCGATAAAGCGCACATTATCAAGCTTTACCGACTGGCGGCCTACACGCACCTTGGTCTCTGGTATTCCTGTCCATTCTACAAACAGCTGGTTAATTCCTGTGTAATCTGGGTCTACTACCAAGGGATAATTAGCTTTATTTGCTGGAGTAGAAGTACTAAGACCAAATGTATTCGGCGTACCATCGTAGAAATCGTTGTTAAACCGAGCAACATTAATAAGTTGAGCTGTAATGCTAAAATTGTTCAAAGGCTGAGTTTGCCAACCAATCAGGCTCCGCATCGTCAAAGCATTGGATTGCTCAGTTTTATTGGCTTGGTCTACATTTTCATATCGTAGTCTAAAGCTAGTCATGGGCTTGCCCATGGTGATAGCTTCCATGAGTGTGGTTGGAGCAACTTCATTGGCAGCATTATCAGCTAGTGTTGGAAGTGCATATAGCGCGGCAATCACCGCCAGTAAATAAGTGTTGATGGTGCGATTCATATTAATCTCCTATAGAATTTTTTTGGTGCCATTAATAATTAACTCAGAGCTTTGAATCGATCGCTTGGCTAGGGTGAATTTTTTCAATAGCTTCTACGATGGGTTGAATTCCGGTTGATGTGCCACTAGCTTGTACTTGAATTTGACCGCGGCTATTTAACAAAGTCACTGTATTGGAGTGGGCAACATCACCGTCTTTAACAACCTTATACCGGCTATTTAATGCATTAGAAAGCGCACGCACCAACTCATTGGTGCCTTTAAGTAATATCCAATTTGGACTAAGACCCTTTTTTTCGGCAAAGGCTTTCAGTGATTTTGGGCTGTCTGCGTCGGGCGTGAGGGAAACTAATACAAAGCCAACGTGATTGCGCAAGTTGCTAGGGGTTTGATTCTCTACACGCTTCATGCTCTCAACAATAATAGGACATGAATTAGAGCAGCCAGTAAAGATCAAAGCTATCACCTGCGGTTTTCCGGCTAAAGACTCAAGCTTAATGGGTTGGCCATTTTCAGTTTGCCATGTGCCACTAACTTGATAAACTGAATCAGATGGTACTGTTGAATCAGCCATAATGAGGCTACTAAAACTCAGTAGCCAAGCTATTATTAACATTCTCATTAAGTTCACCTTAGTCGTTACCATCTTGCGCACATCTAAAGCCCAAGCTTCCCAAAGTAAATTTCGCATTAAGGCTAGAGCGAAATCCATAGCGCATAAACGCTGCATAGTCACTAGGATTAACTGCCCCAGCACTCCCTGAGGCACAGTAAAGTTCTTTATTGACACTGCTATCGTCACGCGATTCACCGCTAATCAAGTTGGAGTTAAAGTCTTCAGTCCATTCCCATATCAGTCCATGCATATTATGAACACCCCAAAAGTTTGGTTCATCCTTGCCAACATCGGATGGTGTTTGTTTGGAGGCCTTTGCATACCAATCCAGTATTTTTTGGTTATATCCTTTTTCCTGACTACCATCTTTTTGAATAAATGATGCCTGAGCTACATACTCCCACTCAGCCACTGTCGGCAATCGTTTCTGCTGTGCTTGGCAATATGATTGTGCTGCGTACCAAGACACATATATGACCGGTTTTTCAAAGTCCGTTGGGTTTGGTGCGCTTTTACTATCAGTATCAACCCAATGACTCAAGTATGTTTGCTCTGCGAATAGACTAGGCACAGCATTGCGTTGCCATTTTGGATTTTTTTCTACAAAATTTTGAAATTCGCGATTTGTTACTGGTGCTTTATCTATGCGAAATGATGAAACATTGACTACTGGGCTGTCAGTGCTTAGAAACAGCGGGCGATATTCACCCGCTGTTACATTTGCCATATCTTCCCTGCCCCAACTGTTACTTGCGACTAATAACATCAAAATTAAGAGGCAGTGACGCATTTTCAACTTTACCGACTATCCATGCTCACTATTGGAAGTAGATGGAGCAACTTTACGTTGTTTATCTACCTGCGCAGCCGTCACTTGACCCCCATTGTTGCCAAAACTATTCAGAACATAGGTAAGCGCATTAGCAATTTGCGAGCTACTTAATGCAATCGCGGGCATGATGCTATCAAAATTCTTACCATTGACGGTAATTGGACCTGAACGACCATTTAACAATATACCAATGGCTCGATTATGATCAGCATTTAAAAAGTCAGATTTGGCTAACGGGGGGAAGGCGTTAGGAATGCCTTCACCATTGGCTTGGTGGCAGGCTAAACAATTAGACTCAAATACATGCTTGCCTTGGGCAATTTGCTCGTCCTTACTAAGAACTTTATCAGTCTCTGCTGTTTGTTTATTATCTATGGATTGTGCAGCTGAACCTTCAGGTAAATAAACTTTATCTGCCTGCTTACCAGAGTAAATAATCTTATCTTCTGGGCCTGTCACTTTTAACATACCCAATGCACCCTTGTTGAATGCGCGGAAAATAGAGTGATCAACCATAATGAAGGTGCCAGGTACATCAACCTTAAATTCGGCAATTGCAGCACCGCCTGCCGGAATCAGTGTGGTTTGAACATTTTTATTTTCTGTAGCACCGCCTTCTACATACACTTTGTCAAAAATTTCACCGATGACATGGAAGGATGACACAAGGTTAGGGCCACCATTACCTACAAATAAGCGTACGCTTTCACCTACTTTAGCAGTCAGTGCTTTTTCGCCATTGAGTGCGCCCACTGAGCCGTTAAATACAACGTAATCAGGTTGTTCTTTGATTGCTTTTTCCATATCAAACGGTTGTAGGCCAGCTTCGCCGTATTTACCTTTGGTATAGAAGTCGCCTTGCATTACATAGTATTCACGGTCTACTTTAGGTAAACCAGCTTTCGGTTCCACCAAAATCAAACCATACATACCATTGCCTATATGCATACCAACTGGTGCAGTTGCGCAGTGATACACGTACAAGCCAGGATTAAGTGCCTTAAAGCTAAATGTAGAAGTATGTCCAGGTGCCGTGAATGATGATGCGGCACCGCCACCAGGACCTGTTACTGCATGCAAATCGATGTTGTGCGGCATTTTAGAATCAGGACTATTAGATAAGTTGAACTCAACCTCATCGCCTTCACGAATACGCATAAATTTACCTGGTACCTGACCGCCAAATGTCCAGAACATGTAATCCACACCATCGGCCATGCGCATTACTTTTTCCTGAGTTTCCAGGTTAATCACTACTTTTGCAGAGTATTTACGCGTAATCGGCGCAGGCACATCGGGAGCATGGGTTAGAACCGCTTGAATCACTGGTAATTGGCTCTTGGTACTTTCTGCTTTAGCACCACCTGATGCCAACTTCTCATTGACTTGAGCGCAGGCAGTAAGTACTAATGCCGCGCTGACCATACTCACCAAAACCTTTGTTTTAAACTTACTCATGATGGACTCCCTATGTAATTTGACATCGCTTAAATATAAGAAAATAAAAAAATCAATATCAGTTTGATTTTCAATATATACAGATTGATACCAAAGTTAATTGACCTGAATCAAGATTGAATAAATAAAAATGGGTGTAAGAATAATGACCGATAGGGCTAGAGGTATTGCCCTAAAATTCTGCGATTTGGATCTTCTGGCAATATGCGGTTAGCGTGTCATCTGCGCATAAAGTAGGGGTAGTTCTTTAGGTAAATCCTCGGGTTTTCTGATGACAGCAAACCCTCCGACCCCAAATAAATGGGGGAGATATTCGTTAGCCTCGCTATCGATTGTGACGCAAAATGGCCTTAACCCTTGCTGGCGTGCTTCATGTAAGGCCATACGAGTATCTTCTATGCCGTAGCGCCCCTCATATCGATCTAGGTCATTAGGTTTGCCATCGGTAAGTAGCAACAGCAAACGCTGGCGTTGCGGTTGCGCCGTGAGTAATGTTGTTGCATGCCTAATCGCCGCACCCATGCGTGTGTAATAGCCGGGCTTAATCGCCTGTATGCGTCCACGCACATTGCTATCGTAATGCTCACTGAAGCTTTTTAGATGATTAAAGCGCACATTGCCACGCTTTAGAGAAGAAAACCCATACATTGCAAAATTATCCCCAGTAGCAGATAGCGCTTCCGAGAATAGAAATAAACTGTCGCGTATCACATCAATAACACGGGCATGATCGGAAGCATAAGCATCTGTAGAAAGCGACAAATCTGCCAGTAACAGGCATGCTAAGTCGCGCTGCTGATTAACCTGCGTACGGTACACTCCTCGTAGATCGGAATGTTGACCACTGAGCAAATCTGCCTCTTGCCGAACCCATGCATCAAGATCAATTTCCTCACCATCTTGCTGGCCTTTAAGCCATGCTCTAGTAGGTGCCAACGCCTGAAACTGACTACGCAAACGCTTTGCAGTTCGGCGTAGCTGCGCTGGTAATTCGCAGGGCTCAGTGAATTGCGACACCACCTCCTGCAGTCGGCAATAGTCAGGCTGCAGGTATTGTTGTTTGTAATCCCATTCAGGGAGAGAGATGCCTGCACCTAGAGGCGCATCATCTACTCCAGCAGGTGGCAGATCAAGGTCAAACCTTAACTTGGCGGTACTGGTTTCACTATCACGCGCCACTGTCATAATGTCCATATCCTCAGCTGCTTGGGCTGCGCTTGCTAGGTCATCCTCTTCATCCTGCGGCCTATTGACTTTAATATACTCAGTCCAAGAAAAAAGACTCTCGGCTCTGAACATCATTAAAAAACCGTCTTTCCCATCCGGCATATCGGTCCGTTCTGCCGCATGTTTACGTCGACTTTTGGCTGCGTTCGGATTATCAGACTGTTCTCTTTCTGGTGCTCCATCACTGTTACTAACATTACTTAAAGGACTAACTGGAGGTGTCGGATGCGTCCATAAAGCCACAGGATGAAATGAGATTTTTGATGGTGGTAATGCAGTCACGCTGCCTGGATATATTAGTGCTTGGCGAATGACGCTTTCTTGTGCCGCTTCTGCGGGTGGCAAATCGTCTGTAGTTGGACGAAGTAGCAACAAAGCATCTACAAGCTGATGATAGCGAGGGACTAAACCTGGAAAGCGTTCGAGCGTAATTTTTGTTGCGACTTGATTACGTATTATCCAAGGCAACTTGTCATCAACCTCAGCGGCAGAAAGCGCAACAAGCCATAAGTATAAATCACGATTTAGTCTACGCTGATCAAATATCGCAATGCGTTCAGGCAAACGCAGGGTTTCACCATCACGCCATGACAATTCTACACGATCACCTATGGTGGCTAAACGCTCCATCCAACGGCGACGAGCGCCATGCCTTGTCGAGGTTGCTGCTGAGAGGTTAAGTCCGGCATCACCCCCTAGTACTCGAAAGAAAATTGCTGCAGTTTTGCTAATTTCATCTAAGCACACAGCAGCATCTTCATGCTGCCGATCAGCCACTCGCGTCACTAATTTATGCCATAGCTCACCGATATACTCTTCCATACGGCTTAACCTATCCTCTTGATTAAGTTATCTGCCAAAGGTCGCATCTATTACCTCACGCAGTGCCACAGCTGTTTCAGGATCATCGGTAAGAGTTTCCACCAAGGCCGCACGGCAAGCCAATGTAGGTTCACAGCCATCTTTAATTAGTGTGGCAGCGTATACTAGAAGACGAGTGCTAGCGACTTCTTCAAGGTCGTGATCTTTCAGTGCTCGGAATGCATTGGCGATTGAAACTAGGCGCTTTGCGGTCATGGCATCGATGTTAGTTTCGCCTGTTAAAATCAGCTCTTCTTCGTCAGCTTGAGGAAAATCAAAGGCCAGCGAGATAAAGCGTTGCCTAGTTGAAGGCTTCATCCCTTTAAGAAAGTTTTGATAGCCAGGGTTATATGACACCACCAACATGAACGATGGCGGTGCAGATAATTGCTCACCAGTTCGGTCTATAGGCAATATGCGACGATCGTCAGCTAAAGGATGCAAAACCACAGTCGTATCTTTACGTGCTTCTACCACTTCATCTAGATAGCAAATACCACCCTCTCTTACGGCTCGTGTCAACGGACCATCACTCCAAACGGTTTGACCATCTACGATCAAGTGCCTGCCAACTAAATCTGCAGCGGTTAAATCATCATGGCAAGCAACGGTATAAAGTGGCAAATTAAGTTTTTCTGCCATATGGGAAACAAATCTCGTTTTGCCACAGCCCGTCGGGCCTTTAATCAGTAAAGGTAAATGATTCCGCCACGCACGCTCAAACAACTCTATTTCACTGCCTTGCGCTTTATAGAAAGGTAGGTTTTTCATAATGGTTCCAGTGATACTTTATAAAGGGATGTCTTGAAAGTTATTAGGATCTAGTTTTTTGTTTAATCGCTCTAAGCCAAGCCTATTAGATAAGCTACTGCAATGAGGCCGCCAACAATGACAAAATAAATCAACATAATCAGCCGCCACAAGGGCCTAGTTTGGTGTAGTAACATAAAATAATGTGCAACCATTTGACTCTTAATCATCGCAATGGCAAGCAAGATCAACATGGTGAATTTTCCAGCCATGCCTGCCTCGCCAATAGAGAACGTAGCAAAAGTTAACGCGACCAAAAGCACAAAGATGCATG